>Ga0172379_10000190_pt1 | contig 164404 bp, 164 predicted proteins | sample GrowelOW334metaG_FD_119756 | JGI IMG/M metagenome (GOLD analysis project Ga0172379, IMG submission 119756) | Groundwater microbial communities from an aquifer near a municipal landfill in Southern Ontario, Canada - Groundwater well OW334 metaG | ecosystem: Environmental > Aquatic > Deep...
CACCACCACCGCAGGCACTTACACCTTCGCCACTTCGAAATATGGCGCCAGTACCATGCCATCAAGTGGGGGAGGGAATAGCTATACACCGCCAGCGAATGTGGCGCCGGTGGTTACGAATGTTGTTGTAGCTAATATCACTCCGTATGGTGCCAAAATTACTTGGAATACTGATAAAGATGGTAACTCATTGGTGCGGTATGGTGTTTCTACAATTTATGGTGGTTTGGCTGGTGATGAGCTTAATTTTGGTACCACTCACAGTGTTACGCTGGTAAATTTACGTTCCGGCATTACGTATCATTTTAAGGCGGAATCGTTTGATAATAGCGGTGGTCTTGGCACCAGCAACGATATTGTATTTACAACATTGCACGTTGATGGAACGGTCGCTACCTCTACGACCGCAGTGACAGAAACAATCACCAGTGATTTAGCCGCTCAGGTGCAAAAGGCAACGGTTGATGAAGTTGCCCAAGTTCTTAAAGCCCTTCTTAATAATCCTTTTCTCAAAGATATTTCACAAATCGATTTTACTAAGATTATTACTGAGATGTCTCAGAAAGTAATCGATGCCCCCACCATCGTCGGCCTTAAACCTGTCGTCGATGTTCATGGTAACGCCGCCACCATTCGTTGGAGTACCGACAAGAAAACCACCGGCCTCGTCTCCTTCGCGAAGAGCGCGGATTTTGCTCCAACAAGTGAACAACCATATACCACCACGGTCGTCGGTAACGAAATCGGCGTCACCACTGTCCATAATATTGAACTCGCCAATCTCGACCAAGGCACCCTCTACCACTTCCAGGTCGCGAGCAAAGGTCAAATCGGTCCCGAAGCCAAGAGTAGAGATTACACCTTCCAAACCGAAGCCGTCTTACCAATTATTTCTGACGCTAAAGTTGCCAATGTTACGGAGTCATCGGCGCTAGTTTCCTGGAAAACCAATGTGCCGACCGAAGCGACGGTCGAATATACTAATACCAATAAGAAAAACACTCTCTCCGTTGGTGACACCAGCTTTGTTACCAGTCACTCGATCATCGTCCACACCCTCGACTCCGGCGCCCCCTACAACTTGGTAATCAAAGTTCGAAATGAAACCAACAACGAAGCCGTCAGTCAAATTTTACATTTCACCACCATTATCGACATTATTCCACCAAAAATCATGAATCTCACCTCCAACTCCGCCCTCTACCCCGGTCAAATCGCCAAGGTGCAAACAATTATCAGTTGGGACACCAACGAACCATCGATCGGTCAAGTCTTCTACCAAGAAGGCGTCACCGCCTCACCCAGTTCCACTCGCTCCTCCACTTTCGACAGCACCCTCAATCAGAAACACATCATCGTCCTCACCAGCTTCAAACCCGGTGAAGTCTACAAGTTCTGGACGGAAAGCCAGGACGCCTCCGGCAACAAATCCACAAGCGACACTTTCACCGTTCTCACTCCAATCGAAAAGAAAACCATTATCGATATCATTGGTAATAACTTCCAATCGGTGTTTGGGTGGACGAAGAATATTGGGTTGTAGGTATTGTTGTACCCCGAAAGACCTCCCCGTAAGCCCCTCCTTGAAAGGAGGGGGGTGTGCATACCTCTCCTTTTAAGGAGAGGGCAGGGTGAGGTCTCGTCAAGGTTATATTTGTATATATGTTAAATTTTAGACAGCTCTTAGTTCCCGGTCATCACAATGATTTTAAACCACACCTTTTACGTTCCAAACGAACGGCGTTTTATAGTCTTGTTTTTATTACTCTTAAAGCGATTATCATTACGGCGGCACTGCTCGTTCCACACGAAGCCTATCTTTTGCCGGACATACTCCAAGCAGAAGCTAATCGCGTTTACACATTTACCAACAGTCTGCGTAGTGATTCTGGAATCGCGACACTGCGTCAATCCAATCGGTTGGCGCGCTCGGCTGACGCTAAGGCCAATGATATGGTCAGTAATAGTTATTTTAGTCATACGGGTCCATCCGGTCATACGCTTTCCTATTTTTTGCGCCAAGCGAATTATCCCTATCTGGTCGCGGGAGAAAATTTGGCGATGGGTTTTGTGGACGCGAAGGCGGTGATGGCTGGTTGGAAAGAAAGCCCAACGCACCAGGCAAATTTGGTTGATAAGGATTTTAAAGAACTGGGCGTGGCGGTGGCGATGGGAAGTTATAAAGGGGAACAAACGGTTTTTATGGTTCAGCATTTTGGTTCGCCTAGCCAGCCTTATGTTGATCGTATTAGTACTGCGGCGGTTTTGCCGATAAAGATTGCCGGTTCTATCAAAAATAAATCAGTTACAGCGCAAGTGCTTGGTGAGACCAGTAACATGATTTATCTTGTTCGTCCTACTGATGCTAAACCAACCGTGACAATTGATCGGACAGTTTCGCGTGTTTATTGGCAGGCGGCGAGTGATGGCGGTACGACACTGTTGGTCAAAGCAAAAATTTTTGGCGCCTTAAAATCGGCCACCGTTATGGTCAGAGGATACACTATCGAGCTCTCACGTGAAGCAACCAGTAGTCCATGGTTTGCCGGTCAATTGACAGTACCCAACAATTCGGAATATTTTTTCAAACCGGTAATTTTGCCAACGATTATAATTGTGCCAAAAATTGGCGCTAATGTTCGTGAAGCGATCGATTGGTATAATATTCAGGTACCAGAAGAAACTCCGGTGGAGCAATATTTTAAAGCGCGTGATTTTCTACCTTCATTTACTCAAGTTTTTGCCATATCTCGCTTCGTTTATTTTGTGGCGATTTTTATTTTCAGTTTTCTTCTTTTGATCACGATGTTTGTACGATCGCACAGGCCTCAGTACAAGATTATGGCGCAGACGCTATTTATGCTGGTTTTACTCACTGGGTTATGGTGGGTGTAACATGAAACATGTAGCATAAAACACGCAACATATAACAAGCGACTCGCAATTTGCAATGTTTCATGTTACATGCCATATGTTACGTGAACGGGTTGCATTTCGTAACCATCTTTGCTAAGATGAGTGCACATTGTTATCTATTAAATATATGGAAACTAGAATTCTTTCGGTGGAAACGTCAACCAAGGTGGGGCAAACAGTAACGATTAAAGGTTGGGTGAATGCCCGGCGCAATATGGGCAAGATTGTTTTTTTGGATATTCGTGATCGGGCTGGCGTGGTGCAGGCGGTGGGCGTGCCGAGCGAAATGGACGCGGAATCAGTGGAAAAATTAAAAATGGTGCGGCCAGAATGGGTACTGACGATTACCGGTATTGTAAATGAACGTGGCGCCAAACAACAAAATCCCGACATGCCAACCGGTAAAGTCGAACTGCTGATTAAAAAATTGGTGGTTTTAAATACCGCGGAAACACCGCCGTTTGAAATTGATAAAGATACCAAACCGATTAATGAAGAGTTAAGATTAAAATATCGTTATTTGGATTTACGTTCGGAAAGAATGAAAAAGAATATTGTAATGCGCGGCAAGATGATTAATTTCATGCGCGCGCATTATGAAAAATTTGATTTTATAGAAGTGGAAACACCGATTTTAACCAAGGGCACTCCGGAAGGTTCGCGCGAATACATTGTTCCTTCGCGAATTTATCCGAACAATTTTTATGTCTTACCGCAATCGCCACAGCAGTTCAAACAATTGCTGATGGTCGCCGGATTTGAGCGTTATTTTCAAGTGGCCAGATGTTTTCGCGATGAGGATCAGCGCGGTGATCGCCAGCCAGAATTTACTCAGTTCGACGTTGAAATGAGCTTCGCGTCGCAAGAAGAAATAATACAAATTTTTGAGGAGTGCATGATTCTGATGGTGAAACAATTTTATCCAAACAAGAAAATTAGCAAAGTTTCTTTTCCGGTGATGACCTATAAAGAGGCCATGGAACAATACGGCAATGATAAGCCGGATTTGCGAGTAAATAAAAACGATCCCGACGAATTGGCCTTTTGTTGGGTGGTGGATTTTCCAATGTTTGAAAAAAATGACGCTGGCGAAATTGGCGCGACGCATCATCCATTCACGGCACCAAATGACGAAGATGTCGCACTGCTCGAAACGAATCCGCTCGCCGCGCGGGCGAAGGCGTATGATATTGTTTTGAATGGTTTTGAAATCGGCGGTGGTAGTTTACGCATCTATTCCAAAGAAATTCAACACAAAATTTTTCAGATTTTAGGTGTCGCTGAAGAAGATATTCAAACGCGTTTTGGTCATATGCTCGAGGCGTTCACCTTTGGCGCGCCACCGCACGGTGGCATGGCGGCGGGGCTGGATCGGATCATTATGATTTTGCAGAACGAGTTAAATATCCGCGAGGTGATTGCTTTCCCGAAGACCGGTGACGCGCGCGATCCGATGATGCAAGCGCCTTCGCCATTACCGCAAAAATCTTTGGATGAAGTGCATATTACGCTTAAGAAAAAGTAGGGTGAGATATGGCCAAAGAAATAAAACTTGAACAATTTCAGGGGCCGCTAGATTTATTGCTTAAATTGATTGAAGAAGAGCAACTCTCGATTACGGAAATTTCTTTAGCGACGGTGACGGAACAATTTTTTCACTACCTGAGTTCACTCGAAGTAAACCGCTCGGACGAGTTGGCAGATTTTTTGGTGATAGCGACTAGGCTGGTGTATTTAAAATCCAAACAACTTTTGCCATATTTGTATCCAGCGGAAGATGAAGGTGTGAGTTTGGCTGATCAGTTGAAACTTTACAAGCGTTATGCGGACGCGAGCAAATTGGTAGAAGAACGGTGGAAATTGGGTTGGCAGGCCTATGGTCGTATCGAACCGGCACCACCGCAAGAGGGTTTTGTTTTGCCCATCAATGCTCGTCCGACGGATTTGCACAGCACGTTAGTACAACTTCTAAAACGTCTTAAACCGGTAAATCCATTACCGGCGGTAACAATCGATCGAACGGTTTCCGTACGACAGAAAGTGATTGCTATTTACGAGGCGCTACAGTCACTTCATCGCGTATCATTTCGAGATATTGTTGGTAACGCGGAAAATAAAACCGAAGTGATCGTCAGTTTTTTGGCCCTGCTCGAACTAATCAAAGACGCCAAAATTTCCATTCATCAAAATGTCGCGTTTGACGAGATGATGATTGATAAAGTGTAGTATGGCAACTAATTTTTATCAACAACTTGAGACTTTGCTTTTCGTGGCCGGCAAGCCGTTAGCCATGCGTAAATTGGTGAAGCTTTTGAATACCACGGAAGAGAAACTTCAAGAGGCACTGACTATTTTGCGGGCGAAGTATTTACTCGCTGAATCGGGAATTGTGTTGATGCAGAATAATGACGAGTGGCAACTCGTGTCGCACCCGGAAAATCGAGCTTTAGCCGAACAACTTGTGAAAGCGGAGCTTACCGGCGAATTGACGCGTCCACAGCTCGAAACATTGACCGTAATTTCATATTGCGGACCGATAACGAAACCGGAACTGGAACAAATCCGAGGGGTAAACTGTAGTCTTATTTTACGCAACCTCATGATGCGCGGTTTGGTAAAAGAAGTGGAAGCGGATGTGCTTTTACCGCGGTATGAGGTAACGATGGAATATTTGCAACATATCGGTATTACCAATTTGAACGAGTTGCCGGATTACGCCACACTTCATAAACATGAATTTATTACTCAAGCGCTTATTCCTCCCGTCGCCGCGACATAAAATTATTTTTTAATATGTCACAAAAAGTGATTGATTTTTTATCTTCTATCGGCATGATGGTGCTGGGCATCGGTTTGCTTTTTTTTAGTTCGGTTACTTTTACCGCTCGGCCGGTACATACACTAGTCGCAACTTTTCCAACTTCACAAGTTCGGCCACTTGTTCATGGTGGTGATGAAGTACCCGTGAGTCTGCCGGTGAGTCGACCGTCCGTACCTTTGCAAATAAATACTTCGACTTTTTCCGCGCCACTCACCGCTATTTCCGCGATGGTGGTAGACGACAAGAGTAACGCGGTACTTTTTAAAAAGAATCCATCTAATGTTCGTTCGCTCGCTAGTATCACAAAACTCATGACCGCTCTTGTCTTGTCCGATTTGTCTATGAATTGGGTGAGTACGACGGTCATATCAAGTGAAGATTTTGACGCCAGTAGTCATAATATTTTAGTGGGAGAGCAATATCGGTTGGAAGATTTATGGTACACTGCCCTCGTTGGTTCTTCCAATACGGCGATTGACGCTTTGGTTCGGGCGAGCGGTCTTACAGTGGAACAATTTGTTATTCGTATGAATGAAAAAGCGCAAGCGCTCGGTCTCAATTCATTGCGATTTGTGGAACCGACAGGACTTGATGGGCGCAATCTTGGCACAGCCATGGATATTTTGAAGTTACTCAAAGAGGCGCTTAAAGTTGATCGAATTGCCACCGCGTTACAGACGAAAGAATTTTATGCGTCACCGATAAACGCAAAGATAAAGCACCGAGTATGGACAACCGACTGGCTTTTGTCCGATTGGGTAAATAATGATTTTGACAAGGATGTGCTCGTGGGAAAAACCGGTTATATCGAAGAGTCCGGTTACAATTTTGTCGTACGTATTCTTGGTAAACAATCTCATGTTATTCGAGTGGTGGTGCTGGGCGCGGTGAGCAATGAGGCTCGTTTTAGTGAGGCGCGTGATTTAGCGGTGTGGACATTTGAAAATTACCGTTGGCCGGATGATGTGGGGTATGGTCACGGCGGTATCACTGAGTGATTATCAACATTTAAAAAATGTGCTATACTACTCTTACTCTTGGTAAGAGTAGTATTTTTTATGACGTTGCCTTTTATTCGACAAGTAAAACAATTGGCCGGCAAGCGAGTGCTCGTCCGCGTGGATTTTAATGTACCGGTCAAAAGAGGCAGAGTGATTAATGATTTTAAATTAGTTCGGAGTTTAGCGACTATTGAGTATCTTGTTAGTCGGAAAGCGCGGGTTATTTTGGTATCACACCTTGGTCGACCGATAGGGTTGAGTTCAAAATTAAGTTTGTTACCGGTGGCCAAGCGTTTGAGTGATTTAATGCAACAACCGATCTCATTATTACAGATTCGTACCAAAAAAGATTGGCAGACTACGCAGAACACGATCAATACGTTGGAAAATGGTGAAGTGGTAATGTTGGAAAATATTCGTTTTTTGAAAGATGAAGAAGCTGAAGGGGTAACATTGAGTAAAGCGCTCGCTAATCTCGCTGACATATTTGTCCTCGATGGTTTCGCGGTAGCGCATCGTCGAGCCGCTTCGGTGACTGGTATTACCAAGTATTTGCCAAGTTATGCGGGGTTGTTACTTTTTGAAGAAATAAACGTATTAACTAGTGTATTCAAACGACCAAAGCGGCCGATGGTATTGATACTTGGAGGGGCTAAGACCGAAACAAAAATACCGGTTTTGCAAAAATTTCTGACAATTGCCGACTATATTTTGGTTGGTGGTGGCATTGCTAATACCTATTTTGCCGCGGAAGGAAAAAAGTTAGGCGATTCGCTATTTGACAGCGCCAAATTGGATGAAGTGCAAAAGATTTGTCGGCACAAGAAAATAGTTTTACCGGTGGACGTAGTGGTCGGGAAAGCCAATGGAACGGGAGCCAAAATAGTACCAATCGACCAACTGGTCGTGACGAATGGAAAAGGCGTCTATGATGTTGGTCCGGAAACCACCAAGCAGTTTGCCGCTATTATCAAAAAGGCCAAAACATTGATTTGGAACGGCGCGCTCGGATTTTTTGAACAACATCCATATCAGTATGGTACTTATGCCATCGCTCGATTATTTGCAGCGCGTTCGCAGGGGAAATCGGTGGGGGTGGCTGGTGGTGGGGAAACAATTGAAATTTTGGAAAAATTAAAAATTCGTCACGAAATCGATTTGGTTTCCACGGGTGGGGGAGCGATGTTGGAATTTTTGAGTGGGCGGAAGTTGCCAGGATTGGAAGCTTTACAAAATAAACATAATTAATTATTCATTAAAATCAAACAGAAACATTTTGTTTGATTTAGGAGGAACTATATGCCAATATTACCACGAAAAGTCGAGTCGGCAGTGCCGCTCGAAGCAAAGACAGCGTCTAATGTTAAACCGTCGGTGAATGCCGAAGGGTGTAAACATTGTCACAACGAAAAACACGGTGATCATTTTGGTAAGAAAATTTTAATGACACTTTTCGGTGTGTTGTTGGTTTATCTTACTTTTTACGTCGGCGCTTTGATGCGCAACAGCGCCATGCAGTATAATTTTATCGGTAAAGCGGATCAAGCCGAGCGTACTATAACGGTGAACGGATTTGCCAAGGTGAACGCCAAAAATGATTTGGCGATGACTACGGTTGGTTTTTCCAATACCGATAGTGATGTGGCTAAGGCGCAAGCTGACAATAAAAAGGTTATGGATGCGGTGATGGCTGATCTTAAAAAACTTGGTATCGAGGATAAAGATTTGCGTTCCGATTATAGTATTAATCCTCAGTATGATTATACTGATAAAGGGCAGGTGTTCAAAGGATATCAAGTTGTTAATAATGTAACCATCAAAATCCGCGATTTGAGCAAAATTACCTCCATTCTTGGTTTGCCGGGAAAAGACGGCGCTAACCAGGTTGGTGGGCTTACTTTTACCATCGATGATACGGAAAACTTAAAAACACTGGCTCGGGAAAAAGCTTTGGTGGACGCCAAGCGTCGGGCGGCACAGCTTAGTCAATCGCTCGGTACGGTACTTGGTGAGGTGGTCGCTTATACCGACTATGAAACTCAAACAGAAGCAGCGTACTATGGACGTGGTGGTGGTATGGTGATGGATGCGGTCGCCCCAGCTACCATTTCCGGTGGCAGTGCGGATGTTGGTATGAATGTCAGTGTTACCTACAAAATCTATTCTGGTAGCTACTAAAATAAGATAAAAAAGAGGGGGCAAAACCCCCTTTTTTGTTTGGGTGAGCCGTGTTATACTATGTTTGAAGTGAGGGCTAATTAATTCAGAGGAATCTTCTTCGCTCCCTGAGGGTCGCTGCGAAGTGATTTTCCTTGCGAAAGTAAAATCAATTATGAAGATAAAAAACATTGTCGCTCGGGAAATTCTTGATTCGCGTGGTAATCCGACGGTTGAGGCTAAAGTAGTGCTCGAAAGTGGCATTGTTGCCATTGCCAAAGTTCCTTCTGGCGCTTCTACCGGCACTCATGAAGCATTGGAACTTCGCGATGGAGGAAAACGCTATGGTGGCAAGGGGGTGCTTCGGGCGATTAAAAATGTTAATACTATTATCGCTCCAGCGTTGAGAGGCGTTGATGTACAAAAAATTAAAGAGATTGATGGGCATATGATTGCTCTTGACGGTCGTCGGGACAAATCTTCATTGGGCGCGAATGCGATTTTGGCGGTTTCACTCGCTTGCGCGCGCGCTGGCGCTCAGTCACTTAATTTACCGCTTTATCAGTATATTCGCTATGCGTATGCGCTTCCTGAAAAAGGTTATCGTTTACCGGTACCGATGATGAATATTTTGAATGGTGGTCGCCACGCGGACAATGGTTTGTCCATTCAGGAGTTCATGATTTTGCCACGACACAAGTTGTTTCGAGAACGAGTACGGATGGGTTCGCAAATTTTTCACGCTCTCGGAAATATTCTTAGCCAAAAAGGATATGCCACGTCAGTTGGCGATGAAGGTGGTTTTGCTCCGGAACTTTTAAACAATGAACGTGGCCTGCAACTTATTATTGAAGCAATAAAGTATACCGGTTGGGAACCGGGTAAACATGTATATCTCGGTCTTGACGTTGCGGCTTCGGAATTTTATCGCCATGGTAATTATTATTTCGTCGGTAAGAAACAAGGCTGGCGCAGTGAAAAAATGATCGCGACGTATAGTCAATGGGTGAAGAAATATCCAATTCTTACTATTGAAGATGGTTTGGCGGAAGATGATTGGGCGAATTGGCAGATTCTGACGCAAGAACTGGGTAAAAAAGTTACATTAGTTGGTGATGATTTGTTTGTGACGAATGTGGAGCGAATAAAACGTGGAATTGCGGAAAAAGTAGGCAACGCGGTACTGATTAAACTTAATCAAATTGGCACGCTCACGGAAACCGTCGCGGCTATTACGCTCGCGCAGAAGCATAATTATCAGGTAGCGGTTTCGCATCGTAGTGGTGAAACGGCGGATACTTTTATTGCGGATTTGTCCGTGGCCGTCAATGCCGAATTCATAAAGACTGGTTCGATGTCTCGTTCCGAGCGAGTGGAAAAATACAATCGGCTCATGGAAATTGAGTTGGAACTAGGTTTGTAAATATGGCGCGTGATACTACCGTACTAATTATTCTTGATGGTTGGGGAATGGCTCCGGAAACGCAAAAAGGCAATGCCATCACTCCAACAACGGCACCAAATTTTTTTGATTGGTGGAAAAATTATCCCCATGCCGAGTTGAACGCCAGCGGTCAAGCGGTGGGTTTGTTTAGAGGTCAGGAGGGGAATAGTGAAGCCGGGCATTTGAATATTGGCGCGGGACGAGTGGTAAAACAAGACGCGTTGTATATTTCCGACGCGATACGAGATGGTACATTTTATAAAAATAATGCTTTTTTACAAGCGCTTCACCACCAAAAGAAATATCGCACTCAAGTACACCTCATGGGTCTGCTTTCCAATCACAATAGCGCGCATTCCAATCCGGAACATCTTTACGCGTTACTCGACATGCTCCATGAGCAGGGAGTAAAAAAAGTATTTTTACATCTTTTTACCGATGGTCGGGATTCTGGCCAACACGACGCGCAGTTACATTTAAAAAAGTTGGAAGAACATTTTCATGGTACGGAACAAGTCGCGACCGTAATGGGACGTTATTATGGTATGGATCGTAACAAGGTCTGGGAACGTACGGAAGCCGCTTACCGAGCCATTACCGATGGTGATGGTCGTACGGCGGAAGACGCGGACACAGCGATCACACTTGCCTATAATTCCGGTGAGACGGATGAGTTCATCGCGCCCACCGTCATGGTCAAAAATGGTAAACCGCTGACAACGGTACAAGATAATGATGTAGTATTTTTCTTTAATTTACGCAGTGATCGCGCGCGTGAACTAACCAAAGCGTTTGTTCAGCCGGATTTTGAAAAAATGAATCCGGGAGCATTTCATCGTCGGGTCGAGCCGCACCATATTCGTTTTGTGGCGTTGGCGGATTTCGGTCCCGATTTGCCCGGTGTCCTTACTGCCTTTCCCAGTCGCGATGTACCAAATAGTTTGGTGCAAACGCTTTGCCCGCGACCGCAACTTTATATTGCCGAATCAGAAAAATTTGCCCACATTACGTATTTTTTGAACGGTGGTTACGCTCAGCATTTTTGTGATGAACAATGGGTGAAGATTGATTCCGATCATGTAAAAGATTTTGTGGTAAAACCAGAAATGAAGGCTAAAGAAGTAGGTGAGTATGTGTGTAATGCGCTAAATCAGGAACGGTATGATTTTATCGCGGTAAACTTTGCCAACGCGGACATGCTTGGTCACACCGGTAATATCGCGGCGGCGGAAGCGGGGGTGGCATTTCTTGATAACATTATCGCGGAAGTCGTTCTTGCCGCCAAGAAAGTGGGCGCCACTTGTATTATTACCGCGGATCACGGCAATGCCGAAGAAATGGTAAATTTGAAAACCGGTGAAATTGACTCCGAACATTCGATTTATCCGGTGCCGTTTATTTGCATTGCTCCGCCGGATAAAATTAAAAAATTCAAAATAAGGAAAAATCTTCCCCCCGGACAACTCGCCGACGTCGCGCCGACGATTCTTAAATTAATGAGCATCGACAAACCAGCGGTGATGACCGGTCATTCGCTTATCTAATATAGTCTATGGCAAAACACTATAAACCGGTTGTTCTGACAATTTTTGATGGCTGGGGAGTGGCCCCGATGAGCGATGGCAATGCCATTGCTAAGGCCAAATTGCCTAATTTTAACGAATATTTACATAAGTATCCGGCGATGACATTGTACGCTTCGGGCAATGAAGTGGGGCTTAATTTTGGTGAAATTGGTAACTCGGAAGTGGGTCATCTCAATATTGGCGCCGGTCGAATTTATTATCAATCTTGTCCAAGAATCAACCAATCCATTACGGATGGAACTTTTTTTCAAAACCAAGCTTTTTTAAAAGCTATTGAGCAGGTGAAAAAAAATAGGTCCGCCATACACCTTATTGGTATGATTAGCTCGGGCAATGTGCATTCGAGCACAGCGCATCTTTACGCGCTTTTGGATCTCTGCAAACGAAACGGATTGGGTAAAGAAGTTTTTGTTCACGTTATTTTGGATGGTCGTGATTGTGGGTTCAATCTTGGTGAGCAATTTGTAAAACAGTTGGAAGATAAAATGGCGGAACTTAAAGTGGGTAAAATCGCGACTCTTTCCGGGCGATTTTACGCGATGGATCGGGACAATCGTTGGCAACGGGTGGAAAAAGCTTATCGCGCCATGGCGGAGGGTAAATCCGACGCGACTTTTACCGATACGGCGAAGGCCATTGCTTCTTCTTATAAAGAAAAAATATACGATGAAGAATTTTTACCGGTAGTGATTACCGATAAAAAAGGTAAGCCGGTTGGTCCAATGAACGAAGGCGACGCGGTGATTTTTTTCAATTATCGGCCGGATCGCGCGCGCGAGCTTACGCGCGCTTTTGTGTTGCCCAGTTTCAGTGATTTTGAACGCAAACAAATCAAAGATTTGTTTTTTGTGACCATGATGGAATATGAAAAAAACGTTCCCGTCGTGGTGGCGTATGATACGATTATTTTACATAATTCTTTGGCGGAGGTCGTAAGTAAAAAAGGTCTCAAACAATTCCATTTAGCGGAGACCGAAAAGTACGCCCACGTCACTTTCTTTTTGAATGGCACCATCGAAGAGGCTTTTCCAGGAGAGGATCGTATTTTAGTACCGTCACCCAAGGTAAGTAATTATTCAGAGGTGCCACAAATGTCGGCCGCGGAGGTGGCCAAAGAAGCGGTAAAAGCGATTGATAGCGGTAAATATGATTTGGTGGTCATTAATTTTGCCAATGCCGATATGGTTGGTCACACGGGTAATTTAGCGGCGACCATTCAGGGGTGTGAAGCGATTGATCTTGGTCTGGGTGAAATCGTCAAACATACGCTCGCGCAAAATGGAGTGGTGGCGGTAACTGCCGACCACGGTAACGCGGAAGTTAAAATCAATTTACAAACTGGGGAGATAAATAAAGAACATTCGACGAATCCAGTGCCGTTTATTATTATTGGGAAAGATTTCCAGGGACAGGCGGGGCCAGCTGGGGATCCACCAGAGGGGGATTTGAGTTTGCTTACGCCGGTTGGGGTGTTGGCGGATGTGGCGCCGACTGTGCTCAAGCTTATGGGGATTGAGCAACCGCCGGAGATGACGGGGGTTCCGCTCATTTAGTATTTCATCTTTTACATTTAATTGTCATCTCGAGGGGGTTCACCCCGAGAGATCTCTGGCTTATCAGCGATGCCCTCGCCGGGCTGGCGATACTTTTTGCTAGCAAAAAGTATCCAAAAACTATTGGGGGTCCAGAACCACTCGCTTGGCTCGGGCTAGCCCCCCAAACCCCCGACAGACAGGTGGGACGAAAGTTGGGTAATTGAAAGAATAAAAAAACCACTGGTGATTGGTGGTTTTTAGTTTTTGGTTGAAAGATTTTGTCGGATTGTCGCGATTGTTATTTCTTCGGCTTCTTTGAGGGTTTTGTTGGTTATTGTAATACTTGCCAGATGCGCAGTTCCTTCGGGAGTGAAAGGCTTGAGTAGTTCTAGCGCGTCATTTGATTTTTCCGTGGCTAATAGACCGCCGATTTTTTTACTGCTATTTTCAATTTCGTAGAGCAATAGCATAGTGCGCGCATCAGGAGAATTGGAAATTAGTTCGTCGATAATGCCGCGTAAATCATCGGGGGTGCCACCGGAACGAGCAAAATCTTCGCGGGTGATGGTGGTCCAGACTAAGCCAAACTTGATATCAACTTGCAGGTGCGAAAGCGCTTCACCCCAGAGTTTCATGGTGGCGATAGAGCGATTGCGGTAGAGATGTTCTACGACTTGTTCGCGGTCGGCGCCGTAGCCGAGCAGTTCGCCGGCGATTTGCAAAGTGGTTGGCGTGATATGTGGGTTTTTAAAACTTTTGGTGGCGATAGTCATGCCAGTGAGAATGGTGGTCGCCAAGGGGACATCAATGTATTGTTCGCCCAGTTGTTTGATTATTTTATATGTAACTTCAGAAGTAGAGGTGGCGGTAACGTCGACGAGGTTGATTTGACCATAGCGATCGTTGGTAACCAGGTGGTCAATGACCACTGTTGGTGTGCGATAAAATAAGTCGGTATTGTTGGTAAAAATATTACCCAGTGATTCGCGATCGGCGGTATTAAAAGTAATGATAAGATCATACTTGAAAGTAGATTGTCCGGTACGAAGTTCATTTTTACCAATGAGGCCATGTTTGGGGGTTAAGTATATTGAAAGAGTAGCGCCATCAGTATCGTAGCTCACCGACTCGATTGGCGCTTTACTCACGTCAACTTTGATAATGAATTTTTGTACATTAGCTAGCGTCGATTTTATTTCGTCAATGTTTGGTAAAAATTGGAGTGTTTTTGGCGTAACAAAATTACCGCATACAATGTCAGCCAGTTTTGATTGTTTTTCGATAAATTGTTTAAAAGCCAGCGCCGAAGCCGCCGCGTCCCCGTTATCGCGGTTACTAAAAATCAGCAAGATGTGTTTGCTTTGTTCGATGGCTTGTTTGAGTTGTTCGATTTCAGTAAGGGCCATGGAGGTATAATGCCTAAAGCAAGCGGAAAAATCCACTATTAACTAAGCTGATAATAATATCAAATGATTGGCTTATTGTCAACGGTGAAGCGTAAAAGTGCCAATAACAAGAAAAAGTCTTTTGTCTTAGCCAAAAACTTGCAATTTCAGCTTTTTTCTTGTACAGTAATTAGCGTTACTTAATTTCTGTATGCCTAAGGAATTACCAAAAGCCTACGAACCGAAAAACTACGAAGATGCTATCTATAAACGCTGGGAGGAGAGCGGATTTTTTAATCCCGATGTTTGCGTGGCGAAGAAAGTTACCGCCAAAAATGCCAAGCATTTTTCGATTGTTTTACCACCGCCAAACGTGACGGGGACGCTCCATATGGGTCACGCGGCAATGCTCGCGATTGAGGATATTATGGTGCGCTATCATCGGATGAAAGGGGACAGGACGCTGTGGGTACCGGGGACGGATCACGCGGCGGTGGCAACCGAATCGAAAGTGGAAAATAAATTGATTAAAGAAGAAGGTTTTAAAAAACCAAAACAAGAGCTTGGTCGGGAAAAGTTTTTGGAACGAGTGCGGAAATTTGCGCAGGAATCACACGACACGATCGTAAATCAAAGCAAAAAAATGGGCGCGTCACTCGATTGGAGTCGCGAAGCCTTTACTTTGGACGACAAACGCAATGTGGCGGTGCGAACGGTTTTTAAAAAAATGTACGATGACGGACTTATTTATCGCGGTTATCGCGTAGTGAACTGGTCGGTAAAAGGCCAGTCGACTTGCAGTGATGATGAACTGGTTTATGTCGAACGACCGGGGAAGCTGTATTATTTTAAATACAGCAAAGATTTTCCGATTACGATTGCGACGACACGGCCGGAAACCAAGCTTGGCGATACGGCGGTGGCGGTGAATCCGAAGGATGCGCGCTATAAAAAGTATATTGGTAAAATTTTTACCGTGGATATTGGCGCGGAAAAACCATTGGCGATTAAAATTATTACTGACGATGGTGTGGATATGGCGGTCGGCACGGGAGCGCTTGGCGTGACGCCGGCGCACAGCGCGATTGATTTTGAAATGTATCAGAAGCAAAAAGCATCGGGTAATGAAATCGGCATAATTCAAGTGATTGGTGAGGATGGACGAATGACAATGCAGGCGGGGAAAGATTATGTTGGTTTATCGGTTGTTGAAGCGCGAGAAAAATTTGTGAGTTTTTTGCGTACTCAGGGTTTGCTTGAAAAAGAAGATGACACTATACAAAACGTCGGTACATCCGATCGTTTTGGTGATGTCGTGGAACCGTTGCCGAAGGTACAGTGGTTTATTGATGTAAATAAAAAATTCAAATTGCCACATTCGGAAATTAAAGGCATTAAAAGTGGGCAGTCTGTGAGTTTGAAGCAACTCATGCAACAAGTGGTGCAGAAAAAACAAATAAAAATTATTCCTGATCGGTTTGAAAAAACTTATTTTAGTTGGATTGATAATTTGCATGATTGGAATATTAGTCGGCAGATTTGGTATGGTCATCAGGTGCCTGTTTGGTACTGCGCAAGCTGCGCCAATCCTGTTGTTGATGCTGAGGTGAAGGAACAGTGGTATTTGGTTCGGCATGGTGAAACAGATTGGAACAAGGAAAAAAAATTTACCGGTAGAACTGATATTTCTTTGAATGAAGCTGGTAGAAATCAGGCCAAAAGTGCCGCACAGAAATTGAGTGGTGTTGGTGTTGATTATATTCTTACTTCGGGTTTAAGTCGCGCCCGTGAGACAGCTGAGATAATTGCGAAAGCTACTGGCGCGAAGGTCGTTGTTGATGAACGATTGCACGAACGTGATTTTGGTAAGGCCGAAGGTCGACAATACGATACGGTGATTGCTGAAACTCCGGATTTTTATGGTTGGTTTAGCAAAGATCAGGGCAGTGAAAGTTATGCTGAAATGGAAAAACGTATTTGGCCAATAATGGAAAAGTTTGCTGTCGAACATATCGGTAAAAAAATAGTTTTTGTCGGTCATGGTGGTACCGGTCGGATTTTTTTAAAGCGTTTAAAAAATATTTCCACGGATAAATTTCGCAGTATAGCGCTGGTTAAAAACGCTGAACCAGTTAAATTCGATGTCCTAAAGCCTTGCTTGAATTGTGGACATCGGTTTTTTGCACAGGACCCCGATACACTCGATACCTGGTTTTCTTCTGGTTTATGGACATTCTCTACATTAGGCTGGCCAGAAAAAACACTCGATTTGAAAAATTTTCATCCAACGTCAGTGCTCGAGACTGGCTATGATATTTTGTTTTTCTGGGTTGCTCGCATGATTCTCATGACGACTTATACACTTGGTGTAATTCCGTTTGAAACAGTGTATTTGCATGGTTTGGTGCGTGATGAACAGGGTAAGAAGATGAGTAAATCACTCGGCAACGTCATCAACCCGCTCGACATGATTGCAAAGTATGGCACGGACGCTTCACGTTTGTCGCTGGTACTCGGTACCACGCCGGGCAACGATTTGAAATTGTCGGAAGAAAAAATTGCCGGTTTTCGCAATTTTGCGAATAAATTGTGGAACATCGCGCGGTTTATGTTGTTGACCATAGAGAGACCGAAAGTTGATATTAAAAAACCGAAAGCAAAAACTTTGGCAGACGAATGGATTCTTTCAAGATTGCAAGAAACCATCAATGTTGTAACAGAAAATTTTGAGAAATATAATTTTTCGTATGCCGGCGAAGTATTGCGTGATTTTACGTGGAGTGAGTTGGCGGATTGGTATCTTGAAGTCGCGAAGATTGAAGGTGATAAATCAGCCATATTAAATTATATTTTAAATACGGTTTTGTCGTTATGGCATCCATTCATGCCATTTGTGACGGAAACTATTTGGCAGGAAGTGTATGGTGAAAAGACGATGTTGATGGTGGCGCCGTGGCCAAAGTTGAGTAGTAAAAAAGTTGTTGTGAAGGATTTTGAAACGATTCGAGCGTTAATTACCGGTATTCGTTCTTGGCGAAGTGAGAATAAAATTGAACCGGCAAAATTATTGGTTGGTACTATTAATCCTGGTAAACATGCAAAATTAGTTAAAGAAAATATTGAAATTGTTAAAAAATTAAGTCGGTTGGAAAAATTGGATATTGTAAAAAAGATTGAGAAAAAAGCGGGGGAGGCAAATTTTATGGCCAATGGGATGGAAATTGCAATCGCGCTTGGCCAAGCGGTAGACGTAGAAAAAGAAAAAATCCGCTTGAATACGGAAATTGCGCAAACGGAAAAATATATTTTGAGCGTGAACACAAAATTGAACAATCAGGATTTTGTCGGTCGCGCGCCGGCGGCGGTGGTGGATAATGAAAAGAAAAAGTTGAGCGAGGCGCAAGAGAAATTGGAAAAAATGAAACAGCAATTAAATAATTTGTAGTATTATGAAGATAAATACTGACGCTAAAAAAATTGAAGCATTACTCAGTCGTGGCGTGGAAAATGTCTACCCGACAAAAGAGTTTCTTGAGAAGGAATTAAAGTCTGGTCGGCAGTTAACTCTGTATACTGGTTACGACCCAACGGCTCCCACATTGCATATCGGTCATGGAATCACCATGCTTAAATTACGTCAATTTCAGGATCTTGGTCATAAGGTAATAATGCTTATTGGTGATTTTACCGGTATGATTGGCGACCCGACTGATAAAACATCGGCTCGACAGAAATTGACGAAAGCACAGGTGTTGGAAAATTGTAAAAATTATCAAAAGCAGGCTTCTAGCATTCTTGATTTCAAAAGCAGTAATAAAGTAGAAGTTAGGTACAATAGTAAATGGCTCGGCAAATTAGATTTTGCTGACGTGCTTGAACTGGCGTCACACTTTACGGTGCAACAAATGTTGCAACGAGATATGTTTAAACGAAGAATGTCAGTATCCGTTATTTGTAAATCGTGTGGTCACCTGCATAACATCGTAGAACCTGGTATTAATGAAAACGAATTTGAGGAGTCTAAAGGATTAGTTTCTGTTGAGTTTTTATGCTCAAAGTGCAATAGTAAAAACAAAGTAACGAAGAATGAAATTATTCAACCTAAGCCAATTTATCTACACGAATTTATGTACCCGATGATGCAAGGGTATGATAGTGTGGCTATGGACGTGGACGGTGAAATCGGTGGTAACGATCAGACATTCAATATGCTTGTTGGTCGTGATTTGATAAAAGAATTAAAAAATAAAGAAAAGTTTGTTTTGACTACTAAACTACTTACGGACGACACTGGTAAAAAAATGGGAAAAACTGAAGGTAATATGATTGCTTTCACCGATAGCGCGGAAGATATGTTTGGCAAAGTTATGCGTTGGAGTGATGGGGTGATTAAATCTGGTTTTGAACTATGTACAACATTACCAATCGAAGAAATTGCCGATTTGGTAAAATTACCAAATCCACGCGATGCCAAATTTCGTTTGGCTTATGAAGTAACTAAAACATTTTTGGGTGAAGAAGCGGCGAAAAAAGGTCAGGAACATTTTACTTCGGTAATTCAAGACAAAGAAAAACCGGCAGATATTACCGAACTCAAACCGACAAGTTATGATATTGTAACGGTGCTGGTCGAGGGCAAATTGGTAACGAGTAAAGCCGAAGCGCGACGGGCGATTGAACAGGGTGGGGTGAAAGTGGATGATGTAAAAGTGGAAACGATTGATGCGCAGGTGCAAAAGGGTAGTGTGGTGCAAAAGGGTAAGCGATTTTTTGTAAAAGTAAAATAAAATTTTGGCACAAGCTATCTAAAAAATCAGCAGCCCCAGTCGCGAAGTTCGCGCTGGGGCTGTTTTGATCGTGTAGTTCTCCGGCTACGGCTTCCAGACCTGTGTGTGGTACGGCAGGGTGAAAGTCCCGAAGATCCGGATGACGTGAGTTCTTGCATTGCGACCAGTCTTCTTGAGCGGCTGGTCGAACTCATCGAGAACGATTCCTTCCCCTTGGAAGACGAGGCCGTAGCTGTCTTTCCTTACGAGCTTCCCCTCGATCACCTGCACCCTGTGGGTACTGTACTTCTTCCTGTCCGACGCGTTGTCGGCTGACACCGTGGTCGTATGGACGAACTGGTACTTCTCGCCCACGATGAGCGTCTTCGACGGCAAGAGGTTGCCCTGATGAGTCGAACCCCCAACTAAGTGGATGTTGGGCTGCCCCGTACCAGATTCATGGTGTGAAAAAGGCGAGTGCATGGGTCATTTCCTCGTTCGGTGGTGTGTAGCGGGGTGGGTGCTACGGAGAATAAACGATCATTTCTACTGGAGACGAACCTTGCATCAAGGCCAATCTCACAGTTTAAAACCAAATAATATTAATACACTTTGTCGCTTTTGTCAATACACAATATTGACTTGGTACAAAAAAAGGAGTACTATGCTAGCTATCTTGTTCGCTTGCAGTTCACTTCTTTTTTAGATTAAAGGGGATTGCGATGGTGATGACGCAAAGAGAAGTGGTTCGTAGTGTTCTTGACCTAGCTTGGACAATGCACGAGGCCAGCAATGGTCGAGCGAGTGTTGTGCCGTTCGATGATCGTTATGGGGTGCAAGTACCCAGTTCGATCCCGGTCAAGCTCGTTGTTGAAGTGTTGCAAGAAGAGTATCCGACCTGGCGTGGATGGCTTTTGCTGTTCTACGATGATGGACAGAAGACACGCGCTTACTGCTAAGCAGTCCGTTTGCTCAGCAGAAACAAACGAGGTGCGCCCGCAGACCGCACGACCCAGTCTGCACCCTCAAAAGCCCCGATAATCATCGGGTTTTTTGTTTGTTAAAAGAAGAGCTCCTTTTGCACATTGTACGCTCGTGACAAACGTTTTCTCTAGTGCTATACTCAATAAATACGTTATGCCGCTATGATTACTCGCATTTCTGAAGAAATTAAAGAACTATTAACCCTAGTTGGCGTTACCACAGCGGTTGATTTTACCACACCACCAAAAGTAGAGATGGGGGACTTTGCGTTTCCGTGTTTTGGTTTGGGTAAGTTGGCGCAAAAAAATCCCGTTGAGGTAGCCAAAGAACTGGCGGAAAAACTGAACAACAAAGTTAAAGAAAGACATAGTGATTATATTGTGGGGCGAGCGCAAGCCTTTGGTCCATATGTTAATTTTTTTCTCCGACCGGCGCGGTTGGCGGAATTTTTTGTTTCCGCTATTGGTAAACAGGCAGAATCTTTTGGAACAAATGGGCGGGATAAGGGTCAAAAGATTGTGATTGAATATCCATCAAATAATACTCACAAAGAATTTCATATTGGTCATTTTCGAAATGTTTGTATCGGCAATACGCTCGTGGCGCTATATCGAGCGGCCGGAGCCACTGTGTACCCAATTAATTATTTAAATGATTTCGGCAGTCATGTTGCTAAGTGTCTTTGGGGGTTACAGAAATTTCATGCCGGAGAAAAACCGCCGGCAAATAAACAGCGCTGGTTGGGTGAAATTTATGCCGAAGCGAGTCGATATATCGTTGAACATTCCGAAGTACAAGAAGAAGTTGCTAAACTTCAGCAACAGATTGAAGCAAAAGATAAAAGTATTTGGGCGCTTTTTTCCGAAACACGGGAGTGGAGTATCGAGAAGTTTAATGAGTTGTTCAAAGAGCTTGGGGTTGAACATGCGGCCGTTTTTTATGAAAAAGATTTGAAAGCGGATGGTCAAAAAACAATTAATGATTTGTTGCGACAGGGTATCGCGACGATTGGTGAAGGGGGGGCGATTATTGTCGATTTAAATCAATACAAATTGGATGTGGCAATGCTTCGCAAATCGAATGGTTCAGGATTGTATTTGACGAGTGATTTGCCGTTGGCCGAAGTTAAATTTAAGAAATACAAAGCGGACGAAAGTATTGTGATTACCGGTCAAGAACAAGTATTTTATTTTAAACAACTTTACAAAATTCTTTCCCTCATAGGGTTCAACAAAAAACTTACTCATATCAGTTATGGTTTGGTGAATTTACCCGAAGGTAAAATGTCTTCGCGTACCGGAAACGTAGTTATTTACGAAGATTTACGTGATCAGGTTTACGCTAAATTACTTGAAGAAACAAAAACCCGTCATGCCGACTGGAAAATTAAGCAGGTGGAACAAACAGCCTGGTTGCTTACTCAAGCGGCGCTAAAATTCGACATGCAAAAACATGAAGCCGTAAAGAATATTACTTTTGATATTAAAGAGGCTACGGCGGTGGAAGGATTTACCGGTCCGTACGTACTTTACGCGGTGGCGCGCATCGCTAGTTTGTACAAAAAAGCTAAAATAGAAAAAATTAAGCCGGCGAATAGTTTTAAAGAGTTGTCGACTATTGAAGAGAAACAATTGGCGTTATTTTTGGGTGAGTTTCCGGAGGTGGTAGAAAAAGCGTTGGCGCAGTACAATCCATCGGTAATCGCTCGATATACTTTTGATCTGGCGCAAGCTTTTAATAATTTTTATAGTAAACATAGTGTTGTCGAAGCGGAAAGCAAAGAATTGGCCGGTGAGCGTTTGGCATTGTGTCTCGCGGTACAGCAGGTACTCAAGAACGCGCTGAAGTTACTTACTATTGAAACAGTGGAGGAAATGTAGCTTGTTATGCAACATAAAAAGAATTATATCGCTTGGGCTGTTGATTATCATGATTTTCCAGAACATGGTGAACTGTTAGAACAGCTTCATTTTTTATTACGTTATGGAATATTGGCGCCATCTAGCCATAATAGTCAGCCGTGGCAATTCAAAATTGTCGGTGACGTAATTTATTTATTAAATTCCGCCGATCGTCAGCTGCCTTGGGGTGATCCGGATGGTCGGTTGCGTCATATTGCGTTGGGGGCGGCACTTCGAAACATTTTGGTGGCAGCGGACTATTTTGGTTTTGATGCGACGTATGATCTTTTACCTGCTGAAATACCAAGCGCGGTGGCAGTAGTGCGGGTGATTAAACAGCGTACTGTTCGAGTGGGTAACAACCATTTATTAACAGTTATTTCAAAGCGCAGTACTAATAGAAATCACTATAGTTTAACAATGCCACCACCGGCCTTTTTCGAAGCGGTGCGGTTAAAAAATACTTCCAGTATCCATGCGGTTGTTTTACCGATGGCGCAGTATGGAGAAAAAATTGCTGATGTGGTGGGAGAAGGAATAATGTCAGCGATGAGTAAAACTGGTTTTCGCGCTGAGATGTCAAAATACAAGAAATCAAATTTGACCAAATCATTTGTTGGTATGCCGGGTTTTGATATGGGTTTTTCAACACTGATGTCGTTACTTTTGCCGTCAATTATTCGGTTTCTACCTATTGCTCCCTTAGTAAAGAAAAAAGATGGCACACTGTTAAAAAAACACACACCGGCGGTAGTAGTTATTTCTACGGCTACCGATGAACCGCGAGCGTGGCTGGAAGCCGGTCTGCAGTATGGTGAACTTATTTTGGTTGCCGAACAGCTTTCATTGGTCACTCATTTTATGGCAGCCGCGGTGGTGGTAGGTGATTGTTATAAAAAGTTGCAAGCAGTAACGGGGAGTAATTTTCGACCGCAAGTTTTTTTTCGTGTTGGTTTCACGCCTAATACTATACCTCATAGTCCACGACGTACACACGAACACTGTTTAACTACCGTATGAGTATTGATTATAAACAATTAGGTGAATTCGATCGACATGTCCGTGTGGTTGAATTGAATGATTCGACGGTTGGACTTCGAGGTTATATTGCAATTCATCGGCAGAATTCAGGTATACCATCGCTCGGGGGCACTCGAGTTTGGCGATATTCTAATGAGCATGAAGCACTTCGCGATGCTTTACGACTTTCAAAATTAATGTCATACAAGTCGGCACTAGTGGGTTTGCCGTATGGAGGAGCGAAAGCGGTTTTAATTATGCCGGAGAATGGGATAATCAATCGACAGAAATTTTTTGCAGCATATGTATCGGAGGTTAATAAATTGTTGGGTGTTTTTTTAACGGGAACGGATGTTGGTGTGAGTAACGATGATTTAGCACTGATGCAAAATGATAGTTCATTTATTATTGGTCAAGGTGTTAATTCGGCTTATTTTACCGCGATTGGAGTTTTAGAAAGTATTCGAATTGCTTTTGATTTTTTGTTTGGCTCATCTTCGGTAGTTGGCAGGAGTTTTGCCATTCAAGGTGTGGGTAATACCGGTCGGGCACTAGTGGATTTGCTTGTGGCCGCTGGCGCAATGGATATTACTGTTGCCGATATTGATGCTAAAAAAATAGTTGAGTTACAGCGGGCATACCCTTTTGTCCACACTGTTCCAATTTCAGAAATTTATTCTTGTAAAGTCGATGTTTTTTCTCCGAGCGCACTGAGTGGAGTTTTGAATAGTAACACCATTGAGCAATTGCATTGTCGAGCGGTGATTGGTTCGGCCAACAACCAACTTGCCACACCGGATTCAGCGGAACAATTGCATGAAAGAGGCACACTTTATTTACCGGATTATTTAGTTAACGCTGGTGGATTGATCAGTGTTGTTGATCAATATCGTAATGGTGTACCGGATACTGAACGAATTATCAAGCAGATACAGCAAATTCCTCAGAGCGTGAAATTAATTTTAACGGAAAGTAAAATAACCAGTCGTTCTCCAGAGATTATCGCTCATGCTCTTGCGCATAGTTTTTTATATACCGAAGCCGCATATGTTGCCACTACCACTTAATGAAAAGCAAAATGCTAAACCACTTCTTCGTGCACTTCATACTAAATCGGAAGATCTGTGGATTCGTCGTGGCGAACGACAGGCGCTTAAATTGTTTCGGGCCATGGCAGAGCGGGTGCCGGCATATAAAAAATTTTTAAAACAAAACAAAGTTCGTCCGGAAAGTATAAAAATAATCAAAGATTTTCGAAAACTGCCAGCGATCGATAAGGATAATTATTTACGAAAGTATCCATTGCCGGAGCTTTGTTGGGATGGAAAATTTTCTTCGGAGCGTTGGACAATCGCGAGTACTTCTGGATCAACCGGTGAGCCCTTCTATTTTCCTCGTCAAAAAAAGCAGGATTGGCAGTATGCACTCATGGCGGAGCTGTATTTGCTTAGTAATTTTTCAATTGATAAAAAATCTACACTCTATATTGATGCGTTTCCGTTGGGTCCGTGGATTGGCGGAATTTTTACTTATGAAGCAATTCGATTGGTAGCGGAACATGGTAAATACCCGTTGAGTATTTATACTGCCGGTATCAATAAAAAGGAAATCATTAAAGCCGTGCGGAAGTTTGGGCCATTTTTTGATCAAATTATTATTGGTTGTTACGGGCCGTTCCTTAAAGACGCTCTTGACGATGGAGTGCGTGAAGGTCTCGATTGGTCGGTTTACCCAATTAAATTTGTCTTTTCCGCCGAAGGTTTTACTGAGGAATTTAGGGATTATGTGCTCAAATTAGTTGGTAAACCAGACCCATTTTTGAGCACACTCAATCATTATGGCACGGTTGATTTGGGAACGATGTCTCATGAAACTCCACTCGCTATTTTAACTCGGCGATTGGCATTGGCTGATAAAAATTTATACAGCGCCGTATTCAATAATAGTCAAAAATTACCAACCATTACTCAATTTTTGCCTGAGCAGTTTTATTTTGAAGAGGTACAGGGCGGGCTTTATTGTTCAGCGGATAGCGGTCTTCCGTTGGTGCGTTATAATCTTAAGGATAATGGTGGTGTCTTTACACTAGAGCAATTAAAAAAACTATATACAGATAACGGTTATTCACTTCGGACAGAAGTATCAAAAAATAAACTGGATAAAACTATTTGGCAACTACCATTCGTATATGTGTACGAACGGAATGATTTTTCGATAAGTCTTTACGCTTTTCAAATTTATCCTGAAACAATTCGACGCGCGCTTCAAGTATCGCAATTTGAATCGCAGGTGACGGGTAAATTTACTATGCAAGTGATTTATGATAAAGCGATGAATCAAGGTTTTGAGGTTAATGTGGAATTAAAGAGTAGCGTAAAAGCGACCGAGAAACTTAATAAGGATATCGTGGGTGTGCTCACTAGTGCCCTATTGTTAGAAAATTCTGAATTTCAAAAAACACACGATGAAATCGGCGCTCGGATTGAGCCAAAAATTATACTGTGGCCTTATGAAGATCTTACTTTTTTCAGGCCAGGTACCAAACAGCAATGGGTAATTAAAAATAAAATTAATTAATTATTTTTTATGGACAAACCAACAATAATACAAGCTGGTACTAGTAATGTAGAATTTAATAAAATTATTGCGACCTTGACGATCACAAAAACGATTGATTTGTTTATTGCTCAGCTAGGTGAGTTATTTGAAATTCTTCATCCTGAATTACTTCGTCAGCCAACATATAAAGTTGCTGAGGAGTCATTTGTGCTCGAACGAAGTTCTAATAAAGATGTGACTTGCGGATGCTGGATCTATTTTCCATGGAGCCAACACCTACTGCACGTCCTTGAATCAAAAGAGCTCTTTTTGCTTCGCACCAATCGTAATCGCAATCTTATTACACTTGAGGAACAACAAATTTTGCGATCCTTTACGGTCGGTGTGGTTGGTATGTCTATTGGCAGTCATATGGCCGTTAATTTGGCTTATAGTGGTATTAGTGACACTATAAAATTAGCCGACTTTGATGTGTTAAGTACAAGCAATCTTAACCGCGTGCGGGCACGTCTTGAACAAGTCGGGCAGCCAAAGGTGAATATTGCGGCAGAACAAGTTTATGAATTAAATCCTTTTGCTCAAGTGTCTGTGTTTCCGATTGGCTTAAAGGATGATAATATTGATAACTTTTTAAGTGGGGATTCGAAGGTGCAGCTGATTTTTGAAGCAATTGATGATTTTAAAATGAAAATAAAATTACGCCTGGCCGCACGGAAGGCACGGGTGCCAGTAGTGATGCTGACTAATTTAGGTGATAGCACACTCATTGATATCGAGCGGTATGATTTGGATCCACAGCTGGAATTATTTAATGGACTTATCGGTTCATTGGCCGAAGAAATTCTGGACCAACCGATAACTCCGGAGACTATTAAAAAATATGCAGTGCAGTTAGTTGGTAAGGATAATGTGCCACCACGAGCGCTGGCTTCGCTTCCTGAAATCGGCAAGACGTTGGTAGGTCGGCCACAACTTCAGAGTACTGTTGGTATGAGTGGAAGCTTGGCTGCTTATATTACTAGACGTATTGCGCTTGGTGGTGAATTGTCTAGTGGACGTCGACGTATTGTCTTTGATCAAATTATTTAGTTTTTTTGTATGTCATATTCCCGACCACTTCTTGATGCAATGGGAATTAAAGTGGAAGAGCGATTTGTTGCAATTGAGGGGATTACATTCCACTACGTTATGGCTGGAAGCGGTCCTCGGGTTTTATTGCTTCATGGAAGTACGGTGGGATGGGGTCAATGGTATCGGACGATGGCTATACTCGCGGAAAAATATCAAGTAATTGCACTGGATTTACCGGGGGTTGGTAGATCCAGTGTAATTGATTTTGCGACGGTTAGCAGTGAGCAAATAGTGAATTACGTTGCTAGTTTTATCACGGCTTTGGAATTTGGACCATGTATTGTTATTGGACATTCATTTGGTGCCTGGATCGCTTTGCGTCTTGCCCTAAAAAAAGCTATAATAAGCAGGTTGATATTAATAAGTCCGCTTGGTTTTGCTGATTCCTTTCCTTGGCAACAGAAATTGTTGCGTTATAAATTGTTTGTTAGATTTTTGACTACTGTAGTCTTTCGTTCCAGCATTGAACACACACGGCGTTTTCTCGAAGACCCACTAGAAAATACGGCAGTCAGTGATCAGACATTTATACGGTATGTACATGAATATTGGCAAGAGAGACCAGGTTCGCACGCACTTTGGTTTATGCACGAGCTCATTCGACGTGGTGAACCAATTCAATTTTCATCGACTGAATTGAAAAGCGTTTCGGTACCCTGTTTGGTATTGTCAGGAGAAAAGGATCTTTTGGTTGATTTTAAAATTTTGCCAGAGCGCTTGTCACATTTACAAAAGGGGGAGTGGCAATTATATTCCAATGCGGGCCACCTTCTTTTTTGGGATGATGCAAAACGTTTTCATAATGATATTGTAAATTTTCTTGGAGGGACTTTATGAATCTAACACTTTCATCGCCATTAATTGCTTTATTAGTTGTAGTTGTAGCTAGTATAATGTTGGCATATGTTGTGTATCGAAGTGATTCAGAAAAGGTGATTCGAAGAATTTTTATATTATTTAGTTTTGCTTTAGTTCTTTGGTCAATGTTGATGTATCTCTCTACTGAGGGTAGTGTTTTTTTAAACGCTCTGATTGTTACACGTTTAACTATTTTTGTCGCTACGCCACTTAGTTTGCTTATTGCACTTCTGGCCTATGTATTACCAAACACTACCTGGGCTTTATCTCAGCGTCGGATGATTGTTCTTATGATAGTTACAGGAGCGGTAATGTGTATTACGCTTACCCCATACGCCTTTAAGGATGTCACTAATGTCAATGGTGAATCAATCGCGGTTAGTGGTCCAGGAATGTTACCCTTCGCTATTTTTACTACCATTTGTAGTGTGTATGCGATCGTGATTTTAATTAAAAAACTCATTTATTCTAAAAATCAGCAAGATCGACAACGTCTTACCACAATCGTGTCTGGCATGGTTGGCATGTTGAGTCTTATCATCGGAACTATTTTTTTACCAGTGGTATTATGGAAAGATAGTTTCTATGTTCCATTTGCGCCACTCTATGTTTTGTTTTTTCTTTTCTGCACTGCTGTGGCAATTTTGCGTTATAAATTGTTTGATATTAAAATTATTGCCACGGAATTGTTAGTTTCTTTGTTGGTTTCATTGCTTATTTTTGAAGGATTATTTGCGAGCTCTTTTACTGCTATTTTATATAAATTTCTTTTTGCTACGTTAATGGGATGTGTTGGTATTTTACTTGTTCGTAGTATTCAAAAAGAGATTGATGAACGAAAAAAGATCACTGTACTTGCGTCATCGTTGGAAACAGCCAACTTTCGCCTTCAAGAACTCGACAAACAAAAGACCGATTTCTTATCGATTGCCACCCACCAACTCCGCACGCCGCTTTCAATTGCGAATGGCTATATTGAGTTACTAGAAGACGGTGCTTATGGCAACCTGCCGGCGGAGAGCAAAGAAATTCTTAGAAATATGGATGAGAGTAATCAGCGGTTGGTAAAACTGGTTGATGAATTTTTGGATATTACCCGCATCGAGCAGGGACGCACTACTTTTAGTTTTAAACCGAGCCAGATTAGCACGATTGCTAGGAGTGTGGTCTCGGAATTGCGCGATCGGGCCAAGGAGCACAAATTGCATTTGCAAGCGCAGATAGAAAATTTGCCATCAATTGTACTGGATGAAGATAAGGTGCGGCAGGTAGTTTTTAATTTTATCGATAACGCAATTAAGTATTCGGAAACCGGCACGGTGAATATTTCCGCGCAAGATGAAAATGACGGAGTGTCTCTCCGGGTCATTGACGAAGGGGTGGGATTTAATAAAATTGACGCGGCTAATTTTTTTCAGAAATTTTATCGAGGGGAAAATGTGAAGGGGACAAATGTTACTGGAACAGGGCTTGGATTGTATGTCTGTCGAATGTTTATCGAGGCGCACCACGGTCGAGTATGGGCCAAAAGCGCTGGATTAGGGCAGGGAAGTGAGTTTGGTTTTTGGTTGCCTTTCAATCAAACAGCAGTTTCAAAACAGACTGTTTGATTTTTTAAAATTATGCTATACTAAGTCTTAGTAATAATATCTTATTTTTATATTATGATTTTTCAAAAATCTTCCCCCAAACCAGTAGTTGATAATGAATTGTTGGAACGCTCTGTCGATACCGCGACTAATAATCAACATGATGAGGTAGAAACCGTGGTTGGACCTTCAGTCAATGTGGAGGGTGATTTTTCTTCGGAAGGCAATATAATTGTGAAGGGGTCAGTGGCAGGTAGCGTTCACACCAGTCGTCATTTGGCGGTTGAGCAAGGCGCGAAGATTCTTGCCAATGTCCGAGCGGGTAGTGCCAAAATTGCCGGTGAGGTGAAAGGTAATATGAAAATAAAAGAAATCCTCGAGTTGACAAGCACTGCCAAGGTGATTGGGGATGTTGAAGTTAAAACACTCGTCATCGAAGCGGGCGCGCTTGTTTATGGTAAAATTATTATGCCTGGTATGGAAGCTGGTGAAGCAAAATCACGGCAGTCTCGCCCGGTAGCTAAAAAGGTTGAAGATTTTGTGCCGGGATCGGTTTAGACAGAAAAGTTATTTAGTGCCGCCTTATGTATGTATACATCTACGACAATTTTTTGCGCGAAAAAAAGTATAATTCGCAGATTAAAGCCATGGAGATTAGTCTCACGGACTATGGAATCGCGGGAAAAATTATTCGTTTGAGTAATTATACCGATGCAAAAACGGTCATTGAAGATGAGATCAAACGCGGAGCAAAAACCGTGGTAATTGTCGGTAATGACAGCACAATTGGTCAAGTTTTATCGCGGACTGCGGTGGCGGAGTGTGTTTTTGGATTCTTACCAGTCGGGCCAAACAATACCATCGCTGAAGTGCTTGGTATCCCAATCGGAGTGGGCGCGTGTGACATCTTGTCGCGTCGACGAAAAGAACGACTTGATGTCGGGTGGGTAAATAATCGCTATTTTATTTCTCAACTTCATGTGCGACCGGCGCCACTCGAAGTGGTATATGATGAACGTTTTAAAGTAACGGCCACTGAAAAAATGGAAGTGGTGGTTTGTAATTTACAACCATTTTTTTGGAAGAAGGATAAAAAAGATAAAGAAGTTCACGTTGTTCACCCTCAGGATGGGAAGCTGGAGGCCTTCATTAGACCCTTGACAAAGGGGCGTTGGTGGGGGTATACATACGAGGAACCAAGCATCTTTCCGTTTGAAGAAATGGAGATTCGCGCCAGTGAACCATTTACGGTTGAGGCCGATGGTCGAGTGTCAAAAGAAATAAAAGTTAAGATAAAATTAGCACACAGTAAGATTGATATGATTGTGGGAAGGAATAGAAAGTTTTAACACGAGACAAGATACACATAAAACGATACAATTGTATTGTTTTCCATGTATCGTGTGTTTATGTACAAGCCCAGGTGGCGAAATTGGTAGACGCACTACCTTGAGGTGGTAGCTCCCGTAAGGGAATGGAAGTTCGAGTCTTCTCCTGGGCACGACGCTTAGCGTCGTTATTGGCACGCTTAGCGTGCCACCGTAACGTATGCAATACTTCATTGGTATAATTGTACTCGCCGCTGGCATTGGACTGGTTATAAAAACGGAGTGGGTCCTGCAAAATTTTGGCACCAGCGCTTGGGCGGAAGCAAAACTTGGTTATAATGGTGGTAGCCGTCTTCTTTATAAATGCATTGGTTTGATCCTTATTTTGGTTGGTTTTATGCTTATTACCAATCTGTTTGGGTCATTTGTTATGGCTACCGTCGGAAAGCTTTTCATTCGATAACTAATCGTTATGTCAACTGCTGGCACCGCCTTACTCAATCCACATTTAGTACTCGAACCACTGACACTACAGCCCGGTATGCGCGTAGCTGATCTTGGTTGTGGACGGACCGGTCATTTTATTTTTCCGATTTCGCGTTTAGTTCAGGATACTGGGATTGTTTACGCGGTGGATATTGTCAAAAGCACTCTTGAAACAATCGCTAGTCGTTGTCGCAGTGAGGGGTATAATAATATTCAAACTGTGTGGTCGGATATTGAACGGGTAGGTAGCGCGCCAATTCCCAATGAAAGCATTAATGTATGTTTTTTGGTGAATGTACTTAGCATGGTTAAAAATAAATTGGCGGTATTGGAAGAGGCGACAAGATTACTGACCGAAAATGGCCTATTGACAATTATTGATTGGCAACAAAATTTAGGTACGCTAGGGCCGACAGCCGCTGCGCTTATTTTACCAGAGACAATTAAAGCGCTCTCGAAACAGCAGGGACTGCAGTTACATCAACAGATTGAACTTAATCCTTATCATTATTGTTATATCTTTAAAAAAGTATGAGCTGGAAAAATCTTTTATTAGCATCGTATTGGTCCACTAGTCCGGTGATTGTTTCAACGACAAGATTTTGGCAATGGGTAATGATTGCGACGATAATAATACTTATTGGCGTAGTCCTGGTCGTACTGAGAAAAAAACAAACGGAAATGATTACGCGGTTGATTATGAAACGCTGGAGCGCTTTTGCGTTTACCATTGGTCTTTTGAGTTTATTGCTTTTAGCACTTCGTCAGCAAAATGCTTTTTTCTTAAGTTGGCGAGTTTGGTATTTGGTAGTCATTATTAGTTTGTTGCCGTGGTTTTACAAAATATCATTTTATACTTTTAGACGTTGGCCGGAGATTAGAGCGGAAAACGCGGCGCGTAATTTAAAAGCAAAATATTTGCCTGTTAGTAAAAAATAGTATGGCCATGGGGAGGACGCAAAGCGTTGGTAAATGGGGTGAGGATCAAGCTTGCGCATTTCTCAGACGGAATGGATTTTATATTATTGAGTGTAATTATCACGCCACGGTCGGAGAAATAGATATAGTCGCTACCAAAGGTGGCGATTATTATTTTTTAGAGGTTAAAACCCGGCGCGCCGGTGAGATGTCGTTCGACACGGCCGTCACTTATCAAAAGAAACGCAAATTACTTAAGACGATTAAACACTATTGTTATCATAAAAAAGTTATTGGAAGTATTATTCCCGCTAGTTTAATGGTAGTTTTTAATAAGATAACAAAGATTGTTCAGTTTCGATTGGCGGTAATCTATTGACCAAGACAGTCATTTTTGCTATAGTAAGCACAATTAAATCATATTAAGCAAAGGAATCTTCACCGCTCCCTTTGGATCGCTCTGAAGTGAATTTCCTTGCGAAAGTAAATTTACATATGCATCCCAAAAAAGAAAGGACATTTGTTATCGTGAAACCTGATGGCGTGCAACGTTCGCTTATTGGAAGTGTTATTTCTCGATTCGAGCGCGCCGGTTTAAAGCTGGTGGCAATGAAATTTTTTGTGGCCGAAGAAGCGAAATTGTGGACTCATTATAATAAAGATGATGCGTGGTTTACCGCTAAAGGCGAACGAACGATCCAGGGTCGTACGGCTGGTGGTTTAACGGTAGAAAAGACAGCAATCGAGTATGGTAAAGATATTGTACAAGCACTCGTCACTTTTATGTCTTGTGGACCAATAGTCGCCATGGTATGGGAAGGAAATCAGTCTGTTAGCATTGTTAAGAAAATGGTTGGTTCCACCGAGCCACTCATGTCGGACGTCGGCACCATTCGTGGTGATTTTACCATGGACTCGTATGATTTATCCAACTTGGATGGTCGAGCGGTCCGTAATCTTATTCATTGTTCCGATCAGCCTACCGAAGCGGAACGGGAAATAAAAATTTGGTTTAAACCGGAAGAGGTTTTAAATTATCGACATGTCGCTGAGGAAATTTTATACGATGTTAATTTAGATGGTATTTTGGAGTAAATATAGAAGAATTTGACAGCGGTTTTCTACCTGCGGTATAGTATCTATGGTTTGGTGGAAAACGGCACAACTATTCGATAATCGCAAATTCTGGTTTACCTATATTTGTAGCACCCGTGGGTTCTACGTGCGGTTCACCACCTTCCTTTGTAAGGATAGGTTAAACCGTTTCTTGCCAAACCAACAAAAAATTCCTCAGACGAGGAATTTTTTGTTTTTTGTTGAAGTTTTGTTATTATTTCGCTAATTTCTTACTCAAGGTGCGTCGGCAAGACGAGCAAATACGGACACTCTTACCGTCAATCGTCAATCTCTGGAGGTTTGGTTTCTGTTGACGATTTGATTTGATGTTGGAGTGGCTTACGTAGTTAGCACGTTGAGATTTTTTGTCGCAGAGTGTGCAGGACATACTCATAAAGATGTATTATTGCGTCTTAAAGGTTTTTAGACTATACTGAAAAAGCTTGGCTATTGTAGTCTCCTTAAACATTTTTGTCAATAGTATGGATATTATCTCCTTGATTTTTTACTTCATAATCGTCGTACCATCTTCGATTTTTCACGAATACGCGCATGGTTTTATGGCGGAAAAGCTAGGGGATTCAACCGCTCGCTATGCCGGCCGTTTGACCCTTGATCCACGGGTGCATATTGATATGTTTGGCACGATTATTTTGCCTATTTTCTTGTTTTTTTCCACGGGTGGACGATTTATGTTCGCTTATGCCAAACCGGTGCCTTACAACCCCTACAATTTGCGAAATCAGCGTTGGGGGCCGGCATTAGTGGGTGTAGCTGGTCCGCTCGCCAATTTTTTGCTCGCGTTGGCTTTTGGTCTTGTGATGCGTCTATTCCCAACGGCGGCGATGAATTATTATTTGGGAATTATTGTCTATATAAATCTATTACTCATGGTATTTAATCTCGTACCAATTCCACCGCTCGATGGTTCAAAAATATTGTACGCACTATTACCTGACTCAGCGTATGTTTTTAAACAGACACTCGAGCGTTATGGTTTTTATATTTTGATTTTTTTCATGGTATTTTTATTTCAATTTTTATCACCAATCATCGACGGACTATTTAATTTTATTGTGCGTTAGTATGTTGCCGGTATTTTCGGTGTCGGAATTTATTGGACAGATCAATAGTATTATTCTCGGTGAATTTACGATTGAGGGTGAAGTGTCGCAGTACAAAGTATCCCAAGGCAAGTGGATATTTTTTGATTTGAAGGATGAGCAGTCGTTACTCAGTTGTTTTTCTACTATTTTCATGTTACCAACACCACTCGAAGATGGGATGAAAATTCGCGTGAAGGGATATGCAAAAATTCACGAAAAAAGTGGACGATTTAGCTTTACCGTTCAGTCAGTGGAACTCGTAGGGCAGGGTAGTCTTCAACGCGCATACCAACTTCTTAAAATTAAACTAGAAAAAGAGGGGTTGTTTGCGATAGAGCGCAAACGCCCATTGTCGCGCTTTCCGGAGCGGATTGGAATAATTGCGTCACTTGATAGCGCCGCCTTCGGTGATTTTAAACGGATTGTAAATAATCGTTGGGGCGGAGTGGAATTAATTACCCGACACGTCGCGGTGCAAGGGGAGACGGCGGTGGATGATATCGTTTCGGCTTTTCAGGAATTTAATGAAAATAAAATCCTTTGTGATGTTTTAGTTCTCACCCGTGGTGGCGGTTCGCTCGAAGATTTAGCGGCGTTTAATTCCGAGGCGGTAGCGCGCGCGATTTATAGCAGTCGGATTCCGGTAGTGGTTGGCGTTGGCCATGAGCGTGATGAAAGTTTGGCAGACTTTGTGGCCGATGTGCGCGCTTCGACACCGTCGAATGCGGCGGAACGGGTGGTACCGGAGCGGAAAGAAATGGAACGGGAATTGATTTTTACTCTTGAACAAATGGGACAAACTTGTCAGCACGCATTAGCCGTATGGCAACAGGACGTAAAACACATACAACAGCAGATTGTCCAATCGCTGGCGGACAAGATGACGACAATCAAACGCGAATTGGTTAGCGCTGAAACACTGTTTAAAAATGTTGATCCGAAGCGTATTCTTAAGCGTGGATTTAGTATTGCGCGCACCAAACAAGGGGTAATTTTGCGTGAACGTGAGCAGGTAGACACTGGAGACACGCTCGTGATAGAATTAGCCAAAGGAAAAATTCAAGGAATTGTATCTTAAACTATGACTGCCAAAACAACTAAAACAAATTTTGCCAAATCGTATGCCGACCTGCAAGAGTTGGTAGCGTGGTTTGAGCGCGATGATATTGATTTGGAAGAGGCGATTAAAAAATTTGAGGAGGGGAATCGGCTGGTGAAAGAATTGAAAGCGCAGATTGCCACGATGGAAAATAAAATCAAAGATTTAAATAAATTAATTGAGTAATATATGCGACTAATTATTCGCTGGGTGCTGAACGCGGGCGCGCTCATGGCCATCGCGTACTATCTCGTTCCTGGTATCCAAATTTCTTCTTTTTATACGGCGCTTATCGCGGCGCTAGTACTTGGTCTCATCAATGCGTTAATCAAACCGATACTACTAGTACTAACTCTTCCCGTAAATATCATTACTCTCGGTTTGTTTACGTTTGTTATCAATGCCGCTCTATTTTGGTTTGCTTCGTCGATTGTGAAAGGGTTTGTGGTCGCCGATTTTGCTTCGGCTTTTTGGGGCGCGCTTTTCTTGACTGTCGCGAGCTGGTTGGTCCAAATATTGTTTGGAAAGCGTAATATTGAGTAGTTAGTAATTGTCATTATGAAGAATTATTCTTCCAATCGCGCGCAAAAAGGAAAGACGGCTTTTCGGACGCCGAGTCGGTGGATTAAAACTAGACCGGAAATTTTTAAACGTTTACCAAATTCTAAATTACACCGCGCCAATAAATATAGCGGTATTTCTTTATTAAAATAATTATGGCAACAAAAAAGTTGGTTGTTTTATCACTCGGCGGATCACTCATAATTCCTCCAGCAGGATTTGATGTCGAATTTCTTAAAGGATTTAAAGCGCTCATTGCGGAATACGTTGGTCTCGGTTATCGGTTTATAATTGTCTGTGGTGGTGGGCAAACGGCGCGAAGCTACCAAAATGCCGCCAAGGCGGTAGTAAAGGAGCTGGCGCCTGAAGATGTGGACTGGATTGGCATTCACGCCACCCGACTCAACGCGCACTTGATGCGCGTAGTTTTGCGGGAGTTTGCGCATCCAGCGGTAGTGCGTGATTTTACCAATACGGTTGAATGGAGTGAGTCAGTGTTGATTGCGAGTGGATGGAAACCGGGTTGCTCCACGGATTTTGACGCAATTAAACTCGCCGAGCAACATGGAGCGCACACTATTTTAAATTTATCGAATATTAGCTATATCTACGACGCTGATCCACGTACAAATCCAAAAGCTAAAAGATTAGAACATGTATCGTGGCACGATTTACGTAAGATTGTTGGTGATGAATGGGTGCCGGGAGCGAATGTGCCATTTGACCCGATTGCGGCAAAACTTGGCGAACAGCTCAAGTTTACAGTGGGATTTGTAAAAGGTACGGATTTGGAGCAAGTACGGCAAGCGATTCAAGGCAAGCCATTCGATGGAACGATAATCGAATAAATCGAATAATTTTCAAGAAGATTGCAAATATATAGTGGGCTTGACAATAAAGCTAGCTTCGGATATACTCCTTTTAACCATAGACAGTAGGTGTCGCGTTAAGTGACTTAATTTCCTACCGAGGTAATCAGGAACAGCTTTTGTTCTTAGGTCGACGTGATTACAAGTAGTCTGTGGAGAACACAGATTTTTTTATATGCCAAAATCAAAACTCCAAAAACAAACAACCGTGGATACTTTAGTGAGCGGGCTCAAGAACGCCAAAGGCGTTGTTTTTGCCAACTTCCAGGGCCTCACGGTTGCAGAAACCGAAGAACTCCGCAAAATCGCCCGTAAAGAAGGCGTGTCCGTGCTCGCGGCCAAGAAAACCTTGGTGGAGCGCGCGCTTCAGGCAATTGGTATGACCGATTCCAAAGCGGCTTCATTTAAGGGTGGTATTGCTACCTTTATTGGACAGGATGAAACTACGGCGGCCAAGATCGTAGCGACATTTGCGAAGAAGAACAATATCTTGTCGATTTTCGCCGGTATTATGGACGGCAAACTCATTGATGCTGCCATGGTACAGAAACTCGCCATTCTCCCAAGCAAACAAGAGTTGCTTGGTAAGATGTTGGGGTCATTGAACGCTCCAATTTCTGGTTTCGTCAATGTGAATGCTGCCATCGTTCGCAGTCTATTCAATGTGTTGAATGCTTACAAAGCTAAAAAAGTATAATTACTAATTTTATTCTATGAGTGAAAAAATGCAATCAATTATCTCCGAAGTAGAAAAGCTCACCGTCCTTGAATTGGCTGAGCTCGTCAAAGCCATGGAAGAGAAGTTCGGCGTTTCTGCCGCCGCTCCGGCCATGATGATGGCTGCTGGTGGTGCTGCCGCCGGTGCCGCTCCTGCTGAAGAAAAGACGGAATTCAATGTTGAACTCACCGAAATCGGCGCAAACAAAATCAACGTTATCAAAGCCGTGAAAGAAATTACCGGTCTTGGTCTCGCTGATGCTAAAGCCCTTGTCGACGCTGCTCCTAAAATGATCAAAGAAGGCGTCAAAAAGGATGATGCTGATGTCATGAAGAAGAAGCTCGAAGAAGCGGGTGGTAAAGTTACATTGAAGTAATTTTTTTCAATTAAAAAACTCTCGTTTAATCGCGGGAGTTTTTTATTTTAATTTGAGGAGTGTCTACGATACACAGCATGTAACCTATAACATGTAGCATGTTACATGCTGTGGGTTACGTGCTACGTGTTGTATGTTACATGTTTCATGTTAGATTGGCCAGGTGAATTTATAGATTTTGCCGGTGTCGAAGAGGAAGATGATTCTGTTTGTGGGGTCGACGGAGAAGCCGGTGGGGTTTTTGAATAGAGGGTTAGTGAGCTGGGCTTGGAGCTGGCCGTCCTTATTGAGGATGATGAGGCGAGCATTGGCGGTATCGAGGAGATAGAAATACAGAGTGTCGTTGTAGGTCCAGATTTGCATTGCGGTAGTGATGGTAGGATCAAGTCCGGTGATTGTGAAAGGTTGAGGCATGCCACTGGTGAATTTGGCCACTTGGCCATTACCTTTAGCCACGAACAGGTCACCGTCAATTGCCAAGTCAACAGCATCGTGTAGGTCAGTCGTTTTTGTTTTGAGCCAATCTTTACCTTGGCCAAAACCAGTTTGAATAGCATCGTGACGGTACATATCATTATTCACACTATCGACGGTGTAGAGGCGGCGATTGTAAATCACCAAACCATTAATTTCCGCCTTGGTGGTGGGGAAAGTAATATCGACAAGTTTCATGCTTAGGTCGCTTGGGTTAAGTTGCATCAATTGATTTTTGTTGTAGACAAAAAGGATATAATCATTTTCTTTGGGAGCGGCGGCATCGGTGAAGCCGGCAATGGTAGGGTAGGTAGTGATTACGCGTGAATTTTGATTTAGAGTATCGTAAACAATGATTGTGGATGTGTTTGGGCTGAAGCCGATGATTTTTGTATTAACTTTGATAAGATGTAATGGAATCGCGTTGCCAACGAAGTCCGTCCAATCCGCGACTACAGTAGGTGATACAACGATTATTTTACGTAACTTGGAAGTTAAATTTTTAAAACTTTCTTTTAATTCCGCGCAGATTATTTGATGTTCTTTACTAACGCAAGAGAGTGAAGCGAGTGCCGCTTCGCCAGATTGGAAATCACCCAGCGCGGCACTTTGATTTTGGTAAATAAGATTGCTTTCGATAGAATCTTTTTTGGATTTAATGAGAGCGACTTGGCGAACGAAAATTTGTTCCTCTGCGGCGAGTGCTTGGCGATGGCGAATATACAGAATACTGACGGTAAAACCAACCGCTAGTATTATGCAGGCAAGTAACATGAGTTTAGTAAGAGTGGGGAGATTGCGAAAATTTTCTCGGTAGCTATGCCAAGTTCGTTTCCACTCGTCAAGAATTGTTTTGCGGCGTTTTTGGTAGTTTAATATAACAAATATTAGCAAGACAAGTATTCTAAAAAAATTGTAAATTAGAGAATATAGGAAATAGAAAATTCCCGCGATAAAACGGCCCACGACCACGAGAACGCTACCAATATTACGCGTGATTTGCAGTAAGCGGTCGTTTTGTTCCCTGTTGGTCGGGCGATTTGGTCGAACGGATACGTGGTTGGAAGTAATTTGAGCGACCGGTCGAGAAACGGCTGGGCGATTGGGGGCTACTGTTTCATTTGTTACACGACTGGATTTCTGTAATTTGGGGAAGAATGATGGTGAGAGGGTATTGGTGGTGGATTCTTCACGGTTGAAAAGTTTATGCAATGATGATTCGGCGGATTCTTGTTTTATTATTGGTTTAGCTTTTTTTATCGGTTCGTCAGTGGCGTCCGGAGTGTGCAAGTTGATAATTAAACCGCCAAAAGAAAAGCCATTTTTTATTTCGCCAAGCACTCGTTCGAGGTGTTGGGCGCTTTGGAGCGCTGGTCGAACGGTAATGATTTTTTCTAAGCGGTCGTGACTAAAGAAGTCGATAATGTGTGGTGTACCGGCAAAGAGAAAGTCGTTGACGGTAAGTTTACCTTGGATAACTTGAGAAAAAAGCTGTGCTTCTTCCGGTTCACCGGCTGTTTCGGCTTGATTATTTTCAATTAAATCTAAGCGTTGGTAGATACTTTGTTTGTTGCGATAAAAAAGAAGTAGATGTGGTTTGCCAAAATAACTAAAAATAATATCCGGTTCACGAATGACACCAATAATGCAGTGAAGCTCGCCGGTGGCATTTTCAAGAGAGAAGGCTTCTTCGTTCATTTTTTCGAGCACGGTCTCAAAAGTATTTTTTCCCGGTTCGTCGACGAGCTCATAGTATTCATTTTCGGCTCGGTCGATAAGTTCTTGTAATTTGGTAATATATACCGCTTCGGCATTATTTACTTCGCAGAGCGCAAAAAAATACCCTTTTTTGGCTTCTTCAGGGGTGGATGGTTCGGTAATGTGAAGCAAAACGTGAGATTGGTTTTGCTTGCCACCTTCAACAAAAAATTCATTTAGGCGAAGGATTGGGTCCATAGAGCTTTTGACGAGAGATAACACCCATAGTATACTACAGCTACGTTGTCACGTCTACTTTTTCATAGCCGCGTTTCAACGGACGGTACGCGGCATGATTTCGTCAAATCATATGCTTGAACACTTTTTTGGCTCAAAGACCAGGTTAAAGCTTCTGAAGATATTTTTTCGTTCACCGGAACGAGCTTTTTTTGTGCGTGAATTGGCTAGACTTATCGATATTCAGTTGCATGCCGTACGTCGGGAAATCGCTAATTTGGAGAAGCTAAAAATTATTAAATCGGTCACTCCGGTAGCGGCCACGCGTGATCCTGAGCTCGGAACAGAACGATCTAAATTTTTTCAGTTGGATGATCAGGCGCCACTTTTTGAGGAACTAAAAGCGTTGCTTAGTAAAGCCGAAGTCCTGGAAGAAAAAGATTTGATTGAGGAAATAAAATCCAAGGCGGGAACGGTTTCATTATTTTTACTTACGGGATTATTTACGAATGACGTCGATGCTACCACGGATATTTTACTGGTGGGTAAATTAAAACCTTTTCTCATTGCCAAGATTATTCGTCGCTACGAAGATGATTTGGGAAAAGTGATTCGTTATACCCTCATGGACGACACGGAGTTTAAGGATCGTCGACACATTGGCGATAAATTTTTATATACGGTATTTGAAAGTAAACACGTTTTTCTCGTGAATGATTACAATATTTCTTAAATATGTATTTATTCATTGATTCAAGCGGTGATGATTCACTTCGACTGGCCACTTCAGCAAATGGTATTAAATGGCAAGAATCTATTTTACCCTGTGCCAACGCTGGCGCAGTGTTGCCACTTATTGAAAAAACATTGATTAGTACCGGTAAGACTGTCGCTGATCTTGCTGGAGTGGCAGTTTTAGTTGGTAAAGGACGATTTACCGCTACCCGAGTGGCAGTCACGATTGTGAATACACTTGGTTACGCGCTGGCGATTCCAGTGATTAGTTTAACGGAGTTTTTTCTTACTGATCTAAAGGCTCAGTTCGCGTCCGCAGTGGTCGGACAATATGTGCATGCTTCGTACAGTGCTCCCGCTCGAATTGGCGTCGCTCGTTCAACAGTTTCCTAAATACGGTTGTATGCTTTCTCCTTATCAGCGTTATCGTTTTTATGAAATATTACCGGGGTTGAGTATTTGGCTCACCATTTTTTTGAGTATTGGTTTGAGTTTTATGTATCCGCTTGCCATGATTTATCTCATCATTATTTTTGATGTGTATTGGGTACTGCGAGTGGCCTACTTCTCTTTTTATATTGTGCTTTCCTGGAATCGGTTTCGTAAAGCGCTCAAGATTCACTGGTTTGAAAAATTACAAACTACTTTTCCCGGTTGGCGACAAAAAAAGCATGTGGTTTTTTTACCACTCTATAACGAAGATTTTTTGGTAGTCACTACCACACTCATGGCGCTCGCCGCATCCACTTATCCGGCCAAGCAACTTATTTTAGCGCTCTCCGGCGAGGCGCGTCAGCTTGAACATTGGCAGAGGATTCAAGCTCAGGTGCGGGAAAAGTTTGGTAGTATGTTTGGTGAAATATTATTTTATACTCACCCTGATCAGTTATCGGGTGAAATTCCGGGGAAGGGATCGAATATTCATTATGCCGAATGGGAATTTAAAAAATACGCCGATGCGCGCGGTTGGAATTATGGCGATATAATTATTTCGGTATTTGATATTGATACCGTGGTACACAAAGAGTATTTTTCACACCTCACTTATCTCTATCTTTCACACCCCAATCCGACACGTAGCTCGTTTCAACCAATTACACTTTACAATAATAATTTATGGGATTCTCCGGCCGTATTGCGGGTCATGGCGTTTGGTACCACTTTTTGGATGCTTTTTAGTTTGGCACGGTTGGATAACTTAGTAACATTTTCATCGCACAGTATGAGTTTTCAGGCGGCAATGGATGCGGGTGGGCATGCCAAAAACATTATTAGTGAAGATTCGCGTATTTTTTTTCAGTGCTGGCTCACCTATGGTGGCGATTACGAAGTAACACCGCTTTATCTTCCGGTGTCGATGGATACGGTGCGCGACGAAAGTATTTGGACAAGTCTCAAAAATTTATATTTACAACAGCGCCGTTGGGCGTGGGGAGCGGAAAATATTCCCTTTTTGCTTTGGGAATTCCCCAAGCATCCGGAAATTAGTTGGCGCAAGAAATGGACTGTGCTTTTTCATGAGTGGGAGGGCAAATGGAGCTGGGCAGTGGTAGCTCTGCTCATTACGTTTTTGGGTCGACTGCCACTTTGGTTGGCCGGTGATACTGTTCGACAAAGCGCGTTGTTTTTTAATACTCCGCACGTGCTGGAAATTCTTATGACGCTCGCGATGTTTGGTTTGTTGGTGTCGTTAGTCATGAGTTTATTGCTTTTACCACCGCGACCGGAACATAGTCGTCGACATATTTATTTTTTTATGGTTATTCAGTGGTTGCTCGTACCCGTATCGCTCATTCTTTTTTCATCCGTGCCCTGTCTCGACGCCGTCACGCACTTAATGTTTGGACGTTATCTGGGTTTTAATGTTTCAACAAAAAAACGCGCTGTATAGTATGCCAAAAAAAATCTTACTCGGGTTACTTCTTGTGGTCGTGATTGGCACGGTCGGAGTTGCTTTTTGGGTAAAAATTAATTTGCAGAGTGGCGCGTTGCAACAAAAAGTGATTTCTTCAATATTTCCGGCATTCGACACTAACGCTTCGAGTACTTTTTTTTCTCAACAAGCGCTTGGTTTTAGAGGTGAACGGACGTATTTAGTTTTGCTTTTGAATAATACTGAACTTCGACCGGGCGGTGGTTTTATTGGCGCTTATGCGGTGGTTACTTTTGTTAATGGTAAACTGACGGTTGAAAAAGTTGAAGGCACGGAAATTCTTGATAATGCCGTACCGAATATTGGTACGGTGCCACCGGCTCCACTAGCGGAGTATTTAAAAATTAAAACGCTGCAATTTCGTGATAGTAATTGGTCGCCGGATTTTGCCGTATCATCCGCGAGAGCGCTTGAGCATTATCGCGCAGAAAATGGCGTGGCGGCCGAAAAAATTAATGGTGTTATTGGTATTACCCCGACAGTATTTGAAAAATTATTGGCAATCATCGGCCCTATTACCGTTAATGGCATTGAACTTACGAGTAGTAATTTCACTGAACAGGTAGAATACGAAGTGGAATATGGTTACGCAAAGCATGGGGTAACATTTAGTGATCGTAAACAGTTTTTGACGGACTTGAGTGCGGTCATTGGCAAGCGAATGCTTGAGACGGTGATAACTCATTGGTCCGATTATATCGGTCTTTTACCAAAAATGCTTGCTCAAAAACATATTTTATTTTACGCGGTTGAACCAAATGAGCAGTGGTTTTTGAAACAAGCAGGTTTTGCGGGAGAATTAAAGCAACCGAACGGTGATTATGTTATGTGGGTAGATGCCAATCTGGGCGCTCTTAAAACTGACGTTGTGATTGATCGTAGTTTGTCATATTCTGTTCTTCAACAGAGCAGTTCCACTGTGGCGACGCTTAGTATGCGTTATCACCATACGGCGGGAGTGAATTGGCGAACAAATAAATATCGTGATTACGCAAGAGTTTTTGCACCGGCTGGTTCCAAGTTGGTTAGTGTAGTCGGAAGCGCGGACATTGATAAGCGTGGCCAACCAGTCGTGGACCGGGGTGAAGAAAATGGTAAACAATGGTTTGGAACTTATACCGTTATTTTACCTGGCACGGAGGCGACACTTAGTTTCACTTATGTTTTGCCGTCGAATATTACCGAGCAAATTCAAAACGGTTCGTACGCACTGTATGTGCAGAAGCAAGCGGGAACGATCGCTCCACCATTGACGTTGCACGTTGGTTTTGGTACAAAGCTTACAGGTGCGACACCGGGAGAAATGCCTGATAAGTACGATGACGCTTTTTATGACATTACTACCAATTTAATGACTGACCGGACATTTGCCGTGATGTTGGCTCGTTAACGAAACTGCTATGTTTATTAAAAAAATCGGCATTGATTTAGGCACAACCAACGTGCTTGTTTACGTGCCCAAAAAGGGGATTGTGGTGAATGAGCCAAGCGTGGTAGCGATTTCCAAAGCGGATGGCAAGGTGCTCGCGGTTGGGCTCGAGGCCAAAGACATGATTGGTCGTACACCGGATACTATTATCGCCGAGCGGCCACTAAAAGAAGGGGTGATTGCCAACTATTATACAACTGAGGCGATGTTGCGTTATTTTATTAATAAAGCGATGGGTGGGGTGCGGTTGTTTCGACCAGAAGTAATGGTGGCGGTACCAGGCGGGATCACTTCGACCGAGCGTCGAGCGGTGATTGATGCAACCATTGCCGCTGGTGCGCGTGCGGCTTATATTATTAAAGAACCGATTGTGGCGGCCATTGGCGCAGATATTCCCATTGGCGCGGCTTCGGGGCATATGATTATTGATGTGGGTGGTGGTACGGCCGAAATTGCGATTATTTCTCTCGGCGGTATTGTGTCGTCCGGTTCAGTGCGTATCGGTGGCAATAAATTTGATCAATCGCTCGTCGAGTATATTCGTCATAAATATAATTTGGCCATCGGTGAACGCAGTGCCGAAGAAATTAAAATTACGATCGGTTCGGCGATGTACATGGACAAACCGCTCACGCATGAAATCAAAGGCCGTGATATGGTGACGGGTTTGCCACGTATTGTCACGGTCAATTCGGATGACACCACCGAAGCGTTGCAACATGATTTGGAATTACTCGTGAACGCGGTCAAAGAAGTACTGCAACGCACACCGCCAGAATTATCGGCGGATGTTATGGACAAAGGAATTATTTTGTCCGGTGGTTCGGCGTTGTTGCGCAATCTCGATGAACTTATCGCGCAGTCTACCGGCGTGCCGACTTATGTGGCGGATGAGCCACTGCTTTGCGTAGCAAAGGGGACGGGGATTGCACTGGAAAATTTAGAGAGTTATAAACGAAGTATTTTGGCAACCAAATAAACGACAGATTGAATATATGTATCTATTTTTTGATACCGAAACAACTGGGTTACCAAGAAACTGGAATGCGCCGGTAACAGATTTAACCAATTGGCCGCGATTGGTTCAGTTGGCTTATTTGTTTTATGATAGCAATGGCAATAAGATTTCCGGTGGCGATCATATTATCAAACCTAGTGGTTTTATAATTCCGGTTGAATCGTCGAGAATTCATGGTATTACAACAGAAAAAGCTAATCAAGAAGGGGAAGACCTCTTGAAAGTACTAGAAGTTTTTCAATCATTAATTAATCAAACCGATTATCTTGTCGCACACAATATTAGTTTTGATGAAAAAATTATTGGCGCCGAATTTTTGAGAAATAAAATGCCCAATAGCGTGGCGCCGAAAACAAAAATTTGCACCATGCAAAGCACGACAAATTTTTGCGCGCTGAATGGACCGTATGGCTATAAGTGGCCAAAACTTTCAGAATTGCATAATAAATTATTCGGCACGGATTTTGCCGAGGCGCACAATGCGGCGGCGGATATTAATGCCACGGCGAAATGTTTTTGGGAATTAAAGAGGTTGGGGGAGATATAAAAAATATGATCATCGGTATAGAAGCCATGCATGCGGAAAAACAACCGCGCACGGGGGTGGAGGAGTACTCCTTCCAACTTATCGAACATTTAAAACAAACGATTCCCGCGACTGAGCGGGTGATTTTATATTCTAAACATTTACTTACCGGTTCTCTTGGTGTATTACCAGCAAATTGGGAAAATAAAGTATTAACGTGGCCGCTCAGTAAATTATGGAGCCAGGTACGATTATCGCTCGAGTTACTTTTTCATCCACCGGATATTTTTTTGGCGCCGGCCCAGCTTATTTCTTTTTTTACGCCGAAAAAAACGGTGGTGATGATTCATGATAGTGCGTTTCTTGTATTTTCAAAAGCGTATAACTTTTTGGGGCGACAATATTTGATTTGGATGAATAAGCGGATTATTAAAAAAGCGGCTTTGATTTTGACTTCTTCGCAATTTAATGTTGCGGAGCTCAAGCGATTATATTCGAAAAAACGATTACCGTCGATTGTGGTGACACCGCTCGCGGTCTGCGCGGAAAAAGTAAAATTGTCGACGACTGGTAACACAATTTCGAGTCATGGCATTACCAAAAAATATATTTTAAGCATCGGCCGGCTGGAGACGAAAAAAAATACGGTGGCGCTTCTTAAAGCATTTACCAAAGTTCGGGAAAAAATGGATTTGCAATTGGTCTTGGTAGGCAGTAGGGGGGTGGGATATGAAAATATTGGGGCGGAATTGGAAAATCACCCCTATCGTTCGGATATTATTTTGCCTGGATATGTCGGTGAAAATGAATTAGCGCAAATTTTGCACAAGGCGCAGGTGTTTGTTTTTCCTTCACTTTACGAAGGGTTTGGATTGCCGGTACTCGAAGCGATGGCGCTTGGCGTGCCGGCCGTAGTAAGTGATATTCCAGCTTTTCGTGAGGTGGGAGGTGACGCGGTGAGCTACGCACCCGCCAACCAGCCAGATCAGCTGGCACAGGCCATTTTGGCCCTTCTGCAGGATCAAACACTATATAAGGAGTACCAACGGCGTGGTTTGGCTAGGGTGCGTTTGTTTAGTTGGGAAAAGACCGCTCGGGAGACTTGGGAAGCAATTGCCAAATTAAGCTAATTTTGCTACCATACCACTGTTTTGAAGCAGATTAAGCAAAGTAAGCAGATTAAGCAAAGTAAGTTACAACGGATCGTGCTTACTTTGCTTAATCTGCTTATTCTGCCTATCACGCTATGTATCCACTATGCTCATTGGCCACGAAAAACTACGTCTTTTTTTTGAGCAATCCGTTGCGAACGGAACGTTAAGTCATGCCTATTGTTTTACGGGTCCGGGGAGTGTGGGAAAGCGGACTTTTGCTCGCGATTTGGCTGCTGAACTTCTGAAAGTTAAAATTTCGGAGCTTGAAAATCATCCGGATTTTATCTATTTGGAACGAACGGAAGACGCGAAGACCGGTAAACTGAAAAAAGATATCATTATTGGTCAGGCGCGGGCGTTGCGTGAACGACTGGGGCGCACGGCTTGGCGCGGTGGTTATCAGGTGGTGATAATAAATGAAGCGGAACTTTTGAATACCGAATCGGCTAACGCGCTTTTGAAACTGCTCGAAGAACCACCGAAACAATTAGTTTTTTTTCTGATTACGGAAAATGAAGCGTTTCTTTTGCCAACTATTCGTTCACGCATGCAGATGTTCTATTTTTCGCTCGTGCCGACAAAAATGATTGCGAATGGACTGGTGGTGACCGGTGTCGAAAAAACACAAGCGGAAATGGTAGCGCGATTGTCGCTTGGTCGGGTGGGGCGAGCTAAGGAACTTTTACAACCGGAAGTTTTGAGTAAATATGAGATAGAACGCCTGCGATGTGATGAAATTATGGCCGTGCCATTGTATAAAAGATTAACGATTGTGGAAACACTGGTGAATGATTTGGAAGAAGGTGAACGGGGGCGGGAACAGTTACAAACAATTTTGGAGCAGTGGTCGCTCACCGTGCGGGATCGAATATTGCAACAGATTGGTGTGAATAATTATACCAGTGTCGATGAATCGTCGCGCACCACCGCTCTGCCGAAAGTTTTACAAGAACAACTTGACCGAATAACACGCTTACAGTCGCTTTTGCATCAAAATATAAATACCCGTTTAGCACTCGAAGAACTTTGTTTACATTTTTAATAGCTTTTTTAAGCCTATGTATAAAAAAATAATTTTCGTGGCTTTCGTTTTATTCGTGGCGACCGGCGCCGGTTGCATATCTTTGTCGGGCACAGCATCGGGTACGCTCGGAATGTTTCGTTCCAGTGATAAAGGGGAAACGTGGCAAGCGATTAGCTCGTTTCCAACCGTGCAGGGCGTGAAGTCATTGAGCGGTGTTAAGGTGTATCGCGTTTTTACCGATCCAAGCGATCAAAACGCGCTTTACTTAGCGTCGCGTGGTCAAGGATTATTTTATAGCTATGACAAAGGCACGAGTTGGCAAGCACCAAATGTTTTTGGTAAGTCGTATATTTATGGTGTCGCAGTTGACCCGACCAATAAGTGCGTCATTTATGTCACCGATGGTGTGAGTATTTATAAAACTATTGATTGTTTGCGTACTTGGACAACCGTGGATAGTGAATCAAGTAAAGATAAAATTAATGCTTTGAGTATTGATTTTGGAAATAACCAAATTATTTACGCCAGCTTGGAGAGTGGTGGCTTGCTCATGAGCGCGAATAGTGGTATGAGTTGGCAAAAAATTCATGATTTTAAAGTTAAAATTTACAATGTCGAAACTGACCATTTCGTTCCTGGCCGTGTATATGTCGCTAGTGCGGCGAGCGGTCTGTTTCGTAGTGATGATGATGGCGCTACTTGGGTAAACGCTAGTCAAGGCTTGCAAAATTTCAGTGGCGGGCTATACTTCTATCGTTTAGCGCAGGATCCTACTCGTCAAGATAGTCTTTATTGGTTGTCACAGTACGGCATATTTCATTCTACGGATGCCGGCAACAGTTGGACGGATTTAAAGTTGGTGACTTCGCCGGGATCAATAAATATTTATACTTTTGCGATAAATCCTAAGAATGCCAAGGAAATGTATTATACTGGTACGATTTATGGTAGTAATAATACGGTCGCCAGTTCCAAGCTGTACAAATCTACCGATGGTGGTAATACCTGGTTTAATCGTAAGTTGCCCAGTAGCGCGATTCCGGTGATGCTCCTGGCTCACCCGGATGATCAAAATACTCTTTTTGTCGGTTTTACTTCCGCTGAATAATTTTATGAACGTCCAAGATTTTCAACCAGAATTTAAAAAAGCCATTGAGTTTCTCAAAACGGATATTGCTCAATTGCGCACTGGTCGGGCGACCAGCGCCATGCTCGATAGTATTACGGTCGAAGCGTACGGTAGTTATCAACCGGTGAAAGCAGTTGGCACAATTATGTTGGCGGACGCCAAAACCATCACGATTGAACCGTGGGACAAAGGACTGCTCGCGGCGGTCGAAAAAGGAATTCGTGATTCCGGTCTTGGTATCAATCCGGTCAATGATGGAAAACTTATTCGACTGAGTATGCCCGAGCTGACGAGCGAGCGTCGAGTGGAACTGATTAAAGTTTTGCATCAAAAATTAGAACAAGCGAGAATTGCGGTGCGCAAGGTACGCGAAGAAGCTCGGGAGCTGATTGGGGAGGCCGAAAAAGAGAAAAGCATTACGGAAGATGACAAGTTTAATCTGCAAGCGGAGCTTGAGACGGTGGTAAAGGAATATAATGACGAAATCAAAATGATTGGCGAGCAAAAGGAAAAAGATATTACAACTATTTAAAATATTATGGCCACTGCAGAACAAGAAGGAATGTTAGAAAAGATCGTGTCGCTTTGTAAGCGCAGAGGTTTTGTGTTTCCCTCTTCGGAAATATATGGCGGGTTGAGCGCTATTTTTGATTATGGACATTATGGAACATTATTAAAAAATAATATTCGTGATGCCTGGTTAAAAAGCATGGTGCAAATGCGCGACGATGTGGTGGGGTTGGATAGCGCTATTTTTATGCATCCGACTACTTGGGTGGCATCCGGTCACGTTAGCAGTTTTGATGATCCGCAAGTTGATTGTAAAAAATGCAAAAATCGTTTTCGCGCCGACCATGTGTTGGAAGAATATGGCGTGAACGCGGACAAAGCATCGCTCCAATTCATCAATAGTGAATTGGATAAACTGCGTGAAGCGGGTAAATTACAATGTCCCGCTTGCGGCTCCAAGGACTTAACGCCAGCGAAACAATTTTCTTTGATGGTCAAATCAAATCTCGGTTCGCCAACTGACGCATTGTCCGAAGAAAATGTGGTTTATTTACGGCCGGAAACCTGCGGGGGCATATATTTGGAATATAAAAATACGATGGATGCTTTGCATCCGAAGTTGCCGTTTGGCATTGCCCAGGTCGGCAAAGCTTTTAGAAATGAGATTGTCGCTCGGCAATTTATTTTCCGCACGCGCGAATTTGAACAAATGGAATTACAGTATTTTATCCATCCACAAATGACAAAAGAAAAATACGCTATGTGGAAGGATGTGCGTTGGCAGTGGTACCTGGAATATGGATTGACCAAAAATGATATTCGTTGGTACAAACACGAAAAATTAGCGCACTACGCTTCGGAAGCGTATGATGTTGAATATAATTTCAAGGCGTTAGGTGGATTTAAAGAAGTGGAGGGTGTTCACGCTCGTGGAAACTGGGATTTATCGCAACACGCCAAGTTTTCCGGTACCGACCTTAGTTATTTTGATGAAAATTTAAAAGAGCGATTTATTCCTCACATTGTAGAAACTTCGGCGGGACTAAATCGTTTATTTTTGATGTTTATTGACAAAGCCTACACCGAAGAAATAGTTAACGGTGAAACACGGGTGGTGTTGAAATTTGATAAGCGTTTGGCGCCGATTCAGGTGGCAATATTGCCGCTATCCAAAAAAGAAGAATTATCGAGTGTGGCTAAAGCTTTGGCGAAAGATTTGCGCGAAGATTTTATGGTTGATTATGATGAGACGCAAAGCATCGGCAAGCGTTATCGTCGTCAGGATGAAATCGGTACGCCATTTTGCGTGACGGTGGATTTTGATTCATTGAATGATAAGATGGTGACGGTGCGCGAACGTGATTCGATGAAGCAGGAACGTATTCTTATTTCGGAGTTAAAGAAATATTTGCAAGCACAATTCTAAATTGTATGTACCGATTGTCGAAATTAAAAAATGGCATTACGCAGATTGTTGTGCCGGTGGCGGGGACGAAGGCGACGACCGTGATGGCGATGTTTCCGGTGGGATCGCGATTTGAGACGGCGAAACTTTCGGGAGCTTCGCATTTTGTGGAACACATGTTATTTAAGGGGACGACCAAGCGTCCGGAGGCGACGGATATTTCGCGCGGGCTGGACGCGATTGGGGCGGAGTTTAATGCTTTTACTTCCAAAGATTATACCGGTTATTATGTAAAGTGCGCGGCGAGTGAATATGAAATCGCGCTTGATGTTTTGTCGGATATTATTTATAACTCGGTTTTCAAAAAGGAAGAAGTAGAAAAAGAAAAAGGCGCGATTGTCGAGGAACTCAGAATGTACAACGACAACCCCAACATGCATATTGATAATTTGTTTGAACGATTATCTTTTGGCAATATGTCGCTGGGTTGGGATATCGGTGGAACGGAAAAAACAGTGCGTGGGGTTTCGCGAGGGGATCTTTATCACTATTACCAAGCGCATTACTCACCAAAAAATATGGTGTTGGTGATATCGGGCGCGGTGACGAAAAAAATGGAACGCGATGTCGCGATGTATTTTGGCAAGCAACAAGCGCCAGGTGTCGCTCATCCGTTAGAATTTTATAAAAAAGAATTTAAACATTTTCAGTGGCCAAAGAAAACTCCGTCTTTGAAAGATCGTTTGTTGGTGGAAGAAAAGAAACTGGATCAAGCGCATTTGATGTTGGGTTTTCCCGGTTTACCAAGTGAACACCCCGATCGTTACGCTAGTTCCATTATGCAAAATATTCTTGGTTCGGGCATGAGTTCGCGTTTGTTTGTGGAAGTGCGAGAGAAGCGCGGATTGGCGTATATGATTCGCGCCAGTTCGGCGTCTTTTCGAGACGTTGGTCTTGAGCATATTCAGGCCGGTCTTGATCCATCACGTCTCGGTGAGGCGCTCACCGTTATAAAAGCGGAATTGGCGCGGATCGCGAATGAGCCGGTAACGACCGCGGAATTGGCCAACGCTAAAACTAATATTGCCGGACGGATTACACTTAGTATTGAAGATTGCAGTACACAAGCGGAAATATACGCTAAACAATTTTTGTTTCATACCAAGATTAATACCCCTGAAGACGAAATCAAGAAATTACAAATGGTTACCAAAGAACAAGTGCAAAAAATTGCTCATCAATTCTTTAATTTAAAAGAAATGCGGGTGGCGATGATTGGTGCAGTGGATAAAAATAAAGTGCTTAAACTTCTTGCTAAATAATATTTTTTTATGGCGCTAAAAAAATTATTTCTCTTGGCCAATTGGAAAATGTATTTGAACGTTGCTGAAAGCGCGACACTCGCGAAGCAATTTGTTAAGATTGCAAAAAAACTTCCGGCGATGAGTACCGTAGTGGTGTTTCCATCGACACTTGCTTTTCCAACTGTTTATGGTGAATTAAAAAAAATAAAGGTTGGCGTAGGCGCGCAAAATGTCTATTGGGTAGAAAAAGGTGGTTATACCGGTGAAGTGTCGGCTCCGATGTATGCCGAGGCCGGGGCAACATACGCGCTGGTTGGCCATGCCGAACGCCGTCAGGTGTTTCATGAAAGCAACCATGAAGTACGGCAAAAATTGGAAAGCGTGTTGGCGGCTGGTCTTACGCCGGTGATTTGTGTTGGTGAAACGGCGGCGGAAAAGAAAGATGAACAAACCAATACCGTTCTCGAGGCTCAGCTTCGGGCAGTTTTTACCAATTTGATTTGGCCAGCGAAACGTGAACTTATTATCGCGTACGAGCCAGTGTGGGCGATTGGTACCGGTGAATCGTGTAATCCGACAGTGGCCGAAGCGATGGCCGAACGGATTATGAACTGGACCAAACAATTACTTTCTGGAAGTGAGCCGTTTGTCGTGTATGGTGGCAGTGTCAATCCGGAAAATATTCATAACTATATTCGATTGCCACATTTTTCGGGTGTGCTCGTTGGTGGTTCTTCCACCAAAATCGAATCGTGGCAGAAGCTTATGGAACATCTTGAATAATTAAATTTATGCCTATTATTTTTCCAGTCATTCTTATTGTTATCAGTATTGTTGTTATTGGGATTATTGTTGGCCGGAAATTTCCACAACTTGGTAATTTGGATATTGATAACTTGCCTCAGGAAAAAGAAGCGCGTAAAAAACAAGAATTAATACAGCGACGAGTGGTGGCGGAATCTGGCGCGCTTGCCGAAAAACTTAAAAAAGTTTTCGCGCCGGTACGCTGGGTATGGGGACAACTGCAATTGAAGTTTCGTATTTATGTTGGTAAGATTGAACGATTTTGGCATCATGAACAACGAGAAAAAAAGGAACAACAAGCCCCAACTGTAGCAACATCACCAGAAGACTTGAACGATCGTCTCACTGCACTTCTTCAACGTGGAACACAAAATTTCGAACAAAACTATTATGATAAAGCGGAAGAATTTTTTATTGCCGCGATAAAGCTTGATCCGAAATACGCATTGGCTTATCGCGGTCTTGCCGATACTTATCTTGCTCAGGGGTCGTTGACTGAAGCCAAAGAAACATATCAGTATTTACTGCAATTGCAACCTAAAGATGATAATACACTCGCGAAGGTGGCGGAGCTTTTTGAAAAAGAGGGTAAATTGGAAGAGGCCGTAACTTATTTGCAACAAGCGGTAATTATCAACGATTCGCTTTCGTCACGATTTTTTTACTTAGCAGATTTACTCATGCGCCTTGGTCAGCCAGAAGTCGCGCGTGAAGCAATCGCGCAGGCCGTAGAGCTCGAACCAAAAAACCCAAAATACCTTGACTTGCTCATTGAAACTGGTATACTATGTGGCGATAAGGATTTAGCTTTGCGTGGGTTTAATGAACTACGCTTGGTGAATCCGGAAAACAAGAAACTGGATAGTTTTCAGACGCGAGTCAACTCGTTATAAATACGGGCAGTTACCGAAGCGGTCAAACGGGGCTGACTGTAAATCAGCTGGCTACGCCTTCCTAGGTTCGAATCCTAGACTGCCCACTGGGCTTCATCCCGCTTTGCGGGATTACGCCCAGTAAACTCGGTTTACTAAGTTTACACAGTACGCGAAGTTGTGTTAATAAACTTGGTGAAGAGTTTACTAAATTATTTCCATGTCTTGTTATTACGTATATATTCTTAAGGGAAAAGATGGGAGTTTTTATACTGGTCTTACCCATGATCTTAAGAGAAGAATAGGTGAGCACAAAAATGGATTGAGCGTTTGTACAAAAAATTTACGACCAATAAAATTAATCTTTTATTGTTGTTTTGTGAGCAAAGCTATTACGGCTCAGTTTGAGCAGTATTTGAAATCGCATTCGGGAAGATCTTTTAGAGACAAACATTTGGTATCAGAAGATGCTAGCAATACTAGACAAGAATAAGAGCTTGCCTGGCGTAGCGTAGCGAAGACAGGCCGCCTTAGCTCAGCTGGTAGAGCAACAGTTTTGTAAACTGTAGGTCCAGGGTTCAAATCCCTGAGGCGGCTCCAAATTAAAGCCGATGTAGCTCAGTTGGTAGAGCACCACCATGGTAAGGTGGTTGTCCGCGGTTCAAATCCGCGCATCGGCTCCAGGTAAAATAATTAACAATTTTCAATTTTCAATTTTCATTGATGGAACAGTCATTAAAAATTAAAAATTGTAAATTAAAAATTTCAATTGTATGTCCCAGGACAACATGATTAAAATGGAATGCTCGGTGTGCAAACGCATCAACTATTTCAGCCACAAGAATAAAAAAATTCTGAAGAATCGGCTCGAAATGGGGAAGTTTTGCAAACATTGTAAGAAGCATGCCGCCCACAAAGAAACGAAGTAAGGAAGCGACGAGGTTTTGCGCCTCGTCCTTTTACACCTATGCGCCGTTTTGTTACCGCATTTTACCGGAGCCTATACGACGTTAGTTGGCTCAAGGTTCAACGATTCGCTTCTGCTTCGGCCTGGAGTTATTTTGCTTTGTTCACGGTATTGGTCGCTTTGGTTGGTTTTACACCAATAGCAATTGAATTGCCGACAATGGCGCGGGGGATTGGAAAAACCTTCGTGGCGAATATTCCGGAGTTTTCAGCGACGATAAAAAACAACAAACTTGAAGTAACTAACATTGTTCAACCCTTTAGGTATCTTGATAAGACCACTAATTTTCTTTTTTACGTTGATACCGTCAACACCAGCTCTCTTTTGGCCAAAGATTTTGCCACCGGGACCGTTGACGCGGTTATATTGTTCACGACAAACAACATACAAATGTATACGGTAGAAAGCGATGTCGCGCAAACCATGACTTTGGATGGCATCGGTGATGGCACAATAACGAAAGCCCAGATTATTGAAAAGATTGATCAACTGCTCAAACCCCAATCGATGATAATTATAGATGGGTTACTGATGATTATTTTTTACCTTTCCTTTTTCTTGAGTGAGCTCTACGTTATTTTCTTGGTGAGTGTCATTGTGATGTTTGTTGGAAGAATGAAAGGTTTGACTTGGAAATTTCGCGAATACTTCACGATTGGGCTCTACGCTATTACATTGCCAAGTATTTTAAGTGTAGTGATAAGTTTTGTGGGTTTGCAAATTAAGTATTTACAGTTTATCGCAATGTTGGCCTTTGTGATTGCATTGGTGTGGAGTCAGGAAAAAGAAGTAATAATAAAAAAGTAAAATAGGCCCGTAGTTTCAATGGTAAAACATCGGTCTCCAAAACCGAGGTTCTCGGTTCGAATCCGAGCGGGCCTGCAAACATATTAAAATGGCTAATTTAAGCCATTTTTTTTGTTTAAACCTTGACAAATACTTCGTTTTAAATTATACTTTTATGTTGTCGTTGTAACGAACGCTCATTTATCACAACCACGGCACCTATGCCTAAAATAGGAGAAAGATGGGTTGCCCATGGCGACTCTCTGGAATGTTCTTCGATCGTTCATGATCTTTTTCGCCACTGTGAGCCCACCCCGGGTGGGGATGATTGCGGCGAAGATCTGCAACAGGATTCCTCCATATAAGGGGGAGGAAGGATCGTTTCGCACCGATGTCGCAATCTGCGTCGTCGGCATCCTGCGAAATGGTGGAATCGAACAGTTCGAGTATTGGCTCGGTCGATACCCATTTCCGAACCGTTGGCAGGGGTTTTTTCACCCTCTTCTCTACGGTATTCGATACACTCCAGAAAGAGGGTGGCGCATCTACGCAGGGACGCATATACCCATCTATTATGGGAAGGCGTTCGTCCCTAATTAAACGAACACGTTTCGAACATACTCAATATTGGTGTTACTTACACCCGTTGAGTTGGTCTAACAAGCCACCCCGACGTCACTTAATTTTCAATGCTTGGAAATTTGGTGACGGGTGGCTTGTTTTTTTATATTCTAGCTTAAATTATAACAATGTGGTAAAGTTTTATGGATTTGCTTTATAAGCAATCCTTATGATTAAATGTGAATTTGAAAACGGTAATAAGGCCTCGTTGCGGCATCTTGTGGTACACGCTATTGTAATAAAAGAAAATAAAATTCTTCTTGAGAAACGTGCTAGCCATTTATTGGAGGGAGGTAAATGGGCTTTGCCGGGTGGTTTTGTTGATCGTGATGAGACCGCCGAAGAGGCAACGCTAAGAGAGTTAAGGGAAGAAACTGGGTGGACTGGGAAGGTGTTACAGCTATTAAGAATTAACACCAATCCTAATCGTCCACACGAGGATCGGCAAAATATTGCTCTTGATTATATTGTTGAACCGATAGAACAAGTTGGCGTTGGAGATCAAGAGGTTTCTGATTTGGAGTGGTTTTCCTTAGATAACTTACCAACGGCCGACAATCTTGCTTTTGATCACAAAGAATCAATTGAATTATATCTGGCTTATTCAAATAGCAAGTTAAAGTAGTGTTTAAAAAAGTAAAATCAAGCGGTTAAGTTGTATATTCTATTTATCTTGTCTTTGGTTGCTTTTTGTTGTACTATATAATTATAAACCACTCTTTCATTATGCAAATTAAACTAAAAGTACAATCATTCGCGCTTGCGTTTATTTTTAGTTTTATAACAATCGGTATTCCAGCATTTGCCGCGACCGATAGTTTGCAATTGAACCAAACGACTGTCACGCTCAAAGTTGGTCAACGGCTTAATATTATGGCTTACAACGGCACTGGTCTGACCGTATCGAGTAACTCCGCCGCTGTTAAAGCGACAATGTTTGGTAGTTATTATATTTCACTTACCGGTGTGAAAGCGGGTAGTGCTAAAGTGACGGTATGTAGTAAAGATTTGGGTTGCGCCACGGCAAGTGTGGTGGTGGGTGGTGGAACAGCAAATAATAATCCTGCTCCAGTAACACCTGCTGTGAATAGACCAATCACGACACCAAGTGTCCCCAATCGACCAAGTACTCCGGTCGTTGTAAAAAAAAGTAAAGTATTACTTCTTAGTCAAACAAACGTGCGAGTACCAAGTCTGGGGACATATAATATTTTGGCCGAAAGCAGTAAAGTGCTTACCGCGATGAGCGATTCGTCGGTAGTGCGTACGGCTGTGAATAATAATCAGATTACATTTTATGGTGTTAGTAAAGGTTCGGCCACGGTGAAGATTTGCGATGTGGGTGGATATTGTGCTTCGGTGCATGTGGTTGTTACGCCTGGCGCTGATGGCGCTTTTTCTATTAGTCAAACTGTGGTCGCGATGGAAACCGGCAAAACTTTGTGGATTAGCACCACGAATGGTAGTGGTATTACGGTGTTGAGTAATTCTTCAGTGGTGAAAGCGACAGTAAAAGATAATCTTATTTATCTCACGGCGGCGTCATATGCCGGCCGAGCAACACTGAAGGTATGTAGTAATAATGCTGGTTGTATTCTCGTGTATGTCACCGTGAAGCAGGGCGCTAACATTAAGACAGCCTATGGATCGTTTAAATCCATCACTCTTGACATTGGACAATCGGTGGATATTCCGTTTCCGAGTGTTTTAGCGATTTCATATTATCTTGTCGGCAGTCTTATGAACCCTTCGGTGGCTTCACTTCGCGTGAATACGAATAATTTTACCGTCATGGGTAAGAGCGCTGGGGCGACTACTTTTAAGCTGTGCCCATTGTCTCCAGACGCGACTTGTGGTACTGTTGGCGTCACCGTTCGTGATGTAAATTATTGTGGTTCGGTGGCCGGCAATTTACAGTTGAGTGACATGAGTGTGATAATTAAGCTGATGCAAACGGTCGATATAACCGCTTCGACATGTAAAAATCTCGTAGCGATTAGTGATTCCGGAGTGGTTCGTACCGCCGTGAATGGCAGTCGAGTGACGTTGTACGCGACCAAAGAAGGGGAGACAACAGTTAAAATTTGTGATGCTAGTTTGGTCTGCGTACCGGTGTCGGTGATTGTTGTTCCGAAATAATGTTAAACCAGCACTTCATTAGTATATTGTTATTTTATGAACGCCATTGTATTTTCATTCGTAGCATTTTTATCAACTGTCGCCGGTGGTTTTTTTGCCATTCGTTATCGCGAACACCTGCACACAATCATTTCTTTTAGCGTGGGTGTACTTCTCGGCGTTACTTTCTTTGATATCATTCCGGAAATATTCGCCGCCGCGCAAGAAAATAATTTATCTGTGACACCAGCGCTGGTCGCCGTGGTGTGTGGGTTTTTGTTCATCCATATTCTTGAAAAATTAGCCGTTATTCATAATGCTCATGAAGATGAATATGCGGATCACCGTCATCCGTTGGTTGGTACTATCGGCGCGAGTGGTTTGGTATTTCATAGTTTGCTTGATGGTATTGGTATCGGTTTGGGTTTTCACGTCAGCACGCACGTCGGTTTAGTGGTGGCCATAGCCGTCATTGCTCACGATTTTTGTGATGGTCTGAATATGGTGACGCTGATGTTAGTAAATAAAAATACTCGTGCCAAGGCGATAAAACTTCTAGTGTTTGGGGCGATCGCCCCGGTACTTGGCGCTTTGTCAACTTATCTTTTTGTGTTGCCGGCAAGTTTACTGTTGTTGTATCTTGGCTTTTTTGCCGGGTTTCTTCTTTATATTAGCGCTAGTGATTTGCTACCGGAAGCGCACAGCAAACATAGTAGCGTTTTGATGTTAGTACTTACCGTGCTGGGCGCGGCTTTTATTTTCTTCATTACTCGACTAGTATAATCATTTCCACGTTAAAGTTAGGTTTGCAGTTTGATTAATGTTGGATATGTTTCCATATATTGAAGTAAGTGGCACGCATCGTGATATCGGTCGGGCGATCGGTGAGACGTTGAGTCTGCCAATCAAGAAATCATTGAGCGCTCATTTTGGTCGTTTGCATCAAATTAAAAAAATATTGAGTCCGAAAGTAGTGCAAGCACTAACCAAAACAGTAGAGCGATATTTTCCGCGTTTTGTTGATGAAGTTAGAGGGATATCGGAAGGGTCAAATGTTTCGTTTGATAAACTTCTGCAATTTAGCTTTGAAGAAGAGCTGATGCCGGGAGAAAAATGTACTTCTCTCGCCGTGAAGAGCGGTAAAACTATTTTGTTTGGACATAATGAAGATTGGGATATTAAATTGCCACTTTATGTAGTGAAGGCAAGACCAAAAGGCCAGCCAAGATATGTGAGTGTGGCCAATGCCGGACAATTTCCGGGTACGGTGGCGGGACTGAATGAATATGGTTTTGCTTACGCGGGTAATTCCATTGCCACTAAAATAAATTTTCATGGTCTACCCAAAACATATTGTCTGCGTAGTTTTCTGGAATGCAAAACCATCACCGATGCCATTACCGTAATCGCTCAAGCACCACGCGCCATAGGTAATAATTCAGTGCTCGTTTCCCAAAAGGAACAACAAATTGTCGCTCTGGAATGGTCGCCTTATGCGTATAGTATTACGGAGGCCGATCGTGGGTTGGGTCACACCAATCATTATATTTCAAAATTACATAGTCAGCAGTCAGTCAAAACATCATATAGTTCGGCACAGCGACTGCGTTTTATCGAGAAGCGGATGTTACAACTAAAAAAACCAACACTGGGTTTGATGAAACGCATCCTGCGGACACATATCAACAGTCGAGTTTCTATTTGTCGGCATACCGGTTGGAAAACGCTCGCATCGATTATCGTCGATACCACGGCGCGCAAAATGTACGTTTCTGATGGTACACCATGTAATCATTCTTATAAAACTTTTTCACTGTAAATATTTTGGGTAAAGTGGTAATAAGCCTTGCAAAAACTAAACAATTATGCTAAAGTGATGGAGCTATTTAAGCTCTATTTTTTGTTATCGCCGCGCTTCAAATGACGTTGCGCGGCATGATTTCGTCAAATCATATGTCTTTTTTAACCAAATTATTCGGTGATCCGAACGCCAAGGTAGTTGCGGAAATTCAGCCGATTGTTGAACAGATTAATGTTTTTGAAAATACCATTCAAGCGCTTAGCGATAGTGAACTTAAAGGTAAAACAGTGGAGTTTAAAAAACGTCTAGCCGATGGCGCGACGCTCGATGATATTTTACCGGAAGCGTTTGCCGTGGTGCGAGAAACTTCAAAGCGTTTGACCGGCATGCGTCATTTTGACGTTCAACTTATCGGTGGCGTGGTACTGCACCGTGGCACGATTGCGGAAATGCGTACTGGTGAAGGCAAAACGCTCGTGGCGACATTACCGGTTTATTTGAATGCGCTCGCCGGTAAAGGAGTTCACGTGGTTACTGTGAACGACTATCTCGCTAAACGTGACGCGGTCTGGATGGGTCAGATTTATAATTTTCTTGGATTGAGTGTTGGTATTATCCAAAATCTTTTGGTTTCGTATAAATATACAACGGCAAAATCCCAAATCCCAAATCCCAATGACCAAATAATTTCCAATGATCAAAATTCAAAAAAAGAAATCGATGAAGCGGAAGAGGCGCGAATGAAATATTTGGTAGAGTATGAACATTTGGATAAATGTTCGCGTCAGGAGGCTTATCGGTGTGACGTGGTGTATGGTACCAACAATGAATTTGGTTTTGACTATTTGCGCGATAACATGGTGCAAAATCTGGGTGAAATGTCACAGCGTGGACATAGTTTTGCCGTGATTGACGAAGTGGACTCGATTCTTATCGATGAAGCGCGCACGCCGCTCATTATTTCAGCACCAGCGGAACAGGCGACGGACATGTATTATACCTTTAAAGAATTGGTAGAACGATTGACGGAAAAAGATGACTATAGTGTTGATGAAAAAATGCACTCAGCTACTCTTACGGAGGGTGGCATAAAAAAAATTGAACAATGGCTTGGTGTTGATAATGTGTATGCGGAAGGCGGTATTGCGACGGTGCATCATCTTGAGCAAGCGCTTCGGGCCATGGCGCTTTTTAAACGTGATCGGGATTATGTAGTTGAAAACGGCGAGGTGTTGATTGTGGATGAGTTTACCGGACGCAAAATGCCGGGTCGCCGTTATAGCGAAGGTTTGCACCAAGCAATTGAGGCGAAAGAAAAAGTTGCTATTCAACGAGAAAGTCAGACGATGGCGACAATTACGTTTCAAAACTATTTCCGCATGTATAAAAAGATTTCCGGTATGACCGGTACAGCGGTAACGGAAGCGGAAGAATCTAGTAAAATCTACAAACTCGATGTGGTGGTCGTGCCGACCAATAAGAGTTCACAGCGGGTGGATCACCATGATCGAATTTATAAAACCGAAGAAGGGAAATATAAAGCGATTGTGGAAATGGTGCGTGAATTGCAAGCGAAAGGCCAACCGGTGCTCATCGGTACTATTTCGGTAGTAAAAAATGAAGAATTGAGTTTGCATTTGGAACGCGAGGGGATTAAGCATGAAATTTTGAACGCCAAAAATCACGAACGAGAAGGTGAAATCATCGCTCAAGCCGGCAAGCCGGGCGCGGTGACACTCGCCACCAATATGGCCGGCCGTGGTGTCGATATTATTATGGGTGGTAATCCGCCAGATTCAGTTTTGGCAGAAACTTCCCGCACGGCCGGTGGTTTGTTTGTTATCGGTACCGAGCGGCATGAATCACGACGCATTGATAATCAACTGCGTGGACGTTCCGGTCGTCAGGGTGACCCGGGTGAAACGCGCTTTTATTTATCGACCGAAGACGATCTCATGCGTATTTTTGCCGGTGAACGTCTCAAATCGGTGATGGAACGATTGAATATTCCGGACGACATGCCGATTGAGCAGAAAACTATTAGTAAATTGATTGAATCCGCGCAGAAGAAAGTGGAAGGATTTCATTTTGATACTCGTAAACATTTGCTCGAGTACGATGATGTTATCAATCGTCACAGGGAAGTTATTTATGGTAAGCGTCAGATAATTCTGGAGGGTTTTATTCGTGAACAAAATTTATTGAAGGAACCGGCGCAAATTGTTGAGGGTGCTGAAGTAACAGAACAACCGCAAACTCTTCGTGAAATGGTATTGGGGATGGTGGAAGCAGAAATCGAACAAGTAGTTTCTTTTCATACTAATGCCGAGAGTAATTCTCATTGGACAATGGATGAAATTATTGAAACGATGGCGACTATTTTCCCGCTTGCTGTTGCAGAAAAAGAAAAATTATTGACGTTTGGTAAACATGGTACGCAGAAGATGGGTGCAGTAGAGGAACGTACCGCCATCGTGCAATATTTAGTCGAACTTAGTAAGAGTAAATATGATGAGCTGCTCGTTAAAAAAGCGCCACACCCAGCCATGTTGTTAGAAATTGAAAAACAAGTTTTACTTCGTTCCATCGACAATTTGTGGGTGGAACATTTGGTAGCGATTGATTATCTCCGCACCGGCATTGGTTTGCGCGGATACGGTCAACGTGATCCGCTGGTTGAATACAAACGTGAAACATACCGAATGTTTAACGAGCTTTTGAATCTCATTCAAAAAGAAGTCGTGTACATGGTGTATAAGATGAGTATTGGAATGGAATTGGCGCCGAGCGTGATGCAATCGGGTAATTTGGTGTTGCAGGGCGCCGCCAAGACTGCGGAACCGGACAGTGGAACGCAGACTGTTCAGCCGGAAAAAATCAAAGGCGCTGATGGTAAGGATGTGGGGCGCAATGATTTGTGTCCGTGTGGGAGTGGGAAGAAGTTTAAGAAGTGTCATGGGGCATAAGATGATTTATGAAATTAATTCTCGGTTCAAAATCAGCTGGTCGGCAAGCGGTTTTAAAAGCGGCGGGTTATGATTTTGCGGTGGTGACGGCGGATATCGACGAAAAGGCGATCCGTCACACTAATCCAAAACAGCTTGTCTTGGCTATCGCGAACGCCAAGGCCGATGCGATAATCAAAAAAATCACCAAACCAGGAATACTTATTACGGCCGACCAGGTAGCGGTGTGTAATGGTAAAATTTGTGAAAAACCCAACAATCAAAAGGAAGCACGCGAATTTATTCGGGCTTATCGAACTTATCCGATGGAAACCGTAAGCTCGGTAGTGGTGACAAACTTAGAAACTGGCCAGCGCGCCGAAGGGGTGGATGTTGCCAAAGTTTATTTTAAAGATTTTCCCGAGAGTGTGATTGACGAAGCGATCGCCAACGGACGGGTAATGCACTGTTCCGGAGCAATGCGCTGTGAAGAACCGCCGTTTTCTAATTACATTGAAAAATTTGAAGGTACGAAGGACAGCACATCGGGGATGCCACTCAAATTGTTGGAAGAACTTTTAAAAAAAGTTTAAATAGTGCAGTGGAGAAAATATAATTTTTTCTGTTAAAAAAAGAACAGCCCCGCTCAAGATGAACGGGGGCTATGGTGGGGTTTTTGGGCACCGTCAATCGGTGGTGCCACAAATGCTCAGTTGAGCTTGTTTCCTCTTCATTCCTTCGACCAGGCGCTTTTCGCGATAGGCGCTTGGCAGAAATCTCCGGCACTCCTTCGAGCACCAGGTTTTGCCGTGCTCGGCAACCTCCTGAGCCACTTTGGCGCGTGCCAGCTGAAGTACGGGTTCGAGAACGATGTCGTCTTCTTCCTCTTTTTGACTTGGTTTTTTGTTCACCAGCAAATTCCTCCTTAGATAAAAAACATCATACCTAATTTATCACGTATCGTCAACTGTTTAGCCTATATTCTCTCAATCCACAGAACGCACTTGCCAAAAAGCTTTAGATACGATAAAATGCGGCAGCACTAATTTTTCTATAATATGGCACAAAAGAAACAGGTTTCTCGGGTAGCAATGAGTAAAACTAGCGTTCGCACGAAATTGATCGGGGTCGTCTTTTTGGCGATTTTTTGTCTTTTGGTGGTAGCACCTAGCTATGCCAATGGTGGTATTGATTGGCTTAATAAGAAGGCTAATTTGGGTTTTCCACGTTTGCCGGACAAAGGTTTTAACCTTGGTTTGGATTTGCAGGGTGGAGCGCATTTGATTTATCAAGCAAAAATCGACAAGATTCCGGTAGGCGATGTGGTGAGCGCGGTAGAAGGCGTGCGTGATGTTATCGAACGTCGTGTTCGTGGTGGTCTTGGGGTTTCCGAACCGCTCGTGCAAACGACTCGCGTGGGTAATGATTATCGTATTATCGTGGAATTACCGGGTGTGACGGATGTGAATCAGGCGATTAAAATGATTGGTGAGACACCAATATTGGAATTTAAAGAACAAAATAACGAACCGCCTCGCGATCTCACTCCCGAGGAAAAAAAAACCATGGACACCTACAACGCGGCGGAACAGGTGAAAGCCAATGACGCGCTGAAGGCAGTCCGCGCGGGTATGAACTTTGGTATGGCGGTGGCTAAATATTCAGAGGATACTACTTCTACCAAAACTAACGGTGGTGATTTAGGGTTTATTACCAGTGATACTTTTCCGGATCTATATAATTGGGCAAAAACCGCCAAAGTTGGGGTAGTGAGTGCAATTCAAAAGAGTACGACAACATTGGTGATTGCCAAAAAAACCGCTGAACGTGATGGTGAAAAAGAGGTTAGCGCGGCGCATCTTTTGTTGTGTTATAAAGGGGCTGATCGTTGTGATAGCAGTGTTACTTATACCAAAGAACAAGCGCTGACTAAAATAAATGAAATAAAAAATGAAATTACTGTCGCAAACTTTATTGAAATGGTAAAACGATTTTCTACTGAACCGGGTTCTTTCTCAACTGGTGGCGATCTTGGTACTTTCAAGAAAGGTAACATGGTGGCGGCTTTTGAAACTGCTGTCTGGGATGCCAAGATTGGCACGATTGTCGGACCGGTGGAAACACAGTTTGGTTATCATCTTATTTATAAAAAAGGGGAGACGATACCGAAAGAATACAGTGTCGCGCGAATAGCGTTCTATTTGAAGCAAAAAACTGATATTGTACCACCCACGGAATCTTGGGTGGCGTCCGGTCTTTCCGGCAAACAACTTCAACACGCGGAAGTGGCTTCGGATCAACGTACTGGTCAAGTGCAAGTATCGCTTCAATTCAACGAAGAAGGAACAAAATTATTTTCGGACATTACCACTCGTAATGTTGGTAAACAGGTCGCGATTTTCCTCGATGGCGAACCAATCAGTATTCCTCGGGTGAATGAACCGATTACTAGTGGTAGCGCTGTTATCTCCGGTAATTTTAGCTTTACGGAAGCCAAGTTGCTTTCACAACGTTTAAATTCCGGTGCTTTGCCGGTACCGGTGGAGTTGCTTAGTCAACAGAAAGTGGATGCTACTCTGGGCGCGGATTCACTACAAAAAAGTTTCAAAGCGGGTCTAGCCGGTCTTTTGCTGGTCATGTTGTTCATGATAATTTATTACCGTTTGCCAGGTGTTCTTTCAGTGTTTTCTCTGCTTATTTATACCGTTCTCACTTTAACAATATTCAAGATTGTTGGTGTCACACTTACCCTCTCCGGCATCGCCGGTTTTATTCTATCCATTGGTATGGCAGTAGATGCCAATGTGCTCGTATTTGAACGTCTTAAAGAAGAATTACGCGCTCACAAACCACTACGATCGGCGACGGAGGAAGCGTTCTTGCGTGCTTGGCCATCCATTCGTGATGGTCACGTTACGACACTTATCAGTTCGGTAGTGTTGCTTTGGTTTGGTACTGGTTTCGTACAGGGTTTCGCGGTCGTGCTTGGTACCGGTACTGCCGTCAGCCTTTTCACCGCTGTAACCATCACTCGCACGATTATGCGCGCGGTATTTGGCAGATTCAAAGATGAAGCCAATGTATTGTTTCTCGGTTATACCAAAAATTCTAAATAAACCCGACCCCTTATGAATATACCTTTTATTAAGTACTCAAAAGTCTGGTATGCGGTGAGTATTCTCACATCGATGGTGGCTTTGTACGCTTTGTTTTCTTGGGGAATCAAACTCGGTATTGATTTTACCGGTGGCAGTTTGGTAGAATTATCATTTGCAAAAAATCGACCGACGGTTGAGCAAATGGACAACACTTTAAAAGAATTAAAACTTGATGTTAATGTCATTCAAAAAAGTGGTGACGATGAATTCATTATCCGCACTAAGTTTTTAGATGAAGACATTCATCAGGCTTTGATTAAAAAAATCCGTGCTTCATACGAAAAAGATGGTAATACGGTTACCGAAAAAAGTTTACAAACTATTGGTTCCTCGGTAAGTCAACAGCTCCGCCAACGTGCGGTGAGCGCCATCATCTGGGTGAATATTGCTATCATTCTCTACGTTGCTTATGCTTTCCGCAAAGTATCCCGTCCCATAGCAAGCTGGAAGTTTGGTACTTTAGCAATTGTGGCTCTGGCTCACGATATACTTTTGGTCATGGGTGTGTTTGCTTTTCTCGGCCATTTTTTTGGTGTAGAAGTTGAAACCGATTTTGTGCTCGCGCTTCTTACCGTACTAGGTTTCTCAGTCACCGATACAATCGTCGTGTATGATCGTATTCGTGAAAATCTCATTCATCATAGCGCGTCGGAATTTGGAACGATGGTAAATGTTGCCCTCAATGAAACTCTAATGCGTTCAATAAATACAACGCTTACCGTGCTCTTACCGCTCGCCGCGTTGTTTTTCCTCGGTGGTTCAACTATACACAATTTTGCTTTGGCCTTGCTCATTGGTATGGCTAGTGGTGCCTACTCCTCAATCTTTATTGCCAGCCCACTTTTAGTAACAGTAGAGAAGTGGCAACGTCGAGAGCGAAAATAGAGTATTTTTAGGTAATATTCAATCCCCCGATGTACATCGGGGTTTTTTTTATCCACAAGTTATGCTATAATAGGCGTAATTAACATTTTCATACTATGAATGATACAATTGTTCGACATTTAGTGGCATTTTTAGCGACTGTCGTCACGGCGCTAGCTTTTTGGGCCGGGTATATTTCCGGTGGGTATGGCTGGTGGTGGACGATTTTTGCTGTCTTAATTGTCTACGGCATTATGTATAAACTTATTGACGCTGGCGGCGGTGGTCACCATTAATTTTAGCTATGGTGGAAATATTTGGTATCGGAATTGATTTTTCATTTTGGGTATGGTTTTCTAATCTGCCTGTTTTGCAGGCGGCGGGAGTGGTGTTTGCTCTCGGCGCTTGGGTTTTTATTGCTTCATTTTTACTCAAATCAACCGTAGAATTTTGGGTTGAATATCGTTCGAAAACTAAATTTCAAAGCAAGTGGGAGTGGGTACTCATGGCAGTTGATATTCCACCACTTTTTATCCAAACTCCAAAAGCGGTAGAGCAAATTTTTGCTCATTTGAGCGGTGCCCTGGGGCACAGCAATGTGTCTGATAAATTTTGGCATGGTAAAAAACAGAAAAGTTTTAGTTTTGAAATTATTAGTATTGAGGGTTATATTCAATTTCTCGTTCGTACGGAAAAAGAATATCGCGATCTATTGGAAGCGTCCATTTACGCGCAATATCCAGAGGCAGAAATTACCGAGGTGGAAGATTATATTAGTATTTTACCGAACAAGTTTCCCAACGATGAATACGATGTGTTGGGAATGGAATTTAAATTAGCCCAACCCAATGCGTTTCCTATTCGGACGTATGAGAGTTTTGAATATAGTTTGAGTAAAGAAGCGGTATTTAGTGATCCGATGGCGGCAATTTTGGAGAATTTTTCTCGAATCGGACCGGGGGAAAATTTTTGGATGCAGATTGTGGTTGAACCAACCAGCTCGAGCTGGAAGGAAGAGGGAATCGCGCTTGCTAAGTTGATGATTAAAGGTGGCGGTGGCAGTGAACACGGCCATGCTGGCAGTGGTATTATCTCGGCAGTTTTTGATGCTTTTTTTGCTGAGATACGGAATATTTTGACTTGGACATTTGAGGCGCATGAGCATGAGGAAGTAAAACCGGAGCGAGTGGAAGTGACGCCGGGTATGAAAAAGAATGTCGAAAATGTAGAAAATAAAATTGCTAAAATTGGCTTTAAAACGAAACTGCGGGTATTGTATGCGGCACGCAAGGAAGTGTTTAATCCCACTCGTTGTATTGAAGGGTTTGTGGGCTCGATGAATCAGTTTCATATCCAGGATTTGAATGCGATCGTACCATACGACGCTACTCACGCTCATTATGATTCAAGCCATACGAAAGGTAATCGTCTTAAGAATACTTTTGTAAAAGCATTTAAAGCTCGTAAGATGAAATGGAGGCTGTGTGATGGTTATATACTCAATATCGAAGAGCTTGCCACGCTTTGGCACTTCCCATTGCCGTTTGTAAAGACGCCACTTCTTCATAAAGCTGGTCATAAACGGGCTGAGCCACCATCGGGTTTGCCTGTAGAAACAATGGAACATCCGCTCAAGCGAAAAGGGGAGGCTGAACCAAATACGGAAGTTGTACCAGCGCCACCACAAGAGATTCCTTACGCCTAAAAATGGATATTTAACCACACCCTTCGCGAGGGGCGTGGTTTTTTTGTGCATAATAGTTTGGTTTTATAAAAGTGTAAAATGTTCACGGACAATTTTTTCTACCGCGGTAGCGTCTTTCGCTTGTTCCATTAGTGCAATTCGGAGTTCTTTGGCTTGGGGAAAACCCGTTACGTAAGCTTTAAAATGTTTTTTCATAATATCAAAACTTTTGTGACCGCTAAGTAATTTTTCAAAAAGATAAGTGTGTTCAATCATCGCGCGCAGTTTATCTTCGGTATTTGTTTCTGGATTGGTTAGCGCGCCATTACGTGCGGTATTGATGTCTTTAAAACACCACGGGTTACCAAAAATGCCGCGTCCAATCATTATGCCATCGGCCCCAGTTTGTTTTATTTTTTCCATACCATCGGCGACATCTTTCACATCGCCATTACCAAGAATAAGGGTTTTGTTTGATGAGTGATCATATTTATCGCGTAATACTACCGCTTCAGCGACATGTTCGAAGCGAGCTGGTACGTCGGACATTTCTTTACGGGTGCGGGCGTGGACGGTAATGGCGGCTGGTTCGGCGGCGAGAAGCACAGGAAGCCAGGTGGTCAGTTCATTTTTATTGTAGCCAATTCTGGTTTTTATGGAGACCGGCAGTTTGCCGGCGCCACGTTTAGTTTCATAAATAATATCGGCGGCCAGGGTTGGGTTTTTTATGAGTGATGCACCACCGCCTTGTTTTTCGACATTACGATCGGGACAGCCCATATTAATATCAATACCGTCGAAACCGAGCTCCTGGAGCAATAAAGCAGTTTGATAGAATTTTTCTGGATTGCCGCCAAAAATCTGAGCGACAATCGGTCGTTCACTTTTATCGTAAGCCAAGTCAATCAGCAACTTTTCGCGTCCTTTACTCATCAATCCGTCACAAGAAACAAATTCCGTCCACATAACGTCTGGTTTGCCATATTTTGCAATGAGACGCCGAAAAGCCACGTCGGTGACGTTGGCCATGGGGGCGATAACAAAAATGGGTTTTTTGAGTTGTTTCCAGAAACCGGAGATCATAATGAACGTACGAAATACAAAAGTTACGAAAGTACGAAAGTGAAGTGATAGTATGCAAGAAAAAGAGGGGAATGTCAATCAGCAAACAAAAAACCACCCGGTCGCTATGATTACAAATTATTATAATCAGAGCGACTGATCGGGTGGTTCTTGTGGTGCCCCGTCAGCCGTCGTGCTAGTGCACGAAAGTGATGATTGCCAGTAGGTCCTCATTGAAGAGGTAACAGGCATCATCGTCGAAGCCACAATTGGCTTCGAGGTTCATCGCTCTGTCCCAGATCCTCATATTGAAACTGAGGGTGGTACCAGAGTCGATTGTCACGGTGGTCGGTGGTGCGTAGTTCGATGACCATACCATAACAGCGTCCATGACCACCTTTGCGTCGTTCTCCCGGGTGACGCGAAAGCGCACCGAGCAGTTTGTGTTCCGATCACTGCACACTCGGCCGATGCCGGTGTTGTGGGCGGTGATTGACCAAGTAGATCCTTTGATGAGGCGCATTGTGAAATGCATCGGACTCATCTCCAGGTCGTACTTGTTTTTTCCGTTCAGGTTGATGGTCTCATACCGTTCGTTCGGCCCACCAGGATAGCAGGCGAACAAAGCGGAAAGACCAACAGCAACGATCAGTGTGTGGTGGCGCATTGGCGCCTCCTTTCGGGTCTGGGTTGTTCAAAAGCGAACATAACAGTATATCACAAAAAACTGGTTTTGTCAATGGTAAAATGGCTTTAAAACTAAAAAAACCGCTTAATTTAGCGGTTTTAGGTGTGGGTATTAGTATTTTATAATGAATGACGACGTTCGGCGCAGATGACTGTATTTAGGAGTAATCGAGCTACGGTAATCGGACCAACACCACCAGGGGTGGGAGTAACGTGGCTGGCGATTTTACTGACTTCTTCTACATTTACGTCACCCATGAGTTTTCCATCTTCAAACACAAATCCGGTATCAATAACAATCGCTCCCGGTTTGACCATATCACCACGAATCAGGTCTTTCTTACCAACACCAGAAATTACGATGTCTGCTTGGCGGCATTTATCTTTGGTATTGGTCGTGCGACTGTTGCAAGTGGTAACACTGGCGCCTTCATTCACGAGCATAATGGCAAGTGGTTTGCCTACCAAAGCTCCCATACCAATAATTGTTATATTCTTTCCGGAAAGTTTTACATTTAAATCTTCTAAAATTGCCAGGGCGGCGGCCGGTGTCGGTGGTGTAACAAAAGGATTTTCCGTCACTAAACGACCAAGATTGTCGTTGGTTAGACAGTCAACGTCGATATCATCGTCGATAGCGTTCAATACGTCTGGAACATAAAGTGCTTCAGGGAGGGGGAGCTGGATAAGTAATCCAGAAATTGATTCTTGTTGAATTTCTTGAATGGTTTCAATGAGAGCGCTTTTGGAAATATCAGCGTTTAGTTCGTGAAGTTTAAAGACGATGCCGACACGGGCGGCGGCTTCACTTTTGCGTTTGACGTAAGTTTGTGAAGCTTTGTTGTCGCCAACTAAAATAACGCTAAGACGAACGATGACGCCTTTGGCGTTAAGCGCGGCGACGCGGGTTTTTACGTCGGATTCAATTTTTTCGGCAATGGCTTTGCCGTTAATTAGATTTGGCATATTACATTTAGAGTGCTTTTACTCTAGCATATTTTTTGCTTTTGGTAAAGGTGGTGACCCTCCTGCCTACGGCAAGCAGGCGCTGGGCTGGTGATACTTTTTTAATGGAATTAAAAAAAGTAGTCCAACCGGGCTACTTTTTTGTTTTAAAACAATAATGAATTTTATTTTTTTACTATTACAGCATGAATGTCAGCGGGCACCAATTCAATAAAGTCCAGCTCTGTTTGAATTTCATTTGCGATATTAGTAAATTGTTCGGCTAGTGTTTTATTTTTTAACATTTTTTCTGACACCTCCGCTTCCATACGCGCCATATCCAGTATTTCTTTACCAAATTTACCTTTACGTTTAAATACTTTTTCTTCTATTTGAAGGTCGTGGCCAGTATTTTTTATTACTTCCGCGATTTCGTTTGGTAATTTTTCACCCATTGATGGTTCGATTTTAATCATCGACATAAGTTGTAACGACGCTTGTTTGAATTTTTCAATCAAGTTTGGATGAGTATCGCTCATAATTGGCGTCCAATCATATTCTAGGAACAACGCTTCTTTTTTGGCAGCTCCTATGGTATTAGCGATAACTTTTGCTCGGTCAGCTGGTTGCATGTGCATCAAGACAAAACGTTCATGTGCGATATCAACTGAATCAGGCTTAAAAGGCAATTTTTTCGCATCACCGCGCACGAAAGAGAAGCCAGCTTCGGCGGCGATAGACGCTGTTTTTAATTTTTGAAGCAGAGCGCTGTTGTAGTCGAACGCAACATAAGTGCCATTTTTACTTTCAACTAATTTTCCAAGTTCCGGATCAGCTCCAGAACCGATATCAAGGAATTTTTTATTTGTTAAATCGGTTTGTTCCAATAATGAAGTTGATACCAGATGTGGATGTGAAAAATTTTTATTTTTTAATCTTTCTTGCTCTGAAGCGATTTGAGTCGTTGATTCGTATATATTTGGTCTTTTGTCTCCTGACATACTAGGATAATTATTTAGAAATAGCAGATATTTGAGGATTTTGTTTGGTGATATAGCGCGCTACGAGATAAGATGCCAGGAAAAATAGCATACCAATGAAGCAGGGGGTGTAGAGCGGGAAGACGCCCGGACTACAGCTTACAATAGGGGCGCTCGTGCGAAAAACTTTGTAGTAGGTGAGGAATTCAAAGGTTAATACGGATAAGGCAAAAAATATGCAGAATAAAAGAAAATTACGCAGGTAGCGTTCGCTTTTGGGGTTTGGCGTTTGGCTTTGTAATATAACACCAGACCAAACTAACGCCACGATGAAAGCCACCGAGCCATAAAAACAAGCGGTGACAAAAGGGTTGGGGAAAGCACAGTCTTTGATGCGGAAGATAGTTCCGTAGCGTTGGATAAAAGTTTGAAATTGCACCACCACACGCGACCAGGAGAAGATTGTGCCAGCGGCGAGGAGGAGGGTTTGTAGGGTGAGTAGTTTTTTTACCATATAATATTATGGTTAGGATAAAGAAAGATAATAGCGCCGAATTTCTGGTGAGAACTTTTCTATCGCGTAGCGTAGCATGGTGCGAGGCATTTTGCTAGCGTATTTGCGTAAAAATTTTTCTTCAACAGCGGGGGATCGTTTGCCAATTTCGCGGAGCATCCAGCCGACAGCTTTGTGGATTAAGTCTTCCCGGTCATTTAAAAGCAGTTTGGCAATTTTGAGCGAATCCGCGTATTGTTTACGTTGAATAAAATAGAATGTGGAAATAATAGCGATGCGACGGTACCAAAGATTTTTTGATTGGACAAGTTTATAAAGTAAAGTTTTTGGCTTGTCAAAAAGATAAGCGCCAATGACATCGCGACAGGTAACGTCTACTAAATCCCAATTGTTGACGTAGCGAAAGTTTTTGACGTAAAAATTAAAAATTTGTTTTTGATTTTTTTCGTCGGCTATTTTGTATTGTTCCACGAGTATGATGAGGCCGGTGAGGCGTTCTTCGTGGATTTTACTTTGCACAAGTTTTTGAATTTCAGCAAGAGAAGTATCGCGAAAATATTTTTTAACGATGGCACGCTGGGCGGGTACCATCACACCAATAAATTTATCACCAAAGCCGTATTGTCCCGGGCCAGTTTTGAAAAATCGTTGTAAAGAAATAGATTTTTCTTTGCTGGAGGCGAGGTGCAGCTCTTCTTGAATGATAGCGGCGGTAGCCATAAATTATGGCGTGATTGGCGGTTGAGGCGAATCGACAGAAGGTTTTTTGCTAAATCCGAGGATGTAAATAATTTCGAGAATTCCGACGGTGTTGAGGATTATCATTGCGACAAACCAACCGAGATGATTGTTGCGCGCGGCTTTCCAGAGGGCGATGGATTTCCAGATTAGACTCCAGATGATGAGAAGTAAAAGTGCCAGCCCAATACCGATTGGTAGGGCAAAAGGATAATAGTCACGCCACATAGTATTCTATGTTAAGAATAAAAACTAGTGAATGAATTTGTTTCGAGACTAGGATTCTCTGCCAGAGGCGGATGCGCCTTGGGCGCAGAACTTAGATAATTCGTTCCGAGACTAGGATTCGAACCTAGATAATGAGATTCAGAGTCTCATGTCCTGCCATTAGACGATCTCGGAGTGTTGTTTATATATTAATCGACACACCAGTTTCCATCGCATCAAGTGTGGCTTTATCGATTGTTTTTACCAACCCCCAACTCCAGCGGTGGTTTTTGAAGACTACTGGCGCGGTAATGTGTCGTTTTACACCGTCATGCACAAGGTATATGCGGTTTGAACCAACGGCTTTGACAATCGTTTTTGGCTGGGTAAACAGCACGCGGGCGGGACCGGTCGCGGTTTTTTTCTTGTAGTTAAAGTCGTGTAGGGTGGACAGAATGGTAGCATATTTATAGCGAAAGTCAATGCCGTCCTTGAGTTCCGAATCATTCATTAAAAATTCACCGGTGGCGTCGTCAAAGCCAACAATAGCCATAACATGGTACGACGAACCACCGCGGCGAAAACGGTGGAGAGGATTGTTGAGATCGTAGCCGTAGTGGAATGAAATAACCGGTCGTCTGGCTCGGAGTTCGGCTTTGATTTGTTCAAGTGTCGGGTTATCGACAATGTCAGCGTCAAAAGAGGTATAATTGTTGATCAACCAGGCCGTGTCTTTGGCATCGGTGTCGCTATTATGACCCAACCATTTGTCCTCTATTCCAAAAAGTGGCCACATCGCTGCTTTGGCCGCCAGTCGCGGAACTATTTGTTTTTTGTAACCGAGATAAAACCCTTCCACTGCGGACACCGCCGCTTCTTCACAGGCGCCATTCCAAGGTTTTACCCAAACACCATCGGGGATTTCCCAATAAAATGGCACCGGCAAACTTACTTTTGTAATAGTGGGAGTAGTAGTCTCCGCGTGAACTGTTTGTGAACCGTAGACAAAAACACCCATGATAATTATGAGTGTGGCGATGAATATATTATTTTTTTGTTTCATATGGTTACTAATTGACCACTTCACCGCCAAAATCCATGGCCAAACTTTGCGCTTCACTATCGCTGGTCGTGACGACAACCGGTTCGAGGACTTCAAAGGCCAGACGAATACGTTCATTAAAAAAGGCTTCGAGTGTCCCTTCGATGATGCCGCGGTTTCTGGGGTCATCGAGCTTTTCTTTATGGAGCGAGTAGGGGACGGTAACGATGAGAGTATTGCCACTGAGCGCTTTGAGCGTGCACATTTTCAAAATAATGCTTAGCGACGGTATTTTGGAAGCGGATTTATCAATTGCTTCTTTCCAGCGTAATTTTATTTCCTCGAGCGTGGTTTTTATTTCACCATCGTGAGTAATAGTGGTAATGACTTGTTTGATGCCGTCAGCAATCGCTTTAATCGCGTTTTCTACCGGTTTCTGAGAAGGTTTTTCAATCGTTGGTGGGATATTTGTTGTTGGAGGTGTAGTTGATGTAGTTGGTGAAATTGGTAAAGTTGGTGTCGTAGTGGCGTTGAGAAGTGCGCCAGCTTCCACTGCCAATAGTTCGAGTGGTAATTGGGGGATGGGCGCAGATTTTATTTCCACGCGGCGTTTTACAGTCATGTCGATGAGTGATAACAAACGATTTACCGGAATATCAGTGGTCATTTTTTGGAGGCGTTTGATTGCCTCCGTGCTATAGTTGGCGACAAAGGTTTTTTCGGCTTTCATTTCGATGAGGAGTAGATAGCGGAGCATCTCGAGCAAATCAAGCGCGAATTGGTTGAGGTCGGCACCGGCTTCAAGCTGTTCATTTACAATGGTGACTGCGGTCGCTAAATCGTTTTTTACCAACGATTCCAGATAATTTAATATTGCTTCGCTGGAAGAAAGCGGTAAAATCATTTGGATATCTTCCGTAGTGATTTTTTTTAAATCAAGTGATAAAATTTGTCCCAGCAAACTTTCCGCATCCCGCAGGCCACCTTCACTTTTGTGCGCTACACGATTTATCACCTCATCGTCAACTTTTATTTTTTCTTCCTTACAAATATTTTTTAGTCGGCTGACAATTTGTTCAAAGGGGATTTTTTTAAACGTAAAACGTTCACAGCGCGACACTACCGTCGCGGGAAGTTTGTGCAGTTCGGTAGTGGCCAAAATAAAAACCACGTGCGCGGGCGGTTCTTCGAGAGTTTTTAAAAGCGCGTTGAAAGCGCTTGTCGAGAGCATGTGCACTTCATCGATGATGAATATTTTGTGTTTCAACATCGTTGGTTGTACCCCGGCGTTTTCAATAATATTTTCTCGGACATTGTCGACACCGGTTTGTGAAGCGGCATCAATTTCAATAACATCGATATGGCGTCCGGTGTTAATTGTTTTGCAAGTAGCACATTCATTACATGGTTCGGCGCTATCTTTTTTGCGTCGTTCGCAATTGATCGCTTTGGCCAAGAGACGGGCGAGGGTGGTTTTACCAACGCCGCGCGGACCGGCAAAAAGATAGGCGTGCGAGAGGCGCCCCATCGTGATTTCGTTTTGCAAAGTTTGGACAATGGTTTCTTGACCGGAGACGTCGGCAAATGTGCCGGGACGGTATTTGCGGTACAGAGTAGGCATAAAATTTATTACAATGACGGTTCACTAATATCAGTTGCACTGGCAGTAGCCACCCCAAGTTGCGCGCGTTCGGCGATTTCCGCTTCGACAATTTCTTTCGGTCGACCGTATTTGAGGCGGGAAAGCTCTTTAATAGCGGCGGAAAGTTCTTTGTTGCCGGGGAGTGGTGGATAAGTCATCATATTAAACGGCTTGGCGGCGGTATTGTCAATGAGTAGTTTGATATAGGCAGTTCTGGCTTCTACGTTTACCAAATCATAGGCGCCAAAGACCGGGGCAAACTCTTTGGCCATAATTTCGGCATCTTCTACGCCGATACGGAAAGAAACAATTGTACCAGCGTTACCGAGAACAGCGTCGCGAACGGCTTTACTACCTTTGTTATCGACAAGCTGATTGAGGTATTGGTTGGCAATGATAAGCTCAAGACGATATTTGCGCGCTTCGGAAAGAATAGTAGCAATTGAATCGGTAATAAAATTTTGGAACTCATCAATATATAAGTAGAAGTCGTGACGTTCTTCTTCGGGCATGCTGGCGCGTTCGAGCGCGGCCATCTGCAGTTTGGACACAATGATCATGCCGAGAAGATTGGCGTTGATCTCACCAACTTGCCCCTTGGAAAGATTAACCAAAAGAATTTTTTTCTTGTCCATGATATCGCGAAAGTTAAAACCGGAACGGGTTTGGCCGATGATATTACGCACCATCGCATTTTCCGTGAAACGACCGACTTTGGAGATGAGATAACCAAGCATTTCTGATTTATGAAAATCTGAAGTTTTCGCCATTTCTTTTTCCCAGAAGGCGCGAACGACGGGATCTTTTAGTTTGACTAAATATTTTTTTACAAAAGCGTCATCGGTAAACATGCGGGGGATTTCGGCAATCGTACCGGGATTTTCCATATCCGCCATAAGAGTGAACATCACGTTTCTCATTTGGTGTTCAAACATCGGGCCAATCATCGATGGGTCGGTGACAGTTTTGTAGAAAATCGCAATCATTTCTTGGGTCAAAAAATCTTTTTGTTCTTCAGTGTGCGCCTCAAGAATATTAAGACCAATTGGTCGTTCAACGTCAGCGGGGTTAAAATAGATAACGTCATCAACGCGATTTTTGGGAATGTGTTGAAGAACATATTCTACGAAATCACCGTGCGGATCGATGACACAAATTCCCTCGCCATTTTGAACGTCTTGGATTGCCAAATTTTGTATAAAAACGGATTTTCCACTGCCAGATTTACCAATGGTATAGAGGTGGCGACGGCGATCGGCACGGGTCATTTTTACTATCGTTTCTTCACCGCGATACATTGCTCGGCCAAGCGTGATGCCTTCGGTGGGCATATTGGTTGGTGGTGGGGATTTGCGCGCGCCAAGCCAGTTGATGTGGGGTGTTTCGGTATGCGACGTTGGCATGTGCCAAAAACTGGCCATTTCTTCGGTGGAAGCGACAAAGCGGTGTGATTCCTCGAAAGTGCGGAAAATCGAAGCGCGAATCAGGCTACTGGGTTTTTTGGGAACGGCGGCCCCAAAAGAATTACCGTAGCGATAAATATTATACTGGCTAAAAGCGTTCAAAATATTTTCCAGATTAAGCTGGGCTTTTTCTTTTACCGGAGCGGAGCTAATGAGGCGAATGGTAATTTCCAGTCCGCCGTGGCTGAGTTTTTCTTCCATGTTTTTGACCATCTCTTCTTCCATTTGTGTGAGTTGGTAGCGTTCTTGTTGGCTGTTAGTTTTTTGCGGGTCGTCATGACGTTTTTCCGGGAAAATAATTTTTTTCCAACCGTGCCACATCCGACCAAGTGAACCGCGGTTGGCAACGTATTCAAATTTTTGACCTTCTTTGATATCACGAATAAGATGAACGCCGTCGGCGCGCCAGTGGCTATGAGCGGGGCGAATAATGTATTGAATCACCGCGCCTTCTTCGGCGCCAATTTTGGAAAGGGGATTCAGCAGGGCAACGAGCGGATCACTGTCTAGTTTTTTGTAAGTTTTAAATGGGAAAGCCGATTTGTATTTAAACCAAAGATGAGCGCCGACAATATGACATTGGGGTTGAAAAATATTATAGTCGGTTTCGACGGAAATTTCCGCGTGGGGGTATTGAGCATGAATTTGCTGTTCGATTAATTCGCGAAATTTGTCGGGGACGGCGACATAAAAGGAGATAATATTTTTGGCAGTGACGATTTCAAAAGAAACGCTATCGTTGCGTCCGTGAAGCCACTTACTTATGCCATGTTCGGGAGTCAGGCCGGCGATGGCCGAAAAAAGCGTGTCCGCCACGGCTACTTGTTCACGGGTTTGGGTAATGGTATCTTCACTGCCATTTTGATTTTGATTATCGCTCTTTTTTTCCTTGGGAACGCGAATAAGCAGGATAGTTTTGTGGAAGGCTTTGCTGGTTTGGCTTTGGGCGTGCAGAATTGTTCGAAGTAGATATAAAGTAATAAAAATTACTATTCCGACAAAAGAGGCAATGAGAACAATAAAAAAAATCGGGTCTTGCAAGAGCGAGGCCAAGACATTGTTGAGTGAATAAAATAAATCACTCTCGGGCATATGATTTGACGAAATCATGCCGCGTAACGACCTTTGAGACGCGGCCTTTATTATTAAAGATTTTTATGGAGGGCAATAATTCGGTCGGTTTTTATTTTGGCTTCTTGTTCGAGAAAAAAACGATTGATACCGGGGAGAAGCTTGAGCCATTCCATGATGAGTTGAAATATTTTTTTAACTTTGATATGGGTAGATTTGAGCAGTTCACCAATTTTACTAGCTGTTTGTTCGCCTTTGAGTTTAAATTCTTGTTGAGCAAGAGGGGAGAGGCGGTGAAATGGTTCGGCCAACCCCTCTTCGAGAATTTTTTCTACTCGTCGAGTAAGTTGGTCGCGAATTGGTTGTATAGCAGTCAAATTGGTTGGTCGTGAATGACGTACTTTTTCGGTTTGTTCTGTTGGCTTGGTTGTTTCCATCGGTTTTTTATTTGCTGTTTCGTTGCTAGTTTCATTTTTTTCTTTTTCAGTAGACTCCAACACCGCCTCGGGTTCGGGGCGGTTAGTTTCCGGGTTAATTTGTCGGATAAGCTCTGGTTTTATGTCGGCCATAGTAATGAGCATAGTATAGCATAAATTTAATTTGTGGAATAGCAATTGTTACACTCTCAATTTTGTGCTATTATATTCCTATATGAAACATATCCATGAAATTATAGAGGATGGTTTTTCGTGGGTCAACGTATCGAAACAGGGGGAAAATGAGCTTAATGAAATACAACATCGATTTCGTCTGCATAGCGAGGATATAAAGGAGAGCTTACCACCATTTCAACGTCCCAAAATTGTCAAACGATCAGATTACTATTTTGTCGTCTTGCAGTTTCCGGTATTTGATCGGGGCACGCGTCGACTGGGTTTTACCGAAGTCGATATTTTTTTAAACGCTAATTATTTAATTACTATTCACGACAACCGTTTACCGATTATAAATTCTTTTTTTAATGAGTGTCAGGCCAATCTTGATATGCGCGGTGAGTATTTTTCCGGTACGATGGCGCATGTGTTACTTGAATTGTTAAATCGTTTATTTGAATCGATTTTCCCGATTCTTCTCCATATCAATGAGGATATTAATACGGTTGATACAAAATTATTCACGACCATACCCGATCGGGAAATGGCCAGCGAAATTCTTCGCCTCAAAACCAATATTGTTACTTTTCGGCGAACGATGCAAGGTCACCGCACGGTGCTCGATCGGCTCGTGATGAACGGTGATCACGATTTACAGTTAGTTTCATTTCAACATTATATTAATTCTCTTCGTGAGGCGGTAGCCGAAGTTTGGCATATGATTGAAAGTCAGAAAGAGAGCATTGACGCGCTCCACGAAACGAATGAATCGATGTTGAGTTTACGCACTAATGAGGTGATGAAAACATTGACGATTATTTCGGTGATTACTTTTCCGCTTACCTTGATTGCCACGATATTTGCCATGCGGGCAAGGGGGACGCCATTTATAGATGAGGCATATGGATTTTGGATAGTTTCCGGTTTGACCCTTATAGGCGCGGTTTTGATGTTTGCGGTGTTTAAGCGGAAGAAGTGGATGTAGGGTGTGAAGGTGGCAGATTAGGCAGAATAAGCAAAGTAGGCAGAATAGGTAGGTTGTATTTGGCCAATTTGGTTCTTTTTTTGTTTGGCTAAGATAAAGCAAAATGGCTAAGATTAGCTAAATTATGGCGATGACCTCTTGACAAAAGTGTAAAATTGTGGTATACTAATTCGTTCTGAAAATGACAAATTGTGTTCGAGAGAAACATGATTTGCAAGGCAGGAATGATTTCGACCTCTCTCAAAAGAGGTTTTTTGTTTCGGTAGGGGCAGTTGGCAATTTTTATATTAAGTTGCAAAGCTGCGCCTACAGACATTCAGTCTGGAGGAAGCCTAGGGAGTTACCCGATGAAGAATACACAGCGTTTTGTTCTGGTCGTGGTCCTCACGATCGCGGCACTGCTTTGCACCTGGGGGGTCTTCAAGATCCAAAGGGCTGCGGAAAAGCAGGTTGCTGAGAGGGTGGCGAACTCGCGGTCGGAAAGGGGGATGTCCTGGATTCCCTAGGACGTTCAAGTTCACTCGGGCCGGTGGCGAAAAGTTTCTTCTTCGTCATCGGCCCACATCAATTTGGCAAGCAGGTGAAACTGGTTGCCAAATCATGTTTGTTGGTAGGTTTTGTCTAAGATAAGGCAAAACGGTGCATAAACCTGTTGACAGGGCCAATAGTATGATGTAACATTATCGTCTTGAATAGATTTTTGTTTTGGTAGACAGTTGGCAATTTTGTGAAGTTGCCGAGCTGCCTGCCAGGATAAAATCGCTTGGAGGATGCCGAGGAGGGCGCAATGAAAAGGGGTGCACGACCGGTAGTGCTTGGCATGTTGTTTGTCATATTTGTCGGTGCTTGCGTCTACAAATATGCTACCTCACCGCCAAGCCTTCACACGATTCTGTTGCAACTTGACGAATCGGGGAAGCGTCCTGTGCCGAATGCGCAGGAACGGATCAAGTACTAGGGGGCGAGGATGACCGCCATGTCATCCACCAGGGCCAGGCACAAATCATTGTCGCCGGCCCTCATCAATTTGGCAGACAGGGAATCTGGTTGCCAAATAATGAGTAATCTTTTATAATGTAGCTCACAAAATGTTGGAAAGAGTTTAGATTATTTTAGAAAAATAGTTTAAATCCTTTTCGTCATCGGAAAAGGGAAGTATTGTCGTTAACCTTCCGCAGAGAAAGTTAGGGGTGTCTGATGGCACGAGTTTTGTTCTATGGTAGCTTCGTTTCCGCGTTCCTGTTCGCGATGGCTTTGATGGCATCGCAGGTAGGGCATGACACGAAGCCTCAGCGGTTTCATCGCCAGGCGGTCGTCATGACGGCTGTCACGGCGCGCTGAGGCGACCTCTTCAACCACCGGCCGGGGCGGGGGACGAAAGTTCCTCGCTCCTGGCTTCATTATGAGGAATCATGGAGAACAAGGAGATGGTCGTCGGTAAAATCGACGGTCGCGACTGGTTCGATATCAAGTTGAAGTTCACAGTCATCTTGGCGGTGGCGATTTTCTGTCTCGCTACAGAGACAACCGAAGGGAGAGCTCTTTATGACCTTCTAGTGTTACTACTCAAGGTCTGGACGCCGTTGGGCTATCGATGATGATACGACCCAAAGTACGGCCAAAAGTCCTGGCGGTTTCAACACCGCCAGGCAGAAGTATTTGAAAAGGAAATTCATTTTCAAATATTTAAAAACATCCCTAGTATGGGATGTTTTTTTAAATATTTACTTTTATTAAAAAGTGATGCCCTCGCCGGGCTGGCGTAACTTTTCATAATTGAAAAGTCACCAAAAGCTTTTGGGGCCGGCAGAACTCGCCTCGCGAGAGGCTCAAACAGCTGGCGGCCCCAAACCCCATTTTTGGGTGATTGACCGGTGTTTATTGTTTGGTAATTTTTGTTCCTTCTTTGGTATCTTCTGCTTTGTATCCTAATTTTTCGAGTTCCGTGCGGAGTTTGTCGCTTTCGGACCAGTTTTTATTTTTGCGGGCTTCGTCGCGGGCGTTGATGAGAGTTTGAGTGGAAGAAGAAACTTTTTCTTTTTTTACTTTTAAGTTTTTCTTAATTTTCAGACCAAGAACCTCATCAAATTGGAGTAATAATTTTTGGGTAATTTTTTTGTTTTTTATGGCGTCCCAAATGAGCGCGAGGGCACCGCTGGTGTCGAGGTCGTTGTTGATGTGAGTGAGAAATTGGTTTTGTAGGGCTTCAGCATTGACTCCCCCTGCACCCCATCTTCTTAAGAGGGGAATACGAAGCTCGCGGGCGGATTGGTATAGATGTTGTAAACCACTTTCTGCCGCTTGGAGCGCTTCCCAGCTAAATGTAAGTTGTTTACGGTAATGTGTTTGTAAGAGTAAAAAGCGGTAGGCGAGAGGGGAGATGCCTTTTTCTTTGAGAGTTTGTAGGGTAATAAAATTATCGCCAGATTTGGCCATTTTATCGGAACCCATGAGCAAAAATTCACCGTGCATCCAGTAATTCGCTAGTGGTTTGCCGTAAGCGGCTTCGCTTTGGGCTATTTCGTTGGTGTGGTGGACGGGAATGTGATCAATGCCGCCGCAGTGGATGTCGAATGGTTGGCCGAGGTATTTTACGGCCATGGTGGAGCATTCGATATGCCAGCCGGGGAAACCGATGCCCCAGGGACTCTTCCATTCCATCTGTCTTTTTTCGCCGACGGGAGAAAATTTCCACAAAGCAAAATCGGTAGGATTTTTTTTGTCGCCGATTTCTATGCGCGCTCCCGCTTTAAGGGATTGATTTTTTAGATTGGCGAGTTTTCCGTAATCCGGCAATTTAGACGTATCAAAATATATTCCGTCGGAGGTTTTGTACGTAAAGCCTTTTTTCTCTAATACTTGAATGAGTTTTATTTGGTCTTTGATATGATCAGTGGCGCGCGGATATTTGTCGGCGGGAATAATATTTAATTCTTTGAGGTCGTGAAAAAAAGCGTTGGTGTAAAATTTGGCTACGTCCCAGGCGGTTTTGCCTTCGCGCTTCGAGCCTTTTTCCATTTTGTCTTCACCCGTGTCGGAATCGCTCGTAAGGTGTCCGACGTCGGTAATGTTTGTGATGTGTTTAATTTTGTAGTCATTAAATCGTAAAACGCGTTTAAGGACATCTTCAAAAACATAGGCACGAAGATTGCCGATGTGGGCGTAGTTGTAGACGGTGGGTCCGCAAGTATATAGGGATATCGGTTTTTTTATTGGTTGGAATTCTTCAATTTTTCGAGAAAGTGAATTGTAGAGGTGGAGGGGGGTCTTTTTTATAGGCATAATTTAGATTAACTATCTCATTGTACCGAAACTTTGCTAAGTTATCAACACCTGGTATATTCGGCGGAGTTAAATTCTGCTATACTATAAATAATCAAGTAAATTAATTGTTTTGGCGTTAGTCAAAAGTGGTATGTTATTTTTTAAACCGACATCATATTTGGGGGTTGATCTGGGGGCTGGTGGTGTCAAAATTGTCGAACTAAAACGGGAAAAGAATCGTCCGGTTCTTTTTACGTACGGATTAACGCGTGGCAGTTACAATGTTCATCGGTTGTTGGAAAAGAAAGAATTGACCGCGAACGATTTACGACCACAAACAAATTCGCAAGAATCCCGATCAACATTAAAACCGGAACCGACATTTTTGATTGACAAGGAACGAGTATCGGAATTCGCGAATATTATCAAGGCGGTATGTAAGGAAGCGCGAACCACGGCGACCAGAGCGGTGGCGAGTTTACCGGTGTCGTCGGTTTTTCATTCGATTGTGACTTTACCAATGGTGAAAAAGGAAGAATTTGATCGGATCTTGCGCGCGGAAGTAAAGAAGCTATTGCCTTATCCCATCGAGGAAATGGCGCTGGAATATGAGGTGATGCGTGGGGTGGCGGACGCGAAAGATCAACGAGTACTGGTAAACGCGGTACCACGGGCGCTGGTGGTTTTTTACACGGAAGTTTTTAAAGTGGCCGGAATCAAACTAGATTCGCTTGAACCGGAATCAATCGCTTTAGCGCGAGCTTTGGTGGGGCGTGATCAAGCGCCAACGATGATTATTGATATGGGAGCGGAACGGACGAATTTTTTTATTGTCGAGCAGGGGGTGCCGGTCACGCATCATAGCGTGGAATTAGGCGGTGATAAAGTGAATCAGCATTTGGCGAAAGCACTCGGTCTTGAAGTCGCGGTGACTGAACAAATAAAACAAGATTTATTTACCCATTTGCTTGCGAGCGGCGCGGACAATTTTTTCAAATCACAAAATTTCTTGGCGCTTTTTAATAATGTAGTTGATCCGATCATGAAAGAAATCGCGTATAGTTTGGAGCTTTACGAAAGACAAAGCATGAATACCGGCAAGCATCCGGAAAAAATTATTCTCACGGGTGGCGCGGCATATTTTCCCTTTCTTACCGATCTCATGAGTGAAAAATTTAAATTGAAGTGTTATTTGGGCGATCCGTGGGGACGAATCGTGTATCAAGACGGGTTGAAGCCTATCTTGCGCAATCTCGCACCACGGTTGGCAGTGGCTATTGGCTTGGCGCTCAGGAATGTGGTATAGTAACAGTACTTTTGTATTGATTGAATATTTATGGATCAAAAAACTATCTCTATTCAAGTTTTACTCGTCGAGGATGATGTGTTTTTGGCCGGTATTTATCAGAAAAAATTTGAGCTGGAAGGATTTAAAGTTTTTTTAGTTGATAACGGTGAAAAAGTTTTTGCGGAAGCGAAAAAGCGAAAACCAGATATTGTTTTACTCGATATTTTGTTACCAAAATTAGATGGATTTTCTGTTTTGGAACAATTAAAAAGTGACGCTTCAACTTCGGATATTCCCGTTATTATGCTTACCAATCTTGGCCAGAAAGATGACGTGGAAAAGGGCTTGAAGGCCGGGGCGGTGGATTATTTAATTAAAGCACATTTCAAGCCGTCGGAAATCGTTGACAAAGTAAAAAAGGTGCTTAATCTATAGTTTTCGTAAAACATGCTATACTGTGACCAGTGAAGTTTGTTTTATGCTAAATTTGAATAATAATGCATTATGCAAAAAATAAATTGTGGAAAGGGGGTGACAATATGAAACTGAATAAGAAAGGGTTTACTTTAATTGAATTGCTTGTCGTCATTGCTATCATCGGTTTACTGTCGACGTTAGCTGTTGTTGCTCTCGGTAACGCTCGTCTAAAAGCGCGCGATGCAAAGCGCATGTCCGATTTGAAACAAGTTCAAACCGCGCTTGAATTGTACTATACCGATAAAGGCGCATATCCAGGTACCACTGGTGCTGTTACAACTGCCGTTACCAATGCTTTATTGGGTGAAACAGCAGGTTATGTATGTTTAAACGACACTGGTTGGACTACTACTGGCTGTACTAACCAATATATGGGAAGTGTACCAAAAGATCCAACCAATACCGGCGTGTATATTTACCAATATACATCTGGCGCAACGAGTACGTATAGCATTTCCGCTACACTCGAAGGGACGGTTAATGGATTAGGACCAAGTATCAGACTCACTCCGTCTGGTATCTCAACAGTAACACCATAGTGTGCTTTTCAGATAAATCAGAAATCCTTCCGTTTTTCGGGGGGATTTTTGTATTGGAAGAATGTTTATATTGTGATATGCTAGGGTTGCTTTTACTATTTGTATGAATGAATTTTTTTTGGTCTATTTTGGCGTATTTATTTTGGGTTTGTTGTTGGGTAGTTATCTCAACTCTTGGATGTGGCGCGTGCACGAAGGTAAATGGATTTTGGGTGGGCGGAGTGTATGTATACATTGTAATCGTCAACTTAATTGGTACGAAAATGTACCGTTGGTTAGTTTTGTCTGGTTACGTGGAATATGCCGTACTTGTCATGAATCGATTCCGATGGATTATTTTTTGGTGGAACTTTGTACCGCGTTTTTACTTGTTTGGTTAGTGTATTATCATGGTACCGGCGCCCCGACAGAGTATTGGTATTTTTTACGAGATGTGTTTTTTGTTGCTCTGCTTATTGTTACGTTTGTGTATGATGCCAAATATAGTTTGGTACTTTCGGGGGTTATCTCCGCGGGAGCGGTTGTCGGGTTGTGGTTTAATATCGTCAAATTTGGTTTTACTTGGGAGTCTTTATCATTAGGCATGGCCATTGGCGGGGGTTTCTTTTTACTTCAATATTTGGTATCACGTGGGCGCTGGGTAGGTGGCGGGGATATTCGAATCGGATTGATGATGGGGGCGTGGCTGGGTTGGCCGCAGATTTTAGTCGCTTTGTTTTTTAGTTACATTATTGGCGCAACCGTGGCTATACCTCTGCTTATTTTTAAACGCAAAAATTTTAAATCTGAAATTCCTTTTGGAACATTTTTGGCGGTGGGAACTTTTATTTCACTATTTTGGGGAACACAAATTTTGAGTGGGTATATTAAAATGATTGGGTGGTAATTATATGGATAAATCTGACATTCTACAATCTAAAGTTGTCCGTTTGCGTGCGCAGATTGATGATTTGCGTTATCGTTATCACGTGCTCAATGACCCGGAAGTGACGGACACGATGTATGAAGGACTAATGGATCAGTTGCGTAAAATTGAACTGGAGCATCCGGGATTAGTGGTTCCCGAGTCACCAACTCAGCGGGTAGCCGGGAAACCATTGGAAAAATTTGAAAAAGTTATCCACAGCGTGCCACAATGGTCTTTTAACGACGCTTTTACCACGGAAGACATGCTGGATTGGGAAGAAAGAATCTTGAAAATCCTCGAAAAAGAACTCGGTCAACGACCGGCGGATTTAAGTTATGTTTGTGAATTGAAAATTGATGGATTGCACATGGTGCTCACTTATCGCGATGGCATGCTCGAGACGGCGGCCACGCGGGGAGATGGTAAAGTTGGTGAAAATGTCACGCAAAATGTTCGCACAATTCAGAGTGTGCCAATTGCGTTGCGGGAGAGAATTAATTTGGTTGCGGAAGGTGAGGTGTGGTTGGGAAAAACCATGTTGGAAAAAATTAACGCGGAAAGAAAAATCACCGGTGAATTGTTGTTCGCGAATCCGCGTAATGCGGCGGCGGGAACGATTCGTCAACTTGATTCGCAAGTGGTGGCGGACCGCAAGCTTCACCTGACCGCTTATGATATTTCGGGCGATAATGCGCCTCCGACACAGGAAGAAGAATTGAAAAAATTAAAAGCATTGGGTTTTAAAACGGATACAAACTGGCAAGTGTGTAAAACAATGGCTGAAGTTTTGGAATTTTATGAATCTTGGCAGGAGAAAAAAATGCATGAGGAATTTTGGATTGATGGCGTGGTGATTAAAGTTAATCAGAAAAAATATCAAAACGCGCTGGGTTTTACCGGTAAGGCGCCACGCTGGGCGATTGCGTTTAAGTTTCCGGCGGAGCAAGGAACGACAAAAATTAAAGAGGTGTATTGGCAAATTGGTCGGACGGGCGCGCTCACACCGGTCGCTCTGATGAAACCGGTAAAACTCGTCGGTACCACGGTAACGCACGCGACGCTTCATAATTTTGATGAGATTAAACGGCTTGGTGTTCGGGTGGGGGATATGGTAGTAGTGCAAAAAGCCGGTGATGTTATTCCAAAAATAATTCGCGTGTTGGAGAAATTACGCACGGGTGAAGAGAAGTTGATTAGACCGCCGAGAAAGTGTCCGTTGTGTGGTGGGGAAGTCGGAAAACATTCCAATGAGGAGGTGGCGTTGTATTGTCTCAATGTGAAGTGTTTTGCTCAGGAACTTGGACGAATTACGCACTTTGTGAGCAAAAAAGCTTTTGACATTGATCATCTGGGCGAAAAAATTATTGAACAATTGGTACAGGATGGTCTTGTCAAAGATGCGGCGGATTTGTTTATTTTAACAGTCGGTGATTTGGAACCGCTGGAACGATTCGCGGAAAAATCAGCCAAAAATTTGGTGGAAGCGGTCGCGGCCGCGCGAGAGGTGACGTTTGCTCGATTTATTAATAGTTTGGGCATTTCTAATGTTGGTGAAGAAACCGCCGAAGATTTAGCGGAACATTTTAAAACATTAGAAAAATTAACCTTAGCGTCGATTGAGGATCTGTATCAGGTATATGGAGTCGGTGAAAAAGTTGCCAGTTCGGTGGTAGCGTATTTTGCCGATAAGCAAAATCAAGATTACATTAAAAAATTACTTCAAAATGGGGTTAAAATTAAAAAACAAGAAACAAGAAACAAAACCATGGGCAAATTAGCGGGACAAACGTTTGTTTTGACCGGGACTTTAAGTTTGTTGAGTCGTGATGAGGCGAAAGCAAAAATAAAAGCGTTGGGTGGTGAAGTGAGTGAAAGTGTAAGTAAAAATACCGCAGCGGTCATTGCGGGAGTGGAAGCAGGGGGTAAGTTGGCTAAGGCACAAAAATTGGGAGTGCACGTGATAAGTGAGGTTGAGTTTTTAGAAATGTTAAAAGTGTGATATACTAATAGCGTTTATATATAATTTAAATTTTATGGATGAAATAAACAAGTCAACGGTCACAAATAGCGCCCCATTGGTTGGCGGTTCTATGCCCGTGGCAATTAAAGTGGTAAGTTGGTTAATGTTAGTAAGTGGGATAGTTTTTATTTTACTTGGCATCCCGCTTATGTTAATTATTGGTTTGGGTGCTTTGTATATTGTCGCTGGCGCTTTCACTATCAAGTATTCCCAATCAATTTTAAAATTACAGCTTCGTGGGTATAAAGGTGCCCTTGTAATGCAGGGTATTAATGTGGTGTTAGCTTTAGTATCGTGGAATATCGACGGATTTAATCGGGTTGATTATACCGGAATACTGATGTTGTTTACGGCGGGGTTTGTCGTGGTCGTACTTCAGCAAAATAAAAAATTATTTGTAAATTAATTACTTATGAATTTGTCAACCAATTTTAAAGTGGCGCTTTTGTCAATTTTTGTTGTTGGTTTATTTCTTATCGGCAGTGTTTTGTACGCGACCCAGCTCGTAACCGTCGAGGGAGTAAAGTCGCAAATGGGAATTTATCAGCAAGCGCTGGTGATTCAGGTTCATAAATTGAGTACTCGAATGGCCACGCTTGAAAAAAATGTTGTCACTGGGGCATTGTTGGAAAAAGCCGGTATTTCGACCACCACCCCGTCAACCACCACGCCAGTTAAAAAATAATCTATTTATAAAAAGGTATGTCCAATTATATCCGTTGGTTTAAGGAGTTAACCATAAAGGATATTCCGCTCGTGGGTGGCAAAAACGCATCACTTGGCGAAATGTACGGCAAACTAACTAAAAAAGGCGTGCCCATTCCTAATGGTTTCGCGCTTACCGCGGAGGCGTATCGTTTTTTTATTACTGAAAATAAAATTGATAAAAAAATTAAAGAGATATTGAAAGGATTGGATGTACAAAACGTTCGTTCTCTTCACATTGCTGGTGAAAAAGTGCGTACTTTGGTGTTGAACGCGACGGTTCCAAAAGTACTTCATTCGGCGATGGTGGAAGCTTATAAAAAACTATCGAAGGAAGCCGGACAGGCTTCAATTGACGTGGCGGTGCGTAGTAGCGCGACAGCGGAAGATTTGCACGACGCCAGTTTTGCCGGTCAGCAGGAGAGTTATCTGAATGTGCGTGGTGAAGCGGAACTCATTGACGCGACACGTAAATGCATTGCTTCGCTTTTTACCGATCGGGCGATATCATATCGAGAAGCGCAAGGATATGATCATATGGCCATTGCTCTTTCGGTGGGAGTGCAACAAATGGTTCATTCCGACAAGGCATCAAGTGGCGTGATGTTTACTCTTGATACAGAATCCGGTTTTAAAGGGGTGGTGCTTATCAATGCCGCTTATGGACTGGGTGAATATATTGTCAAAGGAGAAGTGACGCCGGATCAATTTTATGTTTTTAAAGAAGGGGTAAAGAAAAATTTATCTTCCATTATTAGTCATCGACTCGGTAGTAAGGAAGTTAAATTGGTATATGGACCAGGCGGTAAAGGCACAAAACAAGAAAAAGTAAAATCCGTTGATCAAAAAAAGTTTTGTCTTACCGATGACGAAGTACTTAAGCTTGCCAAATGGGGGATGATTATCGAGGAGCATTATGATCACGCCATGGATATTGAATGGGCAAAAGATGGTGGAACAGGTAAGTTGTATATTGTGCAAGCTCGTTCCGAAACCGTGAAATCTCGTCAGGCGGTCAATGTAATGGAAACGTATAAGCTGGGTAAAAAAAGTAAAGTATTGGTCGAAGGTACTGCCGTTGGACAACGGATTGGTCAGGGAAAAGTACGTATTATTAGTTCACCCAAGCAAATGAAACAGTTCAAAGCCGGTGAAGTACTGGTGACGCGGATTACCGATCCGGATTGGGAACCGATTATGCGAATCGCCGGAGCGATAGTCACCGAGCAGGGTGGTAAAACATCACATGCGGCGATTGTGAGTCGTGAGCTGGGGATTACCTGTGTTGTGGGCGCGGCCAAAGCACGGCAGATTGTGAAAAACGGTCAGCCGGTAACAGTATCGTGCGCGGAAGGCGAAAAGGGTTATGTGTATGAAGGAATGTTGCCTTTCGAGATCGAAAAAATAGAACTTAAAAAACTAGAAAACGCGCGTACCAAAATAATGATGAACGTTGGTGATCCGGAACGAGCGTTTGGTTTGGCGGCGATTCCGAATGATGGCGTGGGTCTGGCACGCGAAGAATTTATTTATACCAATTTTATCAAAATTCATCCGATGGCGCTGATAAATTATAAAAGTATCACTGACCAGGCGGTAAAAAAACAAATTGACGCGCTGACGGTAGGATATACTGACAAGGTGCAGTACGCGATTGATCGGCTGGCAGAGGGTATTGCTTTTATTACCGCGCCATTTTATCCACGTGATGTTGTTGTGCGTTTGTCGGATTTCAAAACCAATGAATATGCCACGCTTATCGGTGGTACGGAATATGAACCAAAAGAAGAAAATCCGATGATTGGTTGGCGTGGCGCTTCGCGATATTATGACCCAAAGTTTAAACCGGCTTTTAAAATTGAATGTGAGGCGATCAAGAAAGTTCGGAAAGAATGGGGATTAAAAAACCTTATCGTGATGGTGCCGTTTTGTCGGACGGTAGAAGAAGGTCGTAAAGTGATGGCGACAATGAAGGAGTTTGGTTTGGAGCGCGATAAAGATGGTTTGCAAGTGTATGTAATGTGTGAAATACCGGCTAACGTAATTTTGGCGAAAGAATTTTGTGAAATTTTTGATGGTTTTAGCATCGGCTCGAACGATTTGACTCAGCTCACGCTCGGAGTGGATCGCGATTCGGCACTCGTGAGCCATGTTTATGATGAAAAAAATGAAGCGGTAAAAAAACTTATTCGTGAGGTCATTAAAGTCGCGCATCAATACAAACGAAAAGTGGGTATTTGTGGTCAGGCGCCCAGTGACTATCCGGAGTTTGCGGAATTTTTGGTGACGCAAGGAATTGATAGTATTTCGCTTAATCCTGATACGGTACTGAAAACTCGGATGAGAATAGTGGCAATGGAGAAAAAAGTGGGGAAGGTGAGCCACACTAATAACAAAAGTACACTGGCAGTAAAACTCTTCACCTTTTTAGGGTTAGCGACCATGTCGCTGGTGGTGGCGGGTTATACTTGCCAGACAATTAGCAATGAAGAAACTGAACAGCGCATTCAGCAATCAATAACCGATCAACTTCTGGCAGCTCGTCGTGAAATCCGTGACGCTCTAAAAAATGAAGAAGTCGCTCGCCAATTGGCCGCGCGCAGTGACTACGCTGAAGATAGTTTTGTACAGCTACAGCTGAAATATCCTACTAGTTGGCATATTGTTCACGGTGCCGAAGTGGTGCGATTTTTATCTACGGACAATCAAGTACAATTTAGTTTATCGGCGGAAAGTGTTGGTGATTTGCCGGGCGCTGTTGGATCTACGTCCACAGTGTGGAATGGCTTTACTGCCAAGCAGTATGCTTTATTGCCGAACACCTCAACTGTAACTGTTGCCGAGCGAGTACTGGATATTTATCCTGAATTACCCAAAAAGGGCAAGACTTTGATTCGTGTGAAGGGTAATCAGGATTATTTCGCGCAGATTTTGAGTACGGTTACTGGTTTTAAAATAAAATAATTAAGTAAAATAAAAAACCTCGACAATTTGTCGAGGTTTTTTTGTCTGTAGATTATGGTGTTGTTGTTGTGGTTGTTGCCGGTGTACTTGTCGGTGAAACTACTAAAAGTTGTTTGGCGGCGAGTAGAGCGGCTTTGAGTGTGGCGTTGGCAGTAAGAATAGCAGTCTTGTGGGCGGCTCGAGCTTTTGCAACCGCTACTTTGTAAGCGGCGAGCTGGGCAGCATACAGAGCTTTTTTAGCTTCACGCTCAGCTTTGATGGTAGCTTGTTTTGCTGTGCGTTCCGCTTTACTTTTTTCTAATTCTTGTTTTTTTTGTTCACGCAATTTCTCTACTTCTTGTTTTTGTGTTTCACGAATTTTTTCGGCGTCTTGTTTGCGTTGTTCGCGTTGTGCTTCTAAAGCGGACTTATTTTTTTCACGCAGAGCTTCGATTTGGTCTTTAATATTTGTTGTGTTGATTGAGGTAGCGGTTGGAACAGCGGTAGTGGTAGCATCGGTTTCCGCGAGTACTGGTGAGGCCGAAGCCAGGATAGCGATGGCCATCATTGAAGAAATGATTTTTTGCATATTTTTTATATAAATTTTTTAATTATTCTTTTAAGATGTATTTGAAAGTTTTTCGACCTTTCCTTACTATACTAATACACTAAAAATGGTAAAAAGTTACAGTAATAGAAAGTAGTATAGCATAATTGTGATAATAAAAAAACGAGTCCCCCGATGTATATCGGGGGACTCGGAAACGCATACTATTGTAGAAGCATACGCATTTAATCTATTTACAGTATAGCATGGGGAGGTAAGGTTGTCAAGAGGCTTTGTCTAAGGGTTTTAAGGTATTTTTATTGTATTTTTTTAGTTCGTCAGTTCTTTGGTGATTTGAAAGAAAACCGAAAAACTGGTACGCTATTAGCTGTGATAGTTAAGAATTCTGCCAAGAAAATTATTATCTTTTTTCTGTTGGCTACGTCGGTATTGTGGCCAATTTTGTCGTATGCGCAGGTGGAACAGGCCACGCAAGATCAGCTTCAGCAACAGTTAAAGGATATTGAAGTACAAATCGCTGATTTACAGAAGCAGTTGAGCGCGACCACAGGCGAGAAAAAAACCTTGGCTAACAAAATTAAACAACTTCAGAAAGAACAAGCTTCGCTGAAATTAAAAATCAAACAAACCACGCTTCAACTTAACGATATTCAAAAAAAATTAACCACGACCAAACAGTCGATTGCAGTGAATGAGACAAAAAGTGAGCGCTTAAAAAATGAGTTGGCGGTGCTTATTCGGGAAATGGATTGGAAAGATCAAGAGATATTTTTGTTTAAATATATTGGCGATGGGGGATTGGGTGGCGCTTTTCTGGAAATAAAAGCCTATCAGGCACTTTCACATGATATTAATGTTTTGGCCGCGCAAGCGGACGCTGTTCGCGAAACTTTGACAAAACAAAAAACTACTTATCAAGGGCAACAGGATGATAAACAAAATTTGCTCAAATTATCTCAAGTTCAACAAGCGGCGCTGATCGATAAATTGCAAGAACAAGGTCAACTACTCTCAGCGACAAAAGGTAAGGAAGCAACTTACCAAAGCATGCTTACCGATCAGCAAAAGTTGGCGGCGCAAATTCGTAATCGTCTTTATCAACTGTTTGGCGTTAGTACGCAGATTAATTTTGGCCAGGCAGTGACGATTGCGCAGTCGGTGAGCGCTCAGACCAATGTACCGGCGGCGTTTTTACTGGCTATTCTTACGCAAGAATCAAATTTAGGTGGTAATGTCGGTACTTGCAATCGACCGGGTGATCCGCCGGAAAAAAGTTGGAAAGTGGTAATGAAGCCGAACCGTGATCAGGAACCATTCAAGATCATTACTTCAGAACTTGGTCGGGACCCGGACATTACTCCCGTTTCTTGTCCGATGAAGAACAAAGATGGCAGTCAGATGGGCTGGGGCGGGGCGATGGGTCCGGCGCAATTTATTCCTTCGACCTGGATGGGGTATCGCAGTAGAGTGACAGTTCTGAGTGGTAAATCATTTGCCGACCCGTGGGATGTGCGGGATGCGTTCATTGCGGCGGCACTTCTGCTCAAAAATAATGGCGCTGACAATACCGCTGACGGACAATGGAAAGCGGCGATGCGGTACTTCTCGGGCGGTACCAATGTCCGCTATCGTTTTTATGGTGATAATGTGCTTACATTGGCCAAAAAATATGAACAGGATATCAAGGATTTGGCCAATTAATAAGATTGACAAAGGAATTTTTTTGGGGTACACTGTGACTACAATTTATTTGGGTCGGTAGTTCAATGGTTAGAGCATCCCGACTTAGTCGGGAAAGTTGCGGGTATGAATGAATTTCTTTATTATTTATACAGCGAAAAATTAGGTAAGCATTATATTGGCAAAACTGATAATCTTGAAAGGCGTTTTAAGGAACATTCAAACGGTGAAGAAAAGTTTACCAAAACCGGAGTTCCTTGGAAATTAGTGGGGTATATACAAGGTACGCGAGCAGAAATTGATTCACTTGAATATAAACTTAAGAAGGCAAAAAATCCAAAATACGTTAGGTGGTACATTAAAAAATACGGTATTATATTGGAATAATAAGCGGGTCGGTAGTTCAATGGTTAGAGCACTGCCCTGTCACGGCAGAAGTTGCGGGTTCGAGTCCCGTCCGACCCGCTTAGTATTTCATCTTCAATCTGTTATCTTTCTAAACAAAAACAACCTAAATTAAAAGGTTGTTTTTTGAAGATCTTCGCCGTCGTCTTCTCAAGATAAAATATTATTTTGAAAAGACGATGCGGCGGCGAAGGGTGACTTTGCCGACTCATCGTTGCTTGACTGTGGTAGGCGGTTAGTCATCTTCTAGGGGTTGGGATATTCTTCCCCACAGGTCCGGAGGGAAATAACGCAGGCTTTCCGGGTCTCTTTGCGGACGACATCCTCTTCGGTATTTGACGACCGTTGCTGCTCGCCTTGGAATGAAGACAAGCGCTTCGGGACTTTCTCGCCCCCAACGCTTGAGGAGTTGCGCGCCAGCAACACGGCTAACGGGGAGTGTGGCTCGTAACTTCTTATCGAGAATCGGAACAAGCGTTGCTCCAGCGACTAAGAAGCCACGGCAATCCCTGATGTCACTGCTCGGCTCCTCGAAGACGAAAGCGGCGACTTCCACTTCGAGGCCATACAGGAGGTCGGCTGCGTATCGCATTTCCCATTGACCGAACTTCAGTAGGGCACTGGTGATGCGAATGGTGTTATCCATCGATTTCTCCTCTCCAATGAAGGGTGTATGTTTTAGCTATCGAAACATTAGCAGTGTATGCAATTTCGGTCAAGCAGAGTTTGTCTAATCTGCATCAATCACGTTCTCACTTCGTCCCATACATCTCGCAAAAATAATGGCTTAACAAAGCCGTTATTTTTATTCCAAATACGACAGTACAATTACTTAAACTCTTGAAAAAAAATGTTATTTCTGCTAGGGTAGTTGCAGAACATTCACAATTGACCAGAGAGGGACACATGCTTCCGCTTGATCTTGTTCTTGTTCGCCACGGCGAATCTGAAGGCAATGTTGCCATTCGACGTTCGCGCCAGGGTGACAATAGTGATTTCACCTCCGACTACCTCAATCGGCACAGTGCCAAGCTCCGTCTCACCGACAAGGGTCGAAAGCAGGCTACAGCTTCGGGGGAATGGCTCAAGAAGCAGGGGCTTGCCTACTTCGATCGCCACTACGTATCGGAATACACGCGAGCCATCGAGACCGCCGCGCTTCTCGATCTCCCCGACGCGCGTTGGTACATGGACTTCCAGCTTCGCGAACGCGACCACGGTCGGGTTGATACCGTTCCGGACAATGTTCGGCGGGAGCAGTTCGCTGAGTACCTGCGTATCCGGAAAATGCAGTTGTTCTACGCACCTTGGCCAGACGGCGAGAGCATGGCGGAGGTTTGCGATCGTCTCCGGAACAATATCATCGGTACCCTTCACCGGGAGATGAGCAACAAACGGGTGATCATTGTGTCACACGGCGACATCATGCGGGCATTCCGTGTGATCTTCGAACGTATGACCGCCGACATGTACCACGCGATCGATACCGAAGATCCGCCCGACTTCAAGATCGGGAACGGCCAGATCCTGCACTACACGCGAATCGATCCGGCTGACCCGAAACACATCCTGCCCCATCTGGGTTGGGTGCGTTCGATTAATCCATTCGATCCGGCCTACGCGGGACACGATTGGAAGAAGATCGTTCGCAAGCAGTACACCAACGTCGAACTCATGGCGCTCGCTGAGCGCTCGGAACGATTGGTGAATGAGTAGAGGGGGAAATTGGGGGGGGTGTGCGGCGGGCTCACATAAACGCCCGCATATCTAAAGCAACTCATTTATGGGTTGTTTTTTTAAACCAACTTTGATATATACACACGCCGCATTCCGCTAAAAAACGTTATAATAGCATCTCGTCGGTTCCGCATTATTTAAGATAATGGCTTAACCATAGTCATTTTTATTTTACCTATTGTTGGTCATTCATACTTTTGCTATAATTGCTGGAATGATTTAATTACAAAAAAGATTATGATAATTGATGCACACACTCATATAGGTTTTAACGACGTCTGCGACTCTACCATCAAAGAATTGTTAGCTTCAATGAAACGTGCTCACATTGACAAAGCGTTAGTTTTTGCTGCTGACATTAATGATTTACCAACGGAGCGACTTCTGGTGGAAGTGGCGCCTTACAGGGATAAACTTTTTCCGATTGGTTCTGTTTCGCCATTGTCTAGTCAACTGCCTTCTTTAAAAAAAGTTGAGGAGTGGTTGTCTGAAAAACAAATTCATGGCTTAAAATTTTATCCCGGTTATGAATATTTCTACCCAGCCGATCCTTCCTTGCGTCCTTACCTAAAACTTTTAGCTAAATACAATCGACCAGCAATTTTTCATAGCGGGGATACATATAACCGGGTTGGAGCGGCTAAACTCAAGTACGCCCAAGCAATTCACATTGATGATCTTGCGGCCGAACTGCCAGATCTTAAAATAGTAATCGCACATTTGGGCTATCCTTGGGTTATTGATGCAGCGGAAGTATGTTATAAAAATAAAAATGTCTATGTAGATTGCTCCGGTTTTGTCTATAACAAGTTCGCGCCCACTACAAAAGCTCACTTCCGCCAAGTTTTAGAAGAATTTGAGCGCATCTCGAACGCTCGAGATCGCATTATTTTTGGAACTGACTGGCCCATCGGCGAACAGAGTTCTTACTTGCATACGGTTCAATCAATCATGGGTCGAGATAATTCTCGTCTTTATTCAGAGAATGCTATTGCATTATTTAATTTAACCTGAAGCAAACGCTCTAATTTTTTAGGTTTCTCGTCCAACCACAAATCCCCAAACACTTCCACTCAATCCATTGTTCCGAAATCGTCCCGCAAGCCCCGCTTAGTATTTCATTTTCGGAATGGAATTCACTCCTAAAGGGTGAATTTTATGCTATAGAGGTAAAATTTGTGGTTATAGTGGAGAGAAGTCACTTTGTTTATAATTAGCTTGTATCATTGATAGTCTAGGTATACTATAGTAGTGTAAGCTTTTTTGATCAAAAATGAATATGAAAAAAATTCTCACCTTATCAATGATTTTTTCATTTTGTTTGTTATTTTTTGTTCAAGCAGAAAATGCAACTTCGGCGGCTTGTGATTCTCATGGTGGTGCAAATTGTTCTATTGGTGCTTCTACATCAGGTAATGTCATTTGTAACGACGGATGGGAAAGTCTGACAAAATTTTTTCAGGCTAGCGAGTGTCAAACCAGTTGTGAGTATCCTATTTCTAGTGGCTGTAGAACAGAAAGTGATTATGGGTCTCTTGCAGAACAACAATTCAGCAGTGGTAGGCAATATACAGAACAATCAATAGGTTTACTTTCTACTTGTCGTTCACAAATTATTTCTTACCAGGCTCGATTAAATGTATATAATAGTTGTCTATTTAGTCGTAGTACTGTCACACCTGTCTGCCCACCAAATTCTTCACTTACAGGGAGTAAATGCTCCTGTAGTACGGGTTATCGTTTTAATACAACTAATGATGGGTGTATTTCACTTGATTCTCTATGTTCTAAACAAGATCCAAATTCTTTTTATAATCCCGATACTGATAAATGTCAGTGCTATAGTTCATATATTTTAAAAGATGGTAAGTGTGTAAATCGAAAAACTACAAATCAGTGTCAGAATTTACTCGGACATAATGGAGATGTAGATTTAGCAACTGATAATTGTTATTGTAGAAATGATTTGGTTCTTGTTGGTTCACAATGTGTTAATCATGACAAGGTTTGTACCTCTTATTGTAATAATGCAAGTGCTTATTGGAATTTACAAACACAACAGTGCAATATGTCGGATGGTACGCCGTGTGGTGAAAGTGTGTATATTCAAGCTCCTATTGTTGTACCTGTATCGAGCTCTGTTAATGTCTTGTCGCCTAAAATCAATAGCACTATAAATAGAATTATCATTCCACAACAGCCACCAAAAAAACTTCAAGTCGTGAATGAGTTTAATTATAATAATGTAAAGATTTTAAGCAGTACATACAAAGCTACATCGACAAACGATCAATATCTTGAAATTGGAACCTCTACTCAACCAATAACAAATATTCAAAAAGTGGATAAAGGGTTTATTAGTATAATTAGTAATTGGTTTAAGGGAATGTTTACAAAGATATTTACTATCAGACCAATTTATAATGGAAAAAGAACACGAACTCAAATTAATTTTTAATTTTATGACGAAATATATTTTAAAAACTGCATTATTAAACTCCGTGGCGACAGCGGTGTACGTCTCAATTATCGGATCATTTCCATTTTTTGCCGGGCGAATGAATATAGTTGAAAAAACACCATTGATTCCAATTTTTATGTTGATGTTGTTTGTCTTTTCCGCCGCTCTCACGGGCACGTTAGTGTTTGGTAGATCGATTCTTTGGTATCTAGATGGTAAAAAGCAGGAAGCGCTATCGTTGTTGGCATGCACACTCGGAATTATTTTTATTTTTATCATGTTGGCGTTTGCCGGTCTATTGCTTATTAAAAATTAATCATAAATATTATGTCTGAAACAAAAGATTGTAATGGGAATGTACTCGTCGACGGTGATTCAGTTCAACTTAATAAAGATCTAAAATTAAAAGGTTCTTCGTCTACCTACAAAATCGGCACTGTTTTTAAAAATATTCGAGTGACGGACGACCCGGAAGCAATCGAATGTCGTGATGGAAAAACTACGATTGTACTGAAGACAATGTTCTTGAAAAAGAGAAATTAATTTTCTTCTTAAAAAAGAAAACAGACTAAATGGTCTGTTTTTTTGTAGAAACAAAAAGGCCTTGGAAGTGTCAGGCAATAGGTGATGAAGAGAAGGAGGGGGCTCTTCAAGCCACATGCCAAACACTTTTCAAGGCCTTTTAATGTTGGCTAGTATAGCAAGAACTGGTTTTTTGTCAATGCTCTTAACGGTGTGGAAAAGGTGGACAACTAGCGAGCGCTTTCCACGATTTTCTTGAAGATTGCCGGGTATTTATTAGCGATTTCAGACAATATCTTACGATCAAGGCCGATTTTTTTGGCTTTTAGTTTGCCCATGAGCTGACTGTAGGACATATCGAGGTTGCGAGCGGCGGCACTGATGCGAACTTGCCAAAGACCGCGATTGAGGCGTTTTTTGGTCTTGCGAGAATTGAAAGCATGTTGACCGGCTTTCATCTTGGCCACTTTTGCTACTTTGATTTTGGATTTGCGTCCCCATTTGAAACCTTTGGTGTGTTTGAGAATGCCACGTCGGCGCTTGTTGTGGAGAATACCACCTTTTATACGAGTCATACAGTGTAAGTTATAAGTAGGTAAGTATTAACAATTATGAGTTAGGTAAGTTTATTTGCATGATACGGTTAAGAGTTTTGTGCATTACTACGTCGGATTTTTTATTGCGACCGACTTTGCCGTTTTCACGAGCGTTGAAATGGTTTTGACCAGCAGTGCGCTTGATGATCTTGCCATTTTTGGTTTTCTTAAATCGTTTGGCGGTGGCTTTGTGTGTTTTTAATTTTCCCATATGATTTGACGAAATTTAAATTATGATTTAGCGATAATCGCCGTAACCTTATTACCTTGCTTTTCCACGTTCTGTTCCCAACGGATTGGTACCACAGCGTGTACGCTCTCGATAAATTTTTTAATAAGTTCAGTGGCTAGGCCAGACTGCTGCATTTCTCGGCCGCGGAGAATCATTTCTATTTTGGCTTTGTTGCCATCGTTTAAAAATTTTAAAGCTTGATTTTTGCGAATTTCTAAATCGTGGATACCAATGCGGAGTGAGAGGCGAACACCTTTGAGTTCAACAATGTGTTGGTGAGCTTTTTGGAGGCGCGCTTCTTTTTCCATGTTGTAGCGTAATTGGCCAAAGTTGATGAGGCGAGTTACTGGGGGAGAAATTTTGGGATTAATTTCCACCAGGTCGAGACCTTGCTCGCGCGCTAGCGCAATGGCGGTGCCAGTTTTCATGACGCCGAGATTGGCCCCATCGGCATCGAGCACCAGAACTTCAGTAGCTAAAATATCCTCATTGGATACGTAAGCTTTTTTTGGTTCAAGTTTTTTCTTGCGATGCGATATGCGCATACGGAGTTTAGTTGTGGGACGCTGAGCGTCCCTTAAACGACGCTGAGCGTCGTGGAAGTGGCGAGAGTCGAACTCGCGTCCAGGTGGAATTCCCCACACCATCTACCTATATAGTTTCCTGGTTTCATGACCACATACTTCGGCAGGAAACATCCATGGTATGTAGCGAGCCAGTATAGACTTCGTGCTCGCTTGACACTGGCAAGCGGCGAACACTACGCTCGGTTAGTTACACCATTTTAAGTTACCGAGTATTATTTAAAACGATGGGTTTTGGCGGTTAGGCCATTGCCAGAGTAGAAACTCCAAAGGCTTTCGCGAATGAAGCTTGTACTTTTGATAACAAGTTTGCACTTATTATATTGCTCCAGGGTATTTACGAGGCTTCGGAGCCGCCTCGATAGGCCGATATGGGTAGTGCCCCTGTCAAAACCGGTCACTCCCAACTTACGTACGAATTACGAAACGTACGAAAGTACAAAACCACAGTTGGTGATTTGGTATTTTCGTATTTTTTTTGTATTTTGTACGTTTAGTTTAACTATTATCTTTTTGGGCGCGGCGGATTTCTCTTTCCACGTCGCGTTTTTTTATGCTCTCGCGTTTGTCAAATAGCTTTTTTCCGCGAGCGACAGCAATTTCTACTTTGATAAGACGGTCTTTACTATACACCTGGAGGGGGACGATTGTCAAGCCTTGTTCCTGCGTTTTGCCACGTAGATACGTGATTTCTCGTTTCTTGAGGAGTAGGCGACGACTGCGGGTAGGTTCGTAATCGGGTAAAACGCCAGCGTATTTGTATGGACTAATGTGCGCATTGGTAAGAAGCGCGGTGTCGCCGTGGAAAGTGACAAAGGTTCCGGTGAGGCTAAGGTGTCCAGCGCGAACTGATTTTACTTCCTGTCCAGATAGCACAATTCCCGCTTGTAAAGTTTCCAAGATTTCATAGTCAAAACGGATTTTACGATTCTCGGCAAAGGTAGACATGGGGTGTGTATAAGCAAGATAGGCAGAATAAGCAAAGTAAGCAGAATAGGCAGAAATAAATATTTTCGATGTCGACACTTACAAACTTAATCTGCTTACTTTGCTTATTCTGCTATTTCATTATTAGTCTGTCGATTTTAGCATAATTAAGCGAAAAAGTAAATTGTATCCTTTATTTCCGAGCGAGCGACGATAAAATACCCTGGGGGGGTTTATTTTTTCACGATATTACGCTATAGTGTTACCATTATGTCAAAACGTCTTATTTCGTTGCATCCGAAACTGGCCGCCCTAATCGAAGGGGTAGTAACATTACTCTTATTATGGTGGCTCAAATCGCCAACGTCGTTTGTGTTACTGGGAAGCTGGTTTGCCGTTCGATTGGGTTGGTGGATTATTTTGGTTCAGCTCACATACTATCCACCATTCATGGGTCGTTGGCGTCACTTGGTTGCTCTCGGTCTTAGTAATATTGGCGCTTTGGCTTTTCTGGTTTTTGGTGACGCCAGTACTATGTACTACATCTGGGCGCTCACAGTTGGGTTGTCAGTTTTTAGTTTTTGGATAATTCCATCTCGCGCTGATGAACTTTCGGTGATGGAAAAACCCCATCGACGGGCAAAACTCTTTCTTAGTCTGTTTGGGATTGCTGGTATTTGGTTGACTACTGAAGCTTGCATAGCTTTCCAACTCGTTACTAATTGGCAGATTTTGGAAACAATTATTGGTGCCGCGCTGGTCACCGCTGTAGTTAGTCTCGTGCAATGGTATGAGTACAATGGTAATTGGTCGGCAAAATATGTCCTGCTTGCTGGTCTTATTTCTTTATTATTGATAGAACTCGCGACGGTGTTGTTGCTTTGGCCGGTGGGGTATATTGTGACGGCATTTTTAATCAGTTGGTGGTGGTATATATTGTCTCTGATGATTAGATTTTACCTATCTCGTGATGGTATCAATTGGCCACGGCAAAGAAATTTTTTGATTTTGAATAGTTTGATAATGATAATATTTTTGTTATTTATTGTTCGTTGGAAGTAGTATGACTAATTTTCAACCTGCCTGCCGGTAGGCAGGTTTACAATTTTATTCGTTATGTTTCCTCCGCATCTCCCACCCCCTACTTGTAATATCGCTCGCTATCGTCAGCGACAAAGACTGCAATATATCATTGCGGCGAGTTTTTTTGGTGTTTGCGGTGGTATTGCCGGGGCGGCCATTATGCTGGGTTGGATCTGGCCGGGATTTAACGATAGTGTCAGTTGGTTGGTAACGCGTAATTCATTTACTTTGTCGCGCAGTGACATGCAGAATCGGGCGGAAGCCAAAATGGTTGATAAAATTTTTTCGGTTTATAAAAAAACTCAAACCCAAAATAGTGTTCATTATTTTAATACCAGTGATAAGCTCGGTGATGCGGTCATGGGTGTGAATGCCGGTTGGTTGGTCATGGGTTTGCCGGTGCTTGATAGTAATAAAAAAGATTGGGTGGTAGTGGCGAATGATGGAACGCTTTTTCGTCTTGGGACTATCCTTACGGATAAGTGGGCACAGCTTTTGTATGCCGAGCTTGTACCATACAGTTCCAGCACCAATCATATTCAACAGCAATTTAAAGTGGCTACCTTTAATACTGATGTAGCGCAATTTGACAATTTGTTCATTTTTCAAGATGGGCAGTGGTTGGCCGCCGTAAATCTCGGTCGAGTGGCGCCACCAACCGGTGAAAGTCATCTCGATAGTTTACCACCGTTTGTGTTTAATATTAATGATAATTATAAAAATAATTCGATTGTCATTGATAGTCAAGGCAATGTGGTAGGGTTGGTAGCCAACCGTTCGACGGTTGTTCCGTTCGTATCGGCGACGTATTTTTTGAATGGCATTGCTCGTCGCAAACAAATAATGTATCCAACGCTCGGGGTGCAAGGGTGGTATGGTGAAGAAAAATTATTTATCGTTAATGAGGAAAAAGTGTTGGGTTTTATTGTGGATAAAGTTGTCGGCAATAAAGCATTATTTCAACGTGGGGATATTTTACTCACGGCGAACGGTCGTCCTCTCAATTGGAGTACTTTGTGGTATACTGATAGTGGGCAGGTTGTTCGTATTCAGCTTTATCGAGCGGGTAAAACGATGGACGTTTCGGTGCCGATGATTCAAATTCCTTCATAATTATTTGTTTTAAATTTAAATGTATGTGGAGTTTTTTAAAAAAACATTCAACGTTGCTCCTGGTGTGGGGATTAATAATTGGGACAGTGGCGGTTGGGCTTTCACTTTTATTCCCACTCCAGTATAGCGCGACGAGTCAGGTACTTATTATTTCGCGTAATCAAAGTGGGGTTGATCCTTATACACAAGCAAAGTCAGCGGAGAGAATTGGCGAAAATTTGGTGGAAGTTATACAAACTACGGATTTTTATGGCAAAGTGATGGAAGCAAAAACTCTGGTTTTTAATAAAGATCTTTGGAAAAATTTGAGCGTACGTGATCAACGAAAAGATTGGCAGCGTGATGTACGGTCGGAAGTGGTTTATGGGACAAGTTTATTGCGAATTACAACTTACGCTACGACACCGGAGGAAGCGGTAAATCTTTCGAATGCCGTATCGCAAACTATCGTTAGTCGTGGTTGGGAATATGTGAGTGGCGATGTGGTATTGAAACAAGTTGATGATCCGTTGGCTTCTCGTTTTCCCGCTCGTCCGAATTTTATTTTGAATGCCTTTGCTGGCTTTGCAATCGGTGTTGGTCTCTTGTCACTGTGGTTGCTTAAGTATCGTCGTCACCTGTTGTTTAATTAAGAAGTTGGTGTTATTGAGTACAACCGTCCTTATCCTGGGGCGGTTTTTTGCGTTTAGGGCGAAAAATCAGTGATTTTCCGAGGTGGTGATTCTGGTGCGTTTTCGCTTGACAAAATTGGGAAAATAAACTAATATTTTGTGTTACCCTAGTATCAATAAACATGGTAACGCAGCTGTGTTATTGGAGGGTATTTAACCGTCTGTTCTTTTTATTTTCAGATTATGGCTCAACGGTTTTCGGTGTAACCAATAATCGCTGTTTTAGCACAGCGTTGATTGGTTATACCGATGTCGTTTTGCCACCCATACACAGTTTCCCTTGGAAAAGGGGAGAGGAGCGCGCAATGAAGAAGCTAACCGGAGCCTTGCTCGTCATGTTTGTCCTCGTCGCGACGAGGAGCTGGGCAGGGGATCCCGAACACCCGGATGATGATCCAATTTTCAACTTGGACAACTATCTGCCCGCCAAGCCGGCGAAGAAGAAGGCCGTGCCACCGGCGAAGAAGTCCAACAAGAAGACGGAGCCGGCGCAGGATACCGGAAAAGCTCCGGTAGCCTCTTCCCCGCTCGAACTGCCTCTACTTCCGCCTCCGCCCATTTCGCCGGTGGTCAAGCCGTCGCCGGGTGTTTTGTCACTCGACGATTTGGGGAAGTCGCCGACGCCGGAGAAGCCGTCGGTGCCGGTCGTACCAGTACAACCGCTCGCGACGAAGGTGTCGCCGGTGGTGGTGGCGCCGCCCAAGTCGCCGCCGTCGGTGGTTGCTACACCGTCGTTGATTGTCGCACCGGCATCACCGCCGGTGGCAGTGGTCCGGTCCGACATCAAGCACCGCAGGTTGAACCTCAGCCTCGGTCTCAGCATGGCGGCACCGCTCGATGGCGGGGACGTCCAGCTCGGCGCCGAGTTCCTAATTCCCGCAGGCGATTACGATGTTGGTGTTTGGGGCCGGATCGGGGCTAGCTTTGTGCGCGACGTTTCGGGAGTGGAATTCACTCATGCGGAGGGTATTTTCCTACGGGGCGTGAAGTGGTACGGCGGCCCGACCTTCAAGTGGGTTGGTTCACAGAAATTCGTCGATTACTGGGCGGTCGGGGCCACGGTTGGCCGTAATTTCCACGTCACGAACAACATCTCGTTGTACGTGGACGTATTCGGAGGATTCCGACGTACGGAGTTCTTTGATGGAAAGTTGGCCAAGGTGGCGATCGAGCCGAGCGCCGGGTTCGAATGGTCGCCGACGTTCTAGAGAGCGTGTGGCCAACGGAGGGTGCGGGACGAGTTTACTCGTTTCCGCCCCTCCGTGGCCTCAGTAAGTAAGTAGTACTACTAGATCACTCCACGCGGAGTGGTCTATAGTCGAACAAGTGTCGCTCGTGTTCACCACGAGCTACGACTTCTAGCAAGAATATCATTTTGCATTGTTGCTAGATAAGTAAATTGATCTTTGACAATTTGCGTACGCTAAATTGCTACAACCACTTGAGCATATATTTTTATATATATTCAGGCGGTTGTAGCAATAATTTCGCAGTTTCTCGTATTTCCACGTTGTTTTCCCGGAGGTAACCACACATGCGGTGCAATAACAAGAATTTCACAGCAGTTGCTATCATGGCGTTCGCCGTTTCGTGCGGGGCGCCGTTCAGGTATCCGGCGCCGCTGAACGATTTCGCCATTACCTCTCCGTCCGGGTCCATCGCGATCCAGCAGGGGGGCAAGGGTTCGGTCGCCATCACGACGGTCAAGACCGTTGGTGATGATCAGGATGTCGCGTTCACCATGACGAGTCAGCCCGCGGGACCGACCGGCACTTTCGCGCCCGCAATGATGAAGACGGGTGGGGTTTCGACCCTTACTGTCAACACCAATGCGTCTGCAACCGGTCAGTATGATCTCACCATCACTGGCACGGGCACGTCGGCGACGCACACGACGTTGGTCGTACTTACCATTCAGGTCGCCACGCCCAACAGAGACTTCACCATCACGGTAGAGCCGGAACGGCTCACGATGGTGCAAGGTGAGAACGCCAAGGTCAACGTCATCGCTTCGTTCAAGAGCGGAGTGGATGATGAAATCGGTCTCGCAATCACGGGTACGCCTGTGGGTGCGACACTGAGTCTCGGTACGACGAGCATCTGGACTGGCACCGCGACGGAGATGATCATCACGATCAATTCGTCAATGTCGCCTGGTGACTACAGCGTTGTCGTCACCGGCACCGGCGGTTTGAGCGGTCGTATTCACGCCGCCACTCTCGCTCTGAAGGTGGTCGCTCCGCCCCCGCCGAACGACTTCAGCGTCGCCATCGCCGGTTCGGGTACGCTTACCATCGAGAAGAACCAGAGCGCCTCGGTCACCGTCACGGCGACCAGGACGCAAGGCGTCGATCAGAACGTCGCGCTGACCGGTTCTTCGTCACCCGCCGGGGTGACGGGGGTCTTCAGCCCGACGACCATCACGACCGGCGCTTCCGTCGGGAACGCTTCGACACTGCTCGTCACCGCTGGTTCGACCACGGGCACTTTCACGCTCACGGTCACCGGTACGGCACCGAGCGGAGCGAGGACGGCCAACCTCACGGTCAACGTGGTGGACACGCCGCCCGCGAACACCTACACCCTTACGGCTCTCCCCACCACGCTCATTGTGGAGCAGGGGAAGTCTGGCACGGTCCGGCTCGCCGCCTCGGTTCTTACCGGGGTCGACCAGATCGTGAACATCACTCAGCCCGCCGCCGACGGCTCAGGGGTCACGCCGACTCTCGACGCCTCAACTGTCATGACCGGCAACTCGACGACGCTCGCTTTCGCGGTGGCCAGCAATGCCGCCCTTAGCGATCACGTCTTCACCGTGGTCAACAGCAACGCCGGTGGGTACTCCCCGCCATCGCCGCTCACGGTGACGGTCACGGTGGTCGCTCCGCCCCCGCCGAACGACTTCAGCTTGACGGTTTCGGCCGGCACGATGCCGGTCCAGGCGGGAAGCGCAGTATCCATCAACATCACGCCCAACCGGACACAGGGAGTTGACACTCCCATCGCTCTGTCCGTGTCGGGTCTACCCGCGAATACGACGTCGAATTTCCCAACGTCTGGATCCACGGGGACTTTCACCGCGTTCACGGTTTTCACCACCGCGAGCACGCCGACAGGCATTCATCACCTTACCATCACTGGCAACAACGGGACGGTGTCGCATGACTTGCCGGGCACGGTGGATCTCGACGTCAGAGCTCCGCCCACTCCGAACGAATTCGCCATGGCGGCCAATCCGTCCACGGTGTCCATCGTCTCGGGAGCGAGCGGCACGACCACCATCGCTTCCACGTGGCTGAGTGGTGCGAGTCAGACGATCGCCATGTCGGCTTCCGGCTTGCCGGGAGACGCCTCGGTGTCGTTCAGTCCGACGTCGGTGTCGGTCACATCGAGTGGCAACACCTCCTCGACCATGACCATCAACACGGGAACGGTCGCGGCCAGCAATACGCCGTACACCTTCACCGTAATCGGCAACAACGGGACGACGAGCCACTCGACGACGGTGTCACTCACCGTCACCCCATTGTTGGCGCCGGATGACTTCTCCATCTCGGTGGAGAACACGGACCACACGAAGCCAGCTAGTCTGACTCTCTCCGACAACAATCCTCAATCGTTGTATTTGCGGTCGGGAATTACCAATGGGAGTCCGGGCCAAGTAACGGTTACGTGTTCCGGCGCACCGGCGTTCATGATCGTTAACTGTGCTGGAGGATTTATCACGCCAGCTAGCCCAACGGCGGCGCAGAAGACGATCATCGTCAGTCGGAATGGTGCCGCATCTGGCAACTACACCATCACGGTGACGGGGAAATTGGGAACAGTGGTCCATACTGACACGTTCACTGTGAGCCTTCCATAGCGTACGCAAATCGAGTGGCCGACCACCCAGTACGGTCGGCCACTCTCACTCGGGTACGAGCGATTAGTTTTCGCTCCTACCGGAGAAACATGGCGTCCTGACTCAGTCGGGACGCCAGCATTCCATTGTTTATCTTTTATATAAGGTAGCCAGTGAAGGGTTTATAACAAACAATTTTTCTTCAAATACCTTGACGAAAGATGATAAAGAGGCATAGGATAATATTAAGTAAGGGATAAAGGGTTTTACTGCTTATTTTAGCCATATTTTGCTCTTTTATATCAATTTATGCACAGTTGTGCATGGCTAAGATTAGCTTAAATTATGTTCCGAGCCATAAATCGTATATTTAAGCAGGCAAATTACTCTTGACAAATAATGCATTTTCTGGTATACTTTGCTGTTATGCTAAATAAATAGTATACGGAGTGTGCGAGAGACATTACTTCATTCATATATATTGCCTCTCAAAACACTCTCACTGGAGCGTTTTTTTTAAATATACAATGGTTAAATAGTCACGGTGACTGAAAAGGGAAAACAAATAGTTTGTTGGTCCTTTTCAGCCAGCATGTGTTGGTTGGGAATATTCGCTCTTTGGACAATCCACTCTAGATTTACACTCCCGCAGTTTTCCAATTCACAGAAAGGAAACACCATGTCCGAGTCCCGAGTCCCCCCGCCCCATGACGACGATGATCAACCCAACGCAGCCAGGCCGACCTACCGTCCCTGGGTCGCGGCAATCGTCGTGATCTGTGCTCTCGCCATCGGCGGACTGATCGTGTACATGGTCGGCTGCCGCAACCGCAACAACGAGGTCGGCTCCGAGCTGACCTTGATGCAGCCCCCGCCGCCGCCCGCCGAGACCGTCACCATCACGCCCGAGGAAACGAAGGCGTTGCAGTTGATGAGCATGACCAAGAACGCGGTCGCCCAGCGCAAGGCGGTGGTCGACCGGTACGAGTCTGAGCTCGCAAGCATGCGTGCCCTACTCAACAGCGAGGTCAACACGATCAAGCTGGCGAAGAGCGGCAAGATGAGCTTTGAGCAGTTCGTGCAGGCAAGCGACGAATACAGCAAGTCGCTGAGCGAACTCATCAAGCTCGCCGAGTTGCGTGGCGTGAACACGGGAGTTCACACGTGCTTCACGGCCATCAACGGGTACGTCGTCGCCGAAGGCGGTGATCCGTTGAAGGAACCGCGGCCACGTTAGGGCCCCGGTGAAGTCTAGGAGTGGGTCGCTCGCAGCAAATCAACGCTGCGAGCTCCTCATTCTAATTATAACAAGTATGTTATAGTTAGATAGGGAAAAAAAGTTCTTTACAATTGATAGTTACTAGCAATTTCTCCTGACATTCTGGACGAAGCGAGAAATATGTACCGTTTTTTAAATGATACAAATTTCTCGTCTTTGTTTAGAATCAAAACCCATCGCTTGAGTCGAAAGACTTGAGAATACCCGGGAGAAAAAACCATCATGCTGACTTTCCGCAGTTTCCTCGTTGCTGTCAGCTTCGCGCTGGCTCTGCTGTTCACCAACACCGTCTCTGCACAAGTGTCGCCTGAAGCGCAAGCTTCGGCCGATGCCCAAACCGCGGAGATCATTGCTCAGCTCAGCGCGCGCAAGGTGGCCAAGGAGAACACTCTTTCGCTCGACGTGTCGTCGTCGAGCAAGAAGGTGACCAAGACGACGACCACGGAGACTGATTCGTCCAGTTCGGCTGGAGGCAAGAAGTCCGTAAAGTCATCCGTCAAGTCGTCGGAGTCTTCCGCCACCAAGCACGGTGAGGTGGAAGGTTCTGTGCAGCAAGTCAACTCGGACGGACGCGAGAAGAAGGTCCCAGATACTGCTCTGGTGCAGATGCCGAAGTCTGCGGCCGACTTGATGTTGATCCGGGCTGAGGCGAAGGAAGGAAATCGCCGGTTGAACAAGAAGACCAGCCAGACGAAGCAGGAAATCCGCGAGATCAAGGAAGAGTCCGACGAACTCGATATCCAGGCAGGCAACGCCATCTTGGAAGACGAGGAGAACGACGCCAGGTCCAAGCAGAAGGCCATCGAAGCTCGGAAGAAGAAGGGGCAAACAAGCTCCACCACAGAAATCCGGGAGGATGTCCATTCGACGAGCGATGAAGGTCTCCAGCCTGGAAACACGTGGAAGACCCGTTTCTCAATCAACCTGGGAGGCAGCCTGGCTGTTCCTCAGTTGGACGCGTTCGGTGGTTTCGGTGGCGCTGAACTCGGATTGTACATTCCTTCGTGGAGTGTCAGTCCGTCAGTCCGCGACCAACCTGGCTTTTCCAGCGTCAGCTACCAGAGCCAAACCGAGTGCTGCTTTTTCACCAACGAGATTGCAGTGCTCATCCGAGGAGACAATTTCTACTTCGGCGGTGGGTTCAAGTTTGTTGGCGACTACACCAGGAAGCACGATGATCCACAGACGTATCACGTTTGGGGTGGAATCGTGGGCTATCGGAGCTCCATCGTCGAGAAGGAGCACTGGGGTTGGTACGTCGAGTCACTCATCGGTCGACGCACCATCAGCGTTTTCGCGTTGGTGCCTGGCGTCGATCCGATCAACGAGCTCGCCATCGAGCTTTCGGGCGGGCTCGTGTTCAAGCTGTGGTGAATCTAGCGGCGAGGGTGGGGCGAGTAACATCGCCCTGCCCTCCCGCGGCTAGTAACTATCTCAAAAAAATTGTGTTGTATTGCACGTAAGTGAGTAACAGCCAATACGTCTAGCTCGTGTCCTACACGAGCTACTAGATCTAATAATAAAGTTTAACTTTGTTATTAGATCAGTAATCGTTCTTTACAAATTGTGTACATCGAGTTCTTGTGACAACGAATTAAAATATTAGTTTGTATTTTGATTTGTTGTTGCAAGAATTCCCAACCCACACCCCCTTCAATGGGAGGAGAAAGTCATGAAGAAGACGCTTCTGTTCGTGATCGTGCTGTCCGGATTCGTTACCGCTTGTGGTGAGTACAACATGGCTCAAAACGAGAGCCAGTCTGTCGTGCAGTGCACCAACAACTCCTGCCCGAGCGGGCAGCAGTGCATCGCCAACGTGTGCGTCAACCAGACGTTCACTTGTGGCGGTGTCACCTGTGCCGCAGGACAGGTCTGCGCCAACAACATCTGCATCACGTCTTCGGTTGTGCCGCTCTGCGCGGTGCCGAACGTGGCAGTGTCGCTCGTCTGCTGGGGTTACCCGGCCGCCGACGGCACCACTCCACACGTGACTTACTCGGTCAACGCCGGTTCGCAGCTCTGCTGTCCCGGAGGGTTGGATGGCTCATTTACGGTGCCGACCAGCACTACGGGGAGATATACCGGCCGGAACAACAGTCCGACGAGCCGAGCCTTCGAGACTCTTTCCACTGGTGCCTACGGCGGCCAGCGGTAAGCGGTTACGCAACAACCAGGGCGCGCGGAAATTCCTTCGCGCGCCGCTTTCACAGTGGCTATCTTATATTAAGGTAGATACTGGAGAAGTAGCCATTTGTTCTTTACAATTTGCGTACTAGATAAAAGGGGGAGTTTGTTACAACAAACAAAATTATAATTTTGTTTGTACGTTTGCTTGTTGTAACAAGACTTCAACCCCCCCCGTGCCTTTTGGCACAGCACTCAAACCCGCCCCGATGTACATCGGGACAAGGAGCACTCAATGAAGACCGCAACCATCGTCGTCGCCGTGTCCGCTTTTGTCGTTTTCGCTTGTGGCGGCTCGTTCAAGCAGCAAGAGAGCGTCATCAACCAGCCCTCGCAGTGCACCAGTGACGCCAGTTGCACCAACGGGTGGCACTGCATCAGTGGCGTCTGCACGTCGCCGACGACCCCCACGTTCGACTTCTCTCTCACGGCATCGCCCGGGAGCGTGATGCTCGGACAGAATGGTTCAATCGCGTCGACCATCGCCACTTCGGTGACGAGCGGTTCGGCGCAGTCGATCGCGTTCTCGGTCACCGGCATGCCGAACGGCATGACGGCGGACTTCACCCCGTCGAGCGTCACTGCTGGTAGCAGTGTGGCGCTCGTTTTGACCACAAAGGTCTTGGCGGCTGGCACCTACACCCTCACCGTCATCGGTAGCGCGGGATCACTCGCGCGCACCGCGACGTTGTCAGTGATGGTCACCAGCACCACGACCACCACCCAAAACGACTTCACCCTCGCGGTCAACCCCGCGAACGTGACGGTCGCGCAAGGTGGGTCGGTCACGGCAAACATCACTACGGCCGTGGCGAGCGGTTCGGTCGCCTCGGTCGTGAGCTTCACAATCGTGAATCAACAGCCGGGAATGACAGCGAGCCTCAGCAACTCGTCGGTCACCACCGGTAGTAGTGTCGTCCTCACCATCAACGGTGGGACGGCGTTGGCGGGAACGTATCCGCTCGTCATCATCGTTCAGAACGCGTCCATGGTCCACACGGCCACGGTCGTCGTGACGGTGACGGGAGGGACAGTGCCGCCGTTCGACTTCGCACTCTCGGCCAATCCGTCGAGCGTCTCAGTCGGACAGAATGGATCGGCCGTGTCGACCATCGCCACTTCGGTGACGAGCGGTTCGGCGCAGTTGATCGCGTTCTCGGTCACCGGCATGCCAACGGGCATGACGGCAACCTTCAGCTCACCGAGTGCCAACGCTGGAAGCAGTGTGGCTGTTGTTGTGAGCACGACGACAGTCGTTGCTGCCACCTACCCCCTTACAGTCACTGGTACCGCTGGTTCACTTCAGCGCTCCACGACGGTGAATGTGGCGGTTTCCGGCACAACGACTTCCACCACGAACGGCTTCACGCTTACGCCGAATCCGGCAAGCGTGCAGGTCGCTCAAGGTGCTACGGCCACGACGACCATTACCACGAACATCGCGAGTGGCTCGGTAGCTTCGATCGTGAACCTCACGGTCGTCGGCATGCAACCAGGAATGACAGCGAGCCTCAGCAACTCGTCGGTCACCACCGGTAGTAGTGTCGTCCTCACCATCAACGGTGGGACGGCGTTGGCGGGAACGTATCCGCTCGTCATCATCGCCCAAAACGCATCAGTGGCCCACACGGCCACGGTCGTCGTGACGGTGACGGGAACGAACACGAGCGGTGGGTCGTCGAACGGGGCGAGTTGCACGGTGAATAGCCAATGCATCTCGGGGATTTGCACAAACAATGTCTGCACGGGCAAGCTGAACGGTGCCGCCTGTGACAGATCGCGTGAGTGCGCTTCCGAAACCTGTTCGTTCAACCTCTGCCAGTCGCCAGGCGGGAACGTGAGCGCTTTCAAGCTCACGGTCACCCCGGATACTCTCAACTTGCAGCCGGGTAACCCTGGTGCGGCGAACGTGCAGGTGGACAACACCGTCACGAACACCGATGTCCAGCAAGTCACTTTGTCTGCTTCAGGGGTCGGCGGCATCACTGTCAGCTTCACTCCTTCGGTCGTCAAGACCGGTGAGTCGGCTGTGGTGTATGTCGATGTCCCAGTTGGGACCGCGGACGGGACCTACACACTGCCTATCACCGGCACGTCTGGTTCGCTTTCGGTTATCGCGACGCTCGTTGTCAAGGTTGGAGCAGTTGTTGCTTCTACTGACGACTTCAGCTTCGTGGCCAATCCGACCACATTCACCCTTCCTCCGGTGGGGGACGGGCAGTCTGTGGCGATCAACGTCCTCGGCGCCGCCAGTAACGTAGACTTGAAGTACTCAGGTGCGCCGAAGGAGATGATCGTGATTCCCAGCACATACAGGAGTCGGGGTGGTGGCAATTTCAGCGTCACCATTCGGCGTGGCCAGGCAGTTCCCGGCACGTACCGGATCTTGGTGACTGGGACAAGTACCATCACCCATACCATCGTGTTGACCGCAATCGTTGCGGCTGATACCGGTGGTGGCACTGGTGGCACTGGCGGAGCAGTCGGCACGAGTTGCACGGATGGCAGCCAATGCTCCTTTGGATCCTGCAAGAACAACTCTTGCATCGACACGGTCTCTGGCGCGGCGCTTTGCGCTTTGCCTTCGACGACGGTGCCGGTGGGGTGTTGGGTTCAGAACGTGCTGGTTAGCACGCAGTCCGTGGAGGCGAGTACGCCATACTGCTGCAAGGCAGACGCCACGGCGCTCGCTGTTCCGGCTGGAACGACCGGCTCATGCTTGGGTGCTACGACAGGTGATTTCAAGCTGTCTGGCAACATCAAGGTCTGCGCGCGGTAGAGTACGCAAATCCGTCACAGCGGACAACCAATTCAGATGGGCGACTGCGATAGTCCATCTTCATGCCGACGATTCTTCGGAATCGTCGGCAGCAACACATTGATTATCTTTTGTAAGGTAATTAGCGTGTAGCTTGAAACCAGAGATCCATCGTGACTTTAGTCGGCAATTTTTTAACAAAAGTTGACAACTAATCTCTCTTCACGATGGATCTCTGGTTTTTCTTTTATTCGGAGCTATAGTATACTGAATCCAGTTATCATTTTATGCACCAACTTATTATTTATTTTTCAACTTCCAGTTTTACCATTCTTTTGCTTGGTCTAGCTTTATTTTGTTGGTTATTGATTGTTTTTTCGGCTCAGCGGACGGAATATTTGTTATATGCACTTATTATTTGGTTTCCCCTCGAGACTTTAGTATTGCGTTATACGCCGATTGATTATTACGCGGCGGTAAAATATCTTCCGGAAGTTCTTATATACAGCACGGCACTCATTAGTTATTGGCATTATCGTGAACGCACCAAGCGCTGGTTTCCCGATTTACCGGTTAATCGTTGGTTAATATTATATTTGTTGGTAGCGGTGGTTTCGTTGATAGTTAATCAATACAATGTAACAATTTGGTTTCTTGGTCTGCGACAATTACTTCGTTTTGTTCTAATCTTTTTTATTGTTATTTTTGAAAATTTTTCTCCGCAAATTTTACGTCGATTACTCACGATTGGGATTGTGGTTATTATTTTTGAAGCGATTTTAGGAATCGTTCAATATTTCAGTGGCGGGATATTAGATCGATATCTATTTTTTACCGATTCAATTTCCATTGGTAATTCCATTGAACTTGAAGGCGGTCAACAAACTTGGGCGCCGGGACAGCGGGTTTTTGCCACATTGGGACGTTACGATCGACTCGGTAGTTTGTTAGTTATTGGTCTCACAATGTTATTCCCATGGTTTTATTCGCTTAAAACTGTTATACAAAAAGAACGTTGGTGGCTGATTTTTAGTATTTGTACGTTAGCACTTGTCTTTACTTATTCACGGGCTAGCTGGGTAGCGTTTGTCGCGGGTATTATTACAGTCGGTTATTTTATAATGCGTGATCGGCGATTTTTTCGTTTGGTAAGTGTTGGTGGTGGTTTATTGGTGGTATATTTACTATTTGTAATAGTAACGCAAAGTTTTGGCACGGGTGCGGTGGCTCTGGGACAACAATCATTACGTGATCGAGTTGTCGAAGCGGTGAGTCTCTATAGCTGGCAACAGAGTTACGAGGGTTATGGTCGATTCTTTTTTATTGTGAACACACCCCTCATGGTGGTGCGTTATTATCCCTTGTTTGGCGTGGGACCGGGGAATTATGGTAGTGGTGTCGCGGCCAGTTTATTGAATAGAGCGGTGTACGAAAAATTGCACCTACCTTTTGGTATTCAAAATACTTATGGCCAAATTGATAATAATTGGCTGAGTATTTGGGGTGAAGTTGGAACGTTTGGATTGATTGCTTGGGCAGGATTATTTTATGAAATTTTTATTGTTTCATTTTTTGTTCAGAAACATTCTGCCGAATCAACACAACGATTGGTAGCACAAGGCGTGTGTGGTAGTGTGGTCGCTATCGCGGTGCTAGGTTTTTTTGGACCATATTTTGAATTTCGTTCCTTGATGGTTTATTTTTGGCTTTTTGCCGGCATTACTTTTCACTATTTTCGTGAGCATGTTCAGGCGTGGAATTTTTTACATGAGAAAAAGCTTGAATTTTAATAATTACTTAATTACAAAACTCCCCCGATGTACATTGGGGGAGTTTTTTGTTTTTTTATATTTATTACGCGCCAGTGATGAGGCAGACGACCGCGCCCGTCCAAGTTCGTCCGGTGGCAACGGCCTGTTTTAATCCGGCAATCGCGAGCGCGCTCGTGGAAGAAATGTCAGTTTTAGTTTTTTCTTTGACCAATTCTACCGCTTCGGCAATCGCCGTGTTCGAAGCAATCCAAGCGTCGCCATGGCTTTCAGTGATTGCTTTGGCAACGGCTTGTTTGCGGTAGCCAATTAAGTCAACGATGGCATCGGCAGTACTTTTTTCTTTTACAAACGCTGGTAATGGTCGTTTGGTTGCGGTGTAAAATTCTTCGACGATGGGATGACAGCTTGAAGTTTGTACGACGTGAATTTCCGGATTTAGTCCGAGCGCTTTAAAACCAAGATGCAATCCTTCGGCCGTAGTACCGGAAGAAGTCGGAATAAATATGGCGCTTAAATCGGGAATCCGACTAAGTTCATTTGCCAGTTCGGCGTAGCCAATTAACGCTAAAGCGTCAGTGGATTGACGTAAAAGTTGGGCATGGTGTTCTTTTTCAAATTGTAGAGCAGATTGTTTGGGGTTTTTTTCTTGGGTGATGGCAATTTTCGAATCGAGCGCCGCCGCGATGGTGAGTTTGGATTGTTTTATTTTGGAAATTTCCTGACCAATAAATACCTGAAGCGTAATGGGGGTTTGGGGTTTATTTTTATTAAGGGAAATAATGGTGAGAATGGAAGCCAGCGCGGCATTGCCGGAGGAAGAAATGACAAAATTATTTTTACCCAGCTTCACGTATTCCTGAATCATAAAAGGAATGGAATGGCCTTTGTGTGAGCCATAATGGTGTTTGTCCTCGCGCTTGAGCCAGACCATATTCGTCAGGCTAAGTGCGGTGGCAAGTTCGGGAGCGGGGAGTTGCGGTGATTTCATAATTATGTAGCAGGTAGCATGTAACATGAAGCACACAATCTGTTATGTTTTATGTTGTGTGTTGCGCGTTGCGTTGAAACTATTGTCAAAAAGACAAAAGTACGTTATACTGGTTTCACTTATTTTAACAGGTGAAAGAATCCTAACATTATGAAACTTGTTTGTCCAGAATGCAAAAATGATGTCAATTTGACGCTTTATCCTAGTTTGGCTCCGGAACACGTGATTGAATGCGACCAATGCGGGATTACGCTACAAATTCAAGATATGAGTAGCGACAATATCGTAGTGGAAATTGTGGATGAGGGGAAATAATCCAATTATTATTTTAGGCCGAACTTTTTCTTGAGGGCGGCCTTTTTGTTTTTGTTGAGTAGTGCCTCCCACATTTCGTATTGTAGACCGCGGGGGATGGCGGTATATGGATTACGAACGAGCTGCAAAAATTCATCAAAGGTAGAAAGTTTTACTTTTATTTTTTCACCGCCATCCAAGTGTTGTGTACTGACTTTTTTACAATTTTTCGCTAAATATAAATAATCATCATAGTCAATTTTGCTCATTTCATTGTATTTTTTAAGTAGTTTAAAATTGCTGGCAACATATCCTGTTTCTTCCATTAATTCTCGTTTGGCGGCTTGAAGTGGTTTTTCGTTCATGTCGATTCTCCCACCGGGTAGAGAGGAATACCAGCGACGGAGTATTTGCATTTGATGTAACGTAATTATTTTATTTCCTGTTACAGCGACGATACACACTGCGGGTACACGTTTAAGGAACTCGTAAGTTTGCAAGTTACCATCAAAATCATTTTTCTGAATATGGTAGACGTCAAAAATTACACCAGTAAAAACTTTTTTTGATCCTTTTGGTATCTTCATATTTTTAATCGTTCCACTACTTTTTCAATCATACCGCGAAAACCATGACTGCCTAAAAATACTATTACACTATTAGTGCCAGCATTTTTTGTAACGTAGTCGATGAGGACATCGTCGTCGGATATATAACTGGCATGAGCGTGGGTTTCGCCAATTATTTTGGCCAGTTCATCGCCTTCGAGCGGTCGGGCGGTATCTTTGGCATCGCGTTTGATTTGGGTGAGGTGGGGGATTATTATTTCGTCAGCATCACGAAAAGCATTACCATAACTGGAAATAGATTCCGGTCGGCGGTTACCAGTATTGGGTTCGAACACGGCTAAAATTTTTCCGCTGTAAAGTTGGCGGAGTGTTTGAAGTATGGCTTCGGCTTTTACTGGTGAGTGAGCAATATCGTCAATCACTGTGATATTTCCATTGAGGCGTTTTTCGAGACGGCGTTTCATGCCAATAAATGTTTTTATGCTGGCGATAATTTTTTCTGGCGCAATTCTAAGTTCGTTCGCTAACGCAAAACAACTAGTGATGTTATCGGCCATATAGTCGCCGAGGCAAGGGGTAACGATAGTGTAAGTTTTTTCCGCGTGAGTGATAGTGAAAATCAATCCGTTCGTATTTTGTTTAATGTCACTGTAACGATAATCAGTGTTTTTCTCTTTGCCGTAAGTGATAGTATTTTTTGGAAGTTTAATATTATCAACTCGTTCGGAAACAATTATTTTTCCGTCATCAGGCAGGCCATCCACCAATTTTTGAAAAGCTTGTTCATATTTGCGTTCGGTCTTATAGATGTCAGCGTGGTCCCAAGTGACGGCGGTGAGCAAAAGATGTTTGGGAGCGTAGTAAGCAAATTTTGGTTGTTTATCCCAGCGCGCGGTTTTGTATTCGTCGCCTTCGACAATGCTCCAGTCGCTGGTAGTGATTGTGGCAGATGGTAATGGCATAACATCCCCCTCGCCCCCCTCAAGGGGGGATTTTAAATTCCCCCCTTGAGGGGGGTAGCCCCGCAAACGGGGCAAGGGGGATGTTGGCGTTTCGGACATCAATCCACCAAACATGTAGTTTGGATCAAAGCCGTTATTTTTAAAAATCCAGGTGAGAAGCGCGGTGGTGGTGGATTTTCCATAGGTACCGGCGCAGACGATGGAGTTTGGTTTGATAATAAATTCTTTGATAACTTCCGGGTAGGATTTGTAGTTGAGTTTATTTTTTTGGACGTATTTCCATTCCGGATTGCTAGAACTCGCAACATTGCCAACCACCACCAAATCCGGCGTGCCCATTTTTTCGGGATGCCAGCCGGGGTAATATTCTACACCTTGTTCATCGAGGTAGGTAGAAATTGGCGGATAAAAACCCACATCACTGCCGGTGACTTTACAACCCTGGCGTTTGAACGCCAAAGCGAGCGCGCTCATGGCGACGCCGCAGATACCGATGAAGTGGATGTGTTTTATTTTGTTATTCATATTTCCAACAATTTTCGGTTATGCAACCTACTAAGAAATACTATTGCAAGAATACCGCCGATAATGCAAAACAACATATCAGATTGCGTGTCCCAAATATAACCTTGTGTGCCAAGAAAAGAATCTCCCGCTGAGCCGGTTGATACGGAAACAAACCATTCAAAGATTTCATAAATTGCCGTGATGAGTCCGGTAATGGAAATAGCAATAAAATTTAGCCATTTACCAGGGCGAAGTGGGGAAGTGCGAACCATGAGTTCGCGCGCGACGATGGCCGGAATAAAACCTTGGGCCAAATGGCCAATTTTATCGTAATTATTTCGTGAAAAAATACCAATATCACGGAGCCAATTGAAAAGTGGCACTTCGGCATAGGTGTAGTGACCGCCAATCATTAGAATAATGGCATGGATGGCGATGAGAGTATAGGTTAAATTGGTAAAGCGAAATCTGTGATAGGTAGCAGCCAGAATAACAAAAGCAACCAGGGACGGGATAACCTCTAAAAACCAGGTAAAGTAATCGTGTGGATTAATGAGTGACCAAATAAAAACCGCACCGACGATTGTTAAGAGTACTTTGTGATAGGTTTTTGTGGTCATATGGTTTTAAATAGTATTAACGATGTTATAATACCGATGAGATGAGTGTGTCTGCGGTTTATAAATGCTTTTTTATAACATCTTCAGCGAAAATAGAATCAATTTTGACAAGGAGTGGATAAACTATTTTGGCACACTTTGTATATTCAAGACAAAAATCGGAGAGGTCAATCGTGAACACGTTGTCGGAAAACTTTTTTCTATATATTAGGTAGTTTTTTTGATCATTTTCGTGAAAGAATAATTCTGAATGAGCCACAATGTTTCTCAGTTCATACAGTCCATTTAATTCCTGTTTAGGAATAGAAATGTTAAATCTTTTCTCAATATCAAGTGAATTAAATATTTTTTCAAAAGTCCGTATTTTGATTTCGAAAGGTAAATTGCAATTGACACATTGCTCAAAAATTTTACTTTTTTTATCGTGAAAATCAGGATAATTATCCCAATCACACTTAAGTTGATTAAAATAGGTAGTCAGTAAGTCGTTTAGTACCATTTCAATAACAGCGAAAGTATTTAAAACCTGACCCAATAAACCAGATTTAACGTGTTTTTCCCACAAACTGGTAAATATCTCAGCTTCATTTTTTGTTGTATTTAGTGGAAATACGTCTTTGTGGTGTTGTCTTCCAACACTGATTTTATTTGTCGATTTTTTTAATATTTCTTCTAGATAAATTGATGACATATGTTAGCAGCCTAGGATTTTTTTCAACTCATCCAAATCCGTTTTCCACTCTTTCCCATCAAACCATTCAATTCCCGCAAACTGCAATTTGTAGGTATCGCTTGGTCGTTGCGCGGAGCCGAGATAAATATAATCTTTATTAACTTCTTGCGCCCACAAAATGGCGCGGAGCATCATGCCGAGGCCTAGGTTCGGTATTTCGGCATTGAGTTTATAAAATGGATAGCAATAGTGCAAAATTTCATTAGTCTCACGGCAAATGGCGTAGCCGATAATTTCTTCCGGTGATACGGCTAGACTGGTTATTTTGCGATTGGGTTTATATAACAATACTTTATTAAAATTACTTTTCTTTTGGTCAGTGAGCAATTCTTTTATTTTGTTGGCGCTAAAAGTCTTTTCGCCAAATTTGATATCATAAAAATCTTTGCCGAGTTTACCGATGGACCAATCGTAGGAGAAATAGGGGAGGCCTTTGTTGGTCACTTCCAGTCCTTCGGTTTTTTTCATGATGCGACGATTTTCGCTCGAGAGATCAAATTTTAATAAATTAATGCGGATGCTTCTGGTTTGATCCATTACACCTTTATCGACACGGCCAAAAAGATAGCCCTCATTGTAGAGTTTGTTGACGTTCTCATCGCAGAAGTCGGTGATGGTTTGTTGGTTCCATTTTAAGTAAGAGGACATATGGTGATTGGCAGAATAAGCAGATTAAGCAGAATAAGCTGGGTAAGTAGATTAAGTTTTTAGGTAATTGCGTTGGCTTTGGATCCAACGAGTTAACAGTCTTCCTACTTCTTCGGTGAGTGAAATTAATGTAGTGTAATTTTTTGTATCAATATATTCCAAGTCTCTTGATAATAGTAGATGGTATTTTGTTTCTTCCAGTGAGGCATCGGCGATTACATAGAAGTGAAGACTGTCTTTTAAACTTTGTCGACGGAATCCCTCTACGATATTTGCTGGCACCGATGCGCTAGCACGACGAATTTGACTTGTTAATCCGAATAGTTCTGATTTTGGAAATTTTTCAGTTATTTTGTATATAGTCAGAACCATCTGGTGTGCCTTTTTCCAAACTTCCAATTCACTAAACGTTTTGATGGTAGTCATAATACTTACTTTGCTTATTCTGCTTAATCTGCCTACTCTGCTATCGCAACGCTATCCACAACGCCACAATCACCATGAACGCCTGGATTATCCAAAAACGCATAACAATTTTTTCTTCATTCCAGCCGGAAAGTTCGAAATGGTGGTGGAGGGGAGACATTTTGAAGAGGCGGCGGCCGAGGAGGCGGCGGAAGAGGACTTGGAGAATGACGGAAAAAATTTCGATGTAAAAAATGAAGGCGAGCAGTGGTAGAAGGAGGATTTTATTTATGGCGATGGCGTTGATGGCGAGCAGAGTGCCAAGGCCAAGCGAACCGACGTCGCCCATTTGGAAGCGAGCGGGTTTAACATTGAAATAGGTGTAGGCGATGAGACTGCCGATGACGGTGGCGTTGAATGGTGTAAAGGCGGTGCGTCCTTCGACCCAGCTCAAAGCCATGAGTCCGGCGAACGCGACGATGAGCGAACCGCCGGCCAAACCGTCGAGTCCGTCGGCAATGTTGACGGCGTTCGCGGTGAACATGACAAAGAAAATAATAATGGGGATAATGAGCCAGCCAATGTACACTGAGCCGTCAAACGGAATCCAGATAGAGTGCCAGCTTTCGCCCAATCGGGTGTAGACCCACCAGGCCGTGACCGCGCCGGCGGCGAATTGTAACAAAAGTTTTTCATGCGCCTGCAAACCGCGGCCTTGTTTGGAACCAAACATGCTCGTGAATTCATGCAGAGCGGTCCAGGGTACGGTAATCGCGTGCCACAATTTCATGTACCATTTTTTGTGTACTTTAATTAAAAGAAATTTATTTTTCACGGTGCGTAGACGGCGTTTGCCACCAAACACATTGAGTAAATCGTCGGCGGCACCGAGCACGGCGGCGATGGTCATCGCGCCGATTGGTACGTAGGTATAGCGACGATCCCAATTGAATAACATGGTGATACCGATGACAACGACAATGACAAGCAAGCCACCCATAATCGGGGTGCCGGCTTTTTCACTGCGGTCGCCTTGCAGGGTGTAATCAAAATCGGCGCGACGGACAATTTTGTATTTATATAAAATTTTGGTGAGTAGTGGCGCTAACAAAAAAGTTACCACGGTGGAGAGGATAAGAAAGAAGAGCGATTGATGGAGAAGTCCAACGGCAAAAATACTCGGCATAAATTTGTTACACTTTTAGACGTTTAATTTCCAAAATTCGCGCTTGTTTCGCTTCGATAAATGTTTCATTTTTATCGCCACTCAGTTCTTTTTCCGTCCAAGTTTGTTCGAGTAGTGTTTTTAGCGGGTTCATGATAGTAATAGTACCACGACTGACGCCGTGATTGTAGCGACCTTCACTGGTCCAGGCGCGAGCATGAACGTAATTAATAATCGCGCCGGTTTTTGCGGTAATAAGAAGAATGTGATTGCGTTTTCCGAGTGGGCCGGTGTCGAGCATAATAACTACGTCACCGGGCAAGACATTTTCATAATTGTAGCCGATTGCGCCACCGATGACGTGATTACTATTGGCATCGTCGGCCAATACGCGGACGCTGATATTTTCGATGGGGCGAAGTTTGGCGAGTAGCCAGCGCAGGAGGTGGCTCGGCGGTACAATAAACATTTTTTTAGTAAAATCTATTTTTTTGGTTTCTTGAAAATGCGCTCGCAGTACTTGGCTCACAAATCCGGAACATTCAATACCCAGATTGTGATCAACCAGAAATTTTACCACTTCATCGGCGGTAAACGGCGCGCCGGTATGGTCATTTTTTTCGGCACAATCGCCATTTTTACAAAACAGACCGGATTTATATTGGAGTGAGATAATTTTGGCTTCAGCAATAATTTCATTTGGTGTGCCTTTACCGGTGAGCGCGCGCAGTTGGCCGCGTTGATTGGCTCGTGAATTATTAAAATACGGACAGCGCACATTAGCGATTCCGGGAAGGGGAAGGTTAAAATAGTCGTTGATAATTTTTTCGGCAGCAGGGGAGAGCATAAGGTGAAAATTTTTAATTTTTAACCTGCCTGCCGGTAGGCAGGTTTTCGATTTTCAAATCTTTTTTAAATTCTTTAACATCATCTTCCATTTCTACTTCATCGACCGAAATAGGCAGAATTGTTTTTGAATTTTCAATTTTAAAATATTTAATCGGTTTATTCATTTTTTGGGCAATTTTTAATTCTGCTAACACGCCGTTAGAAATAGTGCCAAATACCCAAAATTCATCCGCTCGTTTTACTAAAATATTATTGCTTTCACGAATGATATTGCGTTCAACCGTATCGACCAGAAAATATTCCGACATCATGAATGGGTTGAGCGGTACTTTATTTTGTTCAAAAACATATTTTGAAATATGCATGCGAAAATAAAACAAGTACTTCGACATTGCCGTGTATACTAGATTTTTGTCAGCTGTAAGATTTAGGGCAACATGGTCGAATGTCATACTGCTAATTTATTATTCTAAAATTTTTTGTATTTTTTTTCCCAGTTTGTTCAAAGTTGTATGGCCTTCGGTAAAACTATTTGCCGATTGTATACGCAGTAAATCACTGCCTGGGTCAGTGTTAGTATAGCTAATTGTATGCAAACCAAGTTTAGTAAGTTCGGTAATTTTCTTTTTTGTTATTTTTTCTCCGGTGGTAATGATGCGTTTTACTAATTGCGCGCCATTCGAAATTGAGATCAATTGTTCTTCGGTGTAAGGAATGTTGAGTAGGGCGGACAGGTGTGCTTCGAAAGTAGTGACACCAACATCCCCCACGCCCCCCTCAAGGGGGGATTTTTGTAACTGCGATTCGTAGGTTGTTGAAGCAGGTTGGCGGGCGTTGATTTCGATGAGGTAGAGAAGACCGCTAGTGTCGTCGACGATAACGTCGATACCGTATAATCCTTTCCAACCACTTAAAATTAATTTGTTTCCCACGGCTTCGGCGATTTCGGTAAATTTACTTTTTTGTTTTGGGGTGAGAAGTTTTTTTGGAAGTGCCCAGTCGTTGCCGACCGTGGCAAAAGGATTGGCAGTGAAAGGTTCGAGGCCAGTAATTTGATAATTTATATTTCCGACTAGGATGTGACGACCCCAAACGACGTTGTTATTGGTAAAAGAGGGACCGGAAATATATTTAGTGACTCGCAGTTCTCGTTCCGGGAATTTTTTTTGTAATAAGGTAACCGTTATTTCCGAAGTAATGAGCGCGGTGCCGGTGCCGGTATGGGCACGGTTGAATTGCACGATATATGGTTCGCCCTCCCAAACAAGATTTTTACCTTGTACTACTTTATGGGGCGGTAGATATCGAGCGAGTTCACCGAGCCACTGGAGTTGGGAAAGTTTTTCTTCAATCAAAGATCCAAGAGTGGCTGATGGATTCACGAGTTGCCATTTATTTTTTTCGCATATTTCTTCTATTTGTGGCGTATTTTTAAATACCACGATTCGTGGACGCGACAAGGCGTTTAAAAACTTTTTGGTTTTTTTATGTTGTAATAATTCGTAGGTATCAAGCAATCTACCTTCATCAATAGTAATACCGGCGCTAGCTTTTTTGAGCAGGGTGGTGGACAATGGTGAGGTGTTTGTTATAATGTAGTATCCTGTGGTGTTCAAAAGACCGATCGCTCGTTCGCAATCTCTTCCAATATAGACAAGAGGGGTGGCTTCCAGAGCGGTTTTTAGTGAGGTTAGCATACGGTAACAGTATACAAGAAACGCCTAGGATTGGCAATAATAAGCCATTTTATGTCCATGGAACTATATAAAAATTTAAAAGCTTTTGGAACCGTCAAGTTGAACGTTCCTTTAGCGAAATTTACTACCTTCAAAATCGGTGGTCCGGCGGATTTGTTGGTGATTGTCACCGAACGAGAAAAGTTGGTCGCGCTCATCAAATTTTTGTTGGGTGAAGGTTTGTCATATTTTATTTTGGGTGGGGGATCAAATTTGTTGTTACCGGACGATGGTTTGCGCGATGTGGTGATTAAAATAGAGACAAAAGAAGCGGTTGTTGAGGGTGAAACTATTGTGGCGGATGCCGGTGTGAGTTTTGGGTTAGTGACAATGCTCGCGGTAAAACACGGCTTGATCGGACTCGAATGGGCGGCGGGATTGCCGGGAACAGTGGGTGGAGCGGTGCGAGGAAACGCCGGCGCGATGGATGGTGATACGGCGCGAAGTTTGGCAAAAGTGGAAGCACTGATTGATGGGGAAATAGTAGAGTTGACACCAGCGGAATGTTTTTTTGGCTATCGTAATAGTGTGTTTAAGCATAATCAGGGAATTGTGTTGCGCGCTTGGTTTAAGCTCAAACCAGGGGACGCGAAGACGAGTTTACTCAAAATGCAAGCGATTGTGAAACAGCGCAATGGTCACTATCCACCATTTCCGTCCGCGGGTAGTTTTTTTCAAAATATTCAATTAAAACAGTGGACACATCCGGCCAGTGAATTACCAACGCAATTTGTCGAAAAGGGACGAGTGCCGGCGGGATGGCTGAGTGAACAAGCGGGATTGAAGGGTTTTCGGGTTGGTGGGGCGATGGTATCGCAGGAACATGGCAATTTTCTTATTAATTTTGAGAACGCCACTCAAGCCGATGTACTCGCGGTAGTTGAAGAGGTGAAGACGAGGGTGTATAATAAAACTAACGTTGAACTTGAGGAGGAAGTTCAGATTATTTATTAATAAGCCACTATGAAATTGCTTGTCAGCAGTAAAAAGATCACGCTCACCGAGGCGATTGAAAAGTACACGGATAAAAAATTACAGACCGTCGAAAAGTTCTTTAAAAATATTATTAAGGCGGAAGTAATTTTGGGATTGGAATCACACCATCACCTCAAGGGCGATATTTTCTTCGCGGAATGTAAATTGTCGGTACCGTCCATGGAATTATTCGCGAAAGCGGTCGGGAAAGACGTCTATCAAGCGATTGACGCGCTCAAAGATGAACTGGCGAGTGAAATAAAACGCTACAAGCAAAAACTGAAAGGTAATGAAAAAAAGAAAAAGACCGTTGCCAGAGAAAATAAAGAATATAACACCGAAGTGGAACCGGAAGAAATGCTTTAAAAAATATGTCGGAAAAACGTCTCCATCGGCGCTCTTTTCTACCCGGCCTTTATGCACTGGCCGGGTCTTTTATTATTGCGGTCAGTTGGGGGTGGTATCATTTTAACAAGCATCCGAAATGGGTATTTTTTGAAAAAGAGTTAGCCACCTGGCTTTTGGTCACGCTTGGTTTCGTGGCGGCAAAATTATTATTCGCTTTTTTGGTCGTGCGGTTCCGTCGGCATATTTTTTGGCAGGAAATATTTTTAAAAGAGTTTGAGGGACTTTATTTTTTGGGTTCGTTCTTTTTCATCATTTTTTTTATTCAGATTGAGTGGTTAAGTTTGGTGTACGTAGCGCTTTTATTGTTGTTGGTATTTTGGCGGTTGCAAAAAATTATTTCTTTTCACCCGAGTAGTCAGCCCTGGCTAGAGGCCAATCGAGCAATTTTTTCTCTGAGCTATTTTTTATTTTTAGTTCAGGCGGCGCTCCAGTTTAGCGCGTACCACTATTACATTCTCGATAGCAACATTAAGTTTTTTAACATTGTTATGTTTCGTTCATTTGTCATGACTTTGTTTTGGCTGCTGGGGTTTGCGATTGCCAATTTCTTTATTGCCGAGTTTCGGGGGTTTGTTCGTTATATTATTTTATTTTTATGGGTGGCGTTATTCGCCGGGGGCATGGTATTGTGGACGGTGAATTTGGGGATTCTTTATTATTCCGGACTGTATTTTAGTCCGGTAGTGCTGGAGCATATCGCTGGCGCGGCCGGTGTGGTAGCCAATCCAATGACGCTGTATTTGATTCTGAGTGCCACCGTCGTATTTGTTGGTTTTATACTAATACTCATTTTTTCACTCCGCGCGCACCAGACCGTCAGTAAGCGTTATTGGCGATTTTACAATGCCGTCATCACCCTGATTGCGCTCGGCGCGTTATTTGGGCTCACTTCTTTTCGTAATACTCCGGAGCATGATATGGCGGTAGCATTTTATGATTATTATTTTGGTAAATCCGTCGAAATATCGCTGGATCCCATTATTGCAAAGAAGTTAGCGAAGTTTGGATTACACTACGAACCGGCGGAATTTTATGTCAATTCACGGCCGAATGTTTTTAGTCCAACCACTACGCCACTTTTGCCCGCGCGATTGTTGAAAAACAAACCAAACATTGTGATGGTATTCGTGGAATCATTTTCCGCTCGCTTGAGTGATGTCTATAGCACAAAGTATGCAGGTGTCACGCCAAACTTTTTGGCATTTTCGAATGACAGGCATACGACTATTTTTAAGCATTTTTATAACGCTTCTACGCCGACTATCACGGGTACGCTTTCTCAGCTATGTTCTTTTTTGCCACCAACGGGACATAATGAAATTGAAAATGAACGTAAGATGCAAAATCATCACTTGTTGTGTTTACCGGAAGTTTTAAAAACTCAAGCGGGTTTTGAGTACGCCGCTTATGTCACGGCGGTGGAAAAAGAGTTCGCGCATAAAGATGGTATTTTTACCAGCGCCGGCGTGGATAAAATTTTTGGTACGGAAGAGCTCAAACAATACATCACGGGCGCGCCGCTCTCGTGGGGTTATTCGGATCATCAGTTGTTTCCGGTTTTGTGGAATTTTATGCAAACGGCGCCACAGCCATGGCTGATGATGCTCGCGACGGTGGATTCACATCCGCCATTTGATTTGGCTAAAGACGCCGTGAATTACGGCGACGGTAGTCGACCGGTACTCAATTCGTTTCACACTACAGATGACGCTTTTGGCAAATTTTGGACAGAGTTTCAACAAAGTCCGTTTTATCAAAATACCATTGTGGTAGTGGTGGCTGATCATGCCATTTTTCCGGGCGCGCTCACGACGGATTTGTTCCCGGAAGACGCGAAGACGCTCAGTTATTACGACCAAAATTTTCTCGCTATGTACATACCGGATAACATTTTACCAAAAATTGTTGATGTATATTCGTCGGGGATTGATATGGCGCCGACTTTGCTCCAGTTGTTCAATGTTAATATTCCTAATTCGTTTGAAGGCCGCTCGATTTTTGACGATCGTAGTAAATATCCGAATGTGTTAGGTATGCATGAATTGGGGTTGTATATTAATCAAGTAACGGCGGCGGGTAAGCGAACGGTTGATTACAACGTGCCGACAGACATTTCCTGTCCAGCCAATTATACGCCGAGCTCGACGCCGGATTTGACAGAGTGTGATTTTTTGCAGTTTTATAATTGGAAGCGGCAGATGTTTGAACAGGGGAGGTTTTGGAAACATTAAGAAAAAAGTGCTATACTAAACGCACTATGCCTCTGCAACTAAATGATAACCTACTTTCACCGACATATCTTGGCCTTTCTTCGCTCGACGCGGATGTACGCACCAAGGAGTACGGCAACAATATTCGCCCAAAACGGCCGCAAAAAAATCATTTTGCTCGGTTGTGGGGGATTGTTTCCGAGCCCATGTTGCTTTTGCTTATCGCGACGACCATATTGTATTATTTTATTGGTAGTCATTTGGAAACGATTGTCTTTGGTCTTTCGGTAATACCGATTGTGCTGATTCAGTTTTTTCAAGAAATTAAAACCGATAAAGCGATTAAAATTCTCGATACTTTGTTGGTAGAAATATCGCAGGTGTATCGTGATGGCGTGTTAATTAAATTGCCGAGCGGTGAACTGGTGCCGGGTGATTTGGTATATTTATCGGCGGGGGACAAGGTGCCGGCGGATGGCGTGCTCACGCGCTCGCCAGGATTAATGGTTGACGAAGCAGTACTCACCGGCGAATCGATGTCGGTGGTAAAGAGTAATTATCACAAGGCCAATGATGAGGCGGGCGAATTGTTTCAGGGCACGATGGTGGTGCAGGGTGATGGGTATATGGTAGTACTGGCGACCGGTGGTGAGACACACTATGGCAAACTCGGAAATTTATTGGAAAAAATTGTTGAAGAGGTCACGCCACTCCAACGTAAAATTAACAGTTTGGTACGAAAGCTCGCTATTGTGGCGGTGCTTTTTTCTTTGTTTGTTGGGGCAATTATTAGTCAAACACAGGGGCTTATTCGTGGTCTGCTTGGCGCTCTCACCATCGCCATGAGTGTTATTCCGGAAGAGTTTCCGGTGGTTTTTAGTGTGTTCCTCATTATGGGAGTGTGGCGTTTGTCAAAACGTAAAGCGTTGGTGCGTAAAATGGTAATGGTGGAGTCGCTTGGTTCAGTCACCGTTATTTGTTCCGATAAAACGGGCACACTCACGGAAGGTAAAATGTCGTTACAAAAAATATTTTTATTAAATGAGTTGATCGATTTGCAGGCTCAAGAAATGCCACGAAGCAAAATAATTCCACTAATCGAGTCGGCGATGTTGGCGCTGGAGCGCGTGGCGGTGGATCCCATTGAAATAGAGGTGCAAAGGTTTGTCAAAGCGGAGCGACTTTTACCACTGGATATTTATAAACAATTTGAACTTAAAACCAAACAATCATTTAATGCGGAAACTAAGCTGGTGCATCATATTTGGCAAGCGCGCGATGGAAAAATGTATCAGTACACGGCCGGCGCGCCGGAGTCGGTGGTAGAGGCGAGCAATCTTTCGGCGAGTGAGAAAAAAGCGGTGACGGCGATGTATCAAAAATTATCGAGTGAAAGTTATCGCATAGTAGCGGTGGCGAAAACTTTGGTTACCACGGATCAGGATTTTCTCACACAAGGTTTTGAGTTTTGTGGATTGCTCGCGATGAGTGATCCACCGCGTGAGGGAGTGAAAGAAGCGGTATCGGTTTGCCGCGCGGCCGGAATGCGTGTGATAATGATTACCGGTGACCACGCTCTCACGGCGAAGGCGGTAGCCAGGCGAGTAGGTATTGAAATGAAGGAAGCGGTAATCGAAGGAAAAACTCTAGAAAATTTACCGAATGAAAAAATACAAGAATTAGTACAAAATCATTCGGTTTTTGCGCGCATTCGGCCGGAGCAAAAGTATATGATTGTGGAAGCTCTGCAGGCGAATAATGAGGTGGTGGCGATGACGGGCGATGGCGTCAATGATGCTCCGGCACTGAAGAAAGCGACTATTGGTATTGCGATGGGGAAAAAGGGTACCGAGGTGGCCCGAGCAGCGGCGGGCATCGTATTGCTCGACGATAACTTTACTACCATTGTTCATGCGGTCGAGGAAGGTAGACGAATGTACGACAATTTGCGCAAAGCATTTTTATTTTTATTTTCCTTTCAAATTCCCATTGCCGGTTTAGCCATTATCCCTCTTTTATTAGGTGAACAATTTTATTTTTTACCAATCCACATTATATTTCTCGAACTATTTTCGGATCCAATCACGGTGCTTGGTCTCGAGCGTGATTTACTTCGCCGTGGCGCCATGACCGAGAAGCCACGTCCCGTCTCTGAACCACTGATCAATTCCAGTCTCTGGTGGCAAATCGGTTGGCAAGCCGCGGGGATTCTCGGTATTGCGCTGTTGTTTTATGGTTATGGATTGTGGTTTGGCGGATTGGTAGTCGGTCGGACGATGTCATTCGCGGCACTCGTAGTTTCTCAGGTTATTCTCGTACTGATCAATCGAGATTTTGCCATCGTCAAACAAAATATTTTGCTTCTAGTAATGCTATCTTTCACTGTTGTCATGCTTCATATTATTCTCTTCGTACCAGTAGTTAGGATGCTGTTTCATTTCGCGCCGTTGTCGCTGAATGAATATTTGTATGTGTTGATTGGAGCGGCGGTGACGATGTTGTATTTTAATAAGGTGGCGCAGAGGAAGTAAAAGTTTTTTTTCATTGTCATTTTTATATCAATTGTCATCTCGAGGGGGTTCACCCCGAGAGATCTCTGGCTCACCGCGATGCCCTCGCCGGGCTGGCGTAACTTTTCATAATTGAAAAGTCACCAAAAGCTTTTGGGGCCGGCAGAACTCGCCTCGCGAGAGGCTCAAACAGCTGGCGGCCCCAAACCCCATTTTGTTGTGAACAGTTAGAAGTAAAATAAAATGATAATTTAAAAATTAAAAAACCACTCATATATTTGAGTGGTTTTTGTTTGTTTTGTAATGAAAGTCGGACGCCGTCAGCACCTTGGTGGGTGGGCGGCGTCCGGCTTGGTGCTGCTACTGGAGCTGGAGCTGCTGCTGGTAGCAGTAGACTTCTTCCACAACTGCGGCCTTCTTCTTGGCCTTGGGCCGTCTGCGGAAGCGGCGAGCGCTCACAGACCCCTTCTCCTCCTCCCATTTCTTCATGGTTGTGTTCTCGTCCTCCGTCTCCTTCTTCACTGCGACCGTCGACACCTTGGGCACGGATTTCTCCTGGAGTTGAACTGGGGTTGAACACCAAACACAGTATAATAAAACAAAAGCTTTTAGTAAAGCTTTTGTATGGTGAGTGCGGTGGATAATTATTCAGGGAAAACTAGCTTGTTATTTTCTTCATAGAGAAGAATTGCCAAAACTGGGCACGATTGGGCGGCCATAAGGACGGTGTCGTCGTCGGTGGATTCGGGATCGACGATGTAAGCGAGGTTTTCGTCGTCGAGTTGGAAGACGCCGGGGGCGACGGCGACGCAGGAGTTGGCGCCGATGCATTTGGCGCGGTCAACCACGATGCGGCGGATTTTACCGCCTTTGCGGACGGCGTCGGCGATTATTTCGGAGGTTGGTTTGGTTTGTTCAGTCATAGTGCCTAGATTATAATAGATCTTCGTCCAAATGTAAATCGTCGATGGAAAGTTTTGTGATTGTACTGCCCGTTTCTTTTTCTATTCTCTCGGCAATATCTTTGGTTTTACTGTGGTGATAAATTTTTTCGTCAACAACTATATTTGGTCCCAGTTCACAGTAGCCGGTGCAACTGCGGAAATCTAAATCGACTTCTGGTGTTGCAGTGCCGCGAGGAGTTTTAAAATGTTCTTCAAGGATTTCCATGAGACGTTCTGGGTTTTCTCGACTGCAGTTACGGCCACAGCAGACACGGATATTTTTTTGTTTTGTCATAAATTATTTAAGCGATGCCCTCGCCGGGCTGGCGTAACTTTTCATAATTGAAAAGTCACCAAAAGCTTTTGGGGCCGGCAGAACTCCTCGCGCGAGCTCGTCAGACAGCTGGCGGCCCCAAACCCCATTGTGGGTAATTGGTTAGATGCCAAGTGTTGCCCGTAGTTCATCGGACATTCTATAAGGCGGATCAAAAGTTAATTCAATATCAACATTTTTTACTTTTAAATGTTCTTTGAGGGCGGTGGTGATTTCGGCGTTGAGTTGTGGTCCCCAGGGGCAGAATGGGGTGGTGTAGGTCATGAGGATTTTGACTTCTTTCTTTTTGCTATCTACGTCGATATTGTAAATCAGTCCCATTGTCCACACGTCCATGTGTATTTCGGGGTCTTGAACGGTTTTTAAAATTTCGATGACGTTGTCTTTGATTAGAGCCATATTATAAATATTTCTTATATCCATCTTTTTCGATTTCATGAGCCAGTTCTTTGCCACCACTTTTAACAATTTTTCCAGCCACCATAATATGAATGACATCTGGTACAACGTATTCGAGAATACGATTGTAGTGAGTGATAAGTAAGACGCCATTATTTTTTGTGTGAAATTTATTAATTCCGGCAGCTACTACCCGTAGGGCATCAACATCGAGACCGGAGTCCGTTTCGTCGAGAATGGCGTAAGTTGGGTCGAGCATGAGGAGCTGGAGAATTTCCGCGCGCTTTTTTTCACCGCCCGAAAATCCGGTGTTTACGTAGCGCAGAGCAAATCCTTTATCCATTTTCAGTTCATCCATTTTTTCGTGGAGTTTTTGTTGGAAAGTGAAAGGGTTTTGGTTTTTACCGGTGCGGACATTGGTGGTGAGGCGCAAAAAATTCGCGATGGTGACGCCGGGAATTTCCGGTGGGTACTGCATGGATAAAAATAATCCCGCTTGAGCGCGTTTTTGTGGTAATAATTTTGTAACATCTTTTTTATCAACAATAATATTACCGTTCGTCACGGTATATTTGGGGTGACCAAGGAGGGAATTAGCCAGGGTCGATTTACCGGAACCATTCGGTCCCATAATGGCATGAACTTCGCCTTTTTTCAGCGTAATCGACAATCCTTTTACAATTTCTTTTTTATCGATTGCGACGTGTAAATTTTTTATTTCGAGGGACATGTTAAGTAAATTTGATTTTTAAAGTTTTGTTTATTTTATCTTTTGGGTAGACCATAAAATGTAGATGGGGACATTCACTCCAACCGGTATTCCCAACTTCAGCAATTGGTTGTCCAGTTTCTACTATGTCACCAACTTTTATTTTTACTGATTTGTATTTTAAATGTTCATATTCTGAAATTTCATCATTATCATGCAAAATTTCAATATAATTTCCATCGTTTTCAAATTTTTTATCATCTCCACCGATAGTTGAATTTTGTTTTATAGAAATTACTTTACCATTTCGCGCGGCCAACACCGCAGTTCCTTCGGGTGCGTCATAGTCCATGGCGAATTGCAAATCACCAACATGAGCAATGTCTTTTTCAGAAATCTTCGTGGCTCTATTAATGTTTATTGGTATAAGGTATTCGTTTTTTGTCTGCATATTATTTTAAACTTTTTTTGTCGTTTCTTCGTAAGCGTCTTCAATATCGCGAATTAGTTCATCAATTTTTTGGCGAAGCTCTTTGTTCTCCTCAAATTTCCCGGTACCGTCATTGGTTTGTTCCCATAGTGTTGGTAAATGAGGAATAACAAAAGATTTTGCATATTCTTCGCTTTGGTTAATTTCATCTTTTATCATTATTTCACCAAAATTCTTATTCAACAATTCAATAATTTTGTCGTGGCCTATTGCACGAGATATTTTTAATGGTATTAGTAGCCCAGTTTGGCCAAAAAATTTAGCCAATCCATATTCATCATCAGCGATAGCTTGGTGGTAACCATTTGTTTCTACAATTTTTATATTTCTTCGATGTTTTACTTCTGGTTGTGGAGATTTTTCATTCATATGTTTTTTAAACATTTTCGAATTGATTCCAACCCCAGCATCGCACAGCGCAAACGAGCAGGATTCAAATTTTTTAAACCAAGCATTTCTAGCACTTCTTTTTGACCAATTTTTAATATTGCAGTTTTAGATTTATTTTTTACAAAATCAGTCACAAGTGAAGTGGAGGCCTGAGAAATCGCGCAACCCTCACCGTCCCAACTAATATTTTTTACCGTACCATTTTTTGCAAATTCAATATATACCTCGACCGTATCGCCACAAAGGGGATTGTGTTCTTTGTGTTGCACGTCAAACTTAGCCAACTTTTCTTTGTTGAGCGGGTGACGGTAGAGATCGAGAATCATTTCGTGGTATAGAGCGTCGGTCACAAAGCGTTGATTAAAATGTTTGTTATCAAAAGAAGCGTCACTATAATTACAGTTCTTTGTTTTTTAATATCTAATTTAAGTTGATTAATTTCAAACCATTTTCCAATGGTGTGCCCAAGTAAAAACCAAATTACCAAATCAGTAGATATTATTGTGTATGTTTCAAATTCACCAATAAAATGACTACTAAATAATCCATACAACCGATATGTAGAATTTAAATGAAGTGGCATAGCAACAGCCTCGTGATATGCGCCATATATCACATCTTTTTCTGATCTTGGGGGTGCGTTTAAATTTATTACTAGATAGAATGAGGTGCAATAAAGTAGTAATCCTAAAATGAAAGTTGTGGCACCTAGAATTAAAGGTAGTTTGGATTTCATACAAAAACTTTCTTTACTTTTTTTATCGCAGTAACCAATCGGTCAATATCTTCTTTAGTATTATAAATACCGAGTGAGGCGCGGGCGGTGCCGACCAGGTTATATTTACGGTGGAGTGGTTCGGCGCAGTGGAAACCAACGCGGATGGCGACGTTGTCACGGTTGACGATTTCGGCGATGTCGTGGGGGTGGACTCCAGAAATTGAAAATGAAATCGCGCCGGTTCTTGAGTGAGCCAGAGATCCTTCACTTCGTTCTGGATGACAATTGGTTGGGCCAAAAATTGTAACCAGCGGTTGTAATTTTTTTAGCGCGTAGGTGGTCAGTTTTGTTTCGTGACTTTGGATTTCTTTCCAGCCGAGATTCATGATAAAACGCGCGGCGGCGCCGAGGCCGATGGCGCCGGCAATGTTTGGAGTACCCGCTTCAAATTTGTATGGTACGACATTCCATTCGGCAGTTTCATAACTAACTTCGCTAACCATGTCACCGCCAAAGAAAAATGGTTCGAGATGTTCTTCGAGTAAAACTTTTTTACCATAAAGACCACCGATGCCGGTGGGGCCGTACATTTTATGTCCAGAAAAGGCGAGAAAATCAACATCAAGTTTTTTTACGTCAATTGGCAGGTGTGCTATCGCTTGAGCCGCATCGATAATCGTCGTGGCGCGAACGTTTTTAGCCAATTTAATTAATTCGGTTGCTGGAGCGATGGTGCCAAGTACGTTTGAGACTAAAGCAAAGCTGACAATTTTTGTATTACTATCGATTAGCTTTTTTGCGGACTCGAGGTCAATGCGAAAATCTTTTGTTAATTCAATAAAACGAATTTGAAAACCGTAGTGCTTAGCCATTTGTTGCCAAGGTACCATGTTAGAGTGGTGTTCGAAGCGGGTGAGTACAATATTGTCCCGGTGAGTGAGGCGGGGAGCGAGGGAGTAGGCGAGGAGGTTGAGTGAATGGGTGGTACCGTTGGTAAAGACGATTTCTTCCGGCACGGCGTTTAATAGTTCCGCAACACTGGTTCTGGCGTTTTCATACTGTTCCGTAGCTTTTACGGCTACATCATATACGCCACGATGCACATTGGAGCGATATTTTTTATAATAATCATCCATAGCGACTAGGCTTGGAGCGCAAGTTTGGGTGGTAGCGGCACTATCAAGATAGGCCAATTTTGTGTTGGCCTTGAAAAAAGGGAAAAATGATTTTATTGTTTTGATGGGTATGATAGTTGACTTTTTCATAAAATATGCTATGGTTTGTGTAGAAAAGGAGGTAGCCAATCATGGCCTGCCCACGTGGTAATGACTGTGCAGTTTTGCAAGGTAAGGAGGCGCTATACAAGCACTGCATCGGCTGTGGCGTAGCGACCGGCTCGGAGAAGGCACAGGAACATCACGGTGCAGACATCTTTGAAGCTTGTGTCATGGAGCACGGTTATTTCCATGTGACTCCTCTGCATCAATTCTGCGGCAACTGCGGAGGAGAGTTGCCGAAGAAGGAGTGAGGGGCGATAGCCGAGAGGAGGAAACAGCAACCATGATAACTACACCTGGGTCCCGCGTGTGCTTGCACCGTCGGGACCTTTCTCTTTTTTATCCCACTGCGCCTTCCATTTCCAATTCAATCAATTTATTCAATTCGAGGGCATATTCTACCGGTAACGCTTTTACAATCGGTTCGATAAATCCTGACACTACCAATCGTGTCGCTTCTTGTTCGGATAATCCACGAGATTGTAAAAAGAAAATTTCCTCTTCGCCGATTTTACCAACGCGCGCTTCGTGAGCAACGTTAACTTGCTCATTTTTTATTTTTAATTCGGGAATAGTGTTAGCGACCGCGTTTTTTCCAATGAGGAGGGCGTCACAGACCATCGCGGCGTTTACTTGGGTGGCGGCGGGGGTGATGTGGATTAATCCGCGGAAAGTGTTGATGCCGCCATTTACCGAAATTGATTTTGAAACAATGTGGGAGCTGGTGTTTGGGGCGACGTGAATGGCTTTGGCGCCAGTGTCCTGGTTTTGGCCGGGGCCAGCAAATGCTATGCCCAAACTATCAGAGCGTGCGCCGCGGCCGCGTAAAATGGCCGACGGATAGAGCATCGTAGTCCCACTACCCATATTTCCATTGACCCATTCGATGACGGCGTTTTCGTCAACGAGCGCTCGTTTGGTATTAAGATTAAAAGTATCTTTGGACCAGTTTTCGATTGAAGAGTAGCGGACGCGGGCGTCTTTGTGCACAAGAATTTCTACACAGCCGGCGTGGAGGGAGTTAATGTTATAGCGTGGCGCGGAGCAACCTTCAATATAATGTACTTCCGATCCTTCATCCGCCACGATGAGAGTGTGTTCAAATTGACCGCCGGATTTGGCGTTCATGCGAAAATACGCTTGCAGTGGTAAATCGATTTTAACATTTTTTGGTACATAAATAAAAGTTCCGCCCGACCAAACTGCGGCGTGCAACATGGCGAATTTGTGATCGCTCACGGGCACGCATTGCGTCATGAAATATTTTTTTATCAGGTCGGGATATTGTTGTACCGCGACATCCATGTTTTCAAAAATTACGCCTTGTTCTTCCCATTTCTTTTTTAAATTATGGTAGACAATATCGGAGTCGTATTGAGCGCCAACGCCGGAGAGCGCCAATTTTTCGGCTTCGGGAATGCCAAGTTTATCAAAAGTAGCGCGGATTTCTTTGGGTACTTCACTCCAGTTTTTCACTTCGTCCGCATCGGGGCGAATAAAGTAAATAATGGCGTTTAAATCGAGTTTTTCCAGGCTGGGACCCCATTTTGGCAGGGGAGTTTTTTCAAATAACGCAAAACCGCGGAGGCGTTTTTCGAGCATCCAGGCGGGTTCATTTTTTTGGGTTGAAATTTCTCGCACCTTCGCTTCGGTGAGTCCGGGCGTAGCTTTATATCGTGACTTTTCGGTGTCCGGTTTTTCGTAAAGCGCGCGATTGAATTTCGGCAATTGTTTTTCTTTTTTGGTGGTTTTTTTCATTGCCAAAGAAAATAAACTATGATACGATTTAAAAACTCATTTCGAGCTTAACTAAAAGGAAATACAGACTTCACTATAGCTTAAAATCGCTGATTTGTCAATCTATGATTGAATCAAAATTTTTTACCGTTCGGTTGCTCAAAAAGCAAATAATTGCGCAGAATATTTGGGAATTGCAGTTTGAAAAACCGGCAGGTTTTGTGTTTAAGGCGGGACAATTTGTACAATTTAGAATTCTGAATAGTGACGAGGTGGTACTGCGCAGTTATTCAATTTCTTCGGCGCCGACCGCAAATTATCTTGAATTTTGTATCAAATACTTACCCGATGGCAAAGCTTCACATTTTTTTGACACCCTTGGCATCGGTCACACGGCGACATTTTCCGAACCAAAAGGCTTGTTTGCCTTACCTAAAGAAATCGAGGTAAAAAAGCATTTTATCGCGACGGGTACCGGTTTTGCGCCGATAATGGCGATGCTCGAGGATAATGTGTTGGGGGAGTCAAATCTGCTTTTTGGCGTACGCACCGAAGAAGATTTGTTTTGGTTGGAACGGCTCAATAAATTGAAGGAAAAGAAGGCGGACTTTATTTATCGTCTGACGCTTAGTAGGCCGAGTGAAAATTGGACCGGTTTAAAGGGTCGAGTAAGTGATTATCTAGAGTTTGACTTGGGGGCTCATTATTTTATTTGCGGTAATGTGGAAATGGTTAAAGATGTGCGAGGGTGGCTACTCGGCAAGGGATTGAACACAAAAAATATGCATTTTGAAATTTTTTAGTATTTTTCCCTATCCACCTCTTGACTTTACCTCTTGCAAATGCTATACTGTTCAAGTTCTGGAGGTAGCAAAATCTCTGCTCAAATAAGCAGATTTTTTATTCTCAACTTAAATAAAACGTCGTGTTACCAAGGACAGTACATGGCACAGTTCGTCAAATCATATGAATTTACGCAACATCGCAATTATCGCTCACGTTGACCACGGCAAAACCACGCTCGTGGATGCACTGTTGCGCCAATCGATGACCAAACTTTCTAAAGAACAAGATGCTTCGACCACGATCATGGACAGCAATGACTTGGAACGCGAACGCGGTATTACCATTTTCTCCAAAAATGCCTCGGTTCATTATCATGATACTAAAATTAACATTATCGATACTCCCGGCCACGCCGATTTTGGCGGTGAGGTAGAACGCGTGCTTTCGATGGCGGACGGTTGTTTGCTTTTGGTAGACGCCAAAGAAGGGCCAATGCCACAAACTCGCTTCGTTTTGAAGAAAGCTTTGGCTATGAAGCACAAAGTGATTGTGGTAATTAATAAAATTGATAAGCCAGACGCTCGTCCCCAATTTGCACTCGACAAAACTTTTGAATTATTTTTGGAATTGGGCGCGAGCGATGAAATTGCCAATTTCCCCGTTATTTACGCCGCCGCCCGCATGGGTAAAGCCGGGTTAACACCAGATTTAGCCTCGATGACGGATATTACGCCGTTATTTGACGCGATCGTAAAATATATTCCCGCCGCTCAAGGTGATCCAACCAAACCATTGCAGATGTTGACGGTGACGATTGCTCCCGATAATTTTAAAGGACGCTTGGCTACCGGTCGTATCTACAACGGCGTTTTGAAATCCGGACAAGACATAATGTATATCAACCGCGCGGGTGATATGAAAAAAATGCGCTTAACCGCGATGATGAGTTTTGAAGGTTTGGCAAAAGTGGAAATTCAAGAAGCCACGGCCGGAGATATCGTGACGATTGCCGGTATTCCGGACGTCAGTATTGGTGAAACGATTGCTGATATGGAGCATCCAGTGGCTTTGCCAACTATTACCATCGAAGAACCAACGGTAAAAATGACTTTTTCGGTCAATGATTCTCCTTTTGCCGGTAAAGAAGGTAAATATACCACTTCGCGTCAAATTCGTGAACGTTTGTTCAAAGAATTGGAAACTGACGTGGCTCTGCGTGTCATTGACGGTCCAGAAGGAGACTGGATTGTTTCCGGTCGCGGTGAATTACATCTCGCGATTCTCATCGAACGCATGCGCCGTGAAGGTTTTGAATTTCAAGTGTCACAACCACAGGTTATCAATAAAGAAATTGATGGCCAAAAAATGACACCGCACGAACAAGTGTTTGTGGAAGTGCCCGATGGTTATTCCGGTGTCGTGATTCAAAAAATGGGTCAACGTCGCGGTCTTCTTCAAAATATGTATGCCGAAAATAACATTACCTTTTTGGAGTTTATCATTCCCACGCGTGGTTTGTTTGGTTACCGTACGGAATTTCTTACCGACACTCGCGGTTTAGGCATTATTAATACTATTTTCGCGGAGTATCAACTTGATCCCGGTGGTTGGGCCGAGCGCAACCAAGGTTCGCTAGTGGCGCACGAAACCGGTGAATCCAATTTGTACGGTCTGCTCAATGTGCAGGACCGCGGTGCTTTGTTTATTGGCCCGGGCTTTAAAGTTTACGAAGGACAAGTGGTTGGCCAATGCGCTCGCTCGGGCGATATGCGCGTGAACGTCTGTAAAGAAAAGCAACTTTCCAACATGCGCTCCAAGGGCGACGGTTCCGCGGAACATTTCAATACTCCACGCATTATGAATCTCGAACAGTCACTCGAATATATCGGTGAAGATGAATTGGTGGAAGTGACACCATTGAATATTCGTATTCGCAAAATGATTTTGAATGAAAGTGAAGCACGACGCAAAGCGAAGAGCATGTAAAATTCTCCAGATAAAACAGGCACGTAATGTGTCTGTTTTTTATTTTTTCAATTTATGTTTTTAACATTCACCTTTCCGCTGACGCTCTATCACTCTATCTTAAATTAATATTTTGCTCCGTTACTTCTTTATAATTAAAGAAGTAACCAAGAAACTTTTGAGGGACGGCAGAACTCCTCGCGCGAGCTCGTCAAACAGCTGGCGCCCCTCAAACTCCCATTTTTGTCGCTTCCTCGAAACCAATTGGCTCGGATGGGGGTTTGGGGGCGAGCTTGTTTGAGGAGCCAAGGCGACGAGTTATGAGCCCCCAAAACTTTGGGGTACTTTTGGTTACAAAAGTACCGCCAGCCCGGCGAGGGCTCGAAAAAGTTATTTAAGGTATTATTTTGTTCGGGACAATAAATGAAATAATGATAAATAACAAAAAATGTGCTATTATTATAACGTTCGGCTATTGACGGTTGTTTTTCTATGTACAACAAACCAAATCACGTTACCAATCATACCGCTCCGGAAGAAAAACACTTCCGGACCATTTCTTTATTGGCGTTATTGCTCGGACTATGGATAATTGTCCGATTATTTATGTTGCAAATAATTGGTTATAATTACTATACTTTGTTTGCGCAGAGCGCGCATGAAATTTATCAGCAGTTGCATCCCGAGCGCGGACAAATTTATTTCACTGATTTACGCACGGGTAATGAGTATCCGGCGGCGATAAATAAACAATTTTATCGAGTTTTTGCCGTGCCGAAAGCCATACCGGCGAGTGAAGTAGTGACGACAGCTAATAAATTGGGGAATTTTTTATCGTATACCGCTACGGATACGGCCGCACTCATAGATAAATTGTCGCGCGTCAATGATTCTTATCGAGCGTTGGCAAAAAAAATTCCCGAGGAGGTGGTGACACAAATAAAAGATGCGAATTTATCGAGTATTTATTTTACTCCCGAAGAGTATCGATATTATCCGGAAGACGCGCTCGCTGGGCCGATATTGGGCTTCGCTTCATATAATGACAGTGGTTTTCTAGAAGGAAAATATGGTCTCGAGGGTTATTGGGACAAAAAGTTAGCTGGTCAAGCGGGTTTTGTTTTGGGAGAAAAAGGGATGGGAGGTAGTTGGATTGCGACCGCCGACAAAACTGCCAAAAATGCCGAAAATGGTCCGGATTTATTTCTGACGATTGACCGGGCACTAGAAAATAAAGCGTGTGAGCGACTGCGTCAAGGGATGATTGATTATCAAGCGAAGAGTGCATCGCTGGTACTAATGGATCCGAACAACGGCGCAATTTTGGCGATGTGTAGTTTGCCGGATTTTGATCCGAATTTATTTTCGAAAGCCGACCTTGGTTCATTTAACAATACTGGTATTTATGCACCATACGAACCGGGTTCGGTGTTTAAGGCGATTACGATGGCGATTGGTCTTGATCTCGATCTTATTTCACCGAATACTACTTTTACTGACCCTTGTGAATTGATTATAAATGGTTTTAAAGTGCATAATGCGCTCAATGTATGTTATGGCTTGCAGACGATGACTCAAGTGCTTGAAAATTCTATTAATACCGGCGCGGTTTGGGTGGAGAAAAAGATCGGTCAAGAAAATTTTGCGAAGTATGTGAAGAATTTTGGTTTTGGCGCGAAGACGGGAATTACCTTAAATGCTGAGTTATCTGGAGATATCAGTTCGCTTGATCGCAAAGGTGAAATTTTTGGAGCAAACGGTTCGTTTGGTCAAGGTTTTACCGCCACACCACTTCAATTGGCTTCGGCCTATGCAGTTTTGGCAAATGGTGGTAAGCTTTTTAAACCGTATATTGTGTCTGAAGTGCGTTATAGTGATGGTCATAAAGATAAGACCAACCCACAGATAGTTAATCAAGTGATTTCACCCCGGGCTTCAAAATTGATTACCGGTATGCTGATATCGGTAGTAGAAAAGCACTATCGTGCGGCACAAATACAGCACTATTATGTTGCTGGTAAGACGGGAACGGCGCAAATCTCCGAAAAGGGTGCTTACAGCGCTGATAAAACCAATCATACTTTTGCAGGATTTGCTCCGGCCACTAATCCGCGATTTGTGATGGTTGTGAAATACGAAGAACCACAACGACAATGGGCAGAGCAAACCGCCTTGCCGGTTTTTAAAGATGTAATGCAATTCGCGCTTGATTATGCTGGTGTACCAGGGGATAAACAATAATTATAATATGTTACAAACTTTTTTATTTTATTTACTCCGAAAATTGGCCAGTGGTATCATTAAAAAATATCATCCCGATGTTATTGGTATTACCGGTTCGATTGGTAAGACGTCGACAAAAGAGGCGATTGCTTGTGTATTAAAGAGCAAGTTTCCCACTCGGGCAAGTTATAAAAATTATAATAATGAGATCGGCGTACCCCTGACAATTATTGGCGTCAAACAATCACCACGTCGATCAATTATTGGGTGGTTGGCGGTGCTCGGCAAAGGAATCAGTCTTATTTGTATTCGCGACAAAGAATATCCACAAATGTTGGTGCTCGAGATGGGCGCGGACAAGCTGGGCGATATTCAGTATCTTACTTCGATGGCACCGTGCAATGTGGGTGTGCTTACCTATATTTCACACGCTCATACCGAATTTTTTAAAACGATTAAAAAAATTGCGCAAGAAAAAAGAATTATTATTTCGCATCTGCAACGTGATGGCTTTGCGATTTTAAATTTTGACAACGCTCTCGTGATGGAAAATGCTAATGTCACTAAAGCGGAAATAATTACTTACGGATTTAAATCGGGAGCCGATTATCAAGTTAGCGATTTAAAGATGATGGCTACTGATCAAGGGGTGAAAGAAATGGGGTTAAATTTTAAAGTGAATTATCGAGGGAATAGCGTGCCGATTTTTCTACCGGGAAGTATAAGCAAGAGTGTCGTGCCATCGGTACTAGCCGCTATCGCTGTTGGCGGTGTATATGGTATTAATTTGGTCGAAGCGGCTCAGGCGCTGAAGGAATTGGCGCCGTTGCCCGGTCATATGCGTCCGATCGATGGTATTAAACATACATTATTGATTGATGATACGTATAATTCTAGTCCGGATCCAGCGCGAGTGGCACTTGAGGTTTTGGCGAGTATGTCGCTTGGTGATGGCGCTATTCGATACGCGGTACTTGGTGACATGTTGGAACTCGGTAGTGAAACGTTGGCGGCGCACCGCGCTGTTGGTTTTAAAGTCGCGGAACTGGGAATTGATTATCTCATCACGGTTGGTGAAGCATCAAAAGGTACAGCGGCGGCCGCGATTGAAGCGGGCATTGATGAAAATCGGGTGGCGAGTTTTGATTTAGCACCTGAAGCGGGAAAGTTTCTTCAAGATAAAATGAAGCGTGGCGATATTGTATTAATCAAGGGTTCACAGGGTTCGCGGATGGAGAAGGTTGTGAAGGAGGTAATGGCGGAGCCGGAGAAAGCAAAGGAATTGCTTGTGCGACAAGAGGAATTTTGGCTACAGAAGTAAAACGTATGTTTGTTTGGATATTTATAGTAGCGATATTTTCTCCGATGCCAGCAGTGGCGGCACCGCAACATATACCATCAGTTGTTGTTTTATGTGTTGATGATTTAAATGTTCAGTATAATACCAGTGTTACTACGATGCCGGTACAGTTGTATTCGAAAAAATTTATTGATTGTTTTCTGAGCGCCGGTGCCGCAAATATTTTGCCATCGAATAGCGGTGATACGGTACAAGATGTTTCTGGGGCGGCTTGTGTTGTCGCGGCCGAGCGTGATTTTGTGAATTCTGAAGAGGGGACGGTGATGGCGGAAAAAACGTTTACCACAACCATGAACGCCTGTTATAAACAATTTCCACCATTTTCGGGAGCAACGACTACTGATTATGGCGTAACGGGGCAATTTACCGATGTTTATGATGAAACAGCACCACTTACTACCGAAGAATCATTGAAACTGGCGGATTGTTTGAGGCCGTTTGTTGTGGACAGCACCTCGTCACCAACCGCTGACCAAAATCGACAAATCGCGGCTTGTTTTACAGCGTCAGCACGTCCAAATGTGGCGCAGAGCTATGAAAATATGGCGACAATCATTGACTGCGCGCGTGACGCGACTAGTATAGTCGGTCTCTCAAATATCACATCTCTTACGAAAAAACAACAAGCGTATTATGAAAAGTGTGTAACTACTAAAGTGATTGTGCCGATTACGACTGGCGCGGCGATTGTTGCTGTTCCGTTGGCGTCTGGTTTCGGAAATATTTTACTTTATTTTCAGTTTTTATTTACGCAACCGGCTTTATTCTTTGCGCGACGCAAAGGTAATCGTGGCAAGGTGGTCGATAGTCTTACCGCAGTACCACTCGATTTAAGTACGGTGCGACTTTTGCGTTTGCCGGAGCGAACGGTTGTAAAAACAATTGTCACTGGCGCCTCAGGTGATTATATTTTTGTACCACCGCCTGGTGACTACGCACTCGATGCGGTACGTCGGGATTATTCTTTTCCTTCACAGTATAATGACGGCTATCATGGTGAGTCGCTTTCAATCGCCACTTCTGATCAAGTGGTAAATAATTCAGTACCGCTTGATCGCAAGGAAATTAATATTTCGGTAAGACGATTTCTATTGGCTAAATGGCGACGTCGTTTTGGCACTGTTCTCGCCTGGGGCGCGCCAACAGTATCAATTATTGGCGCGGTTCTAACACCAAAATGGTGGACGATAGCGCTTTGTATCGTGCAATTTTTACTTTTAGCCTTATTTTATCGTCTTAGTCGTGGTAGTCATATTCGGGTATTTGGAATAGTGAAAGACGAACAAGGGAAAACTCTATCTGGCGTAGTGGTATCATTGTTTGATAAAAAATATAATAAACTTTTGTATTATTCAGTAACCGATTTGTTTGGTCGTTATACACTGCCAGAGGCTTTTGGGGTTTTCGCTATATCGTTTATCAAACCGGGGTATACGTCATTTCAACGTGATTTTACGCTTAGTGATACGCTTGCTTCGGCCGATGTTATGTTAACAAAAAAGGCAAACTTACAAATATGATTCCTCTGGGTACTATTCTAGTTATTTTTTTCCTATTTTTATTTCTGGTTTTTGTTATTTCGGTTTTAATCGGCGTACCATTTTTACCGACTCATCGTAAACAAGCAAACACGATGATTGCGCTAGCGGAATTGAAACCGGGAATGACGGTGGTTGATCTTGGTTCGGGAGCTGGACGATTATTATTTGCCGCCGCCGCGGTGGGAGCTGAGGCAATTGGTTATGAACTCAATCCTTTTTTGGTATTATGGACAAAATTAATGATTAAAGTTAAAGGATTAAATGGACAGGTGACAGTAAAATGGCAATCGTTGTATCAAGCGGATTTGCACAATGTGGACGTGGTATTTGCGTTTTTATTTCCGACGCCGATGCAGAAACTTAGCCCAAAATTATTTAGTGAACTAAAACCGGGAGCAAAAATCATTTCCTACGTTTTCGCGATTCCCGACAAGAAACCAATAATTACAAAAGAGGGGATTTTGGTGTACCAGGTGGGGGAAAACGCATTGACAAAATAAGCTTTTTTTGCTATAATATTTGGGTTCAAAAATTGAAAATTGCAAATTAAAAATTGAAAATTTTTCACCAGGCCTGTTCGTCTAACGGCTAGGACACCGCCTTCTCAAGGCGAGAATAGGGGTTCGATTCCCCTACGGGCTACAAACAAAAAAACACCGTAATTTGCACGGTGTTTTTTTATTGCCAGAAACCCCAATGTTATCGCTATTGACAGGATAGTTATATGGTTGTACAATTAAATTATTAAACAAGTGTTAAATATTTATCTATGCTTACTTCCATAGACATTCAAAAAAATCGTAAGCTGTTTAGCGAGAACGACGAGAACATAACCGCCACATTCAAGGCCTTAAGCGATCTCAATCGCTATCGAATCTTTCGTATCCTCGTTCAACAGCCAAAGCTCTCGGTGAGCAGTATCGCCCTCATTCTCGATATTTCGCTACCATTGGCATCACAACACATCAAAGTCCTCACCAATGCCAATCTGTTGCAAAAAGAACGACGCGGAAAACAAATTTTTCCTAAACTGGAACATGATAATCCGTTTGTGAAAGGAATAATTAAAACCATTCACCAAGCGATTGACTAAACAAATTTTGAAATTCGCGTTAACCACTCATATATGACAAACCCAAAACAACCGCCAATACAAACTGTGGCCGAACACATGGGTATGCCTTATACGCAAATACCGGTTTCTTCACCGGTTATAAAAATAGACAACCCTAATGATGGTGTAAAGAAAAGCGCGGAAAACAAAAAAGAAAAAAAGAAAAAGAGTAACAATTAAAAAACATTTATGAAAAAATTTTCCTTACTATTCATCACCGTAATTACCCCCCTTTTAACACTGGGAACAGGTTGTGTACCAGAGGTAATCCTCAAACCATTGAACTTGGGATCGGATTACCCATCCGCAACCTCGGTTTCCGCTGTTAATCCGATATCGGACGGCAGTGATGAATTGGCAACTTCGGCTGTTATTGAATCCAGCGTAGAAATTATTAAAACGAACTCCGGTACGTCAACCGCCGCGACAAAAAGCTATGTTGCCGCCCTCTCTGTGTACAATTCAAGTGGCACTCGTTTCCAATTTACCAATTGTTCGGGAAACCCAGGGTCATTAAATGTTAAACGTGGTACGAAGTTTATGTTTGATAATCGCGACAACAAAAGTCATAACTTTGGCATTGGTACCAAGTCTTTCAAACTAGGCGCCTACAATTATGCCATATTAACAACTACAAAAACCGGCAGTTTTAATATTACTTGTGATGGTGGTGGTGCCGCGAAAGTTGTTGTTCAAAATTAATGTTAATTTAACTAATTTTTCTTTAAAGCACTTTATTAATTAATAAAACTATATGAAATGGTATAAAAACAACTCATTAATAACGGCGCTGTTTGTCTCTCTGGCGATTGGTTTAACCGGACCAACTTTCGCTATGTCAGCAACTTCGCCAGCTCTTGGAACGGCGGCAACTTTTGGTATTCTTGGAAGTACCTACACCAACACCGCGGCGGGGACTGTTAACGGAGACGTCGGATATACTACACCACCCTCAGTTGCGCCGACGGTGAATGGTATAACGCATGTGGCCGATGGTACATATAATCAAGCTGGGATAGATCAAGGTAGCGCTTTGTCTACTTTAAATGCGCAAACTTGTAACTTTACCTTTGGTTCCGATACCGATCTTAGTCTTTTACCTCAACCATTGGCGTCAGGGGTCTACTGTGTTACCGGCGCTCAATCGATTGGAACAGGTGGTATTACGCTTAACGGCGCGGGAACATATATTTTCCGATCTACTGGCGCTTTAAATACCGTTGCTAATTCTAATATTACGTTAAGTAATGGCGCCACCGCCTGTGATGTGTTTTGGACTCCCGGTGGAGCCACCACACTTGGCGCCAACTCTTCATTTGTTGGAACCGATATTGATGATTCCGGTATTACGGTAGGAAGCACAGTTACTTGGAACGGTAGGGCACTGGCCTTTGCCACGACGGTCACGACTAATGCCGATATTATTTCGGTACCGGTTTGTTCTGCACCGGTTGTGGTGGTTCCTACACCTACTCCAGCTCCAACTTCAACACCTGCGCCGGTTGTCACTCCAACTCCAATAGTCGCACCGGTTGTTTCACCAACTATCACGCCAACCCCAGTCCCAACAGTCGCACCGGTAAAATTACCAAAAACCGGTCTTGTTCCCGAAGAAACAAATAACGCTTCGTGGCAAATTATAATTCCAATCGGAATCTTGGTTGTGTTATCTTCTATTTATTTAGTCAGCAAAAAACACACAAGTTAATTCAAACTTATATGAGAATATTTAACAAAATTCCAGTCGTTGCATTAGCTTTTGCTTTTACATTTGTTCTTGTTGGATCAAGTAGAGCAGCCACATCTCCAAGTTTTGGAGCGGCGGCAACCTATGGTATCTATGCCGGCAATGCTTACGTCAATTCATCGGCAACCACCACCATCAACGGCGATGTCGGTTTTAGTACTACGCCGGCAATCGATCCTTTACCTTCACCTCGCCCTTCAGCAACTTACCCAAATTACGGACCAGGTGGCAACTATTCGACGGCCGGCGCAAATTTTGCCACTGCTTTGACTAATCTTAATAATCAAGGATGTACTTTTACTTTCACGACTGGAGCCGTTGTTCTGTCTACCAACGTTCAACATGGTTCATCAACTTACACACCAGGTGTGTATTGTATTGATGGCGCTGTCAGTGTCGGGGTAGGGGGGATTACTCTTAACGGAGCTGGGACCTATATTTTCAGAACTATTTCTGCTGGCACGCTTGACGCGGAAGATAGCTCGGTTGTGACATTGACGGGCGCAGATGCTTGCAATGTATTTTGGACTCCAAACGGTGCCGCCACTATTGGCGCGAACGCCACGTTCGTAGGAACTGTCATTCCTACGTCTCAGCCTATTACTGCGCTCGCCAATTCGTCTTGGACAGGAAGAGCTTTGTCATTTAGTGATGTTACAACCGGGAATGGGGTTACCGTTACTGCACCACTGGCGTGTGTTGCAACACCAATACCTTCCGGTGGTTATTCACCACCATTAGCCGCTGGTCCGGCTCAGGTACCACCTTTAATTAGTGTTTTGAAAGTACCAACCCCATTGGCATTACCGGCTGGTCCTGGATCAGTTACTTATGATTATGCCGTTTCAAATATTGGAACAGTTCCAATGAGTAATATTAAGGTAACTGATAATAAATGCGTTGCGATCAGTTATATTTCCGGTGATGCAAATTATGATTCGAGACTGGATATTAATGAAATCTGGAAATACCAATGTGTTTCAACACTCTCACAAACCACCTCAAACATTGTTACTGCGACCGGTGAGGCTTTTGGTCTTACCGCGACCGATACCGCCAACGCAACAGTAGTTGTTGGCGTACCGATTATTCCTCCTTTAATTAATATCGTAAAAGTACCTAATACATTTGTTCTTCCCGCTGGTGGCGGAGTAGTTACCTATACTTACACCATCACCAATCCCGGTACGGCACCACTGAGTAACGTGGGTGTTACTGATGACAAATGCACCGGTTTGCCAGGTCGTGTCGTCGGACATCCGGGAGATTTAAATAAAAATGATTTATTGGAAAGTAATGAAACGTGGACTTTTACCTGCCGAACAAATATTGCTCAAACGACCACCAATACTGGTACGGCGGAAGGTAGTGCCAACGGTTTGACAGCGGTTGATTTTGCACGCGCGACGGTGGTGGTTAATCCTGCGGTGGTAACGGCTCCTACGGTTATACCAAAATTACCGAAGACTGGAATTGCTTCAGAGGGATCAAATCAATCTTGGAATATTGTTCTTCCCGCCGGTATTTTCATCAGCTCATTGATCTTCTACGTTATTCGTAAAAAATATACTCTCTAGTTAGTTGTTCGGAATTGTTTAAAGTAATTAATTAATTTCTCGGTATGAAGCGCATACTCATTTTTCTTGCCAGCTTAGTTTTTGTCGGTGCGGGGTGTGCGGCATTACCGAAATCTATAACGAAACCATTAATTACACGATCTAAAAATAAAAGTCCTATGAGTTACCATGTAAATATCGTAATGGAAACCGAAGCAAACAAAGATTTTCGGCGGGTTTTGTTCACTGGTCCGAATAGTCAATTGGTTGTGATGAATATTCCGCCCAGTGGTGAAGTGGGTGAAGAAACACATAAATACACGGAGCAGACACTTTTTTTCTTGTCGGGAACCGGTGAGGGTATGCTTGACGATAAAAAGTTTCCGATTGGCTCTGGCGATGTTGTCGTGGTGACCGCCGGAACAAAGCATAATTTTATAAATACCGGATCGGTAGATCTAAAAGTTTACACTGTTTACGCTCCACCCAATCATATTGATGGCCGTATTCACAAAACCAAAGCGGATGCGGATGCCGATACGGCAGACGAAGCAGTTGGAGAATCAGCGCCTTTGAAATAAAATAAGAATTGGACAAATCGTTGTCTGGTTGTTGAAACATAAAAATTATGAAAAAATTACTATTAATAATTTTGATTGCACTAATATTTCCAAGTATTGTGATAGCGCAATCTATTGACATTACCTTTATCAATACTTCGACACCGGCGGTGTCATTGTGCACGATGTTAAAAAATAATAATTTACGTTATCGCATACGTGATTCTGATACAAATGGTGAAGTTTCAATGGTGCAAAATTTTCTTGGTATAAAAGGGTACCTGAGTTCTGTGCCTACCGGATTTTTTGGTCCGGCGACACTTGTCGCGATAAAAAAATTTCAATCAGCAAGCGGATTTTCTCCTACTGGTTATGTCGGCGTTCTAACACGTTCTAAGATCAACGCCTGGTTATGTCCAGCTTTAACAATCCCAGCCATTACACCGACTTCGACAACAATAATGCACAGTCAAGTAGCGATGATTGCTACCGCCATGCACAACCAAGAACAAGCAAATTTGGTTGGTCCTGGTTTGCCGGCACGACTGAAAATTCCAACGATCAACGTCAATGCTTTAATCGAGTCTGTTGGTCTCACGCCCGACGGTTCGCTGGACGTTCCGAAAGATTTCGTTAATACCGCTTGGTACAATTTAGGTCCGCGTCCCGGTGCCAATGGTGCGGCAGTGATTGATGGACATATTGGCTGGAAAAATTCGGTATTTAACAATTTGTCCAGTCTGCACAAGGGCGATAAATTGTATGTCGAAGACGAAAATGGCGCGACGGTGACTTTCGTGGTGCGTGAATTTCGAACGTATGGTGAGAATGATGATGCTGCCAATATTTTTGGAGCTAGCGACGGCAAAGCGCATCTTAATCTCATCACTTGCTTTGGAGTTTGGAATAAAGTTACCAAAAGTTACCCCAGTCGGCTCGTGATATTTACCGATAAAGTAGTTGAATAAATTTTTATTAATAATTAAATATATCGATATGGAAAATAAATTTAAAAAAGGCGTGATTTTAGGTGGTTTGCTCGCGGTGGCCGCCGCCGTGGGGTTGGCGTTGACCCCCGCCGGAAAAGAATTGACCGAAGAATTACAAAAGGATCTTAAAAATTTGGCGAAGCACTTGAAAAAAAGTCTTCATAACCTTGAAGACGTTACCAAAGAAAGTTTTGACGAATTGGTGGAAAACGTCGTGGCAGAATATGCTACAAATAAGCAATTGGCGGAAGATGCCAAGAAATCTTTAATTGTCGCTTTGCAGGCAAAATGGCACGAAATGGAAGCGGAATATTTAATGGAGAAAAAATAAGAATTATCTAGATTACGTTATTAAGATCATTTCCTATGAAAATCGAGATTGGCACACTGACATTACTCGCGCTAGCGGTAGTTTTGTCGGGAGCGGGTTGTGCAAATCAAACGTTGGTTCAACAACCGAGCAATTCGACCGCGGAACGACGTGTAATTACCTATCTTTTTTCCAAGGAAGAGCCGGCAAAATACTGCAATGGCGCTGATATGGATACTGATGGTTATCAAAAAACGATTACGCAGATAGCAACCACTACAACACCACCAGGGGATGGTACCGAGGCTGAATTGGTGAAAACCACTCTTGGTGTGGCGACCACCGGCATGTGTCAGACAGTGATGAAACAACTGGACTTTACCGTAGCCAGCGGCACGGTTTATATTCCCCAGTTTGGCGCTTGGGCGGGAGTCTCGATTACAATGTGTAGTTGTAAGCCGCAGGTGGAAGTCAATTTACTCCGAATGCCAAATATCAAAAAAGTAATTTGGCAGTAATGCCCAAGCGTTGAAATTCTCTTCACAAGAGTTTCAGGTAAAAAACCGCTCCGATGTACATCGGAGCGGTTTGTTTTTTTCTTTGACCAGTAGCCATAAATCTGCCATACTAAATGAATAAATCGCTTAGTATGGAACCAAGCAAATTTTCGTACCAATTTTATCAGACTACCGCCACGGCCTGGGACGCGATGTATGAGGCGATACGAGTAGCCGAAAAATCGATCTATTGGGAAGTCTACATTTTTGTGGATGATTTTGTCGGTAACAAATTTTTGCAGTTACTTTCGGAGAAAGCACGGGCGGGAGTGGAAGTCAAAATTATCATTGACGCTTATGGTAGTTCGAAATTTTCGGAAGCGGCGGAGAAATATTTTAAAGAAGCGGGAGTGGATTTTAAAAAGTATAATCGTTTGGTTTATCCGCAGTTTAAATTTAACAGTTGGTTGACGAGAATCTTACATCGTAACCATCGTAAAGTTCTCATTGTCGACGAAAGGGTGGCGTTTCTTGGCGGTGTCAATATTGCCGATCGGTTTAATAAGTGGGATGACATATTTATAAAAATTTCCGGTCCGATAACGTGGCCGCTTTTGCGTGGATTTGCCAAGAGTTATGTGTCGGCCGGTGGAGAACGAAAAGCGGTACGTCATTTGTTACACCCAATGATTGTCACGACTTTGCCGACCTGGCGCGATAAATTTAAATTTATTTTGCATTCACCAACGCGCTATCAGATTCCCAAGACCAAACGTCTTTATTTGCAGGCGCTCCAGATGGCCAAGGAAAGTGTTAATTTGTTGACGCCGTACTTTGTCCCCGACAAACAATTTCTCAAAGCCGTGGCCATCGCCAGGCGACGGGGCGTGAAGGTGAATATTTTTTTGCCACTACGACCGGATCATAAATTGATGGAGCTGATTGCTCGGGCGTATTATAGTCTTACGGCCAATCTTGGAGCGAATTTATATTTTTTACCGGAGATGCATCATGGTAAAGCGATGACGGTCGACAACACACTCGGCATGGTTGGCAGTATCAATATCACGCCACGGAGTTTTACCAAGCAGGAAGAGAGCGCGGTATCTTTTAGTGATACGGCGATGGTAGAAGATTTAAATTTATTATTCAACAATCTTAAAATTAAAGCCGAACCGTTTGATGCCAAGCGCTGGCAACGGCGTAGTTGGTGGTCGCGTTTTCGTGAATGGGTAGCCAAACATTTTGCAGATTTTGTCTAGTATGAAAAGTAAAAAAAATATTGAACCAAACGTGAGTAATCGCGAGATGCCGCTCGCGGAGCGAATGCGACCCAAGCGATTGGAAGATTTTGTTGGTCAGGAGGAAATTATTGGCCAAGGTAAGTTGCTTCGCCAGCTGATTGATAATGATCAGTTGTCATCAATCATTTTGTGGGGTCCGCCGGGAGTGGGAAAAACAACGCTCGCGCATATCATTGCCGAACAAACTGCAGCGCATTTTTCCGAACTATCGGCAGTGATGAGTGGTAAGGATGCCTTGCGTGATATTGTGGCGGAGGCGGAGTCGCGACTGCAAAATAGTGAACGCACGGTATTATTTATTGATGAAATTCATCGTTGGAATAAAGCTCAGCAAGACGCGCTTTTGCCATATGTTGAACGGGGGACAGTTATTTTGGTTGGCGCCACGACGGAAAATCCTTCTTTTGAAATCATTGGCGCGCTGTTATCGCGGTCGCGGGTGTTTGTACTGAAATATTTAACCGCCGAAAATATAAAACAACTCATAGGGCGGGCGCTGGATGACAAAATTGTTGGGTTGGGTAATAACAATATTACTATTGCCGATGATACGTTGGCACTGTTGGCGGAATTGGCTGGTGGTGACGCGCGAGCGGCACTGAACGCGCTCGAATTGGCAGTGAAAGCGAAAATTCGCACATTACCCCTCCTTAAGAAGGAGGGGCAGGGGGAGGTCTCGGGTGCTCCAACTGGCGAGACCCCACCTAACCTCCCCTTCAAAAGGGGAGGAAATATCCTTATTTCGAACGAAGATATCAAGGAGGCTTTGAATCGTAGTACTTTGGTATTTGATAAAAAAGGCGAAGAGTTCTATAATATAATCTCGGCTCTGCATAAATCGATGCGCGGTTCGGATGCGAACGCGGCACTTTATTGGTTGGCGCGAATGCTCGAAGGGGGAGTGGATCCACTTTATGTCGCGCGGCGGGTTTTACGGTTTGCCTCGGAAGATATTGGGATGGCAAACAGTGAGGCGTTGATACAGGCGAATGCCGCCTACGAAGCCTGTCACAAAATTGGCATGCCGGAGTGCACCGTGCATCTCGCGCAAGCCGTAGTGTATTGTGCCAAGGCGACGAAATCGAACTTGCTTTATCGCGCCTATAATGCCGCCGCCAAAGATGCGCACGAAACTTCACATATTGGGGTGCCACTTCACCTACGAAACGCAACCACACAATTAATGAAAGACCTTGACTATGGCAAGAATTACCTGTATAATCCCTCTTTCGAAGAACCAGTGGCGCAAGACTATTTACCCCCGGAATTAAAGGGTAAAAACTACTTAGCAAAGTAGGTTTAGTGCCAAAATCGTCGTTAAATCATAGTTAGTGAGTGCTTTATGAATTTTAGACACATCATTATCAGCGGTTTATTTCTTACCTTGATAATCGGTCCGGTCGTGGTTCAGGCAAAAACGGTGGCTGTTTCCGCTGTTAAGGCGAAATCAGCAGTGCTTTATAACGGGACAGTTAATGCTGACGGTCTAGGTGTTCGTAGTGGTCCAGGCACCAATTATGCTAAATTAAAAACATTATCACGAGGAGAAAAAATTTCGGTTTTACAAGAAAAAAATGGTTGGTCACGGATTGCAAGTGGACAGCAATGGGTGTCTTCGAAATATATATCCAAAAGTATTGCAAAGTTAGCGACAAAAAAAGTTGTGGTTCCAAAGAAAGATATTGTGAGTATCGCCAGTGTTCCGGTGAAGACGGAGGATGTAGCAGTTCCAGTCAAGTCGGTTGCGATTAGCACTGCTTCTGTTCTTACGGATTTGACCGCTACTTGTATGAAGGCGATTAAAAAAGCGAACGCTTATTGTTTGTCGATTGCCAAGGGTTGTTCTTCGATGAGCAAGACGCCAAAATGTCTCGAAGCGAATGATAAATGTGAAGTTCAACAGCAAGAAGCTCTAGCAATTTGCCCTACCCGTTAGTAATAGTGATTAGACGAGAGTTTTCTGTTTGGTGATCAATAGTGATATTGGTCACTTTTTTATTTTGTAGAAGCGCTTTTATTTTTTCCGGCCATTCAATGAGTGTGAGGGTGTTTGGTTCGCCGATGTAATCTTCGGCGCCGATTTGTAATAGTTCGTTGGCGTCTTTGAGCCGGTAGGTATCAATGTGTACTAAACTTTGGACTTTGGACTTTTGACTTTGGACTTTGTACACATTCATCAAAGTGAATGTCGGGCTCGTGATCGTTTCTGTTATGCCAAGTCCTTCCGCTAGTCCTTTGGTGAAGGTGGTTTTACCGGCGCCCAGTTCGCCGTGCAGACAAATAATCTGACCGCCAGTCATGGTGGTGGCGATTTTTTTACCTAGGGTTTTCGTTTCCGTTTCGGATTGTGTGGTGATTTTTTGCATAGTATAGCTCTGATTATAGCAATTTTAGGTGTTTTGTCAAAGGTTTTGGTGCTTGCTTAGCCATTATTTATCATGCTATACTGAGAAAGACTTATTTTATCTTGTACTATGGCATTAACAATTGAAGAGGTACGGAAAATTTCCGAATTGGCGCGCATCAAATTAACGGCGGAGGAAGAACAGCGTTATGCGACGACAATTTCGGCGGTGCTTGATTATATGACGATTTTAAACGAGGTGCCGACCGACGGGGTGGTACCGACTTTTCAGGTTACCGGACTTGAAGATGTATTTCGCCAAGATGTCGTGGAGCCAAGTTTATTGGATAAAAAATTGCTTGCGCAAATGCCGGCCACGGAATTGGACGAGTTGGTCGTCCCAGAAGTATTTGAAGCTTAGACAATTGTCATTTTGAACGAAGTGAAAAATCTCTGGCTCACTCATCGTTCGTTAATTAGTAAGCCAGAGATCTTTCGGGGTGAACCCCCTCAAGATGACAAAAAAATATGAAATTAAACGAACTAACACTCGCGGAAGCCATGGACGGTTTGAGTAAAAAGAAATTTAGCTCGGTTGATTTAACCAAGGCTTGTCTTGATCGTATTAATGAACGCAACGGATTGATTAATGCGTTTATTACCGTAAGCGATGAAAGTGCTATCCAAGAAGCGAAGCGCGCTGATGATTTGATTGCGGCAAAAAAATCTGGCCCACTTACCGGTATTCCTTTTAGCGTTAAAGACGCGATTTGCACCGCGGACGTTCGTTCGACCGGTTCGGCAAAAATTTTAGATAATTATATTCCGCCGTTTGATGCGACCGTGATCCAGACCATTCGCGCGCAGGGCGGGGTGTTACTCGGAAAAAACAATTGTGATGCCTTCGGACATGGCGCGAGTAATGAAAATAGTATGTATGGTCCGGTGCGTAATCCGCACGATACGACCAAAGTGGCGGGTGGGTCGTCGGGTGGTTCAGCGGCCGCGGTGGCCGACCACCAGGCGATTTATTCGATTGCGGAGGATACGGGCGGTTCGATTCGTCAGCCGGCTAGTTTTTGTGGTTTGGTGGGTTTGCGTCCAAGTTATGGCCGTAATTCTCGCTACGGTATTATGCCAATGGCATCATCCTTAGATACGGTAGGGCCAATCACCAAAACTGTGATGGATGCCGCGATTGTTATGAAAGAAATTGCCGGACGTGATGCGCGTGACGCGACCACTGTTCATACAAAGGTGCCGGACTATGCGCATGAATTGAGTTTGAAAAATAAAAAATTGAGCATTGGCGTTCCCAAAGAATATTTTGAAATCGCGGGGATTAGCAGTGAAGTAAAAGCGGCGACCGAAGCGCAAATTAAAAAACTGGAAAAGGCCGGTTATACGATTGAAGAAGTAAGTTTACCGCATACTAAATACGCAATCGCCGCTTATTATATTATCGTACCGTCCGAAGTTAGCTCCAATCTTGGCCGGCTCGACGGCGTGCGTTATGGCGTGCGCGCGAACACGAAAGATTTATTTAGTCTTTATACAGAGTCACGCGCTCAGGGTTTTCCGGAAGAAGTGAAACGGCGCATCCTTATTGGTACGTATGCCTTGTCCGCGGGATACTACGATGCTTATTACAAAAAAGCTCAGCAGGTACGCACACTCATCCGCGAAGATTTTGATAAAGTGTTTAAACATGTTGACGCTTTAATTACGCCAACGTCGCCTTTTCCTGCTTTTGGCATTGGTGAAAAATCCAACGATCCACTGGCGATGTATTTGGCTGATGTGATGGTAAGCCCCTCCGCTGTCGCCGGTATGCCAGCGCTCTCGGTGCCGGCTGGTAAGACAAAAGCCGGACTGCCGATTGGTGTTCAAATTATCGGCTCGCGTTTGCAAGAAGAAATAGTATTCGCGGTTGGTCAAGCGATTACCAACAACTAATTTAAATTATGCCAAAGAAAAAAATTGCACAAAAGATTTTAACGCCGACAGCCTTTGCACCGAGCATTGGTTCGCCACTTTCGGTGCCGCACGCGCATATTGAAAGCGCCGGCGCGGCGGTGAATTTTCGCGATAGTTGGCGGATTTTTCGGATTGTGACGGAAATGGTGGAAGGATACCAATTTCTTGGTGAACTTACGAAAGAGGTGATTGTGCTTGGTTCAGCGCGATTGCCATCAAATAGTAAATATTATCAGATTGCCGAAGATCTCGGCCGATTGCTTGGTAAAAATGGTTTTACTACGGTTACTGGTGGTGGTCCGGGAATTATGGAAGCGGCCAACAAGGGTGCTTACGAAGTCGGTGGTGAATCGGTGGGGCTCAATATTCAGTTGCCAATGGAACAGCGCGTGAATGCTTATGTAAAAAAAGCCGTAGGTTTTTATTATTTTTTTACTCGCAAGGTGATACTTACTTCACCGGGCAACGCTTTTGTATTTTTTCCCGGTGGCTATGGTACGCTCGACGAATTTTTTGAAGTGGTGGATTATATGGAGCTGGGTTTTATGGACCGAGCGCCGATTGTGCTCGTTGGCCATGAATATTGGGATCCGATTGTCGATTATTTGCACGAACGCGCGGTGGGTGAGGTGCACTCTATTCCCGCGAAAGAAATGGACAATTGGCATGTCGTCGCGACTGCTGATGAAGCGTATAGTTTTATCAAAGACAGCGTTGACCGGCCGAACATTTGTGACTCCGATCCCAAGAATCCACTTTGTCAGGAAGGCGGCACGGATTGGCGGGTTTTTCGTATTATGGCCGAGCTGGTCGAAGGATTTGAATTTTTGACGCGATTAAAGAATAATGTGACGGTGCTTGGTACCAAGAGTTGTTTACCCGGTTCACCGTACTATGAAGCGGCGTATCGTCTCGGTCAACAATTGGCGTTTAATAACCGAACAGTAGTTACCGGCGGTGGTCCGGGCATTATGGAAGCGGCGAATAAGGGCGCGTTTGAAAAGCGTGGACAGAGTGTTGGTATCACTATGCAATTTAACGGTCGCGAACGGGTGAATAAGTATGTTACACAGTCGCGTGGATTTTTCTTTCCGTTCGTGCGCAAGCTGATGATTACGTCACCGTCGGAAGCCTTTGTGTTTTTTCCGGGTGGGTTTGGAACACTGCATCAGTTGTTTGAGCTTCTGACATTACAGGAAACGAAAAAGATTGAGGTGGTGCCGATGCTTCTCTACGGACGTGAGTACTGGAAGCCACTGCTTGAGATTATTCATCGCTTGAATGTTAATTTCAAAACGATTTCTCAACCAGATGAACTTTTGCTTAATATTATTGATAAACCGGAAGATATTGTTCAGTATCTGGGGAAAGATTAAAATTCAAAGAAACAAGAAACAAGAAGCAAAAACCAAAATATAAGAAATAGATAAATATGTATGTTGGTAATTATGATTTGGAGGAAAGGACATTAGAGTTTTCGAAACGAATTTTGCGAATGATTAGAGCTTTACCCAAAGGTGATAGTAATAGAATTTTGAATAATCAATGTTTACGATCAGCAACATCGGTTGGTGCTAATTATCGAGAAGCAAATGATGCGCTCGGTAATAAAGATTTTCTTATGCGACTCAAAATAGTTCGCAAAGAAGCGAAAGAAACAAAATATTGGCTTGATTTAATTGTAGAAAATAATCTTACCTTCAAAGCAAGGTTGGTTGGATTACTTGATGAAATAACTGAATTAATTAAAATCTTTTCCAAAATGATTTCGAATTTTAAAAGTAGCAAGATAGAATAGGGAACGCAATTGTTTCGATTTTGTTTCTTGTTTCTTTGAATTTTTCATATGATTCCATTTTTTCAGTACAACGCCATACTTGTTGGTCCGGTGGTTTTGCAGGTTTGGGGAATGTGCGTGGCGGCGGGGATTGTGGCGGCGACTTTGCTCGCGGTGCGGTTGGCGAGGAAGTATGTTTTGCCGGAGGAGCCGATTCTCGACATGATTATCTGGGCACTGGTCGGAGCATTTCTCATGGCGCGGGTATTTCATGTAGTGTTTTATAATCTTAGTTATTATCTACAGAATCCACTCGAAGTGTTTGCGTTTTGGCATGGCGGCATGTCGTCGCTCGGTGGTTTTTTTGGTGCGCTTCTCACATTGTATATTTTTGCCAAGGTTCGTCATTTTTCTCTCAAAGAACTTTGGCCGTATTTTGATATCTTATCGGTAGCGCTCTGGCTGGGGTGGGGTATTGGTCGCATTGGTTGCTTCCTCATTCACGACCATCCCGGTACACTCACGCATTTTGTGCTGTCGGTGCAATATCCTGGCGGTGCGCGGCATGACCTAGGACTTTACGAATCGATTCTCGGCTTCGTATTATTTGGCGTTTTTATGTTGGCGTTTAAACCGCTCATCAAGAAACGTTGGGGATTAGTAACGGTTTTATCGTCATTATGTTACGCAATTGCGCGATTTTTTCTTGATTTTTTAAGAGCGGCAGATTTGCCAAATAGTGACACGCGTTATGCGATGTTTACCCCGGCACAGTGGGGGATGCTGGTCATTATTATAGCATTGACTTTTACGTTGTTTTCTGGTAGATTTAAGCAAAATAAAGTAGCAAGTCAGTAATGGAGAGTTCGCATAGTTGGTCTAGTGCGCACGCTTGGAAAGCGTGTAAGGCGTCAAAAACCTTCGAGAGTTCGAATCTCTCACTCTCCGCCAAAATTGAAAATCGGAATCGGAAGCAAAAATTCGGTCGGCGCGAAGCGCCGTCTGTTCTGAATTCCCCCCAAAAAGTCCTGAATCCAAAAGGGTTCGCCACACAGAGCGTGGCTCAAAAAGTACGGTTCGATCTTTAATTAAAAAGTTCGAACCTACTTTTTTAAACAAATGAAGATTTTCTTCATTTGTTTTCTCGTTAGCCAATTCCACCATATGAATATTAGCTTTTAGAAAATTTTCGGTAAGTTCGAACCGATTATTGGATTTTTTCTCAAAAGCCGATAATTTCTCTTTTAAAAGTTGTTTTTGATTTACTAACTTATTTTTAGAATCACGATATTCTTCCAAAGATAAAACATTTTCTAAATATAAGTTCATCAACTTTTCAACTTTTGAATCCAAAAGAGAAATTTCATCTTTTGTTTTTTGAGAAAAAATCTCACTCGATTGGGTTTCGGATGATTGGTCTTTTCTATTTTCTTCAATCATCCAATTTGCCCAATCGAGTGGCAAAGAAACTTTTTGAATTTCCGTTCTGATTTGAGAAGTGATGAGTTCCTCACGAACATATTTTTGCAAACAAGGATTTTTCCGTTTGGTACATCGCAAATAGTTATGACCTTTCTGCGTTTCGGTGGTAATGAAACAGCCACATTCTCCACAACGGAAAAATCCTCTATACAAAAATGGTTTTAGTCCTTTACTATGCGGTTTAGATTTTCGACTCATCACTTCTTGAACGGAATCAAAAAGTTTCTTTGTGATAATCGGTTTGTGCTTTCCTTCATATATTTCACCGTTATATCTCATTAAGCCAGTGAATATCGGATTTCTCAAAATTTGTTGGTAGTTGGAAACGGAAAGCACCTTTCCATTCTTTCTACTCAATCCAAGAGCGTTAAACTTATCGTG
>Ga0172379_10000191_pt1 | contig 163542 bp, 211 predicted proteins | sample GrowelOW334metaG_FD_119756 | JGI IMG/M metagenome (GOLD analysis project Ga0172379, IMG submission 119756) | Groundwater microbial communities from an aquifer near a municipal landfill in Southern Ontario, Canada - Groundwater well OW334 metaG | ecosystem: Environmental > Aquatic > Deep...
ATCTTAAACTCAGACATTAGAAATGTAACAAGAGATCACGTTGGTAGCCAAGTTGGGGCAGTTGTGGCTCACGATGCTTTGATGTTTATGGGAAAAGAGGATGCCAATAAAGTAATCGCTAGCTTGCCAAAATTATTAGGAGATGAAGGCGGATATGTTTATCTAAATGCACTTGCCACCTTAAGTCCAATATATCGCCAACCTGACAGGTATGGTGCAATGGTGGTCGGGAATAACACTCTGAAAGTTCGTGCCGGTTGCCACGGAGGAACTATTGAAAGCGGATTTTTTGAATTTGGAGAAATAAATGCCCGGTTAGCTCTCAGTGGAGGCGTAATAATTAATAGTGAAACAGTAGAAAGAGGCTTGGGTGGGCCTTTTGTCGATCATATGGTTATAGCCAGGTTCAGCCCGGACGCCTTAATCAGGGATTGATAAAAATAAACTTTCAGTAAGATGATTAAGTGTGACATAGAACTAATTTATGTTTTTTAACACATCAAGTAATTCTGTTTAAATAATTTTATATTTTATTACTGAATTATAATTTCGAAATAGCCATTCTACTGTTGGTATAATTTCCCATGACCAATAATGTAATTGTTTCCACCAATCCGTCCACTGCCGAAATTCTTGGCCAGGTTCCTTTTTCGTTGCCCGATGAAATTACATCCAAAGTTAACCAGGCCCAACAGGCAAAGATTTTATGGAAAGAGTTAGGAGTTGAGGGCAGGCACAATTATTTAGCTAGAATTATTGAATTACTTACAGAATCGCAGGAAGAGCTGGCCACGCTCCAGTCCCAAGAAATGGGCATGCCTATAACTGAGGCGAAAGTCGATGTTGAAGATGGTATTCGTTATTTCCAATGGTATCTTGACCATGCCCCCGAATATTTAGCTCCTCAAAAGACTTTTGAAAACGATGAAATTTATCATCAGGTATTTCACGAGCCTTACGGTGTTGCTGCCGTCATTACTCCCTGGAATTTCCCCATATCTAACTTTGTTTGGGGTGTCGCCCAAAATCTAGCTGCCGGTAATGTTGTAGTTTTTAAGCATTCCGAAGAATGTCCCTTGTTTGGTAAAAAAATCGAAGAACTTATTACTAAGGCAAATCTTCCTGTTGGTGTTTTTTCCGAAGTTTATGGGGACGGCCAAGTCGGGGATTTTCTGGTTCATCAAAATATTGATTTAATCTGGTTTACCGGAAGCACTAAGGTTGGTCAGCTGCTTTATAAAGTTGCCGCCGAGAAGTTTATTAAAGCCGTTTTTGAATTAGGCGGTTCGTCTCCGGGAATTGTTTTTGCTAATGCGGATCTCGACCGTACTCTCGAGTCAATTTTTATGAACCGTTTTCTTAATTGTGGTCAGGTTTGCGATGGTCTCAAAAGATTAATTGTCCACCAGAGCCGGTTTGAGGAAGTTGTCACTAAGCTCAAAGAGTTAATCCAAACTAAAAAAGTTGGCAATGCTGTTGATTCCTCTACAGATATTGGCCCGCTTGTTGCCAAGCGCCAGCTCGACACTCTCCAAGATCAATTCCAGGATGCGGTTGCTAAGGGCGCCAAAGTCGAAATTGGTGGTAAGGTAATACCCAGTCTCCCGGGTTTCTTTTTTGAGCCAACCATTTTAACCAACGTTACCCCCAGTATGTTAGTTTGGCAGGAAGAAGTCTTTGGCCCCGTTCTTCCGGTAGTCGCCTTCAATACGGAAGAAGAAGCGGTAACCCTAGCCAACGATACTCAATACGGCTTAGGCTCTTACATTTTTACTGAAGATAAACAGCTAGCCGCAAGAGTTGCCTCGAAAATAGAGGCGGGAATGGTTGGCATTAATAATGCTTATTATGGTCAGCCCTGCAGCCCCTTTGGTGGCCAAAAACTGTCCGGTATGGGCCGGGACCATGGTGTCTTTGGCTTTCATGACTTAACCAAAATCAAAGTCGTGGCTTTCGAAAAATAGTTCCAAATACACTACACTTTCAAACCGCAAAACTGAAGCTGTAAATTATCCCTATAACACTTAATCTCAGTTAGGATTTAAACTTTTGTTAAAATTCCTTAATGAAAACATTCATCCTCCCCGGTTATTCTGAGAAAAATAAGGTTTGGGTACAAGAGACTTCAAACAACTTAAAACCTTTATTTGATACCACAGAAATTTATTGGCCTCATTGGAGTAGTGGGCAAACAAAAGATAATTGGATTGAGGATGAAGTAAGTAGGATTATAACAAGCACTGAAAATCAGAATATTAACGTAATAGCCAAATCAGTGGGCACTATTGTCGCCACAACTTTAATCAAAACCAACCTTCACCTAATTAATAAAATTATTTTATGTGGAATACCATTTAAAGATTTTATGGTTGGTGATGAAAAAATATATGAAGTATTAAAAGAGCTACCTCCGGAAAAAATTCTATGTATCCAAAATGAAAACGACAATCATGGTAACTTTGAAAGTGTAAAGCAATTAATTCTCTCGATTAATCCAAATATCAAAGTTATTTCAAAGCCCAGAGCCGACCATGAGTATCCCTACTTTGAAGATTTTATTGAATTTCTAAAATAGCTATAGTTTTAAAATCGTTCGACTTCCGAAGCATAAAAATGGTGTTGGTGTTAAAAATCTTCACCTCCTTTCTTCATAGGAGGGAGCAGGGTAAGTTTTTCCCTTCCTCAATCTATGTAACTTTCCTAATCTATGATATGATAATTCACGTTTATTACGGGTGATTAGTGCCCGTTTTTAATTAATAACAATAATCTATGGCCGACGCCATCAAAACCACCAAAAACCGCGACGTTCCTGTCGAAAAAGTTAGAAACATCGGAATTATTGCCCACATTGATGGCGGTAAAACTACAACCACCGAGCGTCTTCTTTTTTATACCGGTAAAATCCACAAAATTGGTTCAGTTGATGAGGGTACTACTACTACCGACACCATGGACCAAGAGCGTGAGCGGGGCATTACCATTCAGTCCGCCTGCATCACCACCTATTTCAAAGACATTCGTATCAACATCATCGACACTCCTGGCCACGTTGATTTCACTGCCGAAGTCGAGCGCTCACTTCGTGTTCTCGACGGAGCTATCATGATTTTTGATGGTAACGCCGGTGTTCAAGCCCAATCCGAAACGGTCTGGCGTCAGGCCGACAAATATGGCGTTCCCCGTATTGCCTTTGTTAACAAAATGGACAAGGTTGGTGCCTCTTTTGCCCTAACTCTCGAAAGCATCCGTCAAAAACTCCGCGCTCCCATCATCCCCATGGTTTTGCCCCTAGGTGAAGAGCACGAGTTTAAGGGTGTCATCGATTTACTTGCCCAAAAAATGATTGTTTACGATAAAGACGAGGAAGGTATGGAGTTTTCCGTAAAAGACATTGCTCCCGAATACGCCGATGCTGTCGCTAAGGCCCGAGCCGAAATGATTGAAAAAATCGCCGGTGAGGACGAAGCTTTAATGGAAAAATTCTTAAGCGACCAACCTATAACGGACGCTGAGCTAAAAGCAGCTCTCCGTCAGGCAACAATTCACCGAAAACTCTTCCCCGTATTCTGTGGTGCCGCCTGGCGCAACAAGGGTATTCATCCGATTCTTGACGCCATTGTCGATTATCTACCCTCTCCTCTTGATGTTCCTCCTATGGAAGGTTTTGACGTCAATACCGGCGATAAACTGTTACGTAAACCTCTTAAGTCCGACCCTTTTTGCGGTCTATTGTTCAAAGTCCAGTCCGACCCGCACGTCGGTACTCTTTCCTACGTTCGTGTCTACTCTGGTTCCATCAAAACCGGTGTCGAGGTCTACAACAGTACTAAGCAAAAATCCGAGCGCATCGGTCGTTTGCTTCTAATGCACGCCGACAAGCGTGAAGGAATTGAGGAAGGTTTTGCTGGAGAAATCATTGCCTGTATCGGTCTTAAAGAGTCCGTCACCGGTGACACACTCTGTGATCGGAATGCTCCCATCTCCCTCTCACCTATTCAGTTCCCCGAACCGGTTATTTCTCTAAGTATCGAGCCAATAACCGCCGACGATCAGGAAAAACTAAGCAATGCCTTAAATCGTTTGGCTACCGAAGATCCCACATTCCGTGTTTCCTACAATCATGAAACCGGTCAAACCATCATCGAGGGCATGGGTGAACTCTATCTTGAAATCATCGTCGACCGTCTCAAGCGCGAGTTTGGAGTCAACGTCAAAACCGGTGCTCCTCAAGTTGCTTATCGTGAAACCATTTCCTCAAACGCTGACGGTGAAGGTAAATACATTCACCAATCCGGCGGTCGTGGTCAATACGGCCATGCCAAAATTAAAGTAGAGCCCAAGGGTAGGGGAGAAGGTGTCGAGTTTGTCAACGCCGTTAAGGGCGGTGCCATTCCTTCAAACTTTATTCCTGCCATTGAAAAAGGTGTCAACGAAACTCTCAAAAAGGGGATTATCGCTGGTTATCCGGCTACCGATCTCAAAATCACTCTTTACGATGGATCGTACCACGAAGTTGATTCCTCCGAAGCCGCTTTCAAGCTAGCCGGTGCTTATTCCATCAAAGATGCGTTTGTCAAAGCTACTCCCTTGATTCTCGAGCCCATCATGAAGCTCGAGGTGGCTACTCCATCTGAGTTTTTGGGTACAGTTATTGGAGATTTGTCCGCCCGCCGCGGTCAAATAGGTGGAACTAACGAGTCTTTTGGATTCACTACCATTTTGGCCACAGTTCCGCTGGAAGCCATTCGGGGTTACGCAACTGTGATCCGGTCCTTAACTCAGGGTCGCGGATCATTCTACATGGAGCCGTCTCACTACGATCCGGTACCTAGAGATATCCAGGAAAAGCTAACCATCAAAACCACTTCCTAACGTCATTGCGAGGAGGAACGACGAAGCAATCTCCTACTTCTTGTGGTCTTCAACCCTAAAAATGGTGTAAATTATAACTAATAATAGGTATTAACTAAACAATATGTCATCAAATCAAGAAGCAGAACCTAGTAATCTCAACCCTGATACTCGGGCAAAAGTAAACGCATTAAGTGCTAAATTACATACCCACTTACCAATAATTCAGGTAGAGGACTTAGCTCATAACATAGGTTTTGAAGAGTTAATGCAGGATATTCGCGATGCTATTGGTTGCTTAAGTAGGTACGCTCAAACTCTCCCCGATACACCAAACCCCGCGTCTTCTACCGGTGAACCTCCCCAAGTCCGCTAACTTTGTCATCATTCATTGTCTGTCATCCTACCGTGTCCGTCTAAGACGGAAGTCCGATCTTCACCGGAGGAAGAATCTCCTTCCCTCAGCCTTTTAAGTCTGCCCTCTTCGTTCTGGTCACAATATCACTTAATCTTCCCACTTGAGTAAGTTTATTTACGCAAACATCAACTCCTTTTAATTCATATGTTGATAGTCCTACTAATATAATGTCTGGCCACCTGGCGCGGACCTCCTCTGCTATAATTTCCCCGCCAAAGGTACCGATCTCATCGTCTGGCAATTGTCCATCAAGAGTTACTACTTGTACCCCAAGACTGCCAAAATCACCCACTTTGCTCAACGTTTCTTTTTGTGTTGTGGCTACACCGACTATTGTGTGCCCTCCGAGTTTAAGTCCGCGAGTTATGGTACGTATCCAGCGAGGATCGTCCTCTACCACAAATATTCCGGCAGCTTCGGGGCACATAAGAATTATTTAAATCAATAAATAACAAAGTATATCATTCTGTCATTACATCTTAGATAATAATCTTCATGTTGAACTCTGTTTCACCTTTCCTGTCAAATATTTTGCTTTGCTCCCGCCCACTTGCCAGTGGTGGGAGTACCACCCAAGGGGAAGGGGATTAGGTGGCCGGGTTTATCCGTCCTAGTTTTTGTGCTAACGTAATCTATACATTTTCTCCATTGCAAAGCAGTATTCTTATTGCTACAATCTTAAAGCTTTTTTCTTTAATAATTAATAAATTAAAAAAACACAAGGAGTTTCTATGGCAGATGTTTTTAAGAGAACCAAACCTCACGTTAATGTCGGTACTATCGGTCACGTTGACCATGGTAAAACCACATTGTCCGCCGCAATCGCTAAAGTTCAGGGTAACCCCAAATCTTACGCCGATATTGCCAAAGGTGGCACCGTGCGTGACGCTAACAAAATCGTTACCATTGCTATTTCTCATTTAGAGTACGAATCTGACGCTCGTCATTACGCTCACATCGATTGTCCAGGCCACGCTGACTATGTCAAAAACATGATCACCGGTGCCGCTCAAATGGATGGTGCTATTTTGGTCGTTTCCGCCCCAGATGGTCCCATGCCTCAAACTAGAGAGCACGTATTACTTGCCAATCAGGTTAACGTTCCTCGTTTAGTCGTCTATTTAAACAAATGTGATTTAGTCACCGATCCTGAATTTTTAGATTTAGTTGAAATGGAAATTCGTGACCTTTTATCTAAATATAGCTATCCAGGTGACGAAGTCCCCATCATCCGTGGTTCAGCCCTCAAGGCTTTAAATGGTGATCCTGAAGGTGTCGAGTCCATCAAAAAATTAATGGAAGCCCTCGATTCCTACATTCCTGAACCTAAGCGTGAACTAGATCAACCTTTCCTTATGCCCGTGGAAGACGTTTTCTCCATCAAAGGCCGCGGCACTGTTGCTACCGGTCGTATCGAGCGGGGAATCGTTAAGGTAAACGAAGAAATCGAGTTAGTTGGTTTAACCAAAACCCGAAAAGCTGTCGTTACCGGAGTCGAAATGTTCCACAAGCAACTTGATCAAGGTCAAGCAGGTGACAACGTTGGAATTCTTCTTCGTGGTATTGAAAAAGATGACATCGAGCGCGGTCAAGTTTTGGCCAAGCCCGGTTCCATCACTCCTCACACCAAATTCAAAGCTCAAATCTACTTACTTAAAAAGGAAGAAGGTGGTCGTCACACTCCAGTTTTCTCTGGATACCGTCCCCAAGTCTTCATTCGTACCACCGACGTTACCGGTGACATAGTTCTGTCTGAAGGTGTTGAAATGGTCATGCCAGGCGATAACGCCGATGTGTCCGTAACCCTCATCAAACCAGTTGCTATGGAAAAAGGTTTCCGTTTTGCCCTTCGCGAGGGTGGTTTAACAGTTGGAGCTGGTACCATCACCGAAATTATCGAGTAATCTAAATCCCCCCCCGGTGTTTCAACCGGGAGGGGGAATACTTATATAACTATGAACAAAGGCAATCGCATCCGCATCAAACTCAAATCATTTGACTCTCGAGTCATTGATGAAGCCGCCGCCAAAATCGTCCAAACAGCCCTTACCGCTGGCGCTCAAGTTAAAGGACCGATTCCTTTGCCCACCCAGAAGAAAAAAATGGTAGTTCTGACTAGTCCTCATACTGATAAAGATGCCCGTGAACATTTTCAAATCTACACTCATAAACGCTTAATTGACATTACCAATACCTCACTTCGCACCGTCGACAGTCTCCAGCACCTCGACTTGCCCTCCGGAGTCGAAATAGAAGTTAAAATGTAACCCCCATGATCAACGGATTTATTTGTCAAAAAATTGGAATGACTAACACCTATGACGCTTCAGGTAAGCGCTTAGCTATTACTCGCTTCAATTGTGCTCCTTTACCCATCACTCAAGTTAAAACCCAAGAGGTTGATAAGTATCAGGCTCTCCAAATTGCCTTCGGCCAAAAAAAGCGCCAAACTAAAGCAACTTTGGGCCGTCTTGCTAAAATCAAACTTGAAAAAGTAATGCCGCTCGGATTTATGGAGTTCAAACCTACCGATCCCGAAGCTACTTTTACTACCACTCAATTAATATCTATTGACCAGGTTTTTGCCGAGGGCGATAAAGTCGACGTCCAAGGTGTATCCAAGGGCCGTGGTTTTGCTGGTGTTATCAAACGTTGGGGATTCAGGCGCCAGCCGGTATCCGGTGGTCAGTCAGACCGTGTTCGTGCTCCAGGTTCTATTGGTGCTCAAACTCCCGGTAAAGTCCTAAAAGGTAAAAAAATGCCCGGCCACATGGGTAATGTTAAAAAAACTATCGAAAATTTAGTCATTCATCGGCTAGACACCTCAGCTAACCTTATGGAAATTGTCGGTTCCGTTCCGGGTTCCATCCATAGCTGGGTAATCCTTTCCAAAGCCAAAAAATGAACCTTAAAGTCTATTCACCAACTCTAGAGGAAACTTCTACCTTAAAACTTAATTCTGCTGTATTTGAGTCAGCGGTCAACAGTGTCCTTTTTTCTCAATATCTACGCGTTTACCGCAATAATCAGCGTGTCGCCAAAGCTTCGGTCATGGATCGGGGTGAGGTTCATGGTACCACTAAAAAAATGTGGGCTCAAAAAGGCACAGGTCGTGCCCGTCACGGCTCCGCTAAAGCTCCAATCTTTGTTGGTGGTGGTTCAGCTCATGGTCCCACAGGTGCCCAAAACTACAAACTAACTTTAAGTAAACCCCTTCGCCGCAAAGCACTAAGCTTGGTTTTAACCAACCTAGTCGCCGACAAAAAAATCATTGTCATTTCCGATTTATCCAAGCTTGAGGCCAAAACTAAAGTTGCTTCTGCCTTGTTTAAATCCCTGTTGGCTAAGTTTGAAATCAAAAGAAACCGTCCCAAAGTTCTTTTTATTACCTCCAAAGTCTATTCCAATGTTAAAAAAGCTACTCACAATCTCTCCTGGGTCAACTATTTAAGTGTTGGCCACGTTAATCCTTATTTGTTAGCCACCGCCCATTTGGTAGTCGTCTCTCCCAAAGTATTAGAGGCTTGGAACAAAAAATAACATGACCCGCGCACACTACATCATCACCTCACCTCTCGTTACCGAAAAAGCTATTGCCGATCGCGTTCGTGGTCACTATTGGTTTTGGGTAACTCCAACTGCCACCAAGGATCAAATTGCCGCCGCCTTCACCGATGTTTTTGGTCACAAAGTCCTAAACGTCCGAACTTCTATTAGTAAAGGCAAGGTTAAAACTAACTGGAGCACACATCGGACTGTTACCAAACCAACTCGCAAGAAAGCTGTTGTCATAATTTCCAAAGACCATAAATTAGACATTTTAGAGTTAAAAAAGAACTAACATGATCGCACCACGCTCACTTTTCACCATCAAAAAGAAAATTAACGGCCGTGATAGTCAGGGTCACATTTCCATTCGTCACCGTGGCGGCGCTCACAAGCGTTATCTTCGGACTATCGATTGGCGGCGTGTTCCCCACGATGTTGGAGCAACTGTCGTTTCTATTGACTATGACCCCAATCGTACCGCTGATATTGCCCTTCTTAGTTATGCTAATGGTCACAAAACCTATATTTTAGCCACCGCCAATCTTAAAATCGGTGATAAAATTTTAACTTCAACCACTGCCCCCATTTCTGAGGGTAACCGTTTACCTCTCAAAAGTATACCTGTTGGTGTGGCCATTCACTGTCTCGAGCTCATGCCCGGTGGTGGTGCCAAAATGGTCAAAAGCGCCGGGAACGCCGCCTATATACAAAGCATCGACGACAAGCAGGCCACAGTTAAACTTCCTTCAGGTGAAATCCGTCTTTTCAAAAGCGACTGTTGGGCCACTATCGGCCAAGTCGGTAACCAGAACCTAAGCAATATTAAAATGACCAAAGCCGGCGACTCACGTCACCGTGGTATTCGTCCTGGTGTACGCGGTGTGGCTCAAAATCCTCACTCTCATCCACACGGTGGAGGCGAGGGTCGCTCCAGTATTGGTATGAATCCTAAAACTCCATGGGGTAAACCCGCCATGGGCAAACGTACCCGTAAACGTAAAAATGCCAGTAACCGCTTAATTGTTTCCCGGAGAAAAAAGTAAGTTGATGGTTTATAATATAGCGCCAGCTTTAATTAAACTTTTTAACTTTATAAACTAACCAATATGTCACGCAGTTCCAAAAAAGGACCATTTGTTGACCCCCGTCTTCTTGAAAAAATTAAGAAGAATCCATCTGGTGTCGTCAATACCTGGGCTCGCCACAGTCAAATTCCTCCGGAGTTTGTCGGTCGTACTTTTGGTGTTCACAATGGCCGCAAGTTTATCAGTGTCTACATTACTGAAGATATGGTTGGTCACTATTTAGGTGAATTCTCTCCCACTCGTACCTTCAAAGGTCACGGTCGGGTTGTTAAACGTGTATTAGAAAAAACTTAACATGGCTCCCAAAAATAATACTAAAATTACTCCAGTTGTCGTCGCTCCCGTTATTGAGGTGACTCAAATGAATTTTTCTCATCCCAATGTTCCGGTTTCGCCCCGAAAACTGCGCCTGATCATTGACGTCATTCGTCCCTTGACTCCGCTAGTTGCCATCGACAAACTCAAGTTCACTAATTCCAGTGCCGCTCGTTACTTACATAAGTTTATTAAAAACGCTGTGGCTACTGCTAAAAATAACTACCAGTTCACTCCCGAATCATTAGCCTTCAAATCCATTGCCGCCAATGATGGTCTTAAAATCAAGCGCATGGATAAATCGCACGGTTCTCGTTTCGCCCGCGGTGTCAAAGTTAAAAGACATTCTCGCCTAAATTTAGTTTTATCTGGTAAAATAGCTAGTCCTTCAACCGAAAAATAATATGGGTCAAAAAATTAATCCTACCGGCTTCCGTCTAGAAACATTAGACACTAATCCTCAATGGCAGTCTGCCTGGTATGCGAATGCTAGAAAATACTCTCTCTATTTAATGGAAGATAAAAAAATCCGTGATTTCATCCAAAAGAAATTTAATTCCGCCGGAATTGTGGCTCTCAACATACTTCGTTCAACTAAAAAAGTTAAAATCGTCATCGTTGTTGCCCGGCCCGGTTTAGTAATTGGTCGCGGTGGTAAAGAGCTTGAAGGTCTTAAAAAAGATCTTGAAAAAATAGCCGCCTCTTCACTTGGTAAAACCGCCATCGAGCTACAAGTAGAAGAATTCAAACACCCCGATCTCTCAGCCAAATTAGTTGCCGAAAAAATTGCCTACCAATTAGCCAAACGTATGCCTTACCGCCGGGTTGTCCTGGCCGCCATGGACAAATCCATGGCCGAAGGTGCCAAGGGTGTCAAAATCACACTGGGCGGCCGTATCAATGGTGCTGAAATTAGCCGCCGGGAAAAATTCTCACTCGGTCAGGTCCCGCTTAGTACAATTCGTACTCGCATCGACTATCACGAAACTCCCTCTTTAACTCGTTCCGGATTTATTGGTGTTAAAGTTTATCTTTGTTTAGGTTAATCCCATGCTTCAGCCATCCCGCACAAAATATCGTAAGCAATTCCGGGGTCGCATGCGCGGACTATCCGCCGGAACTCGGGTTAGCTTTGGTGAATATGGTCTAAAGGCACTCGAATGTGGTTGGTTAACTGCCAATCAAATTGAAGCCGCTCGTCGGGCTATTGCTCATGCTACTAAAAGAAACGGTCGTACTTGGATTCGAGTCTTTCCAGATAAACCATTTACTGAAAAAGGTGCCGGCGCTCCGCTTGGTGCTGGTAAAGGTGACGTCAAAGGTTACGTTTGTGTTGTCAAGCCAGGTCGGGTACTTTTTGAAATTGCCGGTGTCGTCGAAGCCGAAGCCCACGTTGCTCTTAATTTAGCCGCCGCCAAGCTACCAGTTAATACTAAAATTATTAAAAAGGCCTAACCATGAAACGCACTGAAAAACAAAAATATTTAGAAATGGCCCCCGCTTCGCTTCAAAAAGAACTCAACACTTTGCGTGTTCAATTGGCCGAATTCAAACTTAAACTTCACAGTGGCCAGCTAAAAGACACCTCAGTCTTTAAAAAAACCCGACAGTCAATTAACTTATTATTAAATCTAATCTATCGCCATGATCACAAACAAGGGTAAAACATTCACCGGGGTTGTCATCTCCGATAAAGGGACCAACACCCTTACTGTCAATTTGGAATACAAATATCGTCATCCCAAATACAAAAAAATCTTAAGAAAAAACAAAAAGATTTATTCCGAAAATAATCTTGGTGCTGCCATTGGTGATACCGTCTGCGTCGTCGAAGTTCGACCGTTAAGTAAAACCAAGCGTTTTAGCACCAAAGAAATTGTTAAAAAAGCCAAAACCATATGATCCAGTTAAGAAGTTATCTCACTCCGGCCGACAACTGCGGCGCTAAAAAGCTCCAAGTCATTCACATTTATGGCGGTTATCGTCATCGAAGCACTGGTGTTGGTGGTATTTGTTTGGCAGTAGTTAGGGAAGCCATTCCCAACGGCTTGGTTAAAAAGAAAGACAAGGTCCGTGTCGTGGTTGTCCGTACCAAAAAAGAATCACATCGCACCGACGGTTCTCACATTCGCTTTTCTGACAATGCCGGTGTTATAATTGATACTCAGAAAAACCCACGAGGTACCCGCATTTTTGGACCAATCGCTCGCGAAATCAAAGATGCCGGTTTTAATAAAATTGCCTCAATGGCCAAAGAAGTCTACTAATATGAAAATCCGTAAAGGCGATCAAGTCAAAATAATACTCGGGAAAGATAAAGGCCGCACTGGTACTGTCGAGCGTGTCCTAACCAAAAGTTCCACGTTAGTGGTCAAAGACGTCAATCTCTACAAAAAACACGTTAAACCCGCCCAAGGTCGTCCCGGTGCCATCGTCACCAAAGAGCGCCCCTTAGCTTTCTCCAAAGTTCAGCTTGTTTGCCCCAACTGTAAAAAACCAACCCGTGTTGGTTATAAAATTACCGGCACTACCAAAGAACGACTTTGTCGCAAGTGTAAAGCTGTTATTCTTTCACCTGTTAAATAATGACTATCGATTTATCTGCACTCAAAAGCACTCTCACTACTCAAATTAGTTCCAAACGCAATACTCATTCATTGCCCGTGTTACTCAAAACTGTCATCAACTATCGTATTGCCGATGTTCGTGAATCAGCTGAGGGTGTTGAAGCCGCTCGTGAAGAAATTATTGCCATTACCGGTCAGTATCCTCGTTTGTGTAAAAGTAAAAAAGCTGTCGCTAGCTTTAAGCTCCGTGCCAACGAACCCATGGCTTTCAAAGTCACCCTCCGGGGTCAGCGCATGTATCAATTTGTCGAAAAACTTTTTAATTTGGTTTTACCCCGCCTCCGTGATTTCAAAGGCATGCCACTGGACTCTTTTGACGGGCAGGGTAATTACTCCCTCGTTTTAAAAGATCAGACCTATTTTCCCGAAATAAATTTAGATAAAGTCAACCGTATTCGGCCCCTGCAAATCACTTTTACTATAAAAGCCTCTTCCCAAGAAGAGTCAAAAATGTTATTATCCGCCCTAGGTTTCCCATTTGCTAAATCCTAACTATGGCCAATACCGCAAAAATACATCGTGAAACAACCAAACTAAGATATGCCAGTCGGTATCACAACCGCTGCCAGATTTGTGGTCGTCCCCGCGGTTTTATTCGTTTATTCAGGCTCTGCCGTCTCTGTTTCCGCAAGCTTGCCCACCAAGGCATGCTTCCAGGAGTTAAGAAAAGCAGCTGGTAATATGTCATCTCCATTAATTGATACTCTAATTCGTCTTAAAAATTCCTACATGGCCCGCCAGTCTGAGCTAACCATGCCCTCATCTGTTTTGCGTCTCAAACTTTTAGGCATGCTCAAACATCATGGCTTTGTCGCCGCCTACGAGCCTGTTGTTGACACTCGTAATGTTCGTGTCAAACTTAATTCCTCTACCGGTACCACCATTTCCGACGTCCGTCTTTTTTCTACTCCTGGCCGTCACCTCTACTCAAAAACTGGTTCACTTCCTTGGGGTAAATATCCTCATTCACTTATTATCATTTCCACCTCCCAAGGTCTCATGTCAGCCAAGCAGGCTGTCGCCAAAAAGATTGGTGGAGAATTAATTGCCGAGGTAATCTAACATGTCCCGAATTGGAAAACAGCCCGTCATTCTACCAGCCAATGTTACTGCTAATTTAACCGAGCGTTCAGTTGAAATTGTCGGGCCTCAAGGCACTATGAATTTCACCATTCCTCCCGCTCTTGGCGTCGAGCGTGTCGGAGAGACTTTAGTAATCTCTTGTCGCCGATCAGACAAGCCTAGCCGTTCACTTTTTGGAACTTTCCGTTCCAAACTTCACAATGCTGTTGCTGGTGTGGCTACTCCCTGGGTCAAATCCATGGAAATTCGCGGCACTGGTTACAAATTTACCTTAAGCGGTAACAAATTAGTTGTCATTTGCGGCTTCATTCATCCGGTTAACGTCACTTTTCCCACCGGGGTTACCGGTCAATTAACCGACGATACCAAATTAGTACTCCAAGGATACGATCGAGAAGTAGTCGGTCAGGTTGCTTCAAACATCCGTAAAATTAAACCCCCCGAGCCTTACAAAGGCAAAGGCATTCGTTATGCTGCTGAATTTGTTAAATTAAAAGCCGGTAAAACCGCCAAATCATAATGATCACTAAAAATCGCGCTCTCCGTAGACAACTAAGAATTCGGGGTGAACTCTCCAAAAATCAGGGTATTCCCCGTCTTACAGTTTTCAGAAGTCACGCTCACATCTATGCTCAAATTATCGATGACCGACATGGCATTACTTTGGTCGCCGCCTCAAGCGCAACAGTCAAAGGTGAAAAACTAACTAAAACCGAGGTAGCTGCAGCTGTGGGCAACGCCATCGGCAAGTTGGCAAAAGCTAAAAAAATTGATAGAATTCGTTTCGACCGCGGACCTTATCGTTATCATGGTCGCGTTAAACAATTAGCCGAGTCAGCCCGAACTGCTGGTCTCAAATTCTAAATATGGCCTACCCATCAAACGACTACAAACAACCCGATAGCGAATTCACTGATAAAGTGGTCGAAATCAAAAAAGTCAGTAAGAAAACCAAAGGTGGTAATCAAATTGCCTTTACTGCTCTTGTGGTCTCAGGTGACCAAAAGTCCCAAGTAGGTGTCGGTCTTGGTCGTGCCAAAAGTGTGGCTGATGCCATTAAAAAAGGCATTTCCCGAGCCCGTAAAAACTTCATAACCGTACCTATTATTGACGGTACCATTGCTTCAGAAATTTTTCTCAAGTTCAAAGGTGCTCAAATTCTTATGCGACCCGGTAAAAAGGGTAGTGGTCTAATCGTTGGTGGTCCGGTTCGGGCAGTTGTCGAGTGTGCTGGCTTAAAAGATGTTGTTTCTAAAATCGTCGGTTCTAAAAATAAATCAGTTAATGTTTGGGCAGCCTTCGAAGCCCTCACCCGTTTGGGTACTCTAAACCATGACTCTATTAAGTAATCTCACTCCCATAATTGCCAAATCCCAAAAGCGTGTTGGTCGAGGCATTGGCTCCGGCAAAGGCGGACACACTACCGGTCGTGGTCAAAAAGGAGACAAAGCTAGAGGTAAAACCAAAGCTACTTTTGAAGGTTCCAAAGTAAAAAAATCCTGGATTAAGCGTTTACCATTCTTGCGCGGTAAGCATCGGGTTTTACCCCAAAAAGATGGTTTGGTTGTCATTAATTTGGTAGCCGTCAATCGTCTTAGTCCCAAAACTATTGTCGAACCTGCTGTTTACAAAGCCAAATATCTCAAAATCTTAGGCCAAGGCAACATCACTTCTCCCTATCATTTCCGCGATGTAATCGTCACCGCTACCGTCCGTACCAAAATCGAGACCGCCGGTGGTAAGATAGACTAATGTCGCGTTTGACCCAAGCTCTATCAATCTATTGGCAAGCTCTAAAAAGCCCACTTGTCCGCCAACGTTTACTTTTCACCCTGGCAATTTTAGTCCTTTTCCGCTTCATTGCTCACTTGCCTGTACCCGGTGTTAACCTGGCGCTTCTTCGCCAGTTCTTTGCTCAAAATCAACTATTGTCATTACTGGACATTTTTTCCGGTGGAACTTTGGCCAACTTTTCAATAGCCGCCCTCGGCCTAAACCCCTACATCAATGCCTCAGTTATGATGCAGCTTTTAACCCTAATTTCCCCGCCTCTTGAAGCTCTTTCCAAAGAAGGGGAGTATGGTCGTGCCAAAATCAACCAATATACCCGCATTGCCACCATTCCGCTTGCGCTCATGCAGGCTGTTGGTATGTATGGAATTCTTCGCTCGCAAAATATTATTGCCACTCTCTCACCGCTGACTCTAATCGCCTTGGTTGTCAGTATGGTCGCTGGAACCATGATTATGATATTTTTGGGTGAACTCATCAATCAATATGGCGTTGGTAATGGTATATCAGTCATTATTTTTGCTGGTATCATCGCCCGCATGCCTTTTGCTCTTTTTCAAACCGCCTCAGTTACCGATATTTCCAATCCTCAAAACTTTGCTAACCTGTTAGTCTTTGGTGCCCTAGGACTGTTTATGGTCGCCGGCATAGTCATGGTCGAAGAAGCTATTTTGCGGGTTCCCGTCCACTATGCCAAGCGTGGTCAGGTCACCTATTTACCTCTCAAGGTTGACACCGCCGGCGTCATGCCCATCATCTTTGCTGTCTCGCTTGCTACCATTCCTTCCCTGGCTGGCCAATATTTAGGCCAGGTCCAAAACGAAACTGTCGCCAATCTTGCCCTCACCATCTCCCGCGTTTTTCGCACCGATGGCTTGGTCTACATTCTCTTTTATTTTTTGTTGGTTATTGCCTTTACCTTTTTCTACACCTCGGTCGTTTTTAAGCCCAAAGATATCGCCGACGAACTGCGAAAGTCCGGTGGTTTCATTCCCGGCATTCGTCCCGGAGCGGCCACTGAAGCCCGCTTCCAGTATTTAATCAACCGGGTTATTGCCATTGGGGCAGTATTTTTAGGTTTAATTGCTGTCACTCCCTCCATTGTCCAGAACATGACCGGCATCACTTCTTTAACTATTGGTGGAACCAGTATTCTAATCGTCGTTTCAGTGGTTATTGAGCTCACTCGCAAAATCGAGAATGTCGTCCAAACCTACAATTACGACAAGCTCACCTACTAAATGCCCCTAAATTTATTCATCATCGGACCATCAGGTTGCGGCAAAAGTACTCAGGCAAAGTTAATAGCCCAAAATTACCAACTTACTCATCTTTCCATGGGTCAGCTCCTCCGAAATGAAATTGAAGCGGGAACTGAGTTTGGTAAGCAAGCCCAAAGTTATATTAACGAGGGCAAGTGGGTCCCTGATGATTTAATATTCGACGTCCTTACTCCACATCTATCCTTGTTAGGCAACCAAAATTTTATCGTCGACGGTTTCCCCCGGGTTCTCAATCAAGGTCGAATCATCGAGCACTATCTGTCTGAAAATGGTCAACCTTTTTCCCTCCTAATCCACCTCTCAGTAACTTTTGAAGAAATTCTTACCCGACGTGCCAAAAAAGGAGCTGAGTTCCAGGATCAGTCTCGAACTGACAATACTCCCTCAGCCGTCGCTGCCCGTCAACAGTCCTACGAGGAAACTGTCGGCCCCATCAAAGACTATTTTGCCTCCACAGGAAAATTGTTTGAAGTTGATGGCAACCGTCCCGTTGATCCTATTTTTTCAGATATCTGTTTAGCTATTGATAACCTGAATAAGTGAATATTTCCATGAGAACTAAAATTGAAACCATTATCAATGCTTCCCGTGAAGCCCGCACCGATCAAGACTGGGAAAAAATCGATCAGCAGATTTCAGCATTAGCCGATGTTGATCCCAATCAAGCTGCCCAAGTAGCTTTAGCTTTTGTTACCGACCAAGATTCCCGAGTTCGGGATACTACCGCTTCAATTCTTACCTTTTTACCAATCGACGATCCACAAGTAATGGCAACATCAGTAAATCATATGATTAATATGGCTAAGTCAGATCGTGATGTCTTTGCTTCCGGTAGAGCGGCCACATTTTTATTAAAGCACCAAGAAAACGACGAATATAAACTTTCCATATCGCAAGCACTTTATGATTTTAAAAGCAGAGCTGTAATCAACAATTGGAACCAAGACTTAATCCAAAATATTCCCAATCCTCAACTTCACCAATTATTAATTTCAAATCAATCTAATTCATGAAAGAACCTACCGTTAGGGGCGTTGTTACCGAGGTCTTGCCCAACCAATTATTCAGAGTCCAGCTAGAGGAAGGCAAACTAATCATTGCCCATCTTGCCGGCCGTTTACGTCTCAACCGTATTCGATGTGTGGCAGGGGACCCCGTATCTTTAGTCCTCTCACCTGATGGTGATAAAGGCCGCATCGTTTACCGCGGCTAAAAGCCGCACCCCGATACTTATTTGTCTATCAAAGTTGGTAAACTTCTACCAATGGATCAAAAAAGAAGCCAGCCGGACCATGCTTTGTATTTGTGGTTAAGTATTTCCTGGATATCTACTTACTTTTTGGCCGGCTTTTTATGGAGCTGGTTTTTTTGTCCCCCTTCTCCAAAAAACCCAATAGGAGAATTTGCTAGTTTACCCATATGTCCTCAACTGAGTATTTATAAGTTAGGCTTATCGTTAATAATCTATAATCTTTTTCTTTTTGTTATCCTTCGGTCGCTATTTTTTCATCGTTTATCATTAAAAAGTTTGTTTTTCGGCCTGTTTCCTGTTTTATTTCTCTTGACGGCTAAACTTCTATTTCTAGTTCTAACATAGAATTAAATTTCACTCCATCGGTGGCGTTAAATCTCTTCTGTCATCTTGCTTCGTCAGTCTCAGCCGGTACTCCGATATCTTTCGAGTGTAGCAGTCTCTCTTTTCTAGTTTTAAGTAAGTATCTGATTGTTGCCCTGGGTTCTAATATAAAAAATTTAAGGTCACTTAAGTGAAAAAGAGAATGTTTGTCCTCAATATAATTTCTAGTTTGATTTAATGTGTCATCAATCGCCCTTTTTGAAAAACTTGTCATCCGTGCCGGTAATTTATCAACGTCAAACCATTTACCCATACACCGGGGATATTCTGGCTTGAACTTTCCTCCCAGCCTTCTACCTTCAAAAAAGTGTATTTTATTATTTGGTTCGGATTTATTCCCTACGTTGTAAACCCCAACACTTCTAATTATTTTTACCTCAAAATTTGACTCTTCCTTAGCCTCGCGAATTGCTGCCTTACTGGCACTCTCTCCTTTTTCAATTCCTCCTCCGGTTAGTACCCAGACTGGGTAATCCGACCTAAATACTAAAAATACTTTGTTCCTAGGCTTGTTTAGTAGAACCACAAACGAACCATCCATTTCTATAATTGTAATACATCCAACTTCATTTGGCTTATCAACCTCCTCCTTGTCATCTTGACCCCGAAAGCTATCGGGAGAAGAATCTCATTTTCAATAGCAGGTAAGGGAGAGGAGTACGAGATATTTTAGGCAGACTGTTTAGAGGTGGCTGACAACCGATTCTCTTCCTCTCCGAGAGGGGGATTCTATTGTTTAAAAAAGATTTCACTTTTTTCCCCATCACTTGGTCTTACCCATAAATATTTTACATTATTTTGTAAGTTGTTAAAATTTCTTCATGTCTTCTAACTTTGTCTCTCCTCATTTGGAAAAAATTCAAAAAACTATAATTTTTTTAGCCAATACATTAAAGAGTCTAAAAATTAATTGGTTGCTTGGTGGTAGTGGAGCTTTAATGGTTCACGGCATTAATCTCGTCCCCAGAGACCTGGATGTACTAATTTCCCCCCAAGACTTCTCAAGCTTTGTCCGTGCCTTCAAGATTTATATGCCAGAAGGGGATAATGACCTAAAGTATTCAATAAACGGAGTCGAAATTGAGCTAGTCCTTATCCCAAACTTAGGTCACCCGATTCAAGTACTATTTTTAGATGAATTAATTCCAGTATATACACTTCATGACGAATTGAGTTTCTATCAACAGCGGCCTGGCAAAGAAGAAATTGTTAAACTAATCAAAGAAAAACTCTAGTATATTTTTCTCCTTATTTCCCCTTTGCTATTGACTTACTTTTAGGTTACAATATCCGAGTCCTTCTATGAAAGTCAAATCTAGCGTTAAAACTCGCTGTAAAAATTGTAAAATCGTCATCCGCCGTGGTTTGCGGCGTGTTATCTGTTCTACTAAAAAGCATACCCAAAAACAAGGCTAATTATGAGAATTTCAGGTGTAGAAATCCCCGATAACGAGCGCGCCCAAGTCGGCCTAACTCGTTTTTATGGTATCGGTCCATGTAATGTTGTTGCCCTAGCCAAACAGGCTGGCATCGATTTAAATACCCGTATCAAAGATTTATCCCGTGATAATGTCACTGCTCTCATGAAAGCCATGGAATCATTCTTAACCGAAGGAGACCTTAAAAAAGAAATTCGCGAAAACATTGATCGTCTCAAAGCTATTAAATGTTATCGGGGAATCCGTCACATTGTCGGACTGCCTGCACGTGGTCAGCGAACCAAAACCAATTCCCGCACCCGCAAAGGTCGTCGAAAAACCGTTGGTTCACTTACCAAAGAAGCATGGGCAAAAATTGAAACTCAGCAAAAAGCTGCTTCAACCGCTAAAAATAAATAATCACCATGGCTACCACAATTAAAAAAACCGTCACTAAAAAAACTGCTCCCAAAAGCTTTTCTGAGGGCCGTTTATACATCAACACTACCTTTAATAACACTTTAGTTTCCATCTGCGACCCCAAAGGTAACACTTTGTCCTGGTCAAGTTCTGGACACGCCGGGTTCAAGGGAGCCCGCAAATCAACTCCCTATGCGGCCACTACTGCCATCGATAAAGTTTTGGAGCAGGCCCGCACTATTGGCATAAAGAAATTATCAATTTACATTAAAGGTCCCGGAACCGGTCGGGATGCCGTCTTACGGCTTCTTCGAACCAAACGTGATTTTGATATCGAGCTAATTGCCGATATTACACCCATCCCTCATAATGGGCCACGTCCTCCCAAAGCCCGCCGGGTTTAACTTCTATGGCTCGTGATACTGTCAATACCAAATGCCGCCTTTGTCGCTCCGAGGGCATCAAGCTATACCTAAAAGGTACTCGTTGTTTTACTGCTAAATGTCCCATCGACAAACGGGCCAACGTACCCCCTGGAATGCATGGCACCAAGCGTGCCCGCAAACCCAGTGACTATGCTCTCCAGCTTCGTGCCAAGCAAAAAGCCAAACGTATGTTTGGAGTTCTCGAGACTCAGTTTCACAACTATTACACCAAAGCTAAAAAGTTAACCGGTCAGGTAGGCGACAACCTACTCATTCTTTTAGAACGTCGACTCGATAACGTTGTTTATCAGTCCGGTTTGGCACTATCTCGGCCCATGGCCAAGCAAATCATTTCCCACGGGCACATTATGGTCAACGGCAAGAAAAATTCTATCAATAGCTTTCTTTTGTCAGTCGGTGACGTAGTTTCCTACGCTCCCAAAGCTTCTGAGTTCACCCGGGACATGTCCCGTATTACAATAGATAAAGATGCTACTGCTCCTGATTGGCTAAATGTTGATAAATCTGCCTTTACTGCTACAATAACCCGTCTGCCAATGGGCGACGATTTTCCCAAAGATATTGATGTAAATTTAATTATTGAATATTATTCAAGGTAATCTATGATCGACACTAACAAATTCCATATTAATGCTCTCAAGACCAGCGAGGGTTATGGTAAATTCGAAATCGCCCCACTCGTGGGTGGTTTTGGTCACACTATTGGTAACAGTCTTCGTCGGGTGTTGTTCATCACCATTCCCGGAGCTGCTATTACCCGGGTTAAATTTGATGGTGCCAACCATCTTTTCACCACTCTTCCTGGTGTCAAAGAAGACTTAGTTGAAGTATCTTTAAATCTTAAAAAAATTAAATTCATTTACGATCAGGAAGAACCCATAGTTCTCACCATCAACAAAAAAGGTCCCGGAGTTGTTACCGCCGCCGACATTCAAACTAGTGAACTTTGTCAGATCGCAACACCTTCACAGGTAATTGCTACCTTAGGTGACAATAAAGCCGTATTTAAAGCCGAAATTACTGTCGAGCGTGGAGTTGGTTACACCATGGCCAAAGAGTACAAAACTGACGTTATTGGTGAAATCATCCTAGATGCCACTTTCACTCCTGTTACTAAAGTAAACTATACTGTTGAGCCCACCCGTTTGGGTAAAAAGTCTGATTTTGACAAACTAATCATGGAAATCTGGACCGATGGTTCAGTAGACCCCCTCGATGCTATCAAGCATGCCGCCAAAGATATCGTCCGATCTCTCAATCAAATTGTCGATCCTCAGGATTACAATGACGAAGTCATCACTCTCACTGCCATGCCCGGAATAGCCGGAGGCGACGTATCTGTTGAAGAAATCGAATTACCACTTCGTGTAACTAACGCTCTTAAAAAAGCCGGTTATTCCACCATCGAAAACTTAGTCAAAGCCGGTCGGGGTGAAGTAGCCAAATCCAAAAATGTGGGTGAAAAATCGTTAAAGATTATTGATAGTTGGCTAACCGAGCGCGGTTACGCTTGGAAATAACATGAGGCATCGCAATTACGGAAAACAGCTTGGTCGCAACCACCATGAGCGCCAAATTCTTTTAAAGAATTTGCTTCTCTCGTTTTTAACCTACGGTAAAATCAAATCTACTCCGGCCAAAATTACTTCGGTTCGCCCGCTCGTTACCAAATCCATCCGTAATATTTTAACTCGCGACCGTTTAACCAGCTCCCGCTTTCTGGGTCGCTTCATTAATTCCCGCTCTACTATTAAAACAATTTTAGATCAGTTCACTGCCTCTTATACCGATGGCGTCCGTCCTCAGCTTGCCATCGTTAAAATACACCGCCGGGTAGGGGATAATGCTATTATTTCCGAACTATCTTTAAATCCGGCTCTTAAGCCATTGTCTATTGTTGAAGTTGTCAAAACAGACAAAAAATCAGCAAAAAAAGCAGATAAGAAAACTGAAAAAAAAGCCGCACCCGTCAAAGTAGAAAAGAAAGTTGTTAAAAAAGCTCCTAAGGCTGAGGCCAAACTATGAAACCTTTCACCACTCCCGTACCTAATGTAATTGTCCGCCACTGGCATCTAGTCGATTGCGAAGGTCAAACTTTAGGTCGATTAGCCACTAAAATTGCCCATCTTCTTATTGGAAAAGGTAATGTAGATTTTTCCTATCACCAGGATCGTGGAGACTACGTTGTCGTCACTAACGCTTCCCTAATTCAAGTTACCGGTGACAAGCCTAAAACCAAGATCTATCATCATTATTCCGGTTTCCCCGGTGGCTTAAAAAGCCAATCCTTTGGTGAATTAATGGCCAAGGATCCTTCAGTTGTCATTACTCATGCCGTAATGGGTATGATTCCTAAAAATAAACTCCGATCTCGCCGCATCTCCCGCTTAAAAATTTTTAATGGGTCCGAGCACCCTTATTCCGATAAATTAAATGGTTAAAACCACCCCTAAAGTCTCCAAGACTCCAGTTTATTTCTACGCCATCGGTCGGCGTAAGTCTGCTGTTGCTGCCGTCAAACTATTTTTAGCCGCAGGGGATTCTACCATCAACAAAGTTGCTGCCAAAAAATATTTTAGCTCGCTTTTAAATCCTACTCATTATGAAGGTCCTTTTACTGCCACTGGTGTTAAAACCTATCACTTCAGTGGTCGGGTCATGGGTGGGGGTCTCGAATCTCAGTCCGAAGCTCTCATTTTAGCTCTCTCTCGGGCCATCAAAAAATCCGATGATACTCAGGGTGAAGTCTTGCGAAATGGTGGTTTCTTAACCGTCGATTCCCGTGTCCGTCAGCGCCGCAATGTTGGTACTGGTGGTAAAGCCCGAAGGGCCAAACAGTCTCCAAAGCGTTAAGTTGGATTTGTCATCCTGCTGTGTCCGGCTCAGACGGAAGTGTAGCGAAGGATCTCCTTCCTCTGTTAATCTATATCCATGACCTCACTCTCTCTCTTTGTCCTCTCCCTAACCCAAGCCATCACTGAATTTATCCCCGTCTCTTCTTCCGGTCATCTGACACTAATTCAGTCCTGGTTTGGTCTGGTGCCTTCGCTTGGTTTAGATGTCTTTTTAAACACCGCTACCCTTGTCTCAGTTTCCCTCTATTTTTATCCCCGTCTCCGCGCATTAATTAGCTGGTGGTTACCCCTTATAGTAGGCTCTCTTCCGGCTGCCTTGGCGGCTCTGATCTTTGGAGATCAAATCGAATCAGCTTTCAGCTCAACGGCTATTTTGCCTTATTCCTTTTTTTTAACTTCAGTTTTTCTTTTCTCTACCCGCTTTATTAAACCCAGCACCAAACCACTCACTCTAACCCGGGCCCTAATTATTGGCTTGTTTCAGGCTGTGGCCATTCTCCCTGGTGTTTCCCGCTCCGGGGCAACTATCTTTGCCGGTCTGTTAGTCGGTTTATCTCCCGCCTCTGCCTTTCAATTTTCTTTTGGTCTCTTTGTTCCGGCCTCACTCGGTGCCATATTTTTAAAGCGAGATTTGTTAGTAGCACTTGGTTTAACCCCACTTCAGTCATTTTTAAGTTTCGCTCTGACTGCTGCCTTGGGTTTTCTGGCCCTGCGAGTTCTCGAGCGTGTCGTCACCTCCCACCGTCTCTGGATCTTTGGAATCTATACTTTTTTGCTTTCTTTGATTCTTTTTGTTATCGGTAAGCCTTAGTTGGTGCTATAATCACCTATAACTCAAACAACAGAAATTAGCGTATATTGTAGTTTTGTCCCACTTAAAGCCAAAATCTCACCCACCTCTGAATCTCCCGCAGTTCCCTCTGGTATATGTCGCACCATGTGCGGTTGTAATCTAGGTACTAGTTCAGAAGTGACCTACGCCCACCGCGCCGATCTAGTCTATGGTGTGGGTTTACATGTTGTATCGTGCCAAAAACACCAAGCAGAAGTTGATAAATTTCACGCTCGTTTAGCTTCTGCTTCTAGGTCTACTCCTTAGATTGTTTTTACTCTAAATCTCGCCAATCTCAATTGCCGTAACCCGAATAATTTGCCCGTTAACTTCCACTTCTTCATTTAATCTTTTACCGCTTAACGCAACGCCGAGCGGGCTTTCAACCGATACCCATCCCGGAGTTAACCTCGCGTCATTTTTTCCAACCAGCGTTATTGTCATTGTTCGCTCGTCTTCCAAATACAGCAAGGTCACTTTATGCCCAAACTCAATTATTATTGTTTGAGTTGGTTTGCCTTGTACTATGCTGTGGTGTAAATCAGTTAAAATTTCTTCAATCTGGGTATTGAGCATATTAGCCTTTTCCCCGGCGTAAATGTAGGCAGAATTTTCTTTCAGGTCACCTTCTTCCGCGGCCTCGCGTCGCTTAATATAAGTTAATCGCAGCTCTTCTTTAAGTGCCACTATCTGTTCTTCCAGTTTTTCCTTTCCTAGTTTAGTAATTGAATTTTGAATTTTTGGCATACCGTAAATAATATCACACCCAAGAAATCTAAAGGTATATACTAAAATAATGAGCACTCAAACTTCGCTCGTGTCCGATTACTTAAAGTTATTAGAAGAAAAGTCCGCCCTTGACGCCCGTCTAACAGCTCTAGAAGTTGATATTGACAAATTTTGTCGGGACAATCATCTCAAAACTCTCCGTGGTTCGACTCACTTAATCTACGTCATCCGCAAAATTCGTACAGTCTTCCCTTCCAAAAGCTCTCCTAAGCGTCTTGAGTTAGAAAAAGTAATTGCCGCCTCCCCCGAAGGTTCCAAATATTCCACCCTCGACATTCTCAAGTTAGCCGCCGCCTATGACGCGGGCAAGCTCTCCGATTCCTTTGTTTCGAAGCTTTCTGGTTTCATTGCTACCAAGCCCTATCTTAAAATCTCTCTTTTACCTCTAAAAAAAGCCAAACGTAAATCCCAATAGTTACCGTTAACCAAAATCTAAAATCTTCTTAAGTCTTTCCTCACCATCATACCCCCTACAAATACTACAGCCAATAGTTCCAACCAGCCGCTAGTGAAAGTTTCATACTTAACCCCCCCAACATCTATATTAGGAAACAAAACCACTAAAATCACAAATCCAAAAAAATAAATAAATAGCCAAGTGCCAATAAACCAGTTCAAACTGCTCACTTTCTTCTTTCTCAAAGTTAGTCTCATTTTCAACTTTAATTATACCTTCTTACCTTGCTCGTCGCCATACTATTTCACAGCATACTTACCATCTTCAAATAAAAATACACGGAATTTACCAATAGAGTATACTATAGTGTCTAAGATGAAGTATCCAAGCATAGTATTTGTAGGGACTTATCCACCTCGGGAATGTGGCATTGCTACTTTTACGCAAGATTTATTAAATTCGAGCATTAAGTATTTAGGTGCCGGTGTAGTCTGTAAAGTTGCGGCAATGAATGTATCGCCCCTCGATAAACACGTCTACCCACCAGTTGTTGAGTGGGAAATTGATCAGAATAACAAAAAACAACACATCGATTTAGCCAAAACTATTAATTCCGACCCACTCTACTTGGGTGTCATCGTTGAACATGAATATGGCATTTATGGCGGACCGGATGGCGAAAACATTCTTTATCTAATTGAACGCCTCCGAAAACCGGTTATTGTTACCCTTCATACCATTCTGCCAAATCCAAGCAATTCAATGAAGCAAGTAACCGAAAAAATTGTCCAAGCCGCTCACACGCTTATTGTTCTGACTCAAAATTCAAAACAAGTTTTGGAGAGAGTTTATCCCATGTCAGTTGGTAAGGTGCATGTTATTCCCCACGGAGTTCACCCCACTCTATTCTCACCCCCCACTCGTTTTAAAACCAAACTAAAGCTAACTAATCGAACAGTTTTAACCACCTTTGGTTTATTAAGTCGGGGTAAAGGTATTGAATATGTTATTCGCTCCTTAGTCCCGGTTGTCAAAAAGCACCCCAAAGTACTCTACTTGGTTTTAGGTAAAACTCACCCCGTAGTTCATCGTCAGGAAGGGGAAAGCTATCGCAAAGAATTAACTCAACTGGTCAACCGTCTTCATCTTAAGCGTCATGTTAAATTCTACGACCAATATCTAACTTTACCCGAGTTGCTTGAGTTTCTCAAAGCCACAGATATATATATATCCACTTCCATTAATCCCGATCAGGCAGTTTCCGGTACTTTGTCCTACGCCCTGGGGACTGGCCGGGCGGCAGTAAGCACTGAGTTTGCTCAGTCCCGGGAAATCATCACCCCTCAAGTCGGCCGCCTGGTACCCATCAAAGATCACTCTTCCATGAGCCTGGCTATAAACGATCTTTTATCCGACAACCCAAGGTTAAAACGCATGCACCGCGCCGCCTACACCCTAACTCGCCCCATGCTTTGGACTACTGTCGCCTCCCAATATTTAAAACTGTTAAATCAAAGCATTATTCCTCCCCTAAACTTCTCTCATCTGGCTAACATGACCGATAACTTTGGTCTGTTTCAGTTTGCCAAGCTGTCAACTCCCGACCCAACTTTTGGTTATACCATCGACGATAATTCCCGAGCTTTAATCCTTGCCAGTTTCTATGGCAAGACCAAATTGGCCAAAATATATCTAAATTACATCAAAACTTGTCATATACCCGATGGTTCTTTTGTAAATTACCTAAGTCACCCAACGCGGCAGCCCACTTCTCAAAATAAAACCGAAGATTTAACTGACGCCAATGCTCGGACCCTCTGGGCTCTCTCGGAGTTTATAGTAAATATTAATAACCACCCCGACCTAATTAGCATTGCCAAAGACTTATTTTTTAATAGCTGGAGTTCTCTCAATTTAGGCCAGCATCTAAGAGCTAAAGCCATCGTCATCAAAGCACTGCTGTTGGTCCAATCGGAGTTTCCGGAAATTAAAGTAGAAATAAATAAAAAAATCGACATTTTAGTCACAGACCTTACCCTAGCCTTCACTCAAAACTCCACCAAACCTGAATGGCAGTGGTTTGATTCTAGTCTAAAATATAACAATGCCGTCATTCCCGAAAGCCTGATTCTGGTGGCCCATTCACGCCTCGACTCCTCTCTATTAGATATCGCCATCAAGTCCCTCTCCTTTTTAATCAAAACAAGTTTTGTAAACGATTATTATCAGCCAATTGGTAATGATGGGTGGTACCAGCAGGGTGGGCAGTTGAGTCTCTACGACCAACAGCCCGAAGATCCCTCGTCCATGATACTCGCCCTCAAAGCCGCTTTTATGGCCACAAAAAACGAAATGTATAAAAATTTAGCTTCAATTTGTTTTAGTTGGTTTTTGGGAAACAATAGTCAACAAATTCCTGTCTACAACTTTAAAACTGGAGGGTGTTATGATGGATTAACTTCAAGCGGTGTCAATCTCAACCAAGGTGCCGAATCACTTGTTTCTTATCTTTTGTCAGTAATGGCCATCACCAACTTCAACCTAAATGAAAATTCAGCAAATTAGAAATATTTTCCCCAACTTACAGGTTGCCCGCTTCAATCTGGCCGCTTGGCAAAAACAAAACAGTGACTCCGTCTATTTAATCGGTAGGGAGGTAATCAAGGCCAGCGCTTTAGGCCAGCCTGATACCGGTATTTTAAAACTATTTGAATTAAGCTCAGAAGGAGCCATAGTTCAGGAAAGGCTAATCTGGGAGCCTATGTTTGAGGGCATTAATCTAGAAGATCCCCGTGCCCTTGAGTTAGAAAACGAAAATTTAGTCATTGGTTTAACCGCAGTCCTCTGTGACAAAGCTGGCCACTCTCTCCCATTTCCGGCTATTGTCAAAATTAATTCTTTTAATACTTGGGAAAAAGAGCTCCCGCCATTTTTAGTCATCTCCACCTTTGGCTCGGGAAAAAACATGACTCCTGTTGACAATGTTACCTATCTTTTTCGGCCCGACAGTCCGGACTATAATCACAAAATCGTGGCATTTTCAGTTCACGCCCAAACTCCTGAAAAAATTGGCGATATTGAGTTCCCTACTTCTCTTCCCTGGGCACAGTGGCGCATAGGTACCACCATGCCTCCCATTTGGCTAAACTCCACTGAAGCCCTATTTATCATTCACGGAATTACCATTCAAAAAATTGATGGCCAGGACAAATATGTTTACAGTATTGGACGGGCTAAGCTAACCCGGGTAAACAACAAATTCAGTCTTACTGTTGCCCCCGATCCAATTCTAACCCCTGATAATTTTATTGACCAAAATGGTCTGCCCTTGGTCCAAGAGCTCCATCCTGACATTCGTCGTGTCGTTTATTCCTGCGGAGGTATTATCAAGCGCCATAAGCGTGATAGTTTGTCACTCTACGTTAATGTCGGCGACAGAACTACTTTTGAAGTCGACTTCTCACTTGAAGAGCTCAAACTTGGCTTGTTTTAACTAAACTAACTAAAAAATTCTATAAGACAACTACTACAGTATGAGATTTGGAATAAAATACGTAATAAACAAGTATGAATAGTTTTGTAAGATAAGTAATGGAAAGCTGTAATAAATTGGAAAAATAGGCAAAAAAACCGCATTTGTCTGTTGCCAATCGCCACTCAAGTGACTATCATGATATTAGAGGATGAAAATATCAATACTAATTCCCGCTCACAACGAGGAAAAATCCATTGCTGCTTGTGTTGAGTCTTGTCTTGCTCAAACTCGCACCCCGGATGAAATTATTGTGGTCAACGACAGTAGTACCGACCAAACGGCCCAAATCCTAAAAAAATTTGGCTCCAAAATTAAAGTCATCAACAACGTTTCCCGTCACAACAAAAGCTATGCCCAGGAAAAAGGTTTGGAGTACGTCACTGGAGATATCTTTGTCTCTACCGATGCTGACACTATTTTAGACTCGCGCTTTGTCGAATTGATTGAAAATGACTTTCAGGATAATCGCGTTGCCGCTGTCGCCGGATATGTCAGAAGCCGGCGCTATAACTGGCTTACCAATATTCGGGCCTATGACTATAGTATCGGTCAACATATTCATAAAAGAGCCCAAACTATTATGGGATTTATGTTAGTCATCCCTGGAGCCGCTGGTGCTTTTCGCACACAAATATTTAAAGACTATATAGGTTTTGATCATGACACTTTAACCGAAGACTTAGATTTTACCTACAAACTTCACCACCATAACTTAATCATTAAATATAACCGTGAGGCTATTGTTTACACCCAAGACCCCTCAACTTTGAGTTCCTACATCAATCAAATGCGTCGTTGGTATGGCGGTGGCTGGCAAAATCTAAAAAAACACCTGACTCTAGATTTAATTTCCGAGCCTGGCCGGGCACTCGAGTTAACTCTTATTTATGTTGAAGGCTTAACTTTTTCCTTAATTCTCCTACTCCTGCCCATAATCAACATAAGCTTAGCCCTAAAAGTCTTTGCGTTTTTTGAGCTCACAATTTTTATTCAATCCATCTATGCCGCCTACAAGGAAAAGCGTCCCGAAATTTTAACCACCGCTCTTTATTATTGGTTTATTATGCTCATTAACGCTTCCATATTCCTAGAACAATTTATTAAAGAAATAATTTTAAAAAGACGCAATCTTATTTGGTTTCAACCAGAGAGGGTAAAACTATGAGCTACTGGCCGGGTTTGTCCCTAATCATTCACCTTGTGATTGTGGTACTTAATAATTTAATTCCCAAAAAAATATAGTGAAAAAAATCTTTTCCTATTTTATTGTTCTATTGTTTTCAGTCTTAATTACCGGGGCTGGCGGCTACAGCCTTAACCTGGCTCTAAGCCGTGGTTCAAATTGGCAATATTTATCAACTGTTAGTCAACAGTATTTCAACGACAATTCCCAACCAGCTGTCGCCGGTGTCCGCGTCAATCAAGTCCAGGCCTCCGGCCCCCAAATCTGTCGGTCAGTTACTAGCTACTCGTTAAACCCCGATAGGTCCGTAGTTGATTATCTCTATGCTCACTATCAGGACTACTCATTCTCAAATAGAAGTAGTCTGGCTCAAAATCTCGGCATTACTAACTATATGGGCAGTCACGAGCAAAATTTATTACTCATAACCAAGTTAAAACAAACCAATCATCCATGCGACGAATCTTAATTAGTAACTTGTTAATTTCTATCTTTATTCTCGGGTTAGGCTTTTGGTTCCTACCCGCACACAACCCGGGTTATTCTCAATCTAATAATTTAATTTCTAACTCCTCAGTTGAAACAGCATCCTCGGTGTCCACAATTCCCCAGGATTGGTATAAGGATTTTTATGGCCGCATCACCAAAAAATTCACCTATCCGGTTGCCGGTTACGCCAGTGATCGTGGTTTATGGGTAGAAATTTCCAAGTACACCTCAGGTGATGCTAAATGGGCCTTTAATGATGTTCCGGTTGTAGGTAGTACTGCTTATCGCTATTCAGATTTTTACAAATCAAACATCAACTCATATCTGATTATTCGCTACAAATTAAAAAACGGCAATTATCGCTATGTAGATTTAGCCACACTTAACTGGTCTGAAAACTGGACCCAAACTTCTCACACTTTTACTACACCTTCAAATGCCACATCGCTAACTGTTTATCATTTAATAAAAAACGTTGGCTGGTTAGCTACTGATGACTTTTCCCTTACTCCCGAGTCTCCTCCACCGGTTCCTACTCCCACCCCCTTTCCGACTGCTGTCCCCACCGACATGCCTGCCATCACTCCTACCCCGACTCCGATAATTGATACTCCTACTCCAACCAGTGTCGTCCCAACTAATACTCCCATACTAACTCCAGTGCCTGATACACCTACCCCAACTTCAGTAATTGATCCCCCAACTCCTACCCAAGACCCTCTTCCTACTGGTATTTCCACTCCAACAGATACTCCTGTTCCCACTCCAACACCAACCCCATTAATTGATACTCCTACTCCAACCAATGTTGTCCCCACCGACATGCCTGCCATCACTCCTACCCCGACTCCGATAATTGATACTCCTACTCCAACCAATGTTGTCCCCACCGACATACCCGCTAGCACTCCTACCCCTTCCTCTCTGCCCACTGATATTCCTCCCACCCCCACCTTAACTTCTACACCTCTTCCCACCGACACTCCTCCACCCTTACCCACAAACACCCCTGCTCCCACCAATAATCCCACCCCGCTTCCCACTCCCCAGGGTAATATTATTTCAAACCCATCAGTGGAGACTAGTATCTCAGGGGTAACTCCGGATTCTTGGCTACAGGGTACTTGGGGTACAAATTCTACAACCTTCATCTACCCGGTCCCCGGCTTTTCAGGTGACAAAGCCGCCAAGCTCGACATAACCCAGTACACTGATGGAGATTCTAAATGGTATTTTTCCGACGTACCGGTTACTCCCGGGCTCGAGTATACTTTTCGTAACTCGTACCTGTCTACCGTTCCCAGTTCTTTAGTTGTTCGCTATACCGACCAAGCCAGCGGTGCTTTCAGCTACGTAACTTTAGCTAACTTCAATCCAACATCGGGTTGGTCCACCTCCTCTATTAATTTTCCCGTTCCCGCCGGAGTCTCCTCACTTACCATTTTTCATCTAATAAATTCAGTTGGCTCTTTAACCGTCGACGATTACTCCCTTGCTCCCGTTCCGCCCCCGCCAACATTCGCCAAGGGCATAGTCTCGCTCGACTTCGATGACGGCTGGCTCTCCACCTTTCAAAATGGCCTTCCCATTCTTGATTCTGCCGGTTTCAAAAGCACTCAATATATTGTTACCGGCTACATGGCTAACGCCCCGGGTTATGTCAGCGCCGCCCAGGTCCAACAAATGGCCGCCGCCGGCCACGATATTCAGTCCCACTCCCAAACCCATGCTGATTTAGTTACTTTGACCCAATCTCAAATGACAGCAGAAGTTTGCGGTTCCCGTCAGGACTTAACCAATATTGGTCTCACCCCTATCTCTTTTGCTTTCCCCTATGGCTCCTGGAATCAATCAGTGCTCGACACTGTTGTCAGTTGTGGTTACTCTGCTTCCCGCACAGCCCTAATCACCGATGGGGGATTTAACTATCCCACTCAAAACCCATATTTACTCAAAACTTTTGATGTTGAATCGTCTACCACTCTTGTCGATATTCAGTCAGCCATCGACTCTGCCGCTACCAACCATACTTGGTTAATTTTACTAATGCACGGAGTTTCGGGTGATGGTTCTCAATATGATACTCCACCCTCCAAGCTCCAAAGCATAGTCGATTATCTAAAAACCAGTAATGTCGATGTGCTGACTGTCAGTCAAGGTTTAGCCAGACTAAACTAGTTTTCTAACCCCAGCATTGATCGTTTAAATGCTCGAAGCGACCTTGGGTCAGACCAAATCCGCCAATCCTGTTCCTTCTTTTGGTTAAACCAAATCCATCCCTCCAGTTTGTCGTAACTGCTAATTTCTTCTCCGGCAGTTGTAATCCATTTCTCCTTTTTTGTGTCTGTCCCACTCGCCATCGAAAATATTATTATTGGTTTATTTAGTGTCGCTAGCTTCTTTAGCGAATCGTCAAAGACTTCTGTCCATGACTGCCATGGGTCACCAAAGTTAAAGCCGTTTACCCCTACGTAGTCCACATACTTATCTCCCGGGTAGTAGGTTAAGGGTTCACTGTCTTGTGTGTCGGGTATCGAATCGTTGTTAATCGCCCAGCCAAATTTAACGTTGGTCGCTTTATCAAAGAATCTACGGACATATCTATAAGCATCAATATGCTTTTGAGGCGTGTTGCCATTTAAGGTTACTGCCCAGGGGTACCAGTTTCCATTCATTTCTTCAAATGGAATCAAAATTATTGGCCGACCATATTTTGCCGCCACTCCCGCAAATGTTTCTAAATACCCATCAAATTTTCCCGTCAATATTTCTCCATAACTAAAGCGTCCATCCGTTTCTGGGTTTTCAGCATTATAATCCATTGCTTCCCAATAAATCACCAAGGTCTGTCGCTGAAGGTAAGCATATTCTGCCATTTTGGAGGGAAAGTCGCTGTTGTTACCCCAGTGTACGAATGTGGGTAAATAATCCGGTTTCCGGCCTACTGTTCGTTGTACCTCAATCGCTTCGTTTACCTCTCCTCCGGCGTACACACCCCACTTAAGTTTGGTGTTAGCTGCCGAGTAAGCCGTTTGGGGCATCGTGTTTATAATTGTTTTCTCGTATCTCAGTCTAATAACTCCCGCGCTAACCACGGCAACCGCTAAAAATCCTCCAGCCATTAGCCAATAATTACGCTTTATTACTATATTTAATCTTATCACCTAAACCCTTAACTAAGGCTATTCTTACCAATCTCTTACCAGTTTATTCCAAGAAATCCAAATCCATTGCGGTTTGACTGATAGTTCACTTTGATTCTTTTATGTCTTCTTTTAGTCGGTGTCGGCGTCACTTTCTGAATTGGAATCACAGTAGTAGTCGGAACATTTGTTGGTGTAACTATAGGTCTTGTTGTTGGCACCTGTGTTGGAATTACGGTCGTTATCTTGGTTGGTGTTGGAGCCATAGTTGGGATTTGTGTTGGTGTAATTGTTACCGGCACTCTTGTCGGTGTCACTGTTGGCTCCACCGTGGGTATTGTGGTTGGCCCAACTGTTCCCCCACTAATTAAGTAGTTTTGAAAAGCAACAAGCGACTGTGGGTCGGACCACACTCTCCAATCTCTTTCCTTGTTTTCGTTAAACCAAACCCACCCGATTAAATTTGTGTAGTTTCCCATTTTTTCTGAGGCGTCTTTAATCCAAGCCGCTTTGTTCGAACCCTCGGCGCTGGCCATCGAAAAAATCATAGCCGGCTTGTTAATTGCTTTCAGGTTATTTAGCGGTTTATCAAACACCCCGGTAAATGTCTGCCAGGGGTCATCAAAATTAAACCCGTTTACTCCTACAAAGTCTACATACTCATCACCCGGGTAATAACTCATCGGGTCATTTTGGATAGTGTTAGGAACTGAGGCGCTGTTAATCGCCCAACCAAATTTCACATTACTGATGTTTGTAAAGAATCTACGGACATATCTATAAGCATCAATATGCTTTTGAGGTGTGTTGCCGTTTAAGGTCACCGCCCAGGGGTACCAGTTTCCATTCATTTCTTCAAATGGAATCAAAATCACTTCCACTCCAGAATCTTTAGCTGCTAACGCAAACGACCTTAGGTAATCATCATACCTACCCCCTAAAATTTGATCGTAGTTGAACCGTTCGTCCAGTATTGGGTTGGCCATATTGTAATCCATCGCTTCCCAAAAAATTTGTAGCGTCTGCCCTTTTTGTTTAGCCCAGTTAGCCATTTCTGTTGGAAATTCGTTTTCGTTACCCCAATGAACAAATACCGCGTCAATGTTACTCGGTTTACCTACTTGTTGTTCAAAGTTAGCCTGGTCGCTTGTCCTCCACCCGGCATATGCTCCCCACCTCAGGTTCGTCGCCCCAACTGGGTTGGCGCCAATTGTAATAAAGGTTGTTAAACACAGTAATAAAAAGGAAATTTTTTTGGGCATGCTCCCAGTATAGGGCACTCAATTGCGTATTTCAGTAGTATTAGTTACACCTATTCTTACGTAAAATCAATTTATCTTCTGACCAAATTTATACGTAATAGTTACTTCTTCTCTTAACTCTCCAGTACAAATCCCTGCCCGCCGCCAAACTTTATCAAACCGTCTAAGCTAAGTTTTGTTTTACAAATTAAACATTGAAAAAACTGCGTTCCCTCAATGTTGGCGCTAGTTAAATCGGCTTCGGTTAAGTCGCAGTCTTTAAACACTGCATTTATTAGTTTCGTATTATCAAACTTAACTTTTCCCAACCTGCATTTGTTAAAAACGCTGTTACTCAAATCAGTCCCTTTAAAGAAGTTGCTACTCAAGTCAAGCTTAACCAGTTCAAAGTTAGATCCGGGCTTAAACTTTTGAAAAGTAGAGTAGCTCAGAAGCGTGTCCACAAATCGGCATTTCTTAATTGAAATTAAAGAAAAATCAACGCCACTCAAACAACAGCCGTTAAATTTACAATTAGTAAAGGCTGTTTGGTTCAGTTGGGCGCCCGTTAAGTTACAACTTACCAATTCACAATTCTTAAACGAGCTGAATTTTAAATTTATCCCACTAAAATTAACGCTCTGTATTTTTTCCTTCTCAATTTCTTCCCCCAGGAAATTTCTCATATTTCTTGCCATCTAAAATAAGTTGTTTTATCCGGTTGAACTTCCTGGTAGCCTTCCGCTGTGTAATTCTCACCTGGTAAATTAAGAATGAATTCGTAAACCGTTCGCCGAGTCATTAATCCGGGGTATGACTGAGAGGGAAGTATTGGTCTATGGTCAGTTTCAAAAGGACAGTCGTCACTAATCAGTAAATCTGTATTTTCAAACCCAAGTTCTTCACTTAGAGCTCTTCTTGCTGCCGCAATTGGTTCTTCTCCAGACCGCATCTTTTCCCCAATGCTACCGGTGTATCCTCGTGCCCGTTCTCTGCCGTCACTAAATACCTGTTTTTCCTCAACCAGCTTCCATGATTGCTCACCATTAGAATATAAAACTGTCACGGTCACACCACTCTCTTTCTTTACCAACGTTTCACCATCCTTCACTAACGTCGACTCTCCCTCATTTATCTCATTTAATAGGTGTTCTAAAGTTTTGCTCACTCCTTGTCCCCAGGTCAAAACCGGTACTCTGTGTTCAATAAGTATTTGTCTTAATTCGGCTCTATTCATATCATATTATAAATCTGATTACTCAAAATTGACCCAAACGCTAGATTAGTAAAAAATTTACAATATAATAATTTTTGTAAAAATATTCTTACACAATCATGACTCAAAATATTAATCGTTTGGCTGCCTCCATTACCTACTCCAGCAGTAAACAAACTTATTACACCATCAAATTCTTAGTTGACAGACCTTTGGTTTTTGACGCCTATAAAGCCTACGCTTATTACCGTTGGTTAGATGACCAAGTGGATAATAATTCCCACCCCAGTCAGGGTATTGCCTTTATCAAACGGCAGCGTCAAATAATCAATCGAGCCTACAAACGCCTGTCTTTACCCAAACTTTCACCCAAAGAGAAAATGATTGTTGAATTAATTTATACCGATACTCAGCCTAATTCCCAGCTAACTTCTTTTATTCGTAACTTTTTTAGTGTAATTGAATTCGATGCCCATAGGATTGGTCGACCGATTACTCAAGCTGAATTGGATTGGTATTCCAAAACTATTGGTATTGCCGTCACCGATTGTATTCAATATTTTATTGGTCACAATCAAACTTATCCCGTCTCCAAAGACCAGTATTTAGCAGCCACAGCCGCCCACATTATTCATATGTTGCGTGATTTTCAGGATGACATAAAACAGGGTTTTATAAACTTACCAGCCAATGTCTCCCCGCAGGATTTAAATGTTTGGGTAAAAAATAGAATTAGTCTGGCTCGAGGATATTTTAAAAAAGGTAAAGCTTACATCAATCAAATTAAAAATTTAAGATGTCGATTAGCCGCTTTGGCTTATTGTGCCCGGTTTGAGAGGTGTATTAGTAACATCCAAAAGGCCTCCTATTCCCTATGAGCCAGCCAACTGTCCTAATTGTCGGAGCTGGTATTGGTGGACTGTCAACAGCTATTCATCTGGCCCGTAATAATTATCAGGTCACTGTCATAGAAAAAAATGCTTTTGTGGGTGGTCGGTGTGGCCAAATCGTCAAAGACGGTCATTATTTTGACATTGGCCCGACCTTTCTTGTCTTTCCGGAAATCTATAAGCAAATGTTTGCCTCCTTTGGTGAAAAATTAAGTGATTACTTGGAGTTACTCAGAGTCGATCCGGCTCAACAAATTTGTTTTGATGACAATACTAAATTATTTTGTACCTCAAACCGTAAATTTCTTGCCTCTCAATTAGAAGAATTTGAGCCAGGCAGCAGCCAGGGTTTTAGCCGGTTTATGAAGGCAGCCCAAGTTTTTCATCGTTTATCGGTAGAAAAAATAATTTCCCAGGATTTTCAAAATTTTTCTGATTATTTTAATGTTTCTAATTTATTGCCTCTACTTAAATCGGGCGCTTTGGAAAACCACCATCTTTTTATCAAACGTTTTTTTAAAAACCCCAAGCTTCAAGCCGCTTTTTCTTTTCATGACACTTATATTGGTCTCAATCCCTATACCTCACCGGCTGTTTTCTCCATGTTTCCCTATTCGGAGTTTACTCACGGTGTTTGGCTTCCCCGGGGTGGAATGAAACAGGTAACCGAAGCCCTTGTAACTATAGCTAAAAAGAATGGAGTTGTTTTTAAGCTAAATTGTCCGGTCCATCATCTGGTAACCGACCAGTCCAAAGTGATAAAAGTCGTCACATCTGCCGGGTGTGAATTGACGGCAGATGTTATTGTTGCCAATGCCGATTTACCTTATGTCTACAGTAACCTTTTACCTTCAAGTAATTACTCTCAACGCTTAAAATCTAATAAATATGCCTGTTCCACCATTACCTTTTTCTGGGGGTTAAAAAATGTTTATCCTCAGCTTTCTACCCACAACTTGTTCTTGGCCCAAAATTTCAAAAATAGCTATGATCAGGTTGTCAATCAGCACTTGGTTCCCCAGAGTCCTCATTTTTATGTCCACGCCCCAACTCGTACCGATATAAATATGGCCCCCATTGGGCAGGACACCATCACCGTCATAGTGCCGGTAGGTCACATGACTGATTCATCATCTTTAAGTTGGTCACAAGAAACTGAAAAAATAAGAAAATTTGTTATCAGGCGGTTGGAAAAATTTGGTTTAAAAAACATTACCCAAAATATAAAGTTTGAAAAGATAATTTCGCCACCACAGTGGCAAGATCAATTCAATTTGAGTAAAGGTACAACTCTAGGTCTCCACCATAATTTATCTCAAATGGGTTATCTTCGGCCTCACCGTCAACACTCCCGTTTTAAAAATCTCTATTTCGTTGGGTCCAACACCCATCCTGGCAGTGGGGTACCCACTGTCATGCTTTCCGCTCTTTTTACTGCCTCCCAAATTTTTAAAACAAACTGACAAAAGCTAGAAGCGGATTAAACCCAGGGTAAAAGGACTCTTTTTTGATATTCATCCCATTCTTTTCCAAATGTTTTTGCCATTAGAATTTCTTCTTCAGGAGCATAAATTTTCATTCCTTTATATACCAACATTCCCACCACAATTCCCAGCCAGCTGTTAAGCATTATTCCTCCCCAAGGCAACACTAAAAGAGCAATTGCTGTATAAAGCGGATGTTTAACCAAGGCAAATGGTCCGGAGGTAATAAGTTGCTTTTGGGGAACTTTAATAAGTATTAAGGCCGCCCCCCAAATCCAAACTACTAATCCAACCAGAAACATAAATACCGATAAGTTTTTTATACTGTTTTCCGGCCCACCCAAACTAAATATTGCCGGAAAAATTAAATTAATAATTAATCCAATAACCAATAATGGTGTGGCCATTTTGCCAATTTTTCTTCCGCTGCCCATTAATTCTTTTAATTTCATATTATTTAAATAAATATTTACTACTATTTTAGACCCATTATTTTAGTTTTTCATTCCACTTCATCCTGGCCTTGATTAATTTCTTAATCAATTTATCAGGCAACTCATTGTCCAAAGGAAAATGTATGGCTGATACCGATATTTTGTAATTGACTAACTCTTCTTTGTGATTTTCAATAATCGGTGGGGGAATATACAAGCCAATATGGTTTTTAAAATAAGCAAAGTAGGCCAGTCGTCCCTGGTAATGGTAGTAGGGCATTCCGTAGCTGATTTTTTCCAAAGCGTTTGGTGCGCATTTTTTAATTAATCCCCTTAGTTGGTCCAGTTTCCCCCGGTATTCCTCAGGCGCTTTACCAATATATTCATCGACATTAAAAACTTTATCCATCAATAATTATAACCGCTCAGTCAGTTCAAAAAAGATAATTTTAATTCGAGTTTTTGGAGTAACAGTTTGTCCATAATACTCTGAATAAGTCTTACACATTACTTCATTAGATGAAAATTTCTCGTGCCCTACCCTGTCTTCTTCTTTCATTTCTCCTATTGGTTTTTCCAATACCCGGGTAACTCTTGCTCGGGCAAATGGTGTCATTTCTGGCCGTCTTATTAGTGTCAAGCTGTCTTCGGGCTGTAAATCCTTATCGTCTTCTATCCTCCAAGTCGAGTGTTTTGTACCGCTTAGCACTAAAGGCACAAGCTCTGGAGCAAACTTTAATGTTTTTTCTGTCAATATAGCCAATTTTATCATTAGCATTACTTTTCGTCGCTTCTTACCCCTTTCTTGTTTATTTCCTCCCAAAACCCGCTTTGACTGGAGGACAATATTAGACTTATTTGTTTACCACTTAATCCATGAAAAAATCTCACAAAATATCCTTAGCCCTCGGTGCTCTTCTGGCAATTGTCGGGGTTAGTCTAACTACTCTTCCGGCTTCCGTCCCTACCAGTGCCCAGAACACGCCAATTACTACCGCCGAAATTAAACTAAACACCAGCACCATGTCTGGTGGCCACGTTGGCTCAAACGGTGTTAGAGAAGAATTATTAACCGGTGACATGCTTACTAAAGCCACAGCCGCCGCTTTGGCTGCTGTTCCCGGGGCAACTGTCTTGCGAGTTGAAACCGACGCCGAAGGTTCACCCTACGAAGCCCATATGCGAAAAGCTGATGGGTCTCAAGTTACCGTCAAGTTTGACTCAGATTTCAAGGTTACTACCATTGAGGAAGGCAGGGGAATTAAAAACTAATTACATTTTCAATCTATTCAGGCACGCTTAATTATCAATCAACCCTGTTCTCATCTTCAAACCGCCGTTACCAACGTCACCCCCAATACTCCCGATGGTTGTCAGGAATGTTTGACCCTCGGGGATACTTGGGTTCACCTCCGTCTTTGTCTAACTTGTGGTCATGTCGGTTGTTGCGATAATTCTAAAAACAAACACGCCACTAAACATTACCATGCTACCCTTCATCCGGTAATTCTATCCTTCCAGCCAGGAGAATCCTGGCAGTATTGTTATGTCCATGACCAACTTAAAGAATAAGTGCTATCCCACAAATGCTTTTTTAAGAGTCGCCACGTCTATTTTTTTCATAGGTAGCAGGGCTTGAGTTACCCGGTCAATCTGCTCCTGTGTCCCCCGGCTCATCATCTCCTCCATCTCTTTTGGCACTACCTGCCATGATACGCCGTAAACATCTTTCAGCCAGCCGCATTGCTCTGCTTCCGGATGGGCGCTTAACTTCTGCCAGAAATAATCAATTTCTTGCTGGTTGCCGCATTCAATCACGAGCGACACTGCTTCATTAAATACAAAGTTGTGAGTATTGGAGCTGTCCATGGCCGAAAACCATTCGTGTTCCAGCATAAAATCCGTATACATCACATTCCCTTCCTTCTCGGGTTCCATTCCCGTCGGGTAGTAAGTAATTGAGCCCCGTCGGGAGTTCTTAAAAGTCGCTAAGTAATAGTCGGTAGCCTCTTTGGCTTTACCTGCCACTTCGTTAACAAACAGTAATGTTGGAATAATTAGTGGTCTCTCCTCACCTTTGGGGTCAGTTAGTATTAATTGCCAGCTTAATCCGTACTTGTCCTCTACCCAGCCGTAGCGCTCCGAGAATGGATATTTATCTAATGCCATTAGAGCTTTGCCTCTCTCCATTAGTTTTTCCCAAACTTTGTCAATTTGGCTACTTGCTTGGCTATCTTTTGATGGGTCAAAGTTCATGGTGAAAGATATCGATGGGTTAAATTTAAAAAGTGGCCCCCCGTTTATGCCCATAATTTTATGCCCGCCAATATTAAAAGACACAATATCAGCGTCCCCGCTTGGAGTGTTGTGTAGAGTGGTTATGTTGGTTACCGCTGAATTGGGGAGTAGGGAAGTATAAAACTCGGCCGCTTCCCTGGCTTGGTTGTCAAACCATAAATGAGGAACAATTTTTTGTGGTGTACTGTCATCTGATTCTAAAAAATTATTCATGCACTTTTAACAACTAATTCTATGTTTATCTAACACGGAAGCCAAAATTACGTAAGATTAATCCATGAAAGCCGTAATCAGATGTCTATTTCACTTTATTGCCATATTTATTACAAATCTATTAAATTTAGTTGTTAATTTATTTCAATGAATAATTACTCAACACTCGAAAGACTAGCATTTATTCTATTAGTAATTGGCGGGCTCAACTGGCTGTTAGTCGGCGCCTTCGACACTGATTTAGTTGCCACTCTCTTTGGTATAGGTACCACTCTTAGCCGGGCTGTTTACATCTTAGTTGGCCTCTCTGCCATATACTTACTGCTAAGATCTGCCACCAATCGAAACAATCAAGCTTCAGTTTAAAAAACAAAAAACCGTTCAATCTCCTTTCCTAACGTTAAAGCAACGTCTGGGTATCTTACTAACCTGGAACTAATTGCCTCTCTAAATATTGCCCGAACACCTTCTAAAGATGGGTCTTTGGGAAACAAATCTAAACCTCTTAACCTGTCGTTTTGAATTTTTTTTATCGCCTCAATGTCTGCTAGTTGTTCCACATTTAATAAATTAACCAGTAATTTCCCCTCTGTCTCAGATGATTCTTTGGCTTCTACATTTGGTACCTCGGAAAACGTAGAGAAAAATCCACGGTTTTTAATTTTCTTATGCCCATGTCTTTGTTTGTAAAGCCTATCGAGTAGTGAAGTATCTTCACTTAATTGTCGATAATTAAAATTATTTAACATGCAATGGCCTTGCTCATGAGTAACCATAGCAAGTTGATCTCCATTGGCCAGCTGAGGGGCTATAATAAACGCCCTACCGAGATTGGCAAACATTTCATTTGTTGAAGAAAATTCATCTCCCGCCGCAAAATAAAACTGTTCGTTTTCCCCTAAGTATTCCATATCTTCAACGCGCATACTTAAAACGCTGTAACCAGATAAATAACTGTCAAGGCTTACTATTCCAACGTCGTCAAAGCCCGTAAATATTTCAACTTCGGGGCTAAGTATAATACTTAATTTTTGTCCACCTGCTACATACCTACCGTCAACTAGTATGGTTTCCACTAAGTATCCGTTGGTTTCGCTTATTGCTGTTATTCGACTTTCCGGGTTAAAAAAACTCCTCACTTCTTGGGGCACTTCTTGTCCCGTCTCTTTTAACTGCCCCTTCTTTTTTTCATCCATTACCTAAATTTTACTAAAAATACTCAAGTCCATTTGAATATAAAAATATCAATAACGTAAAACAATAAAAATATATTGACAAACGATATAATGTAGGTTAATATCTGGTTATCACTTACTTGTTTTCTTTATCCATGAAACAAGTCTCAACCCTATTTTTAAAAGGCGTCATCTTAGTAATCACTCTGTTAGTTTTGGCGTTTTGCCTCATTGCCCTCCCAACGGCTATCCGGGGTGAGCTAACAGGGGATTTTGATTACGCCCCCCTTCTTTTTGGCTTATACTTGCCGGCTTTTCCCTTTCTGTTTGCCCTCTTTCAAGCCTTCAAGCTACTTGGAAACATTGATAATAATATTGCCTTTTCCGAAAACTCAATTAAGTCAATCAAATATATAAAATATTCTTCCCTCCTAATTAGCGCATTATTTACTGCCGGCATGCCCTACATTTTTTATTTGGCCCAGCTTGACGATGCTCCGGGTGTTGCCGCCATCGGTTTTATTATTATTGGAGCCTCATTTGTCGTAGCTGTATTTGCTGCAGTCCTTCAAAAACTAATACAAACCGGCCTGGCTTTAAAATCTGAAAACGACTTAACCGTTTAACCAACCATGTCCATCATAATTAACCTCGACGTCATGCTAGCCCGCCGGAAAATGAGTTTGACTGAACTGTCGCACAAAGTCGGTATTACTCTGGTCAACCTCTCCATTTTAAAAAATGGCCGGGCCAAAGCCGTCCGTCTCTCCACCCTTGAGTCAATTTGCCAGGCTCTTAACTGCCAACCCGGTGATATTTTGGAATACAAAAAATCTTATTAATCTCGACCTATGTCCTTAAACATTCCGATGATATGGCGCACTTTTTGATTTTCCGCCATCTTCCATGTTTTTAAGGGCCCATTCACTGTAATCTTCTGCCTGCACTCCCCCTGTATTTTTCCGTCTTACCTGCCTCAGCTCTGGAAACATTGTCAAAGCCGCCTGGTCTACTGGCATTGAGGCAAATATTTCTATTGCTACTCCGCTCGGGGGTCCTGCCATATCTAGTCCTACAAAGTTTTGACGCAACCTAGTTCTCGCCGCAGCTATTGGATGTTTCGCAAAAAACTCAATTTCCTTAAGTAATATACCCAGCTTGCTGTGATTGTTTGGTTTTTCGCTATTTGTCATATTGTTTTACCGTATTATATCTCACCCTCCTACATCAAACTACTTTACAATTATTACTAGTAATTATCTAACTTCTTTGCTTCGCGTCGTAAAATTTCCACGCAAATATTAACCTGCTCCATTCTGTTTTTATGTGCCCAGGTATTCATCTTTCTAATAGTTCTAACCACCGCTGCTGCTGAAAGCATTCGTGAGTCCACTTGGGTCATTTCTCGGTAACCAGCTAAAATTTCATCCGCCACTCCGTATCTGTCAGGTTGTCCAATAGCTTCAGAAATAATCATACTAGTAGCCAAATCAAGCATTGGGTGGGTAACTAACGGGTCCGGGTCAAATACCGTAAATGGTTCAGTGTTCAATACGTTATAAGTTAAGTAATCGTTGTGGGTTAAGCATGACTCTCTGCCCCTACCAACGTCAGCTTCAAGAACCCAAAATGCTTTAAGGACTTCTTCTGTGTCTTTGGATGTTATTATACTTCTCTGGGCCAAGCTCTCTAACCGTCTGTGAAGTGAGGGTAGTACTTCTTCTCCAAAAGTTGATCGCTTTCCCGTTAAATCAGGCAATTGGGGTATACCAAATCCGGAGCTTTTGGCTTCGTGCATTTGCGCTAAAAACCGCCCAAGTTTTCGAGATACTTGGTTGGCGGCTGCCTTGTCAGTTATTGGCTCTTCACTTAAATCAGCCGCCTCAATATATTCAAATGTGGCCATTGAAACAGGAAGGTCCGAAGTCGCTACATGGCTCGAGTAAACTTGTGGTGTTTTAACTCCATGATCATGCCATGCTTTAAAACAAGCCGCCTCAACTGCAACTTTAGTTGGCTCAAGTGCCATTTTTGCTACAAATGGCTCAGTTTCAGCATTAACTAAAAATACCACCGATGATACCCCTTTGGGGAAAATCCCAAACGTAGCCAAAGGTGCCGGTAACAAGCCCATATCACCTGCTCGTTCCAAGTATTCCTTAGCCCGACCCCTAAACTGCTGTTCTTCAGGCGGCATCCATTCTTCAATTTTTGGCTCTGTCAATAATCCTGTCATTGTTTGATATTATTAATACTTTATTAAACCACATCGTATTTTAAACAATTGGGTCGGCTGTATACTTACTCATGGACTATCCACGTTTGCCCAAAGATGAATTTATGGCCATCTATCACCGGGTACCCCGGGCCGCAGTTGATGTAATTGTTAAAACTGACCAGGGGATTGTGCTTACCAAAAGATCAATCCCGCCCTATCAGGGCATGTGGCATATTCCCGGAGGAACTATTTTATTTATGGAACCCGTCGATCATGCCCTAGCACGTATTGCTGCCGAAGAGCTTGGAATTGAAATTAAGGTTGTCGGTTTATTGGGATTAATAGAATATTTTAATGATAATGGCCGTCACACAATTTGTAATGAATATTTGGCCCAAATAGCCAGTGGAGAAATCCGGGGTAGTGACCAGGGTGAGGAGTGGGCGTTTTTTAATCAGGTTCCCGATAATATTATCCCTGAGCAGGGAGATTTTTTAAATAAACATATAAGAGAGCTGTTTTTTGATCTTTAATTTTAGTTTTAATTCTCTCTTACTCTCTTGTGACATCATTGCCGTCGTCTATCCTTGTGCCTGCGCTACATTTATATATATATAAAACTCCCATAACCATCGGTAATGAATCACCCCCGGTTGAGTTGTTTATCCAAGAATCCCGGGGGTTCGTTGAAACCAGTCCCGAGGAAGAGTTGGGTAAACTGGTAAATTTGGTCCGTAATAGTTTTGAGCCGATTCTGGTCTATGACGGGCAAAAATATTTAGGTTCCATTTCACTTCAAAATACGGTTTTCAACTCGCGACTTGCCTACAAAAGCCGGGCCAACAATAATTTAGCTACCAACGGCTCCCTTACTTTCGACTGTAACCTTAATGTAGCCATCACTCAAATGATTGACTATGGTTGGTTACGGGTTCCGGTCTTCAATCAAAACCATCAAATAATTGGCCAAATAAGCGCTAAAAATATTCTCCAAATTTTGTCAAAAAACCCAACCTTTTTAAACATTATGGTCACCCGCTCGCGTACCAGATTGCCTTTAGTCCTCTCCGACAATGCTTTAGTTGAAGACGCGTATTTTATGTTAAAAAGTAAGCGCCATGCCCGTCTCTATGTCTTGGATAAGTCCAATAAATATCTGGGTACTGTCACAAAAAGCAGTTTAGCCAAGGCTTTCAATAAGGTTGTCGAGTCTAAGCGATTTAGTACCAAAAAAGGCTCTCCGGTTCACAATATTTATGTTGGAGAAAAACCCGACCGGGATGATCACCGCCTAACCAATTACATTGAATCACGTGTCCTTGGTTTAACTTCCCCCGAGGGAACACCCAAAGAGCAGTTAATAAAAAAACTAGTGAAATCAAAATATGACTCAATTGTGATTCTTGACGCCGACTCCTCTCTTGTTGGCTTTTTAAGTCTTCGCGATTTACTCCGGTCAGTCTTGTTTCAAGATACTGGAGGAGACCTGAATCTAATTATCAGGGGTTTTGATGATTTCAAGAAAACTGATGTTAAAAAAATAACTATCATGTTGGTCGAGTTGTCCAAGTTCATTCAAAAGTCAGAGCCAATTAACAAGCTCGAACTCAGTAACAACGAAATCAAATCAGCCGAAGGTAAAACAAACGGTAACGAATTAATGTTAAGAGTTGATCTCTATTCAGGCAAATCTCTTTTAACTACTGAAACTTCAAGAGATCTATTCTTGGGTCTCGGTCAACTGATCGATGAAATAAAAACCCAGTTTGTAAAGTCTTTTAAATAGTAAATGTATTCTGCCTTTTATACTCCCACCCAACCCCTAAATCCTCGTGAAGCGTAATAGGAGTCCGCTCCGTTGTGGTATATAAATACCTGCCCGTATCGGTAATCCCCATAAATTGCTCCCCCCAGTTTCCGAATATTCTCGGGTGTTTTTAACCAGCTGGAAGTTTTTGAGTCAAATGTCCCCAGTTTTTGTAACTCCCGGTAATCTACTTCGCCCAAAAGCTCAATGCCCATAGCGTATGCCTTACCCTGGGCGCTGTCTTTTGGTTTGTTGGCCTTTCGTGCCTCCAAAGCTTCATTGTCATAACATAAACTTCGTCGCTCCTTGGGGCTTTCAGGGCAGCAGTCTACAAATATAAATTCTTTGGTGGTTTCAAAGTAGCCCACCACGTCTGGCTCTCCTCCGGTTCTCTCCATTTCTCCAAGTGCCCTTAGTTTTTCGTCCTGAGTTCTCAGTTTGGCTTCCACTTTTGCCCAGTCAATACCCTCGTGGCGCCTGGGGTTCTTCTCAAACCGCTCCCTTAAGGTGTTAATTAATTCCTGCTGTTGTTTTGGCGTTAAATCTTTATTTTTAGTTATTCTTTAATTTTATCTTACGTCACCCTTTTAGTTTCGAAATAATTAGGTAAGAACTTGACAAATTATTGACCTTTGTAATCCTGCTGTTTTATTCTTCAAAACAACGGCCGTCACTAAAACGTAAATCCCAAGCAGTGCCAACAGTGTTCCCGAAAACACTACCGAAAAATTTCTTACTCCTAAACTATCAAGACTTGAAGCCACGTATACTCCCAACACTACAAACGGGATTCTGATTATCAGCTCGTATGTAGAAAGCGTTGTCGCTCGGATATTGGAACTGACATTAGTGTTAATTATTTGAGTGATTGCCGCTTTATTAAGCGGGCTGTAAACCACCCGAAATAAAAATATCAGTGTCCAAATAAGCGTGTTAATTAGCGGTGAAAAAATATAATTAAGTACTAATATTCCAATTCCTCCAACTACTAATAAGGGCGGCTTAATCACTTTGGCTACTTTTGGGTATAAAAACCCCGCAGGGATCGACAGCACTATTACTGCTGTATATAAAATGCTTATACCTGAAGCCGAGTAACCCCAATCAACCACGGCTACATCGTCCAAAATCTCGTAAGCTACAATCGAAAAACTGCCCATTAGCAAAATCAGTAAAGTATTTTTAATTAAACTTTTACCAAACAAGTGTTTTAGCCCTCTGACTGTTTGAGTCAAAAAGTTTTTGGCTGAAAACGTTAGGCTGTCTACTCTGGGTTCAGTTACAAAAAACACAACCACCAATCCAATAAATTTTACAATTCCGGTTATCAAAAACGGCAATCCACCCCACACTAAAAACATAAATCCTCCCGTTAGTGTAGCCACTGCAGTAGCTGTACTTTGGAAAGCGTGTGATTTTCCCAAAACTGAGGGATAAACTTTTTCCTCTTTTTTCTCCAGCAAACTGTCATACATGAAAGCGTCAATTGTTCCCGAAAAAAAGCTGCTACCCAAACTGTTAATTACATAAGATACAACCAACAAACTAAATGTTGTCGAAAACGCCATGGTAATTTCTCCAATTCCGGAAAGTAAAAATGCAATTAACAAAGTCCTTTTTTTGCCCAACAAGTCTGCTAGTGCTCCCGTTGGTATTTCCGAAATTACCCGAGTAATTAATCCAATTAGTTGAAGGAAGGTCGCCTGTCTAATGTCAATGTATTGATAAACAAAAAGTAGCCAAGGGGCATACCAAAAGAAGGAGTTTTGACAGGTAATTAGTATGTATCCAAGTGTAATATTCCTATTTTTCATTTATTAGCAAGCTCAATAACAATTTTCGTTATGTTAAGAACTTCTCTCAATTGTATTACGAAACAATAGCTAATTGACTTTGTACTTCCGTTTTAGACTAAAATTTTGCTAGAATTGGCCATGGACCAAGGACCGTTTCCGTTAATACAAGAAATGTCCACTCTGGTTAAAAACTTTTTAGTAAAAAAAGGCTACCCGTTTACGGAAACTGGTTTATTGCAAGCCATTAAAGAAAACAAGTCAAAAACTAACGTTTATATGGCCGTAATCGGGTTGCGGGAAGTTGGAACCCAAAAATCAGTAGAATGGTTAAAAGGGTTAGTAAATTATCCCATGGATGACGTTAAGTCAACTTGTCTACTAACTATTGCTCATTTGGTTGGAGTTTCAGAAACACCTTTTTACTCCGCTATGTTGGCAGACTCAAAATATAAACAAAAGACTTATGCTATGTGGGTCATCTCCCAAGTTGGAGATAAAAGTGCCCTAAAGGCAGTTATGGAATATGCCCAAAAAATCATTAAAAAACGGGTCACCAAGTACTCACTTGACCAAGTGATTTCCTATTTAGAAAAGAATTCTTGGGAGTCAAAAGTTGAGGAAACCCTTCTTAAATTAAAGGAAATTAAAAAATAAAAGCTTTCATGTCAAATCAAGACGCAGAAATAAAATGGGCTGCCGGTAACGTAGATAGACATTCAGACGAGTCTAGAATCAGAAATTTATTAGCCTCTCCCGAGTCTGTTGGTTCCAAATTGGTTAGTCTAATCACCGAACTTAACCAAAAAGCTGTTCACTCCTATGGTCTTAGAGGGGAGTATCGTTTACCAATAGTCGAACATAAATGGCAGGTGCTCGATCAAATGGTAGCTCGTCGGAAAACAGAGCTAAACGATGCTGGTGTCTTTGTTTTTGTTGGTGGTTCCCTTTTATACCAAGACCCAAGTGATAATCCGGACTATGATGTGGTTCTGTTTAGCTTTAGTCAAAATGCTCAAGCTTTAAATCTGGGTGTGAGAATTGAGAGTGACCTTTATGATTTAGACTCTGAAGTTCGGATAGTTGATGTTGTTCCAGTTAACTTGGAAAGTTTAACCGTTTTAACCGACGCCTGGCAAAAAGGAGAGGTGGGAAAAGACCACATGTGTCGCGGTGATCTTCATTATTTAAACCACGTTCTCACCGGTTTCCCTGTATTTGTCCCCTCCCGCTACTCCCAAGGAATTACTGATGACCTACGTACCCACATTATTTGCGACTACTACTCAAAATCCCCGGTTTTAGGGGCCGCTGCGGTCGTCGACTTGGAAAATGTCATCCGGGTAAGAAAGCAAAAAGCAGCCCGAAAACTATAGTTTAAAGTTTCGGTTGTCTACTATAAGCCTCCGATAGGGTCTGAATTACTTTGAGCCGCCTTGTAATTAGCGTGGCTATCAGTCCAATAATCCCGGTAATGGTAAACACCAGAGCAATTCCTCTACTTGGGCCCGTACCAAACCAGTCTCCAATCAACTCTACTCCCGCTCCCGTGCTCATGAAGGGTATAAACACAAATTGAGTCAGTGGGCCAATTAAAAATGCCGTTAATGGTGAGGCCGATTGTTCCACACTGTGAGCAAAACCAAATACTCTTCCTTGGCGCTCGGGTGGCACTACTTTTTGAATTATTGTTTGCTCAGCCGCTTCAATGTAGGGAACTACTGTCAGATAAATAAACATCCCCACTGCCAAAATAATAATTGATGGGTAAACGGTAAACACACTACTAATTGCCCAAATAATAATATTTGCCGTAAACATAGCGTTTAGCGGATTTTTTCCCAAACCAAATTTGGCAATAATAAGCCCTCCAATAATAAATCCAGTGCTTAGTACACCCCACAAAAACCCCCAAACCTCAACCGTAACCAGTGACAAACCATATGCGTCCATCAGTGCCATAAACACCCCACCTAAAAAATTGTTAAAAGTTGTAAACAAAATTAAGGCCATAAAGCCCGGTATAGCCGATACTAGTTTAAGTGTCCCCCGAATATCCACTTTCTTATTTTCATTTCCGTCTGTGTGTACCACTTCTGTTTCCGGTATAGCAATAAACCATAAGTCGATAATGCTTAACGTGGTAAATATTATGGCCAAAATCAACACCCAAAGCATCCCAGACGACCCTACTAGTAGTCCCGAAATAACCGAGGTTACTAAAAAAGAAATCCCAAAAGCGGTTCCCACCAGTCCGTTAGCCTTATCCCGCCCTTCAGGGGGGACAATCAAAGTCACGATAGTCGGTACGGCAATATTCCGTATTCCGCTTACCAGTACTCCGACCATTAAAGTTACAATAAACACCCAAAGAATCGGACTTCCCGGGTCGGTAAAAGAACTCTGTGGGGTATTGCTATATATTATTAATCCCAAAATGTAGGCCCCAAGCGACACAACGCTCGATACCAGCATCATAGTTTTCTTTTTGTAGTTGTCCACCAGGCTCCCCAGCCAAAATCCGGATACGGCCGTGGCTACTAAATATATCCCTGAAATCAAACCGGTAACCAGTACCGATCGGGTTTGAAGGTAGCTGTAAAAGGTAATCGCAAACCACACTGTAAAGTTGGTAATCGAGGCAATAATGGAGTTTCCCAAAAGATGGTAAAAATTTTTCATATAAAAAGCTTTAAAGTATATCAAACAAACCTAGTATTTCTGTAATAGTTATTATGGTACTTTTGTCATCCTTAGCTCGTCTAAGGATCTCCTCTAAAGTCAAGCAACCTATAATAAGTGATATAATTACTTATGACAGATTCCAAAGAAAAATCTATGGACGGTCAGTCTCAGCCCAACTTAACCTTAGTAGAAGATATTTGGATTTCGTTGTCTTCTGAAAACAGTTTTGGAAGAGCGAGTTTGCAAGCCATTCACCCTGCGCCCCTAATGCTTCCCGTCGGTTGTTTGTCCCAAACTTTTGACACTGCTGGTATCTATGTACAGCGCGGTCGTTTCCGTCAATCTTTAAGTCAACGAGAGAGATCTAAGTTAAAAGCATTTGGTATAACTTCAACCGGTCAGCTTTTAAACACTCCTCAGGATTTTCAGCTTTTAACAGACCCAGACCGAAAGTATTTTGTCGATGCTTCCATTAGGGTAGCCAAAGATTTGGTTTACTCAGGTTACACTCAGGCCTTAAAGTTAATCGTCGACTCAGGTGGTCTTTATCCTCCTGTTTCGCCTGCTACCCAAGCAGTCCGTGACCAATTAATAAGCGATTTTTTAAGTGCCTTAGACCCGGATGTTGAGGCTTGCCTAAGAATTGCTCTTGGTCTGGATAACGGTCATACTTTAAGCCCTCAACAAACCGCTAAAAAATTAGTAGTACCCCCAGACTTTGTTTCCACCAGTTTCAAACAGCTCTATGCTTTTAATACCAAAGAAGCCGGTTTTGACCGCTTCACTGGAACCCTCCGGGGTACCATCGCTCGGGATTTTGCGGGTATTACTTGTCTATACGATTTTGAGCAAAAATTAAAAGTACTTACCGGAATCGCCAGTCGCGGTCAAACTATTTTGCCATTACCTTGGTTGTTAGACGATGAAACCATAAAAGCCCTCTACAAACTTCGCGATCCCTACAAGAAACCTATATTTAACGAATTCACCACAGTCTATAAATTAATTTCCACAAGAAGTAGTCATATGCCCTCAGAAATTGTCGATATAGTCCAGTCGGCGTTAGTCAAAAAAGGTTTGGCTCAACCCTCACTTCCTGACTGGGAAATATAAATAAATTGAATATTTGTCAGGTTTTGGTCTCCAAAGCCAAATCAATCAAAAATAGTTGGTTTTTACGAAGTAGCGGTAAGTTGTCCAGGGCAAAGAAACCATATTCTGTAACCTCATAAGAGGGGGTAAACACCCCTCCAATCAATACTCCGGTGTAGCATAAGTCCAGGCGGGCAAAATCGCGATCGGTCCGGGTTTTAAGTGTTTCATCTATACTCACCACCAGTCCCGATTCTTCTTTTATTTCCCGTTCCAGTGCTTCCCTTGGGTGTTCTCCCGCACTCATATATCCCCCCGGCAAGCTCCACGAGTGGCTTCGGTATGTATGTTTAAAAAGAAGTACTTCCCTGCGTTCGTTAAATATAATTCCAGTAACTCCTACTAAAAACCGGGTTTGAAATAAACTCATAATCCACAGTTGCTTACTTTTTGAAAAATGAAAAGCCTTATAGATTTTGGCCAGTATAGTTTTCACAGGGCATTTAAATCCTGGGGAGTGTTTACCGACTCATGTTTTAACCTTTCATTTTCCAACTCTAATTGGTGAACTCGTCGGGTTAATTCCAATATTTCGTCACCAGATTTTTTAATTTCTTGATTTTTACCCCGAAGCGTCAAAGATGTGCTAATGGCCCGAACCATTTGAGCCAAATACGCCACGCCTAAGCCAGTGATTAATGATCCCACTATAACGTAAAACAAGGGAAGGTCAGTTATTACATAACCACCTAAATTCAAAGTGACCGGGGTAAAGTTAAATCTTGAAACATACACCAGTGCCGATCCAATAATTAAAAACAAAATCAAAATTAACATGGTTATTTAATAAAGCCCAGGCCAACCAGACCGGTAATAATTAAATAAGCCGCAATTAAGTAATTAACAATTTTTGGAAACATTAATATTAATATTCCAAAAGCTAAGGCTGTTAATGGAGTTAGTGATGTAAACGATATATTCATATTTATGCCTTCTGTTGCTCTCCCGAAGCAATTTTAATAATCTTAACTATTCCCCAAGCCAAAAGAGCGTAAACAACAATCGCCACAACTGTACCCGGTTCTAGTACTGAAGTTGTTTCTAGTCCTTGGGCGTAACCTTTACTAAATATCCCGTTAAAGGGCATTACTAATATACCCGTAATATTGTAAATTAACCGAACAAACCCACTGGCCAAACTGGCTCCGGTAAGTTGTAAAACAAGTCTAAAAGCTAAAAGTATTTCTAATGCTCCTAAAAAATAATAAACCAAATACTCGTTAGTCTGGGCGTTGGTGGCCTTAGTAATTACTGGTGATTTAACTACCGGGTTTCCACTGTTGCCCGATGTCATTATTCCTTGATTGTTTTCTGTCATATGTCTTCTTAATTTTTAATTTGTCTATTTTTTTAATTTACGTCCCACAAATATCACCACAATTGAGCCAATTACGGCCACAATCAGGCTCTCAATATTAAATCCAGTAACTCCGGACTGGCCAATAGTGCCCATTAATAGTCCGCCTACAACTGAGCCAACAATCCCCAATATTATGTCGTAACCGGTATTCTGTTGCCGGTCGGTTTTCATAATCACGGTGGCTATCCAACCGGATAGTGCTCCAAAAATAATCCATAGTAATATACCCATATTGTTCTCCTGTTAATTATTAAATTTAGTTGGTTTGTTTGACATTAATGTCTACCTTGTCCGGTATGTTAATCACACTATTAGGTGTGTTGGTTTGAGGAGTACTTTGTCTACTTATGATAGGTATTCCAAAATAAATAAAAATAAAGCCAAATACAACCAAGTCGATTATTCCAATAATTACGCCGTTGGGGTTATTAGATTCTGGTGCGGGTGTGTTGACGATGGTTGTCATATCTTGATTTTTTTAATAATTATTTCTTGGGGTAGGTAAGCTAATAGGGCTTTCTCCACCAAGCTAGTCAATGTCGTATCTTCTACCAGCGCCTGGGCTTTAGCCTGCGTTACAACCGGGCGGTTAATAAACAGAGTGACTCTTTGCTTTTGATTAGTAGTAGACATATCAACTAATTACTATTGTAGTAGTACAAGCATTACACCGTAATGCTACACATGAATAAGTTGTAATCCGGCTAACACTATTCAAATGAGGTAAATTAGGTCTGGGGGTTTCCTGAGTTTAATTGAGCCGCTAGTTTTTCCAAATCCTCAAACAAAATTGAGTGTTCTATATATTTAACAAATCCTTTCTTTTCCAGCTTAAGTAGTTCTATGCTGGCTGTTTCCCGGGCCACGCCTACTAAAGTGGCAATATCCGCCTGGGTAAATCGGTGTTTAACAATAACCCCTTTTTTGTGTGGTTCTCCGAAGTGCTTGGCAATATAAATTAAAATTGAAATTACACGGCGGTAAGCGTCGCTAAATACCAAGTGTTCCACCCGGGTCAGTGTTTCCACGTAGTCTTCCAATAACTCGCTCATTAGGGCAAAAAGAAGAGATGGTTTGTTTTTAATAAAACTAACCACTTGTTCCCGGGGAGACCGGCCCACCTCAACTGCAGTTAAAGCTTCAAAAAAATAAACGTTTGGTGTACCATTTATCGCCCAGACCATCGGAAAATAAGAAATCGGTTATAAAATATGTAGTGACAATTCGTTTCCGACCGGGGAAATAGTGTACTGGCGAACATAACCCTTTGTTAGGCAAAAAATTCCCTGTGGGTCGTCGTCGGCCCGAATCAGCATTTCCCCTTTTTTGTAGTCACGGGTAATGAATTGTTGGTAAAAAGTTTCAAATTCTAAAGTCTTGTTCGTGGCCATGCTTTATGTGAAAAACAAAATATAAGATAATGTTTATTGTACAGGATTAACCTACCATTATCCAATCCTCCGGTGTTATTGGGCAAAACTATGCTGGTAGTATAAAAAACAATTGCCAAATATCACTAATTATGTTTGTCTTTAGGTCAGTGCCTCTCCTAGCAGTAGAATTAGCAAGAATTTTTGTTGAAGTCATTTGAGAAACCAAACCGGGACAGAGCAAAATTTTTAGTAAAAAATTCTTGTCAATATTTTCATTCTATTTACACACAATTAAATATCTATATTTTCTGTCTGCCTCGATTGGCTAATATCAGTATGGTCTTTTGAAATGTGAAATTCTGTAATCCAACCCAGTTATTTATTGTGATCTAGTCATTTAATGTATTTCCTATCGTCTTCGAAACAGGTCCGCAATATCTCGGGCTGGTATGTAACCTCGTTGGTCGGGGCAATCCAAATACCGACATCTGTGAAACCATTCGCCTGGCTCCAAAGCACTTACAAATTCATCTAGTTTATAAACAGGATATTCTTTGTTAGAACCTTCAGCTCGGCTTATATCCTTTAGTTCACTCACAATTAAATCTTTTACCAAGATTCTGTAACCGACATTTTTCATAACGGTTTATACACTAAATACTACTTCGAGTAAACATTCATTATTTATTCACCAATAAACACTTTTTGTTATTCCTCAACTTCTTGTGCCTGTTCTGGGTAAAAAGCCGGTGTGCCAGCACTGATATATTCAAACTCTCCCTCCAAAGCAAATTTAGTCTCCTTGGGAACAAAATCACTTCACCTACTGTAATCTCCTTTGTTTACATACCATTATATTAGTTATTCCAAGATCTCTAAGGGCTCTGAATCTCGCATACCCGTCTACCAGAAATTGATTTTTACCCAAAACAATAAGTGGCAACAATTCTTCACTCCTTTTAATTAGGTCAATGAAATTATCTTTTCTTAAAATATGAACAGGATCCCGGTCATGGTCCGCTATCAGTTTTTGGTCCGTCAATATATCCGCAGCATCAAGTTTGGCAAGAATCCACGGAGCCTGGTCGATTTCCTCTTGAGGAATATCTCCGGCTTCCAAAGAAAGCGTTTTTAAACATAACTTTCCACATCTTCCACCCGCTTCCATTTTACAATCATATAAGCCTAATTATATTACGTCTGATTTGAATAGTCGGATTATAAGTAGAACAAATATATAAATACTAAAAAAACTACTCGGGTAGAAAAACGATTTTAAAACTTTTTAACGAGCGTATCTATATTTGCCAGTAACTCAGAATCTGAATTAAGTTGACGAAAAATTTTCTTCAGCTTTTGGTAATTCGAGTTGGTCCTTAAATTTAACAAAAATATGTCCTCTGGCTTGAGGGTAAAATTTCCATAACTTATCAGCAATTACTAAGATTGGGTTGTCAAGCTTTCAAACCAAGGGGCTAATTTTAGAGGTAATTCAAAATAATAATCAGGTGAAATATTACTGGTTAATTTTTCAAGTTCATCTTGAGGAAGGTCTAAGCCGTCAATTATTTCCCTGGCTTGATTTTTCGTCACTGTTTTCATTTTCAAGTTTTTACCGGCACTAATTATCCCTTCCCTAAGCGCGTTTTTAACTTTAATATCCTCATGATTGTAAAACCATCTTCGAAGAAAAATGTTCAGGTCACCGGTTTTCGTGGGGTGGGCAATGCGATGAAAATAAATAACAGCTGATTGGGTGTTTGGCTGTGGGTAAAATGCTGTTTTGGGAACATCCATCATTATTTCCGCCCGAAAATAGGCACCCAAAATTGGTTCGTTATTAACCTTTAAGGCTAAACTTTTTGGGGCAAGCCAAACCAAATCTCCTTGGTACCATGGGTAATTTGTATAGTTATGTAACATATTTTGGGCTTGACTGTAAGGAATACTGGATACGGTTTTAGTGAAAGGTGGGAGGTGGGAACTTTGAAAAATATCATCGTTTAATAACCGGTAAGCATCTCCGTAAACCGTTTCAACGTTACTTGGTAATTGGTCCAAAATTGGTTTGAATCTTTCATCAATTTCAATAGCCAATACTTCCTTAACTAACGGCGTAATTTTCCGGGTTAGAAATCCCAATCCTGGTCCAACTTCTAGTACTCGGTCGTCAGCGGTTAAATGAGCGCATTCAACCATTTTATCCAACACCTGCTCATCAATACAAAAAAACTGATCTTTAGCCACATCTGCCTGGTATGTGGCTAAAAATTCTTGTATCTGTTTTTGCAGATTATTCATAAGGGATTATACAAATTACATGTCTTGTCTGAGAATCCGAGTGTTGGGGATAGCATTCACGGCCAATAAGAGACTGGCCGGTAAACAAAAAAACATCCATACAGTCTTCTTACGTCTTGTTGGGGAAGAAATATCTAAATGATAAGAGTAGCCCTAAAATACTTAAAACAACAAATATAATTAATGGTGGTATCAATGAATAAAATGATACCGATGGTAGGTCTGAACTTAATGCTATCCATGCTAAAAAATAAGCCGGAACAAACCAGAAGGCCCACCAAGCCCACTTTTGTCTATGCCGAAAAGCAGTAACCGCAACAATAATAAGGAAAAAGGCAAATCCTAAGTCAGACAAGCCCCCACCACGAAAATAAAAATTGTATAAGTTGAAAAACGTCGGATTTAAAACTCTTAGCTCATCAACGGTTTGTCCACTAATAGATTGAACTAACGCCGGATCGGTATTAATGCCTAAAATGTGAGGTAACGCACCTACAATCACCATAGTTCCAATAACCAAAAACACCACCCAAGCATACTTGACGAAAAATTTTTCTTTCATATCATTTTTCATAATTATATTTATTACTCAAAAGCATAGTCAGTATCATAATAAAATATCATGCCATACAAAAGAAAAGTAAATCATACATAGAAACCTGCCGGCTCCCAACCTTTTGTCAAGTAGGACTGCGGTGTGTAAATAAGATATGATGTTTGAATGAAAAATACTCTTGCACTAGTAATCGTAACTATGATTGGAATTTTATTAACTGGATGTGGTGTAAAAAAAGACATCGTCAACCAAATTGATAAGTCAATAGAACCAGTGCCAACCACAGAAGTGGACCCAACACCAACTAATATTACCTACACTTTCCTGGTGGAACTGACGAAAAACACAAATATCCCTTTTTTATTGCCAGTTAAGGCTGATATTTATTGGAAAGAAGGGGATTCCGCCTCAGCTCTTAAAACATTTTTTGGGGACTCATATCTGGTTAGCTACTCAAGTCCTACTCCAGATGATGAAAAAACAGTTGAAAAATACTTTAAAGATAACGATTTTATTTATATGAAATTTAACGAGTCAAAAGGTGATGATAGTCATAAAGTTGGCTATCGCAAAGACAATCTAGTTTGTAAATACGATTGGAGTAAGTACCCCGATGAAGCTGCGCCTCACTTAATTGTCTACTGTACCGATTCCAACAATAAAACAGAGAGAAAATAAATCTTTTAAGTGCTCGGCCGATGAAACGATTTTAGAACTTATGGTTATTGATTGTTATAAATAAGTTACGTCAAAATTAACTGATAGCCTTGCTCTGTTTTCCTGACCTGATTACCAACTAGAATTTTGTTATACGCATACAATCGATTTCTTAGAACTTGTGGATCTTGGTTAAAATAACGAACTATCTCCTCCATAACTTGACCTGGTTGAATTGGAAATTCTCCAGGATAATCAATAGCTGCTCTTAATTTGACAACAAGATCCATCAACTCTCTGGCTTTAACTGGATTGTTTGTAAATACTCTTTGAATATCAAACGGTAAAGGTAGGCTGGCAATGATACTTTCGTCTGTTGGAAGTGTGACAATATTACTTTTAGAAGGTATTTCAGTAATCCCAGATTCTTCAGCTACATTTCTCAGTCTTTCTTCTAATTGTTCTCCAAAGGTTTTTCCATATCCATAATCCTGAATAGGTTTCCAAGTGTTTCCTTCTTTTTCATATCTTAAATTACAACCTCCGCCTTTAAAATTGTTAAAATTTGTAAAACCTGCCATAGCAACATTTGGTTGGACACCCGGCATGAAAGGTATACCGGCCTGAACCATCTCGTAAACTCTCTTTGCTTGTGTTGAAGATTCATCAGGCCAAAATTCTCTTACTTCTTCTGGAGTCCAAATTCTTGGAACTCTGATAAAGTGTAAGTTATATGGGTCTCTAATTATTGTTTCAGATATTCCCGATATTGGTAATAGTAAATGGTCAGTTCCATCAACTGTTTCAACAATTGTGCCAGACACAACAATCTCTCTTTCTCGTAAACCAGAACCTTGTGTAACTTTATTAAGAAAGTAGCCACCTAAATCGATTATTTTTCCATCATTCATAATTATTATGACTATTATAAATATTATTTAATAATATTTTACTTGTTTTAGTAACATTGCTATTGGTCTTCATAATAACCCAAATAATAGGATTGTAAACAAATTCTTTGCAATGATTGAAAAATGAGTTGTTATAACAAGCTCTAGTAGCTAGCTCGGGCAGTGGTTCAATTTTAGAACTTACTGTATAAATTAATGTTCCCTTTATATATGATTGGAACAGGAATGTTGAAATTGCCCAGTGAGTCGGTTATAAACCCGAACTATTTCTACCTTTACCTAAACTCTGTTGAAATGCTGTAAATGCTTCCATTCCTGGTTCTCTTCCCATATATAAGGTAAGCACTTCATCTACTTTTACTCTTGTTTCTAATTCACCAGCAGCACACCCCGGACCTCCTGGACCAAGAGTTGTCCTATTCTGTTTACTACACATAAAGCAAGGTCTTCTGTCGCATTGTAAGTTAAACATACGATATGCGACTTCTTGACCATCTTGAGTTAAAACTCCATCTACTATGTATTCTGACATATAAAACGATTATAAACCTAATAACTCTTATTATCAATATTATGGGTTTGATATTTTGTTTAAGTGTTAATGTTATTTATTACACATTTAGAGAAATCCTTTCGGTTCTCGAGGGGGAAACCATTTTAGAACTTTCGTTTTATAACTCACCTTTCCATTCTTTAAAGAAGTGGTCTAAAAACAGTTCCATAAATTCGTGTCTTTTCTGCGCCATTTCTTTGCCAGTTACCGTATTCATATTACTTTTAAGTTTGAGCAATTTGCTATAAAAATGGCTAATAGTATCAGGGTCGGGCTGTGATTCATCGTAGGTTTCACGATTAAGGGAACGGTCAACTATCCACATTGGTAATCCTTTTGAACCGCCATAAGCAAATGTACGGCCAACACCAATTGCTCCAATGGCATCAAGGTTGTCAGCATCCTGAAGTATTAAGGTTTCAATATCCTCAACCGTGACTCCCGCTTGTGAGAACTGATACTCTTCATGGAACTCAATGCAGTGCAAAACCATATCCGTTTTATTCTCAGGAAAAGATATTTGCTCCAAAATTTCTTTTATTTTTGGCAATGAATCTTTAGGGGAGCAATATGTTTTGGTTTGTTTCTCAACCAAACGGTGTATATCGTGCAAATAGGCAGCGACAGAAACAACATCCGCATCGCCTCCCTCTAACCGGTTAATTGTTGTGGCGATATTTAAAACTCTTACTAAATGATTGATGTCATGACCACTAGATTCACCTGAGAATAAATGAGGAATAATATCGTTTAATTGGACTATATACGGGTTCATTAATTTGATTATAAACCAAAGAAATATGCTCAAAGAGTGGAACGATTTTAAATTTAGTCCTCTAGTTTGATACCCCAATTGATAGGAAGCCTCAGAACAAGAGAGTGGGAGGGGGGGGTAATAATGCCTCTTTACGATATATTGTGATACTATATGCTAACTTATTACTTAAATACAAAATGCCAATAAGCAGACCGACAGAAAGAAAAGCATGGTTGGGTTTATTTAACCCTTGTGGATTAATGGTAATTAACGGATATGGTTTTAAGCCATGTCAATGTCCCACAGAGCAAGGAATATTTTGCGTTCCCAGAGATTCATACCGCATGGCTGGATATGTTTTAGATGAAGGTAGGTTTTTAAATGTAGAAATTGACGAATACAGAAAATGCTTGGGAGGAAATAGAGGCAAAGAGATTCGTATGGAAGACGGAACACTGGCCACTTTAGGAAGCAATCAATCAGAAGCAGTGAAAAGCGTTGGAGTGAGAGCCGCCACGATATTAGATGAGGTAGATACCTGTGTACAACTAGGCCAGCCAATTGCTGCTGACTATAGAACAAAATTAACAGCCGATCAGGTAAAAATCCTAGACAGACTTTACCAGCAAAATCTGAATGCTGGTCAGCGAAGTCGGTATTCTCTAGATGGAGCCATTGCGGCAGTTGATGGCATGAGGAGTCTTTTAACTGAAGCGTTGGATTTAGACCTAGGTCAATTCGGATTGATAGCCAGGTTGTCTATTTCATATGGTTTAGGAGAGAGAGTTCCTCAAGCGACCTTCTCCTTGATATATAAAGGGCAGCCAACCAGCCAATTAGTTAGAATGGAGTAGTTTTATACTTCAGATTTGGATTTTCTGTCTTCAGAGAGTACCGCAAAGGGATGTTCTACCGTTTTGGATTGAGAGTATGACCCTGAAGTAATTACATGGCAGAGCCGGCAATATACAAAGTGTGTTTCTAATGTTTCTACTGATACGGGTTTATATCATAATTATGCTCGGGCAGTGAAACGATTCCAAAATTTTATAATCTACCTTAGGTCTACTTTGATTGTTTCCCCGGCTATAGACTCATCCCACGATTTGATTTCTATGGTGGCCGTTTGATTGTTTTTATCAAAAGAACAGTCGAGATTGTAGCCTTTAGATAGATCTGTTTTTGTCTCCTGTAAAAAATCCCTTTCTGTTGTCAACTCGGGAAGATGATAAATATTAGAATAACTGTCACCCGACATTTCACTTTTGGCGCAAACAAACACTTTTGAATCATTACTATTAAATTCAATAGTACTTGCCGAGGGTAACTCCATTTTTACTGGTTTGAGAGTTTGAGTGTCTATCATTTTTACATTAAACCACTCCCAGCCAGATGCACTGTAGGTTAGGTATTTCCCAGTTGAAGAAAATTGTAGGTTAGAAAATCTTGAAACATGTTCAGCGTTTGTAAAATCCTCATTATAATCGTAGATAGCTTTGTCAATTATATTTTCTTTTCCGTTTTTGGTGAGTAGTACATAATTGCTTCCTTGCCTTTCTTTGACTACTGCCGACATTTTTCCAAAAGTAATAATGTCGGTTACATATTTTTCAGATTTTAAAGTTTTTAATTTGCCATTAGTTACCCCCATATTAATCAAATACTTCATAGGGAATGTGTTGTCATCCTGGTAGTCAACTAAAAACTCATATTGCTCAACGCCAATAGTTTTAAAGTCTTTTGGCTCGGCTTTAATTACGTTTTGATACCAGTCTCGAATGTTGGTCAGAGTAACATTTTCTGACAATTGATAAGCTTCATTAAACTGATGGCTAGCTAAAAAGTAATAATATTTTCTTATTAGGGTTATATTGGGATCCTCACCAGCAATATTAATAAAGACTGGTACGGTTGGTTTGGGCGGTACGAATGATTTTACCGAAGCCATTAAAGCCACCATACTCTCAGACTCCCGTTTATCTTTGACTAAATCTGTTTCGGATTTAACCTCATCTACTGTCAAATTGCGGCTGGTATCGTGCGATTGAGTAAAAGCCGGTTTGGCGATTAACCAAAAATTATCAAAATAGCCATTATTCAATCTTTTATAGCCGTAACGACGTAGAGAATAGTTTTCGTAAGTAGTATCTGTTTGACCTGATTTTATTAGAACTTCATTGATACCATTACTACAATTTGAGTATAAGGATTGAGCGCGAAATATTCCTTTAGAATAGTTAACTTTATATAGGCAGACATCTTGACTATTTTTAATCTCAGTCCAGTTATCCATGGGTCCAAAGTCAAAGGCGTTGCCATTAGAAAAGAGTTCACCGGGGTACTGATTATCGATTAGTTTTATGGCTACATCGTGATTCTGGTTGAAAGATAAACTAACCATATATTTATTGTCATTGCCATTATCTCCATCCTTAAATTCTTTATTTACGGTATCTAGATTTGTTATCACGTCACCGGGATAAGATCTGATTTCTCCCCATTCTTTTGGATAACTGAACTCCAACCCTAATACGTCGTTTTTATAGTGAATTATATCTTCATCGGTAACAGTTTTTGAATATTTCAAAATCGGGGAGGGTGAGTCGACTGGAATAGAGGGATGAGACTCAAACTGCTCGGTATTTAGAGAATTTTGTTTTTGAATATTTGGAGATATTGATTTGTAGTAGGTAACACCAAGGTAAAATCCAATAAAAGGCAAAGAAATAAAAAGCAAAATAGCTGATACTTTGGAAAATGGGGTAACAGTGGTAAATGATGCAGGTAGTTGCATGATTAAATATCACACAAAAGAGTGAGGATTACAAAGGGTCCTAAAATCGATCTAAATGCTTCCCCACGTTGATTCGAACTGATAATCCTATAATATTGACACTCGATTTCAGTTTGCTATAATTACTCTGTGATAGTAACAAAAACACTCTAATTTTTTTCTCCGGGGTTTCCGGGGACTGGTGTTTTTAGTTATTATTATTTATCAAAAACTATTTTTAAACTAGCGCCAGTCGAAAGACTGGTTTTTTCGTTTTTTAAGGTCAAAATTTGGACTGAAAGGACACAATTTTGCGCTAAATTACAATCCGTCCTCTGACGGATCGTAACTAACTAGGTCAAAATTTAACCTAAATATTAATCCCGCATCCGCGGGACAATCAATTTATGAAACTTCAAATTAATTCTATTTCTAAGTCCTACCTTAGCCACTCAGTTTTAAACGGTGTCAGTTTTGGACTGAACGCCGGTGACCGGGTAGGTCTAATTGGCGCCAACGGCTCGGGTAAGTCGACCTTACTGCGGATCATTGCCGGGGTTGAAACCGCCGACTCGGGAGATAACGTTAAAACTCCTAAATCCCTTGATATTGGCTATGTTCCCCAGGTTACCGATTTTAATCCGGAAGTTACGGTACTTGATGCCCTCACCGAATCTTTGTCTTTGACTGACTCCGAAATCTATAAAATATATATAGCACTGTCTGATCTAGGGGTAGGGGAGTTGGTGCTAGTTCCATTTGGAAATCTTAGTAGCGGCCAAAAGTCCAAAGTCTATTTGGCCCGCCTACTGGTCCAAAAACCGGCCATATTGTTACTCGACGAACCAACTAATCACTTGGATCTGGACTCACTTGTCTGGCTTGAACGGTATCTAGCCAGTTATAAAGGAGCCTTTTTAGTAGTCTCCCATGACCGCCGCTTTTTGGACAATACAGTTACTAAGATATTAGATTTGGACAACGGACACCTTACTGTTTACGGTGGCAACTACACTTTCTATAAATCCCAAAAAGAAACTAACGACGCCGCTCAGCTTCGGGCCTTTGTTGCCCAGGAAAGTAAATCCGAACGGATTTTAAACCGTGTCCGGGTCATGAAAGATAAAACTCAGCAGTTAGAAGTCCGCACTACCGGCGCCGATCACTATATGCGCCGCAAAGCCGCCGCTTCGGCGTCAAAGGCCAAATCAACCGAAAAAATGTTAATCCGTAAACTTTCTACTACCGGAGTTGAAAAGCCAAGTGTTGCCCCCGACCCCTCAGTTTTGTTTACTCCCCGCCGACTTAGTAGTCAGTCAGTCTTGCTTATTAGCAATTTAACTTTGGCCTATGGTAAGCAGGTCGTAATATCCGACTTTACTCTCCACATCGCTAGGGGCGAGCGCATAGCCCTGGCAGGGAAAAACGGCTCGGGTAAATCAACCTTAGTCAAGTTGATTGTCGGTAAACTTCCCTCGTCTTTAGGTCGGGGAAAGGTTGAGTTTGGTACCGGAGTGGATATTGGCTATCTGCCTCAGGAGCACCATGAGTTTAGCTCACCTCTCCCCCTGCTCGATTACTTAAAAGCCGCCGCCCACCTGCCCGATACAGTTGCCCACCAGCTGGCAATGCGTTTCCGCTTTAGTAGCTCCGATCTAAAAACACCGGTTGATAGTCTTTCAAGTGGCCAAAAATCCAAGTTAGCGCTGGCCAATGTCATGGCCTCTGGTGCCAACTTTATTATTCTAGATGAACCTACAAACTACTTAGATATTCCCGCCCGCGTTGCCCTTGAGTCAGCACTGTCTTCATACTCTGGGACCCTTTTGGTTATCTCCCACGACCGGTATTTTTTAAACGCCATTGGTCTTACCAAGTCAATTACCCTAAAATTACCATGAAATACACCATCAATCACGTCTATCCCTTTTTACTAAAACTTTACGGAGTTGAACCCCAAAACATTGCGCCCGTCGGGGAGGGGGAGTGGTCTCAGGCTTTCTTTTTTGAAATTGATGGTCTTTCAAAAGTTGTCCGCTTTAGTGCCCGGGACGATGATTTTAAACGCGATATTTTTGCCTCCCGTTTCAGTTCTCCTCAACTTCCAATCCCCCCGCTTGAGCACTTTGGCGCCTCTTTTGATGGGTTTTTTGCTGTCTCTCCCCGCGTTGAAGGTGAAATGGTCGACCGGCTCTCCCGCACCCAAATGCTTGCCTCAATTGCCTCCATTATTCACCTTTTTAATGCCATGCGTCAGGTAGACTCATCGTCTACCACTGGTTTTGGTGGATGGGATGTAGATGGTAATGGTACTCGCCCCAGTTGGCACGATTTTTTGCTAAATCTTGGTGCTGATTCTCCTAAAAGCCGAATTGCCGGTTGGCGTCAAAAATTGGAGCACGAGCCCGCGGCCCTTAATCTAATCAAACGGGCCCACGATCATATGGTTACACTCGTTCCTTTCTGTCCCAACATTCGTCATCTGGTTCACAACGATTTACTTCATTTCAATTTAATAATTAGTAACGGTGCTGTGGCCGGAGTCATTGATTGGGGTTGCGCCCTCTGGGGTGATTTTCTCTATGATTTAGCCATGTTTGTTACCTGGCAGTTTTATTTCCCCGCCCTCAAAGGTATTGATATTAAGTCCAAAACAAAAGTCTATTTAGAGCGTGCCGGAGCAGACTTAACTAATTTCAACGAGCGTTTAAAGTGTTACCAAATTCACCTGTTAATCGACTCCATGGCTTATACCAGTTTCGTTGACCACTGGGTTGACTTCAAACTCGCCAGTCAAAGACTGGAAAAAATAATAGGTTAAAATAATGTTATGTCACTCCACCCTTGTTTAACCAAAGAAGTAGTAACTAACATTGATGTAGCTCAATTTATTATTTCTTTGTCAAAAACTGCTGAATTTGTTTTAAAACACAATCCAACTCAAACGGATATCAAATCAAGTATTGAAAATTATCAAGCCATCGCTCTTAAGTTAACCAACAACCTTCCACTTAGCCCCTCAGATATTTCCGAAATTAAACAATCTCTTGAGAACCAAATATTCATTGTCAAAGCCGGTCACTTTAATGAAAACATAACTGGAATCGAAAATTACCTCAACCAATTCAATTCTTAACTTTTCTTAATTTCCTTTATCTTTCCTGGTTTTAACAGCACACTCATAACTGAGATCAAAAACAACACCATACAAATCATTGCGGTTCTCAGAATATTTGGATATTGTGCCCCAAAACCGTTTACCAACATGTGTTGCGTCCAAATTCCAAAGTACGCCCACATCAATACCAGTCCGTAACCCACCCGTCGGTCACTAAGTAGCCGGGTAATCCCAATTCCGGCCCCAATTAGTAAAATGGCTATTGTCCAAGACTCCTCAGGAATCCCCCAGCCATTCCATCCAATACTCACTAAAAATACAGTTATATTGGCAATTGTGGCTACTGTTACCCAGCCAAAATAAACGCTCATTGGAGTCGCTATTAGCGCTCTTTCTTTTAGCCCCAGCTTTTCCTTTTTAATTATATTAGCAATTTTAATTAGAGTAAGTAGCATCACCCCAATTATAATTACCGACAACCAAATAATTTTATTGTGCCAGGTAACCAACCAGACTCCGTTGGCCAGCATGTTGGGCACTAAATACTTGTTAATTTCATGATTCAGCTTCTCATTGTTCTTGCCCAATAATCCCGCCTGATACAGCACATATCCCAAAAGCAGCAAATAGATTACTCCCCAAATGGCAAACGTCATTGGTGCTGGAGCAAACAAATTGGGGTACGAGTCCGACACTTGTTTGCTGGTCAGTCCATTTATGGGCAAAATGTTAGCCAGGGCGTTTACTACGAGCATTATTCCAAAAGTTAATACTACTACTATCCTTTCTCCCAAATATTTACTTTTCATAGTTTGTAAACCAAAAATAATTGCTACTTAAATAATACTCGTTTTTTCTGTTTGTAAAAATGGCCAAATAGCTCTTTTGCGTTAGTCCTATAAAAACATACATCACAAACCCTAAAATTTAGTGTGTTAGTTACATATTATATTAAAAAATTATAAAAACAAAGAACATAAAAAACACGTTACATAAGGCTAATAAATTTATATTACAACTATGATATTTCTATATTGTAAGAAACATAACATTGACCTAATTTGCCAATATATTATCTCCTTGACGCTAGCTGATATTTAACAATATACTGGCCCATATTAACCAATATAAAAAGTAATGGGTAAGCGCTACGGCCCTGAACAAACAGATTATCAAATCTGTTTAGAAGGCGCCGCTGGAGGTGAGGTAACCGGCTCATGTATCGATTTGATAATGCCTGATGACAGCAGAATATTGCTTGATGCTGGTTTACTTCAAGGTCGGGGTATGAGAAATTCCTCTGGTGTTTATCGTGACTCATTGCCAATAAGTAAAGCAAGAATAAATGGAATTAGAACTGTTCTTTTATCCCATGATCACGGTGATCATGCTTTCAAAATTCCTCAATTAGTAAAAGAAGGTTTTAACCATCGTATGTATGCTACTCGCGCTACTGCTGCCTTTTTAGAGCCAATGTTATACGACGCTGCCAAAATTCAGGAGACACATGAAGGCACTGATGTTCTCTATCGAAAAGAACATGTTGCCAAAGCACTTAGTTTAATTCATCCAGTCGATCCTTTTACTCAAATAAGAATTGGTGGAAAAGACCATGATATCAGGGCAGAGTTTATTCCGAGTGGTCACAAAATCGGCGCTGCTTCTATATTAGTAACCATTCCCGCCAATGGCCATGTTAGTAAAACTTTGTTAGACACTGGTGATATTGGTCCGCCATGGCAACCTCTTTCGGGAGGTAATTTGCGTTACGCCAAAGACATTCCCCAAGTCCCTGTAAACACCATAATAATGGAGGCAACCAAAGCCGATTGTGACCCAATTAGCTTTGAAGAAAAAATATCAGTATTATTGTCCACGATTAATAAGGTCTGGGAAGGTGGTGGTAATCCGGTTTTTCCGGTACTGTCAAATCCTCGAATGTCTGAAGTGCTTGAATTATTAATACAGCTTCAAAAATGCGGACAACTACCCCAAGATTGTCGGTTTATAGTAGATGCACCTTTGGGAGTAAAAATACTTGATGTTATAAAAGATTTGGGTCCCGATTATCTTTGTACCAGTTTTGGCCCCGACAATCATTATTACAAAACACCTGAAAGTAGCCAAGCCCGTTTTGACTCTCCTAATCTTTCATTCATTAAAGACCATCAAACATCTTGTAAAACTGCCACGCGGTTGGCCTATTACCCTGGGAAATTCGCTGTGCTGACCAGTGGAGGCATGTGTGAAAGTGGGCGCTTTGGAAATTGGACAAATAGCGATTTTGGGGATAATCCTAATAATGCTGTTATATTAACTTGCTTTCAGGCACAGGGTACTCAAGGGGAAACATGGAAGCGGGTTGGAAACATCGATTCTGAAAATCGGAAAAGAGCTTACGTAGAGCACGTTCCGGGATTTACCGGTCACGCAAGCGGGAGGGAGTTAGTAGATTATATTCAGAGATTTAACCTCTCGGAGTTAGAACAAATAATTATTAATCACGCAAGTATCCCTGCTCGTGAAGCTTTAGCTGTAAGGTTAAAAAATGCCGGGATTGGGGCTCAGGTGATTCTTCCTGAAATTGGTCAAAGAATTTCTCTTTACCCCCAAGATACTTAGTTCCAGTCACTTTTGCACTTGTAACACCGCTTGTTATGTACACAAATTGGGGCACCGCATTTGGGGCAGACCCAACGTTTGTTTTCTAGCTTCATAAATTCAACTAGTCCAAGTTCTTTAATCTTAACGAGGTTTTCAATCATACTCATTAAATACTTTGTTCTATATCTCTTGTCTAATTGTTTTAGTCTGGGGCAGGGGAGTTTGGAGCACTCAAAACAAAACTTATTAACGTCACCCTTTTCCTCGCACAATAATATTTGGCACACTTTACAGTGATTTACCTTTTGGCCTTCCTCGCTCCGGCATCCGGCGCACTTATTTTTAGGCCTGAGGTAGGCCGCGCACACGCCGCAGTTCATCCCGCACACCGCCATCATCTCGCCTTTGATCTTTGTAGTTTTGCCCATAACTCTATTTTACCTAAATCGATTATTCCTACGTATTAAAGCCCTTCCATTTGTAAATCAACTTGTTGTTTTACGGTATTCACTGTTTCAATGACTGATTGTGTCATCCAGATTGTTTCCCAAATGGTAATAGCTATAATAATTATTCCAATAATTACCGCCTTATTATCCTTTTGTTTAATATAGTTGTATCCCCAAATCAATCCGAAAGGTGGCAGTAGCAGTGTTTTAAAAAACAGTTTTACCAAAGTTAACGGAGCCAACAAAGTATCGCTGGTATTTATTTTATTTACCGTTTCCATTCCTCAGTATACAGTCGATTAGTGTCATTATCTTTTTACTAATTTATCAGTTGTGGTGTTGTAACACTCAGGAATGAAAGTAGCCGGGTAGTTGGGGTAGTCAGTCAAATCAGAGCACGTAATAATTCCATTTCCGTCCCACACTAGCTTCCATTGACCGTCTACCTTAGCTCCAAACCACATGCCTCCTCCTTCGCCTAACACCGCTGCTCCTCCCTTACTGTAATTTCCCTCAATTTTCGATACTGTTACTGTTAAGCTATTTGCCCCACTGCCGTGTTTGGCTACCAATGCCTCTTTAATTTGTATTTTTATAGTTTCCGTCTCGTCAACAGTTGGTTCCGGGCTAATTTCTTGAATCACTGCTATAGTGGGAACTTCGATAATGGTCGGTTCTACTTCAAGTTGATTAATAGTTGTCTCTTTCACTAAGCTACATCCGCCAAGTATTAAAGTTGATACTGCTATTATTGCTATCAAAGTTTTATTCATACTCCAATTATCAAACTCCTTTCCTTAAATTTCAACTGTCCGTAATACTTCTACATTCTCAGTTCAGTCAGTAGTCGGAACATCATTATCGCCGGCCAAAAAACTGACTTGCCAATTCCAATTAGTACCGACGCCAATCCGCTGGCGTTTTGAAGAAAATAAAATAAAGCCCCAATCACTCCTAATCCGTAAATCGCCCCTCCACCATTGTTGCAATGGTGACTTTTGTAAACTACCTTCTCACACCCGCATTCATTATTACTTTGTTCTTTTTTCATAACCAATATTACAATAATTTTTGTCAATTCCAATATCAAATTTATCCATGCCCAACCTATTTCTTAATTATTGTTGTTTTGTATTAAATACATCCCCAACTCATAATCCCGTCTAATAATGTTATTAATGTGGTAATTAGGTGTATCCCCACGCAAAATCGCCAAATACTGGTTAGCACCCATCATTCGCGTCATCATGAATCTGTTCATATTACTTGTCTCGTCTTCGTTAATCGGGTTTACCTGGTTGTAGCTGGTTAAAAAGATAGTTTTTAATTCTTCCCATTTCTTCAAATCAATATCTTCTCCACCGTACAGCATTGCTAAGAATGTTGCCACATCGTCTATTTTAGGGTTTACAATTCGGTCCGCAAAATCAAAAAAATATACATCATCATTTGGTAAATACAAGGTATGTTCTAAGCCCAAGTCAGCATGGATCACCGTTTCCGGTAAATTACTAAATTGTGGATGTTTGTCCAAATAACTAAACATTTCTTTCTCACTACTATCAAACTCTTTAATTTGTTTTTGACTAAAATCCAACTCTTTCCACTTTCTAATAATCTCAATCGGTTTCTGGTCCCCCTCGGTGTTTCCAAACTTAGGTCGATTTTTAATAAAATCAAAACCTGGGTATTTTGTCAGCACCAAGTGCATTTTTGCCAAAGTTTTAGCCACATTAGCCAATTGTTTGTCAGTAATCTCAGTTGCCCAGACTCTTCTGACCGGTTCCAATATCATTACCATAACTGAGAAATCCTGTCCTTCGTACTCAACTGTTCCTAAAACGGCACCCTCATTTGTTTTAATAATTTTAGGCGTATTAATCCCTTGGTTATTTAGGTACTCGTACATATCAGCTTCGTTTTCAATCCACTCCCTGGTTCCTTCATCGGGTCCGAAAATTTTGGCAATCAACTTCCCTTTGTTTGTAGTCAGTCTCCATCCCGCGTTAGTACATCCCCCTTCATCAAGCTTCGCATTACTTATTTCAAAACCATATTGATTTTCCAGTGCCTCAGCTACCGCACTTTTTCCAATCTTTTTAGCCCCTAATCTATCTTCAGTCATTTCCAAATTATACTGCCCTCGTCTATCAATGTCCTCACTTTCAAAATCAAAATTACTGAAGAAGACTGAGTGATGGTTCCATCATTTACCCACTCAAGAGCCTTAGCAAAAGGTACCTTAATAATGTTAATTCTTTCGTCCCCGTCTGGATTGGCTGTCTTTATCGTTAAGTCCTGGGCTATAAATAAATTACTCGGGCCGTAAACGGCTGAAGTCAGCGGGTCAATAACCCCTAAGCTCGTCAGTTTTTTAGCAATTATCCCTACCTCTTCTCTCATTTCTCTTATAGCCGCTTCCTCTGGGTTTTCGCCTGGTTTAATGCCCCCAGAAATTGCTTCAATCGTCTTTTTCTCCATAGCAAATCGATATTGTTCAACCAGGTATACATTTCCCTCACTGTCAATTGGCAGCACCGTCGAACCGCAATTGAGCGTAACAATTCCATAAATCCCATCCTTCCCATCTGGTCTAATCACTTTATTTTCATCCAAAGTAACCCATGCGTTTTTGTAAATTCTATTTGTCTCCAGTACAGTCCAAGGACCTTTCTTAATCGGCATCCTCAATTCTAACAAAATTGTCTTCATTGGGCTTTATTTCCCTCGTTGTTATACTCTTCTGTGTCCTCAAACCTTAAAAAATTTTATATTATCCGCTTTTTAGGTGGCTTCATTTTCACCTACACCATTCAGTCTGTCTTTCTAATTTCTCGGGGCATTACTCTCCCGCAACTGGCTACTTTCGCCAGTTTAACCATTATTGTCTCCACCTTAATGGAAATCCCTACCGGCTTTATCGCCGACCGCTTTGGCCGTAAATACTCCTCGGCTCTAAGTTATTTTCTCGATTTTATTGCTTTCTTGGTCCTCATTTTTATTAAAGATTATTCACTTTTGGCTGTTGTAGCCGTTATTAGAGGCTTGTCCCATGCTCTGGCCAGTGGCTCCTTTGAATCTTTAATCTATGAAGAAGTAGCTTCAAATTCCCAAGGTAAAAAATATATAGACATTACTACCCGGGGAAGTAATATTACTATTGCCGTTGGGGTTGTCGCTACTTTTTTTGGCCCAATTATTTATCGATTTAACCCCAGCTTGCCTTTTATATTAGTCGCCATTGTCAGTTTAGTTTCTGCTCTGGTCATGCTTACTTTCGAGGAAAAAATCGCTGTTGGGGAAGTCAAAAAGAATCTGGAAATAATTGATGGTATTAAAGAAATTGTCAAAATCCGCCCCGTCCTTTTGATTGTGTTAATCGATTTGTTGTTATTGATCTTCGTTAATATCTACTACAAAGTTGCCTTTTTTCCAAAAATACAATCGCTTGGTCTTGATGTAGCTTATTTTGGCGTTGTCGATGTGGCTACTCTGGCTTTTACCAGTCTCTTACTACACTATTTACCCAAGTTTTCTTTTCACAATCATCAGCGCACTCTGGCCATTTTTTCTCTGACAACCGCCCTAATATTCTTTCTTTTTGGTATCGCTCAGCATCTTGTTCCGGTTCTGATTTTTGGTATGTTGTTCGATCCGGCCTGGAATCTTCGACGTCATGTTCTTCCTACTATTACCAATCAATATTTTAGTAACCACTCTCGTGCTTTAAGTCTTTCCACTATGAGTTTCTTAAGTAATGCCGGCGCCGCCCTCCTAATTCCTCTGGCCACTTTGTTGTTCACCAAAAGTTATATATACAGCCTGGTCCCCATTCTCCTAATGGTCCCTCTCCTTTTCCTTTATCCCAAAAACAAGGTCAATAACTAAAAACTTTTCAATAATCTAGGTTAATGCGTTAGTTTTTAACCAATATTCTCTCACTTCTCCTCAATTCGGCTTCCAAGTTGATTGGCCTAATCGTCATATTCTCCAAATTCAATATTGATTTCTTCTCAATTATATAAAGCGCCACCTCTTGGGCTTTGGGGCTAATTGGTAACTTGAGCCACTCAATCTTTTTAACTACTTTATTCATATCGTCTGAAACCAAAATGGGAAAAGCCGCTGCCAGTCGAAAGGTTTTCGTTACCTTATCATAATCTCGGGGAACAACAAGGACTTTATATAACTTTGAGTTAAAAGCCATTATGTTGAAAGCTTTAGCTCTTGCAATTTCCATTTTCTTGTTTAGAAATTTTCTTCCACCAGTTCTTATCGATGACTCAATTCTTTCACTTATTCTAAGTTTATAAATATACGCTCCCTGTGCATCTTTGTAATTTTCTTTTCCAATATTATTTATCGCGCTATTAATAAATGTTACGGTTTCCTCAAGGGTAAAACTAACATTGTAATATGTCACTAAATGCGGCAAATCCTCTTCTTTATCTACATAATAAATGGAGGCAATATAGATAGTCTGGGGAAACGAAGATATGGTTTTCATATTTAACTTTCCTCCTCAATCAAATTTGCCTGGTACCCTCTGGCTACCAGCTCTTTAAACGCTTGCCACACTGAGTTCGGTATCTCTTGCTCAATTTGCCATCCTCTTTTTGGATATTCCCGTATTCTTTGGGTGTCACCTACCATTAGGTTGATTACAAAATCCCTCGTCATTTTTTCATTCGGGTAGTCCACAAAATCTATCTGTTGTCCGGTAGTAATTATTTCAATTTCCGGCCATAATTTTTTAACTACAGTGTAGGATCGTCTTAAGTTGTAGGGTTTCTGAACTAGTATCACTTTGTTTACTCTCAACCCTTTATTGTTAAGAAGATTTTTAGTAAATTCTACGTTTTCTCCCGTGTTACTCGATTTGTCTTCAATAATAATCTTATTTCTATCTACTCCTAAGTTAATCGCAATTTCAGCAAATACTACCGCCTCAGGTAATTTATTTATAAGTTTCGTATAAGCCCCGTATCCTCCAGAAAATACAATGTATGGTGCCCAACCCTCAATCCACAACTCTGCCGCCCGAATAGCCACTCGGGTGTCCATACTTCCCAAAGCCCAAATGCAGTCCGCTTTCTCAAGTGGCATTTCCAATTTATTGTAGTTCCACAAAATCAGCGCCAACTCATCATCAGTTTTTGACTTCATAATTAATTTTACTGCGCCCCTGGCCCCGCCGCCATCCTAAACATATTATTTTGGTAGCTCTCCATGCCCATAGTTTTATATATTATTAGCGATACCTATTCGCTCTAATATTTATTACTTGCTTTTAATAACAAAATAATTGTGGAAGCCTGAGTTATTTTTCCTTCATCTACCCACTTCATAGCCTGTTCAAAACTAGTTTTGAACATTTTAATTTTTTCGTCTCCGTCCGGGTTAGGATTATGAAATTTCAATTTTTTGGCCACAAACAAATACCCATGGCTCTTAACGGCAGAAGTTAGTTGGTCAACAAACCCTACTTCTTTCCACTCAAAAGCCTCAATTCCTGCCTCTTCCATCAGCTCCCGCTTACCGGCTTCAAGCGGTGTTTCTCTATCCTTAATTCCTCCGCATACTGCTTCAATTGAGACCTTATCCAAAGCATATCTGAATTGTTCCACCAAATATACATTACCCTCCTCGTCCATTGGTAATACTGAAACGCCGTTGTGTAACGTCACCACCGTGTAAATCCCACTTTTTCCGTCCGGGCGAATTACTTTGTCCTCTACAACCGAAATCCATGGGTTTTTATATATTGGCTTTGTGCTTACCACTGTCCACGGCCCTCGTTTAGTATTCACTCTCGAATTGGACTATTCATTCCTAACATTTCCGCCAATAGTGCCACCATATTTCTTTCAATTTTCTCCTCGTCTCTAATTCCCAGTGTTTCCATCGTTTTAACCAAGCTCTCAAAACTTGGTGCTTCAACCTTTATTAAACTCCCCACCGGTTTGTTTTCCTGGTACAAAACCATTACTTTTTCGCTGTTTACTTCAATAATATATTCCCAGGAAGTCGTCTCCATTCCACCCCAATATTCATAACCCATTGTTTCAAGTTTTGCCTCCATTTCCTCTTTGGTTCCTCTGCCGTAGTCGGTTCGCTCATCCGTATAACCTACGTCTTTTTTGATTACTCTTAATTCAACCAAGGTCGCACTTTGGTCCTCAAATACTCTAAGTCTCATACAAATTAACTTCGGGTCGTACTCGTCCAGTCCCTTACTAATTGGCTTATACATCAAGTCCGTTATTCTGGGTAGCAACTTTTTTGACTTGGTCAGTGCCTCAATTTTTTCTAATCTCTCTATTGTTGTTGGAAATCTTATCGAATAGTCGCTCATAATCGAATTATAACGTAATAATTAGTATCGTCTGTCTCTCTTTCGAACTTGTCCGTTCTGTGATTACTTTAGTCAAGTTTAAAAAACTTTCGCCAAATATCTGACACTTCCTCCTTTGTTTTCACGACTTCTTGAGGTTGGTTGAGTCCATAGTTTCCATCCTTGTACACAAATTCCCCCCTGGGGAATAGTGATACAAGCGACAGTACCGAATCTATAGGCTGATATCTTGCTAAGCTCGCAACTAAGTCAACCACAGCCAACACACTTAGGTCTAAAACCGGGGCCGTTTTACCTAAACTATCCATTTGTTCTTCAGTTAACCGAGAAGTATCAGTAAAAACCATTTTTGTTATCCCAACCGGCACTTCACCTCTTACTCTTGTATCCGAATAATATCTAAATAATGATGTATTGTATTCTTGTTCCAAACCCAATTGAGCCAACTTATCTTTTTCTGTCCAAAAAACAACCGGAGTTTCTCCATGGGAGTATGTTCTGACTTGTTTTAATAAATTTCCCCAAGCAGTGCTCGAAAAAAATACATAATCCATGTGACCGCTGTTTAAATAATCATCGTAATGAGTTGTGTCTTTCTCTTTATTGCGAAAATGGGTAATACTGTTTCTTAATTCAGCTTGGCTAAAGGTAGAAGCGGGTCGAAAACTCCCCGCTTCAATGTCAGAAATTGCATTTTGATAGGTTGTGGTGTGAACACAAGAACTAGCCACATCTGAGAGCTCTTCAACATTCAAATCAGTCTCTCTAATCCTTCTAATTCCTTCATAAACTAAAGCTAAATCGGGCAAAGTTATCCTCACTTTTGCTAACTCATTAGGTGTCTCTCCAATTAGTAGACGCAATTCCTCAAAGTCATCAATCGCTACTAATCTGGTTAACAATACTTTTGCTAAAAAATTATCGTCACCCACCTCTTCGTCACTCAAACTACCAACAATTGCTTGAAATTTAGTGTCAGCATATGGTTGTGACAATGCCACTAACCCTTGTCTTCTTTGATCAATATCTAGTGCTGGCAATTTAAGCTCGTTCATTAAATTTCGAAGCGATGTCTGTCCTGCTTGAGGTGTTTCCTTCCCGTGAGAGTCAGTGTTAGTCATTTTCTAAGATTACTATAAAACAGAATTTTATTACGAATGGTTTGTGTTTCCAGTCATAGTCAATATGTTGATTTATCTCCTTTCTCTTTTCCACACCGCGGTGACTATATAGTCAAAACTCACCTTAGTGGTTGGGGCGTAAAAGCAGCCAATTTCATATCCGTTATATTTTCTAACCACCACTTTTGAATTTGGTGTCACTCCATGTTCCCCATTTTTAAACACATCATTAATATCCGCTTCAGTAATCCTCTCATTTTTCATCTTTTCTAGTGTCTTTGGTGGAAAAAATAAAATAGACATATTAAAATATTTTATTACACTCCGTAAGCCTTATCGTAGCCCGAATTACCGCGAAACCTTACATTTGTTTGGTTACCCAGGGCTTTTCTATATATACTTTCTCTTTTTGGTTCATCCGTGCAAATTTGTACAATACACCCTTCGTCAACTACGTCTACCAACCCCCTTATTTTTCTTAAAAAGGGTAGAGCAGGGCTAAGTAAACCTTGGCCGTTCAATTTATTTAAAGGAGTCGTCCTTTCGTAGCATTTATTTGCTTCGACTTTTGAAAACCAGTCTTCTTCATATACAAAATCAATTTGAATCACCTTTTTTGGAGCCCAAAACGCCAATGCTAATGGTTTTTTAACAAAAGCGCTCAGAAGAATCACACGTTGGTCAGTAAAAGTTGCAAATGAAGTGTAATAGTAACTGCCTGTTAGTTCCAAAAGTACTCTGGGCTTAATGACTTTTCCCTCGCAAGTAGAGCTTTTGCTGGGATATTGTTGCCTATTTCTATTAATCCACAGCGGCATATTTTGAGAATTTATATACGTCAACGCACTACTACCTACCACGTATTCAAAATATTGTCCCTGCTCCTCCGTGACTCTTCTTAATCCATGAGCCTGCCTTAGAATATCTCTGTCACTTAACTGACTTATGGGAACTTCCTCTCTCATTGGAAGAATAATAAATATTAAATCTTGTCGGGGATACTGGATTCGAACCAGCAGCCTCACGCACCCCATGCGTGCGCGCTAGCCAATTGCGCCAATCCCCGAGGTTTCGAGCGTTTGAATTATAACCTTTTTTATGGATTTTCCCAAGCCCATCTTATAAAACTTTTCTAGAGCCGATGCGTCTTGTTCACAAAAATACTTTTCATAGTAAATTAGCTTGAAAGGTCCGTTATGTTTTGTCCATGTATTAGACAACCGATTATGCTCACAAAGCCTTGTTTTTGGATCTTTTCCTGTTTTGCCCACATAAACCTTTCCGTTAGTTAAGCTCTTAAGAAAATAAACAAAATACACACTTCATTTTACTCTCTTAGCCCCAGCCAAAGGCTGGTCGTCCTCTGGACGAAATTGCGCCAATCCCCGGTTTAACTCGGCGTAGTCCCGAAAGCTTTCGGGATGTAGCCGGAAGTAAGGCTTTTGAATTATATCCTAATTTTCCAGATTTCGTAGACAGGTTGTTGTCGAGTAATAATAATCATTGGAATGAAAATCAGGCCCGCAGGTCTCACATATTTTTATTTGCTCGTTTTTTGTCCAAACAGTTTCCTTTATATTAAATATTTCTGAAAACACCTCTTTAGTTGGTCCAACGTCAAATCTGTCTTGAGTTTTATGACTATATTTAAAACCTATTTGGTATTGTCCCTCCGTCACCAACTTGTACAAACTTTTTTGATCCCATCCAATCATGCCGCTTTGAAGTGGCATGATAGTAACCACTCTTGGCACAGCCTCGCAAACTAGTTGACTTGTTAAAATGCTTTCTCTTACTCCGTTATTTAATTTATAAACCTCGGGTAACTTCACGGCACATCCCTCCAAAAAATAAATAGGACTTAGGCTGTTATTGGATATCGTTATCCTTACTGGTTCAAAAACCCTGCCGTCATGTCTAAACGTTTTTTGATTTAATCTAATCGTCACTTTACCAAAAATTTGGTTTACCCCTACTAATCCCACTAAAATCATCACCCCAACTCCTATTATGCGTCTGGTTCGTTGTATCAATCTTATTAATTATACATTTACTCCCAATAGTAATTTTTGTTACTCTAGTCTAATGATCTACATAATACTGGCGGGAGCGGTAGGTGGGTTAATTAGAGGCGTACTGGGAATTGCCAAAGATTTGGTTTTAAAAAAAGAACCGACTATTAATTGGTTCTGGTTTATTATCACTGTTTTAATATCAGCACTCCTGGGGGCAGTAGTGGCCTCCTTTTTTTCTGGGCAGGGGATTATGGCCTTCTTGGGTGGTTACTCGGGTACTGATTTTATTGAAGGTTTAATTAAAATCAAGTTAAACAAACTTGAAAAAGAAGTCCTTCCCACTCCTCTTTCTCCCAAAACCGGTACATTATCTGGATACCTAAAGAAAAATTAATTACAAATCAAAAAGATCATTTATTCTGATTCGTAGTTTCTCCGGGTCCATAACCATCTCAATTACTTGGGTTGGTAATAGTGAATAAGCTTGTCCCGTAAGATCCTTTCTTCTTAAATCGGGCGTTACTACAATTACCTCGTTGCCTTCAGGAACTTCTACACCCCTACTAATGAATCTATTTATTTCAATAAGTTCGACTCCTTCAGGAGCCTTGCTTCTACTCGTCGCTATCCGCGCGCATGATTGCCACTCTTCTAGTAATCCACTGACGTCAAACTCAATTGTCATCTCGTAATGATACTAAATGTTACAAAAAATAGCAAAAATTACCAAATAGAATTATGGGCACCTAAGCGACTTTACATATCCCGCCGCCCTGGCCTCGGCCTCAGTACAAAACCAACTCTCATCCCGGTCCAGCTCCACTATGGTCGTTTCGTAATGCACGCATCCCGGTACGAAGTATTTCAGTAAACTACTATTTCCCGGGTCAATGTTCCCCTTAATATTACATTTTGGGTTAGCCTTATTTTCTCTTTGCCAACACTTGCCATATAACCCCTTACCCTCTGCCTTATTCTTGTCATCAGCCGCCTTTAGTGTTTCCCAGTCACTCGTTTTATCGGCGTGGTATTTGGCCCAACCGCTTTCAATCATTTTTAAATTCACCAGAGTATTACCTACGTAAACCAACCCCATCGGTCGCCCCCACTGGTCCAAAATCTCTTCTTCCACCCGTACCCTTTTGTTTTTAAGCAGTCGATTCAATTCATCTTTACTCTCTGGCCCGCCACACAGCCCACTTTCCGGGGCGTCAATATTTCTTAATCTAAATCTCACCTTACCTTCCAAAGTTATTGTGTCCCCGTCCAGTACGCCAATTACCCCAATTCCTTTTGTTTTGTTTGAATTGTAAAATTTCACTCCCTCTCCTGCCATTACTGCCATCAAACATATCGCCAATAACCCACCTATCTTTCTTTTTACCAATCTATTGGTTACTTTTTTATTACTCAAATACTTAATAATTAACCAAATTAAAGATTAAATCAACACTCTTCGGTTTATCTTCGGGTTTACCCCTTGACGTAGTCCATTTAATCCTTATACACTTACTCAATATTAATTAATGCCCCGATAATGAAATACAACAAAAAAAAGACAGACATAATACTCGATTCTGATATTCCTCAAAAAGGCCGTGACAATCGCCCTCTTGCTGAAAAAAAGATTGAAGCCTTAAAAATGGCCATCGACCAGGTTACCAAGGCCTACGGAGATGGGGCTATTATGAAATTTGGTGCCCGGGGTAATCAACTTGATGTTGATTCAATCCCTACTGGTTGTCTACCACTCGACATTGCTCTTGGTATTGGTGGAATTCCTAGAGGTCGCATTACCGAAATTTTTGGACCGGAGGCGTCTGGTAAAACCACTGTTTGTTTACACGTCATTGCCCAGGCTCAAAAATTGGGTGGCACGGCTGCTTTTATTGATGCCGAGCATGCTCTTGAACCCTACCGCGCTGCCACTGTCGGCGTTGACCTTGACAATCTATTAATCTCTCAGCCGGATAATGGTGAACAAGCCTTGGAAATCGTTGAAACCTTGGTTCGTTCCAACGCTGTTGACGTTATTGTTATCGATTCGGTGGCCGCCTTAGTCCCAAAGTCGGAAATTGAGGGAGAAATGGGAGATGCTACTGTCGGTGTTCAGGCCCGGCTCATGTCCCAAGCTCTGCGAAAACTAACCGGAGCCATTGCTAAGTCCAAATCGTGTGTCATCTTCACCAACCAAATGCGTCAGAAAATCGGCATTATGTTTGGTAACCCCGAAACTACTCCCGGGGGTTTAGCCATGAAATTCTATTCTTCAGTCCGCATTGATCTTCGAAAAATTGCCAACATCAAAACCACCGCTGGTGAAACTGTCGGTTCTCAGCATCGGGCTCGGATTGTTAAAAACAAAGTCGCTCCACCTTTTAGGGAATGTGAATTCGACATTTTAAATACTGAAGGTATCTCTGTCTTTGGCAGTTTAGTCGACCAGGCAGTCACCTCTGGCATCATTACCAAGGCCGGTGCCTTCTTCAAAATAGGAGACCAAAACATTCAGGGTCGCGAAGGTGCTAAAAAGTACTTAAAAGAAAATCCAAAAATAGCCAAAGATACAACCGAGGCTATTTGGGACCTAATTAAAAAGGGTCAGCCAACTTTAGCATCTACTCCTCCGGCGGAAAGCTAAGCTAACCAAATAAGAAATTTTGGAATAATCCGAAAAATCATCATTTGAAATATTAACCGTTTCCCGGTAAAATAAGAGGCATTTTAATTATTTTTAAATTGCTTATTTATCCACATGAATTTGGTTTACTTTTCAACTTGTCCCTACCACCTTTAAACCAACCTCCTTTTTTCGGATAGAGAAGCGTCCTACATCTATGTTCAACAGTTTTGTTTCTAAATTTAAGTCTATTTTTAATGGTCAAAGTTTGCCGCCTTCAGCTCCGCCGTCTCCCACCCCCTCGGTTGTCGAGACTTCAACTGATTCTTCTACTACTCCCGCTCGTCATCGGGTAACTTATGTCCCTCAGTCTTCAGCCGCTACTACGGCTCCAGTTCCCGTTACTCCAGCTCCCAATTCCAAATCCGCCAAAGTAAATCCACCAACCCCCGCCCCCTTACCTGTTGCTCCAGTTGCCCCTGCTCCCGCCCCAGTTAACCCCGCCCTGTTGTTGGAAACCCAGCGAGCACTTGAAAATGCCCGCCGCCTCGAGTCCGACGCTAAGGTCAAAGAGCAGGAAATTATGGCTCGCTTAACTTCAGTCAACGAAAAAGAAAAATATTTAATCCAAAAAGAAAAAAATCTTGACCATGACCGGGCCGAAGTTCAAACCAAAACAGCCGCTATTGACGATCTCTACCGTAAACAACTTGAAAAACTGGAAGTAATATCAGGCATTGATATTGAAAAAGCTAAACAGTTAATACTAACTAGCACTGAGAAAAAAATGGCCAGCTGGATATCCCGCAAAATCTCTGAAGCCAAAGATCAGCTTCGCCAAAGAGAAGATGAAGTCAGTAAAGAAATTCTGGTTGACGCTCTTCGTCATGGTCTGACTGACTATGTGGCCGAGTATACCGTTTCCACCATCACCATTCCCGACGATAAAATCAAAGGCAAAATTATCGGTCGTGAAGGCCGCAACATTCGCGCCTTTGAAAAAGCTACCGGAGTTGAGTTGGAATTAGATGAAGGTAACGATATTCGCATTTCCAGCTTCGATTCTACCCGTCGTGAGATTGCCCGTCTGACTTTAGAAAAGCTCGTCAAAGATGGCCGCATTCAACCACTGCGCATTGAGACCTTAGTGGCTCAAACCAAAGGTGACATGGATAAAATTTTAGTCAACGAAGGCCGCCGTATCAGCCAGGAAGTCGGCGTTTTTAATCTCCCCGTCGATCTTTTGAAAGTTATTGGAAAATTCAAATATCGTTTCTCCTACGGTCAAAACTTAGCCAAGCATACCATTGAAGCCAGCAAAATTGCTACGGCCCTTGCCTACGAACTTAAAGCCGACGTAACCACAGTTCGTCTGGGCACCTTGCTCCACGACATTGGTAAAGTCATTGCCGACCAGGAAGGTACTCACATTGATGTGGGAATCGACTTTTTGCGCCAGTTCCACATACCACAAAAAGTACTCGACTGTGTGGCCGAGCACCATCAGGACAAAGAATTCTCTTCAGTTGAGTCAGTAATTGTCTATTTGGGTGACGCCAGCTCAGGTGCCCGACCCGGTGCCCGCTACGAAGTCCATGAGGAATATCTCAAGCGCATGACCAATATTGAAGAGGTAGCCAAGTCCTACCCGGGAGTCTTATCAGTGGCCGCTTACCAGGCAGGTAGGGAAGTTATGGTTATTGTTGACCCGGGTCTGGTCAATGATTCTGAGGCTGAGGTCTTAAGTCACAATATTGCCGAAAAACTCGAGGAAGAAGCTAAGTGGGCCGGTCAAATCCGGGTCACTTGTATTCGCGAGTTGCGGGTCAGTAGTACGGTAGTTCCCAGCAAAATCAATAATAATGCGGTTAAATCATAACCCTGATATTTGCATTACCACCAAATTTGCTCTATATTTAGTTCAAATTAACAATTCGCAAATATATGACCAAAAAAGACCTTATTGAAGCAGTGTCAGTAAAAGCCAAACTTTCCAAGAAATCGGCTAAGTCCGCCGTTGAAACTTTTTTAAATGAAATCATGAAGGCTTTAAGCCAGGGTGAGACCGTTAAACTATCCGGTTTTGGAACATTCAAAACTAAAATGTTCAAAAAGAAAACCATTAAAGCCATTGGTAGCAAAACCAGTAAAGATATCGCTGCTCGTCGCATGCCCCGTTATATTCCGGGTACCAAAGTAAAAAAATTAGTCAAGTAATTTTTTGTTTGTATCATCAAAGCCCCCCGACAAATCGGGGGGCTTTTAGTTGCAAGGCCAACATTTTGTATAATTAAATATGACATCATTCACCCACGAACAAATTGAACAACTCTTAGTCGCCGCCAACCGGGTTCGCGAAAAGCAAGCCAGCCTCACCGAGGCCATTGAAATACTCACTGCTGTCAGTTCCCTGTCTTCAGATGCCGATTACTGGCACGGGTCTGTTCACTCTCAAGCCGGTTTAGCTAATTGCTATCGGCTCTTATTTCAGGAAACCCACGATCCTCAGTTTCAAAAATTAATGGAAACCCATGCCCGTCAGGCTCTTGCTTTGGTTGAACCACCACCTTCACCAGTTACCGATGAAATTAATACCGCCTATGAAACCATGGCCCAAATGTTTGCCACCAATTATGACTGGCCTCAATCTTTAGTTTGGTGGGAAAAGTTATTGGCTGTCAATTCTGTCCGAGATGCCTACTATGGTCGCATTTTGGAGCATTTAGCCCAAGCTCAATGGCAAAGTGGTCAAACAGATTTAGCAGAAACTACGGTTAACCAAGCGGTTTCTACTATCAAGCAAAACGACGAGCGCTCTATCTCCCCCGACCATGATTATCGCTGGCGTGTTTGGTTAACCGGCGCTCTAATGAAACAACTGTTTATCTTAACTAAATTAAACAAGCCCCAAGAGGCTCAACAGGTTATGTCCGAATTAGAATCCCAGCTGTCTGACCCTCGATTGTCTCACCGCCAACGTCAATACCTCGATCTCAAAAAAGAATTAAATCTTTAACTTCTAGTGCTCTCTCTTTAAACTCTTCAAAACTTTACGGCCGTTTGACTGTTAAAATAGCCTATGTCTCGTCCTTTAGCCGGTGTTTGGATATTTATATGTATTTGGCTTGCCTCGGTAATTATTGGCTCACTTCTTTTATTCCGACCCAATCTTACACCTCTTTCTGCTCTCACTGCTGTGAAGTCCAGATACACCCAGCTTAATCCCAACCCTTGTGCTCTCCAACTAAGTGGCGGCATTCCCGACGCTCCTCCACCCGACGGTCATTTTCAAGTTAACATTGATTGTGGCTCAGAGCCCAAATCCAATAACTATCTTCGGTTTGGTGCCTTCTCCTCTCCTGTTACCGTTCAAAGCGCAATTCAATTATTATCAGAACTCAACAGTTTTTCTCTCACTTTTTCCCCATATTTAACTCTTGGGAAACTAGCCACAGAGCAAGGTAGGGATTGGACAGTCTATTTAAACTCAGCACCAATTACTGACCTAAGTTCCACTTTTAATCCAGGCGATGTAATAACCCTAATTTATGATTAAGTCCATTATGTCCACCAAACTATTTATTGCTCTCTCCCTTTCAATACTTTTGCTAGGTTTTAGGTTGGTCTCCCACAATTACAGTTCCGTTCCCTTTCCCGGCGAGTCCCGGGATGAATATAGTTTCAGTTGGTTGGGCCTAAGTCTCCTTAACTCAGGTCGGCCACTGGCCACCTCTGGTTTATCCTCGTACACCCATCAATATAAATATATAAACGTAGATAGCATTTTTCAAAGTTTTGCCAACCCCAATCCCTTTCCCCTAGATTATCCCTGGTTTGATCACCCACCTTTATTTGGCTTTATTCCGGCGCTTTACGCTCAATCAAAGGGTGTACGTTCTTTTTCTGATACCTCTGTGGCCATCATACGCCGGCCCATGATTGGGTTGTTTGTTCTAAATATTGCCCTGGTTATTACTATAGCCACCCTTCTGTTTGGTAAAACTAGCGCTCTTTTGTCTGGTTTAGTTTTTGCCTCAACTCCTTTGTTTGTCATTTCTTCTCGTCTGGTCCAAGCTGAAAACTTTCTGGTCACCCTCTTTTTACTATCCATAATTTTTCTGCGCTTATTCATTGTCAAAAAGAACAACTACTACTTTTGGTTGGCTGTGGTGGTGGCTGGCTTATCTACCTTAGTTAAGCTTTCCGGTTGGGCTGTTAGTTTGAGTTTAGTGGGACTTATTTTTACCCTAAATACTCCCCAAAAAATTTTACGCTCCGTTTTAGTAATGGTTGGAACTTTTCTGTTTTTCATCTTATTCCCACTTTATGGTCTGATTCTTGACTGGCCAACTTTTGTTTCTGTATTTCTTACCAATTCAGGTCGTTTTTTTAAAGATGGCTTAAACGCTTTCACTCAATTGGTTACTCACACTAACATAACCCGCGATTTTCAGGACACTACCGTTCTTTTTGGTTGGTTTTCAGCCTTCAGTTTAATTTTAGCCATGCGTTCCCGTTACTTGTATATCTTAGTTCCACTGGTTACCTATCTATTTATCTATTTAATTTTTGGCTCTCAGGGATACGGTTGGTACAAGTTTCCCTTCTATCCTTTCTTAGCACTTAGTATCGGTGTGGTCCTCAACCGTGCTTTAGCTCAATCCAAGCTGCTAGTTTTTGTTTTACTATTAATACTCGTTGGTGGATCACAGTTGCACCGCTATGTACCTCCGGAAATTTTTACAAACTACATTTGGTATTGGCGTCTCTTTTGTTTAGGCGCTCTACTGTCGCTTATGTTTATTAAGCGCCCAAAATCAATAAAAATTATGTCCCTTTCGGTGCTACTAATAGTTTTAATAATCAATATTTATACGGTCTACGCAGTCAATATTACCTCCTGGTACGAGATTAAGTAGTTCTTTTGTCAGATCTATTGGTAAAATACCTCATGTCTAGTCTATCAATCGGTATTGTCGGCCTGCCCAATGTAGGTAAATCCACCCTATTCAACGCTCTTTTAGGTCGTCGGGTAGCTGATGCCAGCAATTATCCCTTTTGTACCATTGACCCCAATGTCGGTGTAGTTGAAGTTCCGGATTCTAAGCTCCCGGTGTTAGCCAATATTGTCAAAACGCAAAAAGTCGTTCCCGCCGCCGTTGAATTTGTAGATATTGCCGGTTTAGTTAAAGGTGCCTCAAGCGGCGAAGGTTTGGGAAATAAATTCTTAACCAACATCCGTGACTGTCAGGCCATCTGCCATGTTGTTCGCGCTTTTTCCGACCCAAACATAATTAAAGAGGGGAGTACTGACCCTCAAGGGGACTTTGAGGTCATTTGTGCCGAGTTAATAATCAAAGATCTGGAAACTCTCGATAAATATTTGGATGGCAACAAAAACAATACCCTCGAAAAAAACAGTAAAAAATATTCCCTGGCTCTTAAACTTAAGGGAGCTCTCGAACAAGGAAAATTAGCCGTCAACTTAGACTTGCCCGCCGAGGAATTATACATGGTTCGGGAGTTTTTTCTTTTAACTGCCAAGCCCTATTTTATTGTTGCCAATGTTGACGAGGACACCTACCAAAATATTAATAAGTATCAATTAAATGTTGACGGAGGCAACGCCGTCGTACCCGTATGCGCTAAAATTGAGTTTGAGTTATCTGAATTACCTCCAGCTGATAGGGCTGGTTACCTCGCTGAGCTTGGTGTAAACGAGTCAGGTTTGGAAAGAGTCATCCAAAAGGCCTACCAGGTTCTGGGTTTTCAATCCTACTATACTGCTGGGGTTAAGGAAGTTCGGGCTTGGACTGTCCCTCAGGGGTCAACGGCACCTCAGGCCGCCGGCGTCATTCACACCGATTTTGAACGCGGGTTTATCATGGCTGAAATTGTTTCTTATTCGGATTTTGTGGCAAATACCGGCTGGGAAGGGGCTAAAGCCAAGGGTTTGCTTCGCCACGAAGGTAAAGCCTACATTATGCGTCCCGACGACATCGTCGAATTCCGCTTTAACGTCTAATCAATTTTCAAAGGTAAAAACTACTTTTCCAACTTCGGACTATTCTTTTTTGAAAATTGGTACATCGTCCTAAATACTATTGCCCATAAGTATAGGGCAACGAAAGTAACAACATAAAATATCACCAAACCGGACAATGCCATTGTTAATCCAATACTATTTATTAAAAATATTGCCACAATTAGGTAAAACACCAAAAAAAACAAAGAATAATAAACAGCATACTTGAGCGGTTCTTTTGGTGGTTTGGTTATACCTCCTGGATTCCATAAAGTAACAATCATTCTAGATTATAAAATTTAATAACTTGATTATACTTCAAAATATTTTCATCAAGCGTATATACAAACTCGTCGAATTCCGCTTTAACGTATAGTATATTTACTCAAATAATCGGAAGTGATACAATCTGATTGTGAGCCAATGCTTTGAAACTATAAGAATAGTAGGCAAATACGCTTTTACAAGCGATAAAAGTTTTATCCGTCAGGTGGTTGCTACAGAATTAGGAGGGTATCTTTGTGGAGAAGACCATGGAATTGAGCCCCGAAAGAAAAGAACTAGGTCCGGAGTTTTAATTAATTCTCTGAGTGTTGCAAGAGGTTGTAATAATCCTTTGTGCGTTTTAAGTTTTAAAAGTCGTTCCGAAGCCAGTTCCCAAGCCATACTGTAGGCGAAATTATATAGAAAAAAGTAGTATGATATACTACAAATTATGCGTGGCGGTCCAGGAAATCAAGAAAAGCTTGCAAAAGGAATAATCCATTTGCAAGAGCCCCTTAAAGTCAATCGAATTAGTGCAGAATACCTTCGTCAGCGTAGGGCTAAAATAGGTTGCGAAACTGTTACTCGGTTTAATATTGAGTATGTTGATGGTCAGCTTGTGGCTTTCTGTCCCCGATTCGATTCATGTTCCAAATCACGTACATGTTGTGATTTCCGTCGGGCAGAACCCCGTATAATCTAATTTGTGTCTCAAAAACTTCTAATCATTTCCGGACCTACCGCTACTGGCAAAACTGCTCTGGCCGTTAAACTGGCAAAAATTTATAACGGTGAACTAATTTCCGCCGACTCCCGTCAAATTTACATTGGTTTGGATATTGGTGTGGGTAAAGACCATCCGGTCGGCACCCCCATTCACTTAATTGATATCATTACCCCCAACAAGTCTTTCTCAGTGGCACAATTTCAGCGCCTGGCGCTTCAAAAAATCAATGAAATTCACTCCCGAGGACATCTGCCCATTGTCGTTGGTTGTTCCGGTCTTTACATTAATTCGTTAATCTCCACTTTTTCTACGTTTCACATCAAACCCCAACCTCTACTACGGTTAATACTCAATCGTCTCCCTCTTGGACTTCTTCAATTTGTCCTTAAAACTTTGGGTTCTTCAGTCTACTCATCTTTAAATCGCTCCGATGTCAGTAATCCCTATCGCCTCATTCGCAAAATCGAAATCACGCTAAGTGGTAAGAAATTTAGACCAAACCCTCCCGCTTTTGACCTACTTCACTTAAGTCTTACTGCCCCAAACAGTTTTCTTTTACCCCGTATTGATAAGCGCGTCGAGGACCGTCTTAGGTTAGGTCATCTGACTGAACTTAAAACTCTACTCTCGCGTTATTCCTGGTCGGCTCCCGCCCTCTCCGTTTCTGCCTATAAATGCCTTCGCCCCTATCTTGAAAAAAAGTCTACTCTATCACTTGCTAGCGCTACTTGGAAAACCGCCGAACATCAGGACGCCAAACATCAAAAAACTTATTTTCAAAAAATCAAACCGGCGATATTTATCAATATTTCCAGTCCGAGTTTTGTTAAAAATGCCTGCTTGTTGGTGAAAAAATGGTACAATTTATCATATGAAACCAACTAGAGTTGAGATTTCCTACAAAACCATAATTTTTATTGCCGCTTTCGTTGGCCTTCTCTATTTATTATGGGAAGTCCGAAGCATTTTGGCCCTAATTTTTGTTTGTTTTGTATTTATGGAGGCATTAAATCCGACTATTACCCGCCTCGAAAAACTGCGTATACCGCGTCCCCTGGGAATTCTTATGATTTATTTATTAATGCTTTTAGTAATTGCCACAGCCCTTGTTTCCATTGTCCCCGTATTAGTTGAACAAACATCAGGACTTATTACCACTGTGCCAGCCTATATATCCAACGCCAAAATATTTGGCTTAGATCTAAGTACCATTGATTGGAATTCTCAGTTTAGGCTCCTTGAAAACCTGCCAACCAACATTGCTCGTATAGCGGTTTCTCTTGTTAGTAACATTTTTTCTGGTTTCATTTTATTGGTTATTACCTTCTATTTACTAATGGAGCGTCGTAATTTAAGCCGTTATAGTTTCCAGGCTTTTGGCACCCGTGGTAAACGAATGGTGATTTCTGCTCTTACTCAGTTGGAAGTCCGCTTAAGTAGTTGGTTAAATGCGCAGCTAATACTCATGACAACTATCGGAGTAATGTCCTATATTGCTTACACTCTAATTGGCATAAATTACACTGTTCCTTTAGCTATTACTGCTGGGTTGCTTGAAGCAGTACCCAATATTGGCCCTACTGTTGCCACCATATTAGCCGGACTTGTCGGTTTGACCATTTCTCCACTTCACGGGCTTTTAGCAGTATTGGTGGGTATTCTAATTCAGCAACTTGAAAATAATCTAATTGTTCCCCGACTAATGAATCAGGTAGTTGGAGTAAACCCGTTGGTTACCATCATAATTATTGCCACTGGGGCAAAAATCGGTGGGGTTGGCGGTGCTCTATTGGCAATTCCAATCTATTTGACCATCGAAGTAGTTCTGTCTGTGATTCAAGAAAATCGTCAAAGATCCCGATAAGCCGGATTCTGTTTAAGGGCTATCTGTCTTGGCTCCCTACCTGGAACTTGTAAAAGCCTCCGCATCGTTCCGTCTTGGGATTGCTGCCGGAAGGGGACCCGTTTCACCCAGCTTTCGCTGACTCGTCTCTGTTGTCTTGCCCGGGATCACTCCCGCTCCGATCTAGTCGGAATTCCGTGGCTTTTTGCAGTCCGGACTTTCCTCTCCGGTTTAACACCGGAGTAAGCCCTTCAGGATCTTTGACGACTAATTATATCAACAATTCAAAATTCCCTTGCACACAAAACCCCCTTCTAAAAAAATTTCAGAAGGGGGTTAGTTTACTTACTTACCTGCTTTTATAGTCGCAGCGTCATCCTTTGATAGGATCTTGTATAACTTATTACCCTGATACTGGGCAGTTGCCGCTTGTCGGCCGTTGGCCATGGTCATCAGAGTGACGTCTTTAACCTCAACCTCCACATTTTTCCGTAATTTTACGGAATAAAATTTAATAGTTGCCATCAAACTTCACCCCCTTTTCCAAAAATAAATAAATATAATCGTACCTAGGCTAATAGCACTTAACACGAGGCTCCGAAGTATGTCTTTTTTTATGTCTACCGTGTCCATTCAAGCCAGTATAACACGTGGCTTAAGTTTTGCTACAATTTGACTGTGAATTCATTTCTATGGTTTTTAGTGCTTCTAAATTTGCTTCTTTCAGTCTATCTTCTCTTTCTCCACTATCGTCGGTTTATTCGTCCATCAGCCTCCTCCCAGTTAACCACTGATACTAATTGTCCGCCGGTAAAAATTCAGGTTTTAAAATTCAATCCCTTTCCCGGGGTAGGGGGTGAGCAGAGTTTTATCCTCTGTCTCTTGGATCAGTCAAATACTGGTGTTATCATTACTTCATTACACACACCCTCTCATACCCGGACGTATGCCAAGCCTGTAATTGAGGGAAAAGCAGATGGTGTTTCTCTTTCACGCGAAGAGGCCACTTTCTTAAAAAAAGTTATAAATAGTTAATCTATGACAAACAAAAATATTAAATGGATCAGCCTAGTTGGTTTATACTTAGTAATCACTGGCATAAGCTATCTTGCTTTCACCTCCTTTATTTCCCCATCGTCTAATAATCCCATTACTGACCAACCAACAGACGTTACTCCCATGCCGTCAACCCGTCCTGGTATCTTAACTTTTTCAGGTCCCAAAACTGCTACTTGTCCCCTAAACGGTCTTAAATACACCGAGGATGAGAAAAAAATTTGGTCCGAACGCCGCCCCTTAACAGTCATGATTGAAAACCACGAAGATGCCCGCCCTCTTTCTGGTCTTTCCATGGCTGATGTAGTTTATGAAGCTGTCGCCGAGGGTGGCATTACTCGCTTTATGGCGGTTTATTATTGCCAGGCAGTAGCTGGTGCTGGTGAGGCCAAATACGACGTAGGTCCGGTTCGTTCTGCTCGAACTTATTTTCTTGACTTAGCCTCTGAATATTCAGATTACCCGCTATATACCCATGTAGGTGGCGCCAATTGTAGTGCCCCTATTGACCCCGCCACCCGGCGCGTTGCTGGCGCTTGTACTTCCGACCGTCGTGCCCAAGCCATTGAACAAATCAGTGATTACGGCTGGAACAATAAAGGTACCTGGGGTGATCTTTCTCAGTTCTCACTATCTTACAAGGTTTGTCGCCGAGAGCCCGAGCGTACTGGTGAAGTCAAAGATACCGAACATACCATGTATTGTTCTACCAAAGAACTCTGGAACATAGCCGCCTCCCGTGGTTTAACTAACCTCACTGTGGCCAATTCTCAAAGTTGGGATGTTAAATTTCAACCTTGGTCGGCTACTTTAGCCCAAGCCCCCGCCTCTGCCCCGGAAGTTAAAACCTTCTCTTTCGATTTTTGGCCGGGCTATAAAGCCTATTCAGTAAGTTGGACCTATGACTCAAAAATCAACGCATATATTCGTTCAAACGGCGGTGCCCCTCACATTGATTTCAATTCGGGCGAGGCAATTACTGCCAAAAATGTCGTCATCCAATTTACCCCAGAAATTCGCTCCATCGATGTTCATGGCCACAATCTTTACAAAGTAATTGGCACCGGCAAAGGAGTCCTCTTCCAAAACGGTGTTAAAACCGACATTACTTGGTCGAAACCTTCCCGAATGGCTAGAACAGTTTTTAAAACTGCCACCGGCACTGAGGTGAATTTTGTTCCTGGCAATATCTGGATAGAAATCTTACCTTTTGGCAATCCGCTCAGTTATGAAAACACCCCACAGTCTTAAAAACCTTTTTGTTTCTCTTACCCGGGCCAAATTGCTCAATATTTTCTTTAATCAACCCAGAGAAATATATTACGTTCGACAGTTGGTCAGATTATCAGGTGAAGAAATTAACTCTGTTAGGCGCGAACTAGCCAATCTTAAGTCAGGCAACTTGGTAACTTCAGAAACTAGAGGCAACCGTCTCTATTACGGGGCCAACTCCCGTTCTTGGCTCTACGTCGACCTTCTAGTTCTTACTGCCAAAACTTCACCCTTTGTGGTTGATCTTAAAAGTCAAATTGCCAAAGCTGGCGCAATAGATTTAATGCTATATTCTCACCCCTTTTTAAATCGTGAAGAAAAAAGTCGTAGTGGTATCGACATTATTTTAGTAGGGGATATCGCCCCACGTTTATTAGAACCTCTCATTACTAAATGGCAAGAAAATTTTGGTCGGGAAATTAACTACATGGTCATGGACCGGTCTCAATACGGCCTTCGCCGCCAAAAACGGGACCCGCTTCTGGTTGATTTTTTTCTTGACGCACCGTCAGTTATTATTGGTAAACCTTCAGATATATATCTGCTCTCATGAACCAAAATCGAAAAGTCATTCGAACAGGCAATAGTCTAGCGGTTACTGTCCCCTCAAGAGCCATCAAAGACTTCGACATTCACGAAGGTGATTTGGCTGGTTACAAGGTAAACCGTACCCGTTGCACCATTACTTTTTATTTTTCAGGTCACCCCCGCCAATTGTCCCTCATTGACAAGCCGAAGCGTCACCGTTAAATTCACACATGGACCGATTACGCATCCGCAAAATATTTATCACCATTCTCGGACTGACTTTCATCTGTCTGGTCATCAATCTTCCCCCAGAGTTAAATATTGGGGGAAAAGTCTATCGCCGGCCGGACTTCCATTTTCGTTTAGGTCCAATAGATTTTAAACCCAACCTTGATTTACGTCTGGGTTTAGACCTCTCCGGTGGCGTTGCCCTAACTTACAACGTCAATACCGCCAAATTAGGTTCATCTGAATTAGCCCCAGCCCTCGAGTCACTCAAAAGTAACATCGAACGCCGGGTCAACCTTTTTGGTATTTCCGAGTCTGCCGTTCAGCTTATCAAAGAAAAAGACAGTCATCGGTTAAAAATTGAAATTCCCGGGTTAACCAATGTATCTGAGGCCACTGACCTCATCGGTCAAACCGCTCAACTCAGCTTTCAGTCACTAGTTGACTTGCCTCCTGAGGCCACCGCTACCGCCAAACCCGAGGATTATTTTAAAGACGAAGGCATAAATGGTTCCCATCTTAAAAAAGCCACCGCTCAAATCAATCCTCAAAATGGCCAGCCTGAAGTGTCACTCGAGTTTAACAGCCAAGGCACTAAACTTTTTGCCGCTGCCACCAAAGCCAATCTAAAAAAGCCCATTTACATATTTTTGGATGACTATCCCATTACTACCCCTGTGGTTCAGGAAATTATTAGTGACGGTCGAGCTTCCATTTCAGGTAACTTTACTCTCGACACTGCCAAGGCGCTTGCTATTCAGTTAAACGCCGGTGCTCTGCCTCTGCCCATCGAACTAATCTCTCAAAATCAAGTCGGTGCCACTCTGGGTAAAGATACCATTCAAAAAGGTGTTTTTGCTGGCCTGGTTGGGCTAGCCCTTGTCTCATTTTTTATGGTTGGCAACTATGGAGTTTTGGGAATAATTTCCACCGTCAGCCTCATAATCTACGGCCTAATTACCCTCACCCTATATCGCATTATTCCCATTACTTTAACTTTCCCTGGAATTGTCGGTTTCATTTTAAGTATCGGTATGGCCGTCGATAGTAATATTCTCATCTTTGCCCGTTTCAAAGAAGAAATCCGGGCCGGTCACGATTGGAATCAAGCGCTTGAGTTAGCTTTTGGCCGTGCCTGGGATTCCATAAAAGACGCTAATGCCGCCACCATCATTACTGCCCTAGTTCTACTCAACCCTCTGGGGTGGAATTTCCTAAACACTTCCGGTATGGTTCGTGGTTTTGCCCTAACTTTAATTCTTGGAATTGTCATTGGTATCTTTACCGGTGTCGTTGTCAGTCGTAACCTATTAAGAGTTTTCACCCGTCGCCGACTATGAACATCATGAAATTTCGTCCACTATTTTTTATAATTTCGGCTCTCCTTTTGGCCATTTCCCTTTACTCGCTTATTGTCTGGCGTTTCCAGCCCTCCATTGATTTTGTTGGTGGATCAAATTATCAGTTCACCTCTACTATTACGTCCGCCACTGAGTTTAATCCTATCTTTGAGGCCCAAAAAGTTAAGCTATACTCAGCCACTAAGCTCTCCAGTAATTCTTGGGAACTTAAATTTGCCCCGGTTAGTGAGCCGCAAAGGCAAGCCATTGTCACCGAACTCAAAAAGAAAGACGCCTCGCTCACCGAACTCCAGTTTCAAACATTAGGTCCAAGCTTGGGTCGTGAGTTACTTACAAAAACTCTTTACGCTATTATTTTGTCATCCATCCTCCTTTTCTTATTTATTGGCCGCCGTTTCGGCGATATTACTTTTGGTGCTGGTGCCGTTTTGGCCATGTTCCATGATGCCATTATTTTAATTGGTAGTTTCTCCCTTTTGGGTCACTTTTTTGGGGCGGAGTTAGACGCTCTTTTTGTCACCGCTCTTCTTACTACGCTTTCCTCCTCAGTCCACGACACTATTGTAACTTTTAATCGTATTCGCGAGCTTAAAACCAAGCATTTTAACCTAAATTGGGTAGATTTAAGTAACCGGGCGGTGTCAGAAACTATTGTCCGTTCCATCAATAACTCTATGACCATTGTTATCATGTTAGCCTCCCTGGTAGTTTTGGGAGGTGAGGTAACCCGCTGGTTTGCCCTGGCTCTGCTTATTGGAGTTGTTGTTGGTACTTACTCCAGTACCGGTGTGGCTATTCCTCTTGTCCTCTGGTTCAAACGCAAAAAATCCTAAATCTTACTCGGATGGCTAATTTCCCTAATTCTTGGAAAAATATCTAGAGGGTATTCATCAAATTTTACTATTGTTCCTGGATTCATATCTACTCTATTCAACCCACCAGGGGCTTCTAATTTTACTAGTGCTTCAACTTCACCAAGTCTACCCACACTAACTCGATCCGGCTTTACTTCTCTAAATAATATTGTTGTTCCATCTCCATCAGTAGTTATAGTCATTCCTAGTGGTAATAAATCCAAATCACTACGGTCTATGCTAGCCTCTCTTCTTAAAGTAAAAGCGCCCTTCTCAATAGGGGACTCTGGTGAATATCTGATTACTATGTCGCAAGCCATGTATTGTCTTTAACTAATATAACGTAATATATCACACCTCTTTGATTTTCCCCAAAAGGGTTTCCCGAACGTTCAGACTCGGATCTTCTTCCACCTGAGCAAACAGGGCTTTAAGTACTTCTCCAACTTTTCTTCCGGGTTTAATATTTAGCACTTCCATTACATCTTTTCCGTTAACTTTCAAATCCGTTATCGCAAACGGTTGTTTCTGAACTTCAACTAGTCTCTTTTTAAACAGCTCCCAGCGCCAGCTGGACTCTTTGGCCCCGCTACCCAGTCGGTCGCCTCGCCGAAGCGCTATCATTTCATCCAGGTACTCTGGCGTAACGTTACGAATAAACCGCCGCACTGCTTTATCCGTTTGCATTTCCCCAACTGTAAACATGTGCCAGCGAATCAGTCGGTATAGTTGGTCAGTTTCTTTTTTTGAAAGTTTGAGCCGCCTGGCAATATTTAAGCCCATTCTGGCTCCAATCACCTCATGGTTATGAAAGGTTCTTTCCCCGTCCCTAATTACCATGCTTTGTGGTTTACCTACATCATGAAGTAGGGTCGCCAGCCTCGTAATTGGGTTAGTACTCGAACAGTTTTTGAGAGCCATTAACATATGGGTCCACACGTCGTAAATATGATGTCCTTTTTGCTCCATGTTCACTCCCGCCATCACCTCAGGCATTATTACTTCAAGTATTCCACTGTTTTTTAACAACCTAAATCCATCATCGGCCACAGGTGTAACCAAAATTTTAAATAGTTCATCTCGTATCCGTTCCCCTGATATGTTTTCAATTAACTTGGCTTTTTTAGTAATTGCCTCAAAAGTTGTGGGCTCTATCAAAAACCCAGTTTGACAACTAATACGTATCGCCCTCATCATTCTTAGTCCATCCTCCTCAAATCTCCCCTCAGCCTCTCCTACCGCCCGAATCAATTTATTTTCAATGTCCTTTATTCCCCCCACGCAATCCTTAATATTGCCTTCATGGTCCATGGCCAGCGCGTTTATTGTAAAGTCCCTCCGAGTTACATCTTCCTCAAGTGACTTTCCCCAAGTAACTTTTCCCGGATGCCGAAAATCCTCGTACTCACCCTCACTTCGGTATGTTGTCACTTCCACTACTTCTTGGCCCATGACAACACTTACCGTGCCAAAATCATTGTTGTAAAAACAGGACTTAGAAAATATCTTCTGTAGCTCTTCGGGGGTGGCTCGCGTTGTCATATCCCAGTCCTTAACTTCCCGCTCCATAATCGTGTCCCGTACTGCCCCGCCAACCAGGTATATTTCAAAACCCGCCTCATTCACTTTAGTAAATATTTTGTCGACCGCTTGCGGCCATTTTGGCATCATTTCTTATTATAACCTCACTCTTGTTAATAAAAATATAAATTCTACACTTGCTCATGATTTACCTATATCTTTTCTCACCTCTTCTTATTTGTATATTTTATTCATTGGTTTTATATAACCTTTCTGAGGTATTTCGACCAAATCTTAAAATTATTAAATGGTTTATTCTGCCATTGTTTGTCTACTGTCTTGGTTATACATTGCGTTTGTCCGAAAATTCCAAAATTATCGATATCGGATTTCTCTTGTGTGACACCACCTCAATATTTGTTTCTCTAATTTTTGCCTTCATTTTAGTTTTGGGTCAAATTAAATATTGGGGTCATTAACTAAAACACCCCCGAGTCTTTCGGGGGTGTAAATTATTCCAAATAAAAGTTTACGCTTCGTTAGGAGCAAAAGGCCTTTTTTCAGTCATTGGCAGGGCTTCTTTAACCGCAATGTTGCGGCCGTTTAAGTCAGCACCGTCCAAGTTTTGCATACAAGCTTGTGCCTGTTCTTCGGTTTCCATTTCTACAAATCCGAATCCTTTGCTTTTCCTGGTGTATTTATCAATAATAATAGTTACGGCAACCACGGTGCCGTGTTGGGAAAAAAGATTTTTTAAATCTTCTTCAGTGGTAACAAACGGCAAATTGCCGACAAACATTTTTTTGTTCATTTAACTTCGCCCGTCATGAAGTAACTTGACCTGGCCCGGGTAAGCTTCAGTCTCGTCAGTATAACATGTCACAGATTCTTGTTGTATCACAACTTTCCGGTTATAATCACCATACAAGCGTTAATATCCGTCAACACCGGAGAGCTTCGGGAAGAAAAGTTAACCACTTACTAGAACCCGACAGAGGCAAACTGTAAAGACAGCATTGTGTGTCGCGCCTGCGGAGCACTTAATCATTTCCGCATATTCACCCCGGCGCGCCCGGGGCTCTTTGTTTTATGGAAAGAACACTTGTTCTCGATACTCTCACTTATGAGGGTCAAACCGTTGTCGTTAAGGGTTGGGTCCACAATCTTCGTGATCATGGCCAAATAATATTTTTCGAACTCCGTGATTGGACTGGAATTTTACAAGTTGTGGCTAACAAAGCCTCAATGCCTGCCGCCTTTGAAATCGCCTCACAGTTAGGAAAAGAGTTTGTAGTTGAGGTCACTGGCCTACTTGTCCAAAGAGGACAACAGTATGTCAACAAAAATATTCCTACTGGTCAGTTCGAGCTTCAAGCTACCACAATTACAATTCTTAACAAAAGTGCTCCCTTACCTTTTCCTCTAGACACTGATGGTCGGGAACTCGATGAAAACTTGCGCCTTAAGTATCGCTTTTTGGATTTACGTCGCCAAAAAATGGCCCAAATTATTAAACTAAAAGCCCGTTACACCACCGCCGTCCGCCAAATAATGGACAGCCTCGGTTTTACTGAAATTGTCACACCAATTCTTACCAGTACCTCACCTGAGGGTGCCCGGGACTTTATAATTCCTTCACGTATTCATCCGGGTAAGTTTTATGTTTTACCCCAAGCCCCTCAACAGTTTAAGCAGCTATTGATGGTCGGTGGTGTCAACCGTTACTACCAAATTGCTCCCTGTTTTAGGGACGAAGATCCCCGTGCTGACCGTCATTACGGCGCTTTCTACCAAATTGACATGGAAATGAGTTTTCCCACACAAGACGAAATCTTTGAGGTAGCTGAAACTTTAGTCAAACAGGTGTCGGAATTAGTTGCTCCTCAAAAGACAATCAAACAATTTCCGTTTCCCCGCATTACTTATCTTGATTGTTTAGATAAATACGGTACCGACAAGCCCGATGCCCGTTTTGAGCTGTTTTTAAAAGATATAACAACAGTGGTTAAAGATAAAACTGAATTTAACATCTTCAATACCAGTGAAGTAACCAAACTTATTGTTGGTCCTTCTTTGGCTTCTTGGAGTCACACCGATATTGAAAAAGCCGAAAAATTAGTCAAAGAAAAAGGTGGCAAGGGTATTTTAAATCTTAAGGTAACCGAGTCTGGACTTGAGGGTAATGCTGCCAAATTCCTCACTCCGGAACTTCAGGAGCAAATTATTGAAGCCTCTGGTGCCAAAGTAGGGGACTTGCTCCTAATTGCCGCCGGAAAAAAGTCAGAGACCAACAAACTTCTTGGCTACCTTCGTACCTACCTAGGAGAAACTTTAAAGTTAACCGACCCAAATGAGCTCGCTTTCACCTGGATTACTGAGTTTCCTTTCTATGATGTTAACGATGAGGGTAAGCTGGACTTTGGTCACAATCCTTTTTCCATGCCCCAAGGTGGTATGAAAGCCTTTGAAACATCCGATCCTCTAACAATTCGCAGTTTCCAATACGACTTGGCTGGCAACGGTTATGAACTTCTTTCGGGCTCAATCCGCAACCATGAACCTGAAACTCTAGTTAAGGCCTTCGAAACAGTTGGTTACAGCCGCACTGAGGTACTCAAGCGATTTGGCGGTATGTATCAGGCTTTCCAGTTTGGCGCGCCACCCCACGGAGGTTGGGCCATCGGTTTTGACCGTCTGTTTATGATTCTAATAGACGAGCCAAATATTCGCGATGTTTACGCTTTCCCTCTAAACAGTAATGGAGTCGACGTGCTCATGAATGCCCCCTCTGAAGTGAGCCTTAAACAACTCGATGAGTGCGGCATCGCCCTCAAACCGGTTCCCGCTAACGTTCTATCTGGCGTTGATCTTAAACCGAAAAATTAGCTACAATAGCTTGTGGCTAAAGTCAAAAAAAAGAAGTCGGTAACAATTCACCAGTTTTCTTGGGGTCTAATTTTTTGGCCCGCCTTTATTTTGTCCCTCTATTTGGGTTTTGCCTACTATTTGCGCTCCATTCATGCCCTCAGGGCTTACCCTAAATCTTTTCAGTCACTAGTCGATTTCCGCCCGCCTCAACGTCCTGAATATACCTCAAGTTCTCCTCCCGTTCTCCAGTCCGACAGCTGGCTCTTACTTGATCCTGCTTCAGGTGAATCTGTTGTCGGTCTCAATCCTCAAAAACAAATTTATCCCGCTTCTTTGACTAAGTTAGCCACTGCGTTAACCGCACTAAATCTATACCCATGGACTGAACCGGTCGAAGTTCTAACTGACTACCGTGAAGGTAAGGTGATTAGTTTGACACCTGGCCAAAAATTAACCGTCGGCTCTTTGGTTCAGGCGGTTATCATTCATTCTGCCAATGATGCCGCCGTCGCTTTAGCCGACCATCATCCTCAAGGCCAAGCGGGATTCATAACCACCTTAAATAAATTCTTAGCCGCCAATGGTCTTACTGGTACCCATTTTGTCAATGTGGACGGTGTTCATAGTCCCGACCATTACTCAACGGCCTCTGATTTAGCTCGTCTTGCCCGCCTGGCTGTAGCCCAAGACATTGTTTTAGTCGCCGCTCAGCAAACCACTTCATCAATTACCGATCTAACCGGACAGGTTACTTATCCTTTGGCTACCACCAATGAATTACTGGGCAAAGTACCGGAAATTGAAGGGCTAAAAACAGGCTGGACTCCCGAAGCCGGAGGTTGTTTTATTGGCCTCTTAAATATTGGCGGTCATCGCCTAATTAGTGTTATTGCCAATAGCCCTGACCGTTTTGGCGATACTCAACAGCTTTTAAATTGGTCCAAAACTAATCTCTATTGGGAATAGCCGTTGGCTATAGCAGGTAAGTAGCCAATAAAATTACCGTCGCCTTCAAATACATAAATTGGTTGTAAATAGTTGGTTAGTGTCACCGGTTCAAAGTAAGCCAAATACATTTTTCTAATAGTTGTTTGAGGGTCGCCGCTGTCTAGTGCTGGCCAATAATTACCACCGCTAAACTCACTCCATGCCTCCTCAGGCGTTTTAATTGGGTAAGTTGAAAAGGACTCACGGTCGATGTCAGCATATTTGTAGGCCACTTCTAGAATTTTCTTCCCCTCAACCGATGAACCCGATACTAGCACCGAAATTGAGGCGGAATTAACGTCGGATTCCATTATTTTAAATTCACCTGGAATTTCTTCCCGGTTAAAGTCCACCTTGGCTACATTAGCCTCAGACGCCGAGTTTACCTGTTTTAATCCATCGGACTCAATTCTCCAAAAGCTAACACTCTTTTCTCCTTCATCCAAGTCCGGTTTCCATCTTTCAGCCTGTTCCAAATATGCTTTAGCACTAGCAATCGCAGCGTCTTTTCCTGGAACTTTTTCTGTCGCTAATAGTAGTTGATCGTTAATATAGGGGTACTTCATGGTAAACGAGCCGTCTAAAATGTTAATTGTCAGAGTTTGGTTTAAGGTGTTGTTTCTAAACTCATACATTCCGTCATTTATTTTAATCGGTTCTTCAGTAAATCCCATGTCTTTGGCCATATTCAAGTAATAGTCATAAGCCAATAAGTCAGATCCTGGTCGGTACACTACATATACTTTAGCCTGGTCACTCATCTTAGGAAAATCGTCGTTAGGCAGTTCCAGTTTAAAGGTTTTGGCTGTTTTTTCTTTTTGAGGAAAGCTAATTTGTGGCAATTTACCAAATCGTACCGTTGGTGGAGTATATGGCGGATGGGCGGCCCGGTAAGCAGCAATGGCCACCCCTGCTACCCAGTAAATCAGCATCAAACTCAGCACTCCCACCCCTCCAAATTTAATAATCAGTCGGCTCGTGTGGCCCGTTGTAGTTAAAGACATCATCTCATTTTACATAATCTGGCCGTTTTTTGGCCCACTAGTGCTAAAATCATCTCATGACTCCTGCCCGTACCCGTATCGCTCCTTCCCCAACTGGTGAATATCACATAGGCCATCTACGCACTTGTTTATATGACTATGCTTTAGCTCGTCAAACTGGTGGTCAATTTATACTTCGTATTGAGGATACCGACCAAAAACGTTTTGTCCCGGGATCATTGGAAAGGATTATGGAAGTAATCAAGGATTATGGCTTAGCTTGGGACGAAGGTCCTGATGTTGGAGGTCCCTATGCCCCTTACGTTCAAACCCAACGACTGGACACTTACCAAAAATATGCTCAACAGTTAATTGATCAGGGTAACGCCTATTATTGTTTTTGTTCAGAAGAACGTCTAATCGAAATGAGGGCTCTTCAAAAAGCTTCAGGTCAACTTCCTAAATATGACCGTCATTGTCTGAGTTTATCCAAAGAGGACGTTACCTCCCGTCTTAAGGAAGGTCAAAAACCAGTTATTCGCTTATTAATTCCTAAAAACGAAACTCTTGTTTTTAACGATGTAATTAGGGGGACTGTTAAATTTAATTCTAATGATGTTGATGATCAAGTAATCGTCAAATCCAATGGCATTCCTACCTATCACTTGGCTGTTGTGGTAGACGATCACTTAATGAATATTACCCACGTCTTCCGCGGCGAAGAATGGATTACTTCTACTCCCAAGCAAATACTTTTAAATCGCTATCTTGGTTGGGACATGCCCCAATATGCTCACCTAACGGTTTTAATGGATCCCGACGGTCGAGGAAAAATGAGTAAACGTCACGGTTCTGTTTCCGCCCGATCATTTTTGGATGACGGTTATCTACCCCAAGCCGTTTTAAATTTTTTAATGTTGCTTGGCTGGAATCCGGGTGACAATCGGGAAATTTTTACTCTCAAAGAATTTGTAGAAGCTTTTAGTTTAGATCACTTGCATAAAAAGTCTCCCGCTTTCGACCGTAAGAAACTTGATTATTTTAATGGCCTCTATATCCGCCAACTTTCCGAGACTGATTTGTTTCCTCACTTCAAAAAGTTTTTGCCTCAGGCTTCAGATGACCAGGTTAGGGGATTAATACCCATTCTAAAAGACCGTATAGCCAAGTTTTCCGACCTTACCACCCAGCTAGCATATTTATTTGATGATGTGGCTTATGAACCGTCTTTGTTACTACAGCGCGGGGCAGATCGTACTTTGACATCTGAAATATTAACAGAAATAAAAGGTACCTTAAGTAATATCGACAACTGGCAATATGAACCAATCCAGTCTACTCTCACTGCTTTAATTGCCACCAAGGGCTGGAATGTCGGTCAGTTTTTTATGATTTTCCGGGTGGCTATTTGTGGTGTTACTCATACACCGCCTTTGGTAGAGACTCTCCCCATGTTGGGTAAAGCCAAGACTCTTTCCAAAATCGAGCTGGCTTTAAACCAACTCCAGAAATTGGTAGACTAATTGGTGATTTGGTTTCTACTTGCCGTATTTTTTATACCTAACTCCATCCTGGCCCAGTCGCCATCTGTAAAAATTACCAACTTTTCTTCAAATTCCGCACCCGAATGGGTCGAAATTCACAACGAAACCTCCAATAATATCGATTTAACAAATTGGGCTATTGGCGATAGCATAATCTCTACTCCTTATGACCTTACTCTTTCAGGTTGTCTTTCGCCGAATTCATATTTAACTTTTACTCACGACTCAGGCTGGTTAAACGATGGGGGAGACACAATTCAACTCTTTGATGCTTCAAGAAATCTAATTGATACTCTAACCTATACTGCTGGTCGTTACGCCACTGATTCGCGCTCAGATAGTAACTGTCAAAATACTCCTACTACAGTTCCTACTACGGCTCCTACCGTTGTACCTACCACTCCTCCCACCCAACCTCCCACCACTGCCCCCACAATCACCCTTACTCCCACATTACCGCCTATGAACTTACAAATTGTAAATGTCCCTTCTGCTATGTCCCAAGGAGTAGAGTTTAATTTTACTTTTAGTGCCCAAAATCTAGCCTCGGGTAAAGAATATTACTTTAAGGCTTATGGTGGAACAGTCGATAACTATGGTTTTGAAACAAAAAACAATTCAAATTGGTATGAGTATAATTCTGCTTCCACAAATTTTCCCAAATTTACCCCAAGTTCAAACACCATTAATCAAACCTTAACAGTTCGAGCCAAAACTGGAAAACCTTTGGGGTCGGCTTTACTTCGCTTGGCCATAAAAGAAGTTGTTAGTGGCGACTGGATACCCGCCTCAAACGAAAAATCAATAAACATTACTGCCGCCCCAACCCCAACCCTCACGCCTACCCAAACGCCCACCCCCACCGCTACCAAAACTCCCACACCTACACCTACCCGTTCGCCCACCTCAACCCCACTGCCCTCTTTGGTTTTACCAACAGCTATTCCCACTCTCGATGATTCCAGTCTCTCCATAACGGTAATGCCTACAATAGACTTAAATGTCTACGGTGGGGAAACATCTCCTCCTGAAACTATCTTAGGCGACATTGTTATTTCCTCACCCACTCCTGCCGCCCGCTTCCGTCTGGGATCCCTGTCCTCCGCCATGCCTTATTTGATTATTGGTGTAGGTAGTATTCTTCTTCTAGGTCCACTAATGCTTTCAAAGTTTTTAAAATGAAACACTCTCATTTTTACCTTAGATTATTTTTCTGGCTCCTGACCATTTTATGGATGTCCTTTATCTTTTATCTTTCTGCACGGTCTACGGTTGGTATTGGTCAAACCGAAGTCTCCCGTTTTGTAATTCTTAAGTTTTTTCATCTGGTTGAATACTTTGTTTTGTTTATTCTAATTCGTCTGTCTTCAGGCAGCGCTAAAACCGCTCTAATTCTTACATATCTTTATGCGGTATCCGATGAACTCCATCAAGTATTTGTCCCCGGTAGAGAAGGGAAGTGGCTCGATACTCTCATCGATTTGTTGGGCATGTTAATTGGGCTTTTGTTTTTCCGTTTAGTCCTTACCCGCTTTAGGTTTTTACGTTCCCTATAATTCCTCTTTAAACTACCCCTCAACTCCTCTATACTGATTCTATGCCTAAGTGGCTCCATCTTCTGTTTTTACCTCATCCGGACAATAATCACCGGGCCAGTCTCCTTCAACCAGGCACGTTGGCCCTCCTTATTGCCGTTTATCTGCTAAATCAATCTTTCATTAGTAGCCTCTCAACTCTTCGCCCCGGTATTTTGGGTTATAGCAGTGAAATTACCGCTCAAAAAGTTTTAGATCTAACCAATACTCAGCGTCAAAAAAACAATCTCGCTCCACTCGTTTATAACCAACTTCTTGAGCAGTCCGCTACCGCCAAAGCCAAAGACATGTTTGCCGCTAATTATTGGGCCCACAATTCCCCCGGAGGCAAAGTACCCTGGGATTTTTTCAATGCCGCCGGTTATGAGTTTACAGTAGCCGGGGAAAACTTAGCTCGAGATTTTCAGGATACCGACACCATGATGCGTGCCTGGATGAATTCTCCCTCCCATCGCTCTAATATTATTCATCAAAAATACCAGGAAATTGGTATTGGCGTGGTTAATGGCATTTTAAATGGCGTTAAAACTACCCTTGTTGTTCAACATTTTGGTACTCCTCTTGTGCCTCTAGTTCCTCAAGAAGTCTCGACTGGTACCGTACTTTCAGCCGCTCCGGTAACCGATTTGGCCCCCCAAATACACCCCCTTATTAATCCACTACTCTTAACCCAGCTAGTCGGCGGCTTGCTCTTTGGTTTGATTCTGGTTGTTTTAGTCATCGACGCTTGGCACACGGTTAACAAAGGCCATCATCGCCTAACCGGTTCCACCTTGGGGCACATGGGCTTTCTGTTAATCATTTTCCTACTCTTAATCCTTACTCGCCAGGGAACCATCTAATGCTTAAAAATCTATTTCGCTATCCTACTGAATTCTTTCTTTTGGCTCTCCTTCTTGGTTCATCCATGGTTTTATATTTTGTTTTTGGCTATAGTCCCCAAATTCGCCGCTACCTAATCTGTTTATCAGGTCTTCTATATTGGGGTTGGAGTTTGTACTACCATTGGCGTCGTGGTGATCTTAACCTTTCTATTTTAGTCGAGTACTTAGTCTTTGCTCTTTTGGGTGTAATTGTTCTACTATCTTCGGTTATTTAGTTTCCATTTCTCAATTATTTTGGGGTCCCCGGAAAGTAGTTCTTCTGGTACCTGAATTCCCAGGTAGTCAACAGGTCTCGTGTATTGTGGATACTCCTTAAGCCTACGTCTCTTTCCATCAACTATTGTTTCACTATGACTTTCGTCAAGACTACTGTCGTCTTTACCTAAAACTCCGGGTAACAGCCGTGCTACCGAGTCAATCATCACCATCGCCGCTAGTTCTCCTCCCGTCAATACATAGTTACCTATCGATATTTCCTCGTCTACGAGCTTATCACTCACTCTTTGGTCCACTCCCTCATAATGCCCAGCAATTATTATTATCCGTTCCTCATTCTTCATTTTCTCGGCCTTAGCTTGGCTCCAGGTTTTTCCCCGGGCGCTGGTCAATATTACTTTTGCCCCATCACTTTTAAGATCCTTTAACGCCTTGTCAATAACGTCGGCCCGAATCACCATTCCCGGTCCCCCGCCATACGGCCGGTCGTCTACGGCTCCGTAGTTATTCCAGGCCCAGTTCCTAAGCAGGTGAGTGTTAACCTCAATTTTGTTATTTTTAATAGCCCTTCCAATTATACTTGCGGCCTTAAACCCCTCAAACATTTCCGGAAACAAGGTTAGTACATCAAATGTCATTATATTATATAATAGCAAACTATGTCAGAAACCTATACCTTAAAGAAATTAATAAAATTAGTCGATACCAATTTACCTCAAATCGTCGATCTGCCTGACAGCTCAACCCGGCGGGGAAAGTTATGGAATCACTTATCACGCAGCATAAGACAATTAGATTTTGGAATACCTGCTCAAGGCCAAAAAGAAAAAGAATATACTTTAGGTCAAGCACAAGAAATTATTCTGAATACAGCAACAAATATACACAGCTTGCCACCTCAATACTTTCGTCGTAATTTACGTTGGGGGTTTGATCCTGAAACTTTAACTACTATTGCTACCAATCTGGCTCAACTTCCCGACACCAGAGAGGGTTAAATAAGCCCCTCTTGAGTGCTATACTTTCTCCATGGCTAGCTCAAAAGAAACACTCCCAATTGCCTCAATTGTTATTGCTACGTATAACGAAGCCGGATCAATCGGTTCCATGATTGAAACCCTATTTAACACCATCTTTCCTACCATAAAAGACTGGCATTGTACTGTCATTGTTGTCGATGACACTTCTCCTGACAAAACCTACGAAATTGTTCAAAAATATCAAAAAAATTACCCCGATCTTCATTTGATCATCAACCCGGAGAAAAAAGGTATGGGCAATGCTGTCGTTAAGGGCTTTAAATACGCCATGGAAAAGCTAAACGCCACTGTTGTCTGCGAGTTTGACGCCGATTTCCAGCATCCCCCGAAAGACATTCCTCTTCTACTTGAAAAGATTAACCAAGGTTATGATTTTGTTATTGGCTCCCGCAAAATAAAAGGCGGCTCAGTTCCCACGTCTTGGAATTTTAAGCGCAAGTTCTTTACCTATGTGGGTGGTTTCACCTCCCGCTTTGTCTTGTTTTTCCCTTTCCGTCCCTTTTTTCAGGTTACCGATCCAACTACAGGTCTTCGGGCTTCTCGGGTTAAAGGGTTTGTTGATCAAATAGATCTGGATAATTTGTACTCTCTCAAGTTTGGCTACAAAATTGAGTTGCTCTACCGCATGATTCAGTTAAAAGCCAAGTTTACTGAAATTCCTCTTCAGTTTGGTCTTCGCGAAACCGGAGTTTCAAAAATATCCAAAGACACCGCCCGCGACATTTTATTAGTCTCCCTAAAATGCCGCCGAAATGATGAGTTTACTAAAAAATTTATTAAATTCGGTTTAGTGGGCGGGGTTGGATTTATTATTAATCTGATTGGTCTCAATGTTTTTAGTCGCTTTCTAACACCAGTAATACCAGCTACGGGGCTTCGAAATTCCATAGCTAACACTCTGGCCTCCGAGCTTTCCATTATTAGCAACTTTACCTTCAATAACGCCTGGACTTTTAAAAGCCAGCGGATTACTGCTGTAACTGAAATTATTTCCAAATTCTTCGCTTTTAACTTTTCCTCTTTGGTTGGGGGAGTCTTGGTTCCTGCTTTAATTGTTGGTGCCGGTACTCATTATTTTGGTGATCAAACCAAAAACCTCTTTTTGGTTTTAGCCATTTTTGGTTTTACCATACCCTATAACTGGACAGTCTACAACCGCGTCATCTGGAAAAAAAAGTAACTTGTAATAATACATACTTATAGTTATAATCCCTCATGCCTCAAGAATTTACAGCAAAGATATTAGTCGAAGGTGCCGAAGCCTGTGCCTCCTGCCGTCATGTACTTAATAGTGCCGCTCGTGCTTTTCAGGAAGCACAACGTGACATATCTCTAGACGAACCGACCCCTTCACCTTTGACCGAAATTTGTTCCTTGACAGTCTTAACTCCTGCCTTTTTTAGAGAAAAGGGTAAACATATTCCTAATATTATCGTTAATGTGAGTTCCTCAACTTTTTTGGGTACTTATGCTCAAGAAGGTCGTTCTTGTCTAACCTGTCGCTCTTTTCTTGGAACAGTACCAAGCCAAGGACCAGAAGCAACTATAGGTTCTCTTGTAGATTTAAGGTAACTACCAGTTTGTTATCCCCCCAAAAATTTTCCGTAGTTTTAGTTTTCTTACCGCGCCCACATCCTTGCGAAACCAAGTTTCATGTTTTAGCCGTAAATTTACTCGGCACGCACCTCCTCCCACACCACAAGAATTGGCCTCTTTATTAAATCGGTTGCAATGGGCGCCTGTCATATTTAAGCTTCCATCCTCGTTGGTTTCCCACCTAATAGTGGCAACTCCAAGTCCTCTTGTTGCCACACTTCGCACCGACCAGGGTATTTCCCAAACATTTCCATTTTTAGTTTGGCAACCACTACAAAAATAGTCCTCTATTATCTGGGCACCTTTATAAATACCAAAATATATTCTATGTCTTTCATTTTTATCCATAACCTATATTATCCAGTCTTTATAGAATAATCAAATGACTCTCTTTATTAAACGCAAAAGCTATTTTTTGGCTACATAATCCGCTTCGACTTCTAACAATCCGCTCTTGTGTATTACTACTCTAAGATCGTTTATATCGCCACCATTTGGGTTCTGAATTGTTCTACCATTTACAAGCTCTTCCCAGCAACAGGGAGCAGTCCCAATTCCACAAAACTTATTCCCTTCAACCTGTCTTACTCCGGGACATTCAAAAGATACCTTACCATAAGCTTCATTATATGTAAATCTCACATTCAATCTTTTTTGAAAACATCCTGCAAGTCCTCTCTCCATACCTTTTAACCTTATTGATCCATGTAAATATTCACTACCGAAACAATCTCTTGTGCCCTGTAATTCTGTCATGTCCTATAGTATCAATTATCACCAAAATAGTCAATAATACTTTTTACTTAACCGCTAGTTTTGGCTGGTACTTGCCAACAATTTCAATTTCAGTGCCCACTGTCGCCCAGCCGAAAATATTTCCAGCCTCGGAAGTTCTCATGTTAATACATCCGTGGCTCATTGGTACTCCAAAATTATCATGCCAGTAAGTTCCATGAATACTGTAACCCACTTTTTTAGCCACTTTATCGTTATAAAAAAACAAAATGTAGGGAACGTTGGGTAAGTAATAATATGTCCCTAGTTCTTTAGACCCGCCCGACATTTTTTGAGATCTAATTTTAGCCCACACCTTAAATACACCTGTCGGTGTCCGGTTCCATTTACCAGAAGATATTGAATACCCAAATATCGCGTTTCCATCTTCGTAGGCGGTTAGCGTCTGGTCGGTCAGATTCACTAAAATCCTCTTATTATCAGTCACTGCCTCCTGGGTTTCACCCAATACTCTTGGTTCAAGTAGAGGAACATTTAATAATTGGTTATTAAAAATACCCCAATTTACTTCTGTCTCCCTAGCTTCTGCCAAGTATTCAGGGTTTATATAGTTTTGTTCGGAAAACCATCCGCTCCATATATCACTATTTTGTATCCCCACAATCCCTACCAGGACCATAATTAGTAAACATAGTTTTCTTACATCTCCCATAATTCAGTATAGCTTAATCACCAAAAAAATCCCCCCCGAATGTGGGGGGGGATTAATCAACTCTCTGTTTAAGTTAAAGCATCTTATCAATCATCGGTTTAACTTGGTCGTAAGGTAAAGCTCCTGGAATTAATTCTTTTTGACCATTTTTACCAACAATTACTGTTCCTGGGGTTCCTTGAATTCCTGCCTCAGCTCCGGCACTCATCTGGTCTTTTACTTTTTGAGTATATTTACCAGAATCCAAACAGCTTTGAACCTTGGCTTTGTTTACTCCAACTTCTGCTGCCATGTCTACCATTTGCTCTTTAGTGAAGCTAGTACCCGTTGATTGAGTTTTGGAGTAAATCATGTCTGAATACTGCCAAAATTTATCTTTACCACCAACTTCGCCCACGCACTCTGCTGCTTCTGATTCCATTTGGGCGTTTGTGTGGAAGGGGAGTGGGTAATGACGGTATACCCAGGCCACTTTATTACCATATTCTTTGGCCACCTGCTGCATGGTCGAGTGGAAATTTTTACAAAACGGGCACTCATAATCTGAGTATTCAACTAATACCACTGAGGCGTTTTTGTTACCTCTAATCCAGTCTTTGTCAGTCACTTCTGGCATTGCGGCCAAATTAGGAGTTGGTTCTGCCGCGGCCGGGGCATTTGCGTCCCCACTGGGTTGGCCTGCTATTGCGCCGGTGCCAACTGATTTCTCTAATGCCTGAATCTTAATAAACGAATACGCAGAAAATACTGCGGTAAATAAGGTTAACACTAAAAATGGGGTTACCCAACTAGATTGGTTTTCGGTTTTCATGATTTTTTTAAAATTGTAATTACTACAGTAATCGTAATTTAAACTGGAAATTCGTTTTTTGTCAATTAGCTGTTAAATCTGACTAAACTCATATTGCTAATTGTGCCTGTTTCCAGCCAATTATTACCATGTACCACTAAATACTCCTTGTTATGTTCCAAATGTTTTTCGCTTAGTAACTGTAAAAAAAATGGATCGCTTATATTAAACCCAAGCTTACTATCCGTGTCCCAAAAAACCGGACTAACACCTCGGGCCAAAGACATTATCGCCAAGGCTTCCTGGTTATTACTAATGCCAATTATTGGTGTTGGTGGTCTAAAACCACTCAAAGTTAAGGCTGATGTTCCGCTTTTTGAAAAAACAATGGCTCCGGCAATTTCGCTATGGTCCAAAACTTCGGCTGCTGCCCCCAAAAATGTAGTTGAAAGAGAAGTAGTTTTAGGCGCAAGCTTTCTCTCATATTGGCTTTGCTCGTTGGCATTCGCAATTCGGCGTAGAGTTTGTGCGCTTTCTACTGGGTATTGGCCAATTGCCGTTTCGTTAGACAGCATTAAACAGTCCGCCCCGTCAAAAATTGCGTTAGCCACATCTGACACCTCGGCTCTGGTGGGTACTATGTTTTGACACATCGACATTAGCATTTCCGTAGCTACAATTACCGGCTTAGCCCTTCCTCGGGCTACTTCAATAATCTTCTTTTGCCAAATATTAACCAGTTCCGGTTCAACCGCCCGCCCCAAGTCTCCTCTGGCCACCATAATTCCATCCGCAACTAAACTAATGTCTTCCATGTTGTCCACCGCTTCCTTAGTTTCGATTTTGGCGATTATTGTTTTTGAGTATCCTTTTACCTTAGCTCTTTCTTTTAGTCGGCTCACCTCGACCCCTTTCTTAATATAGCTGGCCGCAATCATGTCAAACCCGGTAACCTCAAGGGGCATGTCACTGTTAGGAATGTCCACAATTATTTTAATATCCTTGCCAATATCCTTTCCAACTTCCTTAATTAGGTTAATTGTGTCTTGATGCCACTTGGCACTATTATGTTTCAAATTCAACCTCACCAAATCAATCTCCTTACAAATTTGGTTTAATAATTCCGGGCTATTACTAGCTGGTCCTATAGTGGCGATTATCTTGGTTTTGCTCATTACTTGTTTATGTTAACCTAAACCATGTCCCGATACCAAATCCAGGGAGGTTTGCCCCTAAATGGCGAAGTCTCAATTAGGGGTGCCAAAAACGCCTCTTTCAAACAAATCATAGCTTCTTTGTTGTCGCCCCAACCTACCTGTCTTTATAATTTGCCAGACATTTCCGACGTTCACATTACTGTCAGTGTCGCCCGGTCTCTGGGTGCCCAAGTAAATCAGTTGGGGCCGCATGGTCTGGAAATTACCGCCGCTAATTTCAAAAACTCAATTGTCCCCAATGGTACCGGGGAAAAATCACGCACCTCTTTTATGTTTGCTGCCCCTCTTTTAGCCCGAACTGGTGAAGCCCTGGTACCCATTCCCGGTGGTGATCGTCTTGGAGCTCGACCTCTCGACCGTCTTTTTGATTGTTATCGCCAAATGGGTATAACTGTTGAAGAGTCCGACCACAGTTTGGCCTTTCATGCTCAAAAAATTACGGGTACTCATTATGTTTTTCCCAAACCCTCACACACTGTTACTGAAGTAGTTCTCATGACCGCTGCTCTAGCTTCTGGCGATACGGTCTTAGAAAATAGTGCTCAAGAGCCCGAAATCGATGATTTAATAGTCATGTTAAATTCTATGGGTGCCCGCATCGCCCGCGACCCAAATAATTTGTCCACTATCCGTATTCAAGGTGTTACTTCGCTTTCTGGCACCGAACATCAAGTTATTGCTGACCGCAATGAAGCCGTTACCTTCGCCTGTGCTGCCCTGGCTACCAAAGGCTCCATTAGCATTCTTCGAATCAATCCTCAAACCATCAACACCTTCCTAACAACTATTGAAACCATGGGTGCTAGAGTAAACCGGGGTTACGATGAAGTTACCGTTAGTTGGGTAAATCCACTTAAACCTATAAATATAGAAACTACCCCAGAGCCGGGTTTCATGACAGATTGGCAGGCTGTCTTTTCCTTGGTCCTTAGCCAAGCTGTCGGAGTCAGTACCGTTATTGAGCGCATTTACCCTTCACGTTTTCAACACATTGCCACCTTAAATAAAATGGGTGTTAAAACCACTTTCTTTAACCCCCAGGTATCCGATCCTGCCACTTTCTATCACTTTAATCCTGAGTCCGACAAACCCGAGTATTTTCACGGCGTAAAAATCTGTGGACCTTCCCGCCTGTCTCCAGCCCAATTGGAGGTTAGTGACCTTCGGGCCGGGGCTACTGCCACCTTGGCCGCCCTCACTGCCACCGGTCAGTCAACCATTATGGGTGTTGAATACATCGAGCGTGGTTATGAAAAACTTGCCGAGCGTCTGCGTGCTTTAAACGCCAAAATCGAGTATATTAAAACTTAATATGTTTAAGTATTTATTATTACCGCTTCTTTTATTAACTCTGGCCCCTTCTCTGTCTTTGGCTCAGTCGCCCGTGCTCAAGCCAAAAGCAAAAGTGGCTCCGGTACCTGATATTGTTGTTCGCCTTTCTCCTGCGCGTACCTATTTATCTCTAAATTTCAAAAACCTCAGCACTGTCAAATCATTTAACTATGAAGTTAATTACACTGGTAACAATCAGGCCCAGGGAATTTTTGGACAAGTATCCAAAATCAAAACCAACCTACTCATGCGTCAGTTGTTCTTGGGAACGTGTAGTAAAAAAGTCTGCGTTTCCCACAAAGGGGTTAAAAAACTGACCGTGACTGCCCGTTTCACCCAAAAAAACGGTAAAAAAACTACCCGAATTGTTACCCTGCCTTAGTTAAACTTTGAAGTTTCCAGAAGTTTGTGTAAAGCCCAGCCTTGTTGCTAATTAATTGTCTGTGGGTTCCCACTTCTACAATCCTTCCTTTTTCCATCACCACAATTTTTTCCGCCCTAATAATCGTTGACAACCGGTGAGCAATAATAATTGCTGTCTTGTTTTTCGCTGCTTGCCAAAAAGCATCCTGAATTAATTTTTCCGATGCCGAGTCGAGTTGTGAGGTGGCCTCATCAAATACAATAATATCCGGGTTCTTCAAAATCATTCGGGCAATCGCTAGTCTTTGTTTCTGGCCACCAGATAGCTTTACTCCTCGCTCGCCCACATTAGTTTCATATTTTTTAGGTAAAGTCTCAATAAAATCAGCCAAGTTTGCCATCCTAGCGGCTGCCTCAATTTCCCGTTTATTCGAGTTTGGTAATCCGTAAGCAATATTAAAACCAATAGTATTGTTAAACATAATTGGTTCCTGGGGTACGACTCCCATCATTGCTCTCAAACGGCTCTTTTTCATTTTTTTAATATCAATTCCATCAATAGAAATAATCCCCTCAGTTGGGTCAAAAAACCTTAAAAGCAGTTTAACGAGAGTTGTTTTACCAACCCCCGATGAGCCAACCAATGCTACCGATTGACCGGCACCAATTTTCAAGTCAATTTCGTTTACCGCATTTTTATTATTCTCCGGGTAATAAAAACTCACACCCCTGAATTCAATTTCGCCTGCCACTCTGCCACTAATAGTTATCGGCTTTTTTAGATCGCTCACCAGCGTTTTTTCATCCAACACCCCAAAATATTTCTGAATATCCACCATATTTTTTGCTACATTTCTTAAGTTGTATATCAAATCAAAAAATTTTCCATAAAAATTCGTCACAAATCCTATCACCATCACATAATCACCGGTCGTTATTTGGCCACTGTTGACTAAGTTTAGTCCCGCTACTAAAGCTCCTACCACTCCCATATTCCCCAATCCGCCTACTATTAGGTCAATAACTCTAAATGATTTGGCAAAACCCCACAATTTATCAATCCAAACAATAAAACTCTTATTAAGTCTCTTGCGTTCCCAACTCTCACGGGCGAACAGTTTAACTGTTTCGTAGTTAATTAGGTTGTCTACAATAATCTCTGAAATCTTGTCTTCTGCCTCATTAAATTCCTTACGTGTCCGTAGATTGAGTTGTATTAATCGTTTGGTTAAAACTAGCGCTGATCCAAATGCCAATACCATCATCGCCATTATTGACGGGTTAACTCTATACAAAACTATACTCATAATAATAAAACTAATACCGATTCTAACGGTATTAATGTTTATATTTTGGAAAAAATCAAAAAAAGCACCGTCACCCCGTTTAATGATACTAATCAATGATCCGGTTGACCGGGATGTATGAAAGGCAAAATCCAGTTCGTGGATTTTTTTAATTACGGCTACTCTCAAGTCTCTCGACGCCGGCAATACTACTTTGTCTCCTGATGCTCTAAACAAGTTGCTTAACACTAAACCAGTCAATCTGACTAATCCCAGACCACTTACAATCATCACAATTTCTCTCTCACCTTTTATTCCTATTGAATCGATTAATAGTTTATAAAAATATGGCTCAATTCCCTCCGCAATCGCATAACCTATCAAAGATACCCAAAACACCGCCAACCACCCTGGGTAGCGCCCTAAAAACTTAAAGTACGTTCGCAGTAGGGGAAACATGTTCAAATTCTAACCAACCTAATTCTTTATTACAATAGTTAGTTACTCAATACTCTCGTATTTTGAGGCGTTATTTCGGTAGCGACACCATTCGCAGTCTTTCCCCGGTCGAGGAATTTGTTCCTGGCTTATTACCTTAGCCATTTCCCGAACTGTCGGGGCTACCCAAGAGTCGTCCCCCCGGTACTCAATTATTTTAATCTTAAACTCCAATTTTGCGTCAAACTTTTCCGCGTTGGTAACTCCGTTACAATATACAAAATAGCCAATATCAGCCACTTTCAGCTCGTTGCCTCTCAGCAGCCATTGGTAAACCTCAATCTGTCTTCTGTACCCGTCATGCCAAGGAGCGTCTGTTAACTCTACCTCTCCCTCTTTAGCAGTTGATTTGTAATCCACTACCGCAATCTCCCCGCTCTCCAATTGCCACAAGTCGTCTACTGCCCCAAATACTTCAATCCCACTCTCATCTTCAACCCTGGTCACTCCACTGAAGTTAAATCGCCACTTATCTAATTGAGGGTGGTTAAAGGGAACGGCTTTAATTCCGTAATCCAAACACAGCCGGTGGCTCTCACCACTCTTTCGCAAAATATCAAATTCTGACTTAAGCAGTTTGTCCACGGCACTGTTTAAAGTGTAGGGGGGACTGCTTGGTTGTTTGACTTTCAAAACAACGGTTAAGTAAAAACATCTGGGACAATTAATAAACTGCTCTATTTTAGATCTGGATAGTCTCATATCTCATTTTACCTCTCTTTACCTTTTGTACCCTAATTCTTGCTCCTAACTAATACGCTTTCGGTTAAATATCTTGTTATTCATTAACCAAAATAATGGACAACAACAAAAAAGGTAACCGGAACAAAGGCCAGGGTGGTCAAACTGGTCAGCAAAACCAATACCACCCTGGTGTAAATCAGGGTGGAGAAACCGATAATACCGAAGACACTGTTTAATCCCCGATTTCAAAATAGTTCGGGATATTTGCATACCCCACCCACCAATCCCCAAACGACTGGTGAGTGGGGTTGTTTGGTAATAAACAGATAATAGTATTGTAATAAACAAAGCTGACCAAAATATTCGACCCTTGTTAGAAATTGTTAGATCTTCTAAAATCACTTTGTGCTCACACCCAATCCAGACACCGCTCTTTTATTAACCATTGGGCAAGTCGCAAAAATTCTTGGGGTCCACCCCAATACGCTTCGTTTGTGGGACAAAAATGGCACTTTTCAATCGCTAAGAGGTAATAAACGACAAATTCGGCGTTACCCCCATTCTCAAGTATCAACATTTTTGAAAAACCATTGTACACCCCAGCCACTATTGAGTTCTCTGGATTTTCCTCTTGCCTATCGTTCCCGTGATTTAATTTGTATTCTTAATACTGAAAACGAAATAATATTTACCAACCGCGCCTTCACTTCAAAACTAAAATACTCACCCTCAAGTGCCACCCCACTACTCTTATCTAAAATTGTTTTACCCCAATCTTTAGTCACCATTTCCCAAAAAAAGAAACTCGCCTCACTTGAAGCCAAATACATCAGTCAGGCTAAAGATGAAATTTGGGTAGACATTAATATGTTTTCTATGCCCTGGAAAGGACAAAATGTAAAAGTTTTAATTGCCCGTGATATTACCGCCAAGAAAAAATACACTCAAGAAATCGAAACCCACAAACAATACTTAAAACTCGCCAACCAGCAACTTCAAGACATGTTTGATCATGCTCCCGCCGGCATAGCACTTCTCGACTCACAACGCCCCTACAAAATTCTTTCTCACAACCGCGTCTATCAAAAGATGTTAGACCATCCTCACACCCCCCTTTCTTTAATTGACAAGAACTTGTTTGATATACTTCCCGACTTAGCCAATAGCCGGTTTGAAAACTATTTTACTAAAGCTGCCACTATCCGCCGTGGTGTAACTTTTTACAACTTTGCTTTTACTGGTTTTGATACTGGTCCAGTCTGGTGGAATGGCGAAATCTCTCCTATTGTAATTAATAAAAAGGTTATTGCCTTTGCTCTTATGTTAATTGATGTATCAGAGGAAGTTTTAGCCCAAAAACGCCTCCGCCAGGAGTTGATACAACGCCGTCATTCTGAGGCTCGTTTAAGCCGTAAAAACCGCCAGTTACTCGACCAAAAAATAAAGCTAAATTTAACTGAGCAGGCCAGTCGGGTTGGAGTATTTGACTGGACGGTCGGCTCGGCTCAAACTAAATGGACCCGTCAGTTGGAAAAGATTTACGGGCTTGCTCCAGGCCAGTTTAAAGGTACCTATGAGTACTGGATCAGTTTAATTCATCCGGAAGATCGGGCCAAAGCAGAAAACGCTATTAGTCACGCTCTAATAACTGGCTTGTTTGAAACCGAATTTCGCATCATCTGGCCAGATGGTTCAATCCATTGGTTATACGGTCGTGGAAAAGTCTTTTACAACGCAACTAAACAGCCTACTAGTCTAATCGGCATCAACATGGACATCACTAACCGCAAAGTTACTGAGTCCCGTCTGGCTGAAAGTGAACAACGTTTCCGTCTTATTGCTGAAACCATGGTCGATCTGGTAACTATTCACAATCCCCAAAAGCAATACGTTTATGTTTCACCTTCTGTGGTCAATCATTTCCATCAACCCCCCCAGTTTTTCCTTTCTAAAACCTTTTACCAGGTTGGTTTCAGTGTCCGGTTGGCTACCCGCCTTAACCAGGCGCTTGATCGGGTCTTTCAAACCAAAAAGCCCCTCACTATTGATTTTTCATACGACAATCGCTATTACCAGTCAATTTTAGCTCCAGAGTTTGGAACGCGCCGCCAAGTAAATTCTATTATTATGGTAACCCGGGATATTTCCAATCTTCGGGAGTTGGAAAAGCGCAAAGATGAGTTTTTAAGCATCGCCTCCCACGAGCTTAAAACTCCTTTAGCTAGTATCAAGGCTTACTCCCAAATCTTAAAGCAGTCTTATTCCACCTTCTCATCCGATCAAATAAACTCAATTTTGGTTAAACAAAACATTCACATTGACCGGCTAAACCGTCTAATTTCCGATTTACTAGACTTAAGTCGCATTCAGTCAGGTCGCTTCCAGTTCACTGAGTCTGTCTTTGATTTTGATGATCTGGTTAAAGAATCAATTGAAAGCATCCAGTCTTTTTCTTCCTCCCACGCCATAATCTTGTCCGGAACTACTGGTATAAAAATGAAAGGTGACCGTCACCGGCTTGAGCAGGTATTTGTCAATCTTTTAACTAACGCAGTTAAATACTCTCCCCAAGCCGCTCGGGTGTTAGTTAATGTCAGTGTTACTAACTCTCAAGTTAATGTTTCCATAAAAGACTTTGGTATTGGTATTGGAGCCTCAGATAAACAACACGTCTTTGAACGTTTCTACCGTACCTCCCAGGTAGAAAAACAGTACTCTGGTTTGGGTATCGGTTTGTTTATTTCCCGTCAAATCATTCTTCGCCATCGGGGAAAAATAAGTTTCACTAGTACTTTAGGTAAAGGCTCCACGTTTACCTTTAGTCTACCGGTTAATAGTTCACTCCAACATGACAAAAATCCTTATCTGTGATGATGATGAAGGCATCTTAGATTCAATTTCTTTGGTTTTGGAAATGAGTGGCTATCAGGTTTTTACCTTGAAAAACTCAACTAACATTTTAGCCTTTGTCCGGTTAAATCAGCCCGATCTAATACTCATTGATTTATGGATGCCCGGTTTGTCAGGTCAGCAAGCAACTCGCTTACTTAAAAAAAATCCAACCCTGAACCACATTCCGATTATTATTGTTTCTGCCAACCGTGAAACTGAGAGGGTGGCTGCCAAATGCGGAGCCAATGATTTTTTGTGTAAACCGTTTGAAATTCAGGATCTTAAAAATAAAATCGGTCAGCATCTTGGCTAGATATTTTTTGGTTCTACATTTACTCATATCCCTGATACCCACATTTGGTTAATCCATTTAACTAATCTTTTAGATCAATTTTCTCTTATTTAAGTAATAAGTATTTCATAAGTATTATAAAACAGTAATAAAACAAACAAATATTACAAAATTCTTACAGTAAAAGAAATTGTTTGACCACGAATTACTTGTTATCTTAAACTTGTCATGTTTTCAGCTCAGACTCCAAATTTAAATACTACCGGAGCTAAAACACCCAACTCTCACCTTAAAAAATCCTCAATTATTAAACCAAAAGTCTCTCTTGATACTTTTCAAGACTTGGCCGACTCCATGCCTCAACTGGTATGGACCGCAGACTCTAATGGTAAGGTTGATTATTACAACAATAAATGGCGTGATTTTAAAGGTATTAACCCCACCTCTTCCGGTTTTAGTTGGCAGCCAGTTGTTCACCCCCATGATTTACCTGCCACGCTTCGCGCTTGGGAATCAGCCTTAAAACAAGGTAGCGTTTACCAGGTGGAACATCGGGTGTGTTTACGAGATGGAACGTATCGTTGGTTTTTGTCCCGGGGAGTTCCCAAATTCAATAAGTCAGGTCAAATTGTAAAATGGTATGGAACAGCTACAGACATTAATGATACGGTTTTAGCTCGTCAGGAAGTCCAGCATTTGTATAATCATGCTCCAGCCGGTTACCATTCTCTCGATTCCAGTGGCGTTGTTCAAAAAATTAATGACACCGAACTTTCCTGGCTAGGCTATGAGCGTCAGGAAATTGTCGGAAAGATAAAATATCCTCAATTGCTCACCCTAAAAAGTCAAAAGATTTTCGCCAAAAAATTTTCCATTTTTAAAAAAACCGGAAAAATTGAAGGATTAGAACTAGAAATTATAAAAAAAGATGGTTCAATATTTACTGGATTAATCAATGCTACCGCCATCTACGATCAAGACGGTAAGTTTCTGTTAACTCAATCAACAATGTTTGATATTACCGAACGCCAAAAAATTGTTACTCAAATCCGTCAAAGTGAACTAAGTTTTAGAACCTTAGCCGACTCCATGCCTCAGTTGGTTTGGACTACTAACCCCAAAGGTTCACCTCTATATTATAATTCGCGATTTATGGCCTATACAGGGCTTAGTTCAACCAAATCTCTTACTCGTAATTGGAGTTCGATTATTCACCGAAACGATTATCCAAAAGCTCATGATCAATGGCTAAAGTCTTTTAATCAAAACCTTCCCTACCAATCTGAATTTAGGCTTAAGTCATCTGTTGGTAAGTACCGCTGGTTTTTGGCTCGGGCTTATCCTCTCAAAGACCCTCAGGGTCAAATTATTCAATGGTTTGGCACCTGTACTGACATTCATCGTCAAAAACGGATATCTCAAAAAAAAGACGAATTTTTAAGCATCGCCTCCCACGAGCTTAAAACCCCCATAACAAGCATTAAAAATTACACTCAAGTTCTTGAACAAGTCTTTAGCGAAAAAGGAGATTTGCAGTCAGCTCACCTCATGTCCCACCTAAATTCTCAGGTCCAACGTCTTACTAAGCTTGTTACTGATTTGCTGGACTCAAATAAAATTACTTCAGGAAAACTTGAGTATAATTTTGAAAATTTCGATTTTAACCAAATGGTTACCAGTGTGGTTGATGATTTGCGCCACGCCTATCATCATAACCAAATTACTCTAAATCTGGGTACCAACACTTATCTTTTTGGTGACCCCCATCGGCTTTCTCAAGTAATTATTAACTTGGTTGTTAATGCCATAAAATTTTCCTCAAACGATCAGCCGATTACCATCTCCACCCAGCTGGATTCTGACTCAGTCTCCCTATCAGTCAAGGACCAGGGTATCGGAATTAGTGCTGTCCATCGAACTCATTTATTTAAACGCTTTTATCGTGGCGTTAAAGCCTCTCAAACATCCGGGCTGGGCTTAGGTTTGTACATTTCCTCAGAAATTATTAAACGCCACCAAGGTGGCATCAGCGTTAAAAGCAAAGTGAACCATGGTTCAACATTTACCGTATCTTTGCCGGTTCCTGACACAACTTAATTTATTGTTCTCATTCATTACCTAATACTTTCAGCATCATTTAACTAAATGGTTAAAATATTTAATGTCTGCTCGGGTAAAAAGAGTATTAGCGGTCGATGACGATCCATACATTCTTGAAGCTATAAAAATAATTTTAGAAACCAATGGTTATCAGGCCACTACCATTCGTAATGGTTCCAAAACTCTCAAGCTTGCTCAAGATCTTCAACCAGATTTAATACTGTTAGACATTCTATTGATGGGTCAAGATGGGCGAGATATTTGTCGTCGTTTAAAAGCCCTACCCAAAACTAGTCAAATTCCGGTAATTCTGGTTTCTGCCATAACCGTTGGTGCAAGTAACTTTCATTCATGTGGTGCTGTAGATTACATTGAAAAACCTTTCGATCTTCACCATCTTCTGACACGCATTGCGGTTTTTGTTTAACAACAAATTACCGTCTTTTTCGCTCTCAGCTATCTATTTCTATCATTTTTAACAAACAAGTAGGTTCCGGTGGTAAACATCACCAAAAACATCACGCCTAATACAAGCAGGTTAACACTTGGGCTATGTAGTACCACCTTACTGTATTCCGGCCTCCCCCAATAATAGATGCTCCGGATTAAATCCACCGCATAGGTCATTGGTGAAATTCGAGATAATACTAGCAAAAATATGGGTAAGTTCTTAATTGGCGAAAACACTCCCGCCAAAAAAAACTGGGGAAATATTAAAAGTGGAAATATTTGGTTTACCTGTTTTTGGCTACTCAAGTTACTCATCACCAATAATCCAAAAGATCCTCCCACTAAGCACACCAATATTATAGCTGGTACAAAACCCACAATCTGTCCTAGGTTAAATGGAATTTGAAAAATTATTCCCATAATGCCGATTCCCAATAGTTGGACAATCGCCACCATCGATTCACCCAATATTTTCCCCAAAATTATCGCTAGCCGGGACACTGGCGCAATAAACATCGCCTGTGAAAAATCATTTTGCCGGTCCTCAACCAAAGAGATTATCCCTGCTGCCGTCGATTGAAACAAATTTTGCCCAATCACTCCAGTAAATACAAAAATTAAAAAGCTATAACCTACATCAGCCGACAAATTTGAATTTAAGCTGGTTCCTAAAATTCCTACAAATAACAGAGGAAAAATTAGTGAAAAAAACAGTCTTGGTCGGTCCCTAAGTAGTTTAATTAAATCCCTCATGGCAATAGCAGTAATCGCGTTAATTGTTTTTCTCATTTTTTTTGTCAATTATTTCTAAATAAGCTTCTTCCAGTGTAGGTGTATGAATCTGAATAGAAGTTAATTTTGTTTTAAGGTTCCGAATAGTCTCCTGTATTTGACTCTCTTTAATCCATACCTTAATTGCTCCATCTTCCACGTACTTTAGTTTGCTATTGTCTAACTCCTTGGTCAGTGCTTTTCTGTTGCCAGAGTCCAATAGCATATATTCCTCAACCAAATCTCGTTTAATATCCAGTGGTGTTCCCAAGCTGACAATTTTACCGTTGTCGATTATGCATATTCTATCTGACTCTTCCGCCTCCTCCAAATAATGGGTGGTCAAAAATAAAGTTAAATTTTCGTTTTTTCGTACTGTTTTTAAGTAACTCCATAAATTCTTTCTCGATTGTGGGTCAAGACCGGTTGTAGGTTCGTCTAAAAATAAAAGTTTGGGGTGATGAATCAATCCGCGCACAATTTCCAGTTTACGTTTCATTCCTCCAGAAAAAGTTTTCACCGGTTGGTGAATTTCTTTTTCAATCCCCAGAATTCGGGCCAGCTCTTCAACTTTTTTCTTGTAATCAGTGGGCATCATGTTGTAAGTTAATCGGTAGGGGAATAGTCCGTACAAAAAGGCGTGAAAACGGACATTTTCTTCAGCGGTCAAATTCAGGTCCAGACTCGGGTTTTGAAAAATAACCCCAATCATCCGTCTAACTCCGGCTGAATCTTTTTCAATTTCAATTCCTCCCACCTTAACACTCCCACTAGTTTTGTCCAATGTCGTGTTCAATACTGATATTGTGGTTGTTTTCCCCGCTCCGTTTGGCCCAAGCATAGTAAAAAACTCACCCTCTTCCACTTCAAAGCTCACTCCGTCAACAGCATTTGTTGTTGCCTTTTTATATCTTTTGGTTAAATCAGTTACTTCAATTATTTTTGCCACAGACTACTATTATAAACCTCCCACGTATAGAAATTTTACTCTCTGAAAATACTCATACATATTGTTAACATATCTACTACTTGTGAAAATCATTCTACTATTAATAATTCTGTTGTTTTTCCCCGCAGCTACGTTTGCTGCCAAACCTCTAACTATTACCTGTGAACCTTCCAAAAATAAATGTTCAACCTTTGGCTCTTCTCCCATATTTTCGGAATCCAACATTTACCCTGGTTTTACTCAGTCAGTGTCTACCATCGTCAGCCTGGTAAACCTAGACGCCTCGCAAAGTTGTCAGGTGGGGCTGTTAGCTTCCGGTGCCTCTTCCTCAGACGTTATTGCCAAAGAATTAATCATATCGGTTGGTACTCCCCAAGGGTGGTTGTTCAAAGGACCCCTGTTTTCACTGCTTACTAACCCCTCCCCCCCGCTTGGTACTCTTCCTCCCAACACCAGTGTTGATTATTCATTTCTGTCTTCTTTACCCCTGACCGCCGGTAATCAACTCCAAGGAAAAACCTTAAAAGTAAGTTTTGACTTTACTTTTACCTGTCAGCCCTCTGTTCAAGTTGAGGGTAAAGTTTTAGGTCAATCGGTAACAAAAACTTCCTCCCGTCTCTGGTTTTATTCCTTTGTACCAGTCTTTGGTCTATTAATCTTTGTCTTATTTAAACGCCAAAAACGTAAAGTCCCGATTAAGGATTAATTTTTCTTATTGGCAATTTGTTTAGTTCAATGCTCAGTGTTACTTGTGGTAGGGGAGTAGGTGTGTTGGTATTCATAGGAAAAATCGATACTTTTATTCTGGGGTTAATAATACCTAAGGTTGGTCTAACTGTTGGTGATAGCGTCATTGTAGCAGTCGGAGACATCGTAGCAGTTGGCGCTATTGTGGGGGCCACTGTTGCTTCAGCGGTTGGTTGAGGAGTTACAGTTTCAATAAGAGTCTCTTCTGTTTGGACAATCGTCACCATAGGTGTTATATTTTCTGCCTTATTTTGATTCTTAGATCCGGCTTGGTAGCTTATTACCATGCCCATTACGGCAATTACGCCAACAAGTGTAAATATTGCTATCCATGCTTTTGTGTTCATAGTTGATTATATTACTAATCTATTTGATTAGTGCATTAGGCCCAAAATTTCCTTTTTGTTTATAGTGTTAACTTACTCGTTCTCGTCTCCCAAACCGTCATCAATTACAATCTTGATACGACTCCCTAGAAGAGTACATCCTGAAACCCTAACAGAATCCTCAGGCGACTTGCCCCTAACTTCAATACCACCGCCAATGATTACGTTTCCAATAACTTCAGATCCATTGTCTACTATCTTGTGCCCGCGCCCAATTACTAAATTACCCTTAGGGTCCATCAAACCTAATCTTTTAAGTCCTCTCTCTAAGAGTTTATTCATAGAAGTATTATACCACTATTATAGGTTATATATACTATTCTAAATGTGATTATTTATCTTTTGAAATTCATTGCCCCGTATGCGACCAAAGGGAGTCCTTTGAGGAGTTTCGAACCACAATCGATAGATAATTTGACCAGTTTCCAGTTAAAAGTTTGAATGTTGCCCCGTATGGATTCGAACCACAATACCTACGTTCAGAGCGTAGTGGCCTACCATTAGCCGACGGGGCAGAACATGCCTATTTTAACCTATCCAATAATCAAACTCTACCCAATATGAGTTTCAGTAGTTGGTGATTTTATAACCGGCTTTGCTAACCATGTCAGTAACTGTACTCGGCCAATAAATGATGTACGAGCCAAAACCTCACTTATATCTACCCCACTAACTACAACCCTATTACCCTGAGTTAAAGCGAGACTGGCAATATCCGCTCTCAGTGCCGCTTCTGGTCTACAAATGCTAATAATAGTTCTTCCCAGCGCTTCTCTAATGTCCATTTTTTACTTAACTAGTAGATACGTAATTGTACCGCATCAACTTTTGATAAAATACATCAATGAAATCGTTTGATCAAATCGTTACCGACCTAAAACTAACCCCCACCCAGGCCTCCACCTTAAAAACCTATCTCAATGAATTAGTCATTGAGCTACTGCGTTCAATTCAGGATGATAATAACCGTAACTTCGACGAAACTGTTGACTCACTGCGTCAGGGTAGCCAGGTAGAAACTCTCCCCGTGTCCGGGAAGCACTAAAGTCTCTTTGGGTAGTTTTTTAATTTTTCTAATACTCTTTTTTAGCTTGTCTTTATCTCCATATCCATACTCGGAAGTTCCTTCTCCCTCTTCAAAGACTACGTCTCCCGAAAACAACCAACCCTCGCTTGCCATATAAAACCCTACGCTTCCTGGAGTATGCCCGGGTAGCTTAATAATTTCAACTGTAACTTGGCCTAACTTAAAACTTTCTGTTCCCCTAAAATCCACATCAATTTTGGTCATTTCACCCAATTTTAAAAATTCACTGCCAGTAAAGTGCTGGGCCGTCTTTGTTTGTCGCTTCCATAAAAATTCATCCTCCATGTTCATTCCTATTAGAGTTCCAAAGTTTAATTTCAATTCAGCGGCGGCCATTACATGGTCAAAATGCCCATGGGTTAGGCATATTAATTTAAGTTCAAGCTTGTTTTGTAAAACGTAGTCTCCAATAATCTCAGCACTGTCTGGTGGGTCAACAACTATTGTTTCTCGGCTATTTTCATCCCACACCACATAGCAATTTGTGCCCAACTCACCTAAAATTAATTGCCGATACCCTGCCATTCATTAATATACTAAAATATAACTATGAAATCATCAAATCTTTTTCCCTTGCTTGGTTTAAGTTTTGTACTCTTAACAGCTTGTACTTCACCCATCGCCTTAAATCAAAAAAACGATAATGCTCAGTTTAGTTCAGACGAGGAACCTATTCCTACCCTAGCTCCCTACCAAGATGACTTAGCCCAGGAACCAGTCAAATTCTCCAAAAACGTTCTTCTTAGTTCTGAATTTAAAGTTGACTACAAAACTACCGACCCGGATGGCGTGGGTATCGCCGAATTTAAAGCTAAGTCAATGAAAGTTATCCCAGACGCTGGTGGTAGTGCGCCCCAAAAAGGCAAAAAACTTGTTTTGGTTGAAATTGGAGTAAAGGGCAAAGCCAGTAACAAGGGAGTACCCTCAACCTTCAATCAAATCGGTGACACCCCATCTCCTCAGTTTGTTTTGGTAGACATTTCTAAAAATCTCTCCTACGTTGAAGAAACCTATTACAGTGATAGTTACACCGTTCCCAAAAAACTTTTCGAGCTCAGTAAAATCACTCTGGACCACGAACAATGGGTCAATACCGCCCTCGTTTTCGAAATAGATGATACACTAGAGCCCAATCTAGCTTTCCGCTTTACTAACTCGGAGGGTAAAACCGAATTTTATGACATCCAGTAGTCGTCTTTTTGTAGGAAGTCTTCCTTTCCGTTTTTCGGAAGGGGAGTTACTTGATCTTTTTGTACCCTACGGTAGGGTAATCTTTATTCGCATTGTTAAGGACAAATTTCACAAAAGCCGGGGTTTAGCCTTCGTTGAGTTTGATAGCGTTGACTCAGCCGTCGCCGCCCAAAAAGCACTTCACGGGTATTACCTAATCGACCGGACAATTATTGTTGATTTTGCCAAGCCGGACCCCAAATCACTTGTTGGGGAAACCTCAGATCCTCAGTCTGAAACTGTTTTTCGCCCCTCACCTCGTCCCCAAACCCAACCAACTGATCAGGCGCCCGCACGTAGCAAAAGTTTTAAATCACGCCGGCCTCAAACTCGACCGACACAAGTTAGAGGTGCCGACGCCAAAGGGCACCTTCGTCAATCTGTCTTTAACTCCCGTGTCCACGGCTCCCGTCCAGGCAAAAAATTCGCCAGCCGCACCCGCAAAAAATCTTAAGGTTTCTTTTTAGGTAACAACCTATCACTTGCTTCATTTAGAGCATCAAAATGAACATTACCATCATTTCGACCCTCCTTTATTCTTAATCTGGTTTCAACTACACGAGTTTCTTCAAGTAATCTTAATGCTGTTCCCATATCCGCACTTTCATTACTACCTTGTTTAGATTTTTCCACTTTTCTCCAAACTTCCGGAGGAATTCCTTCACCACTTATTACTCCCATGCTATATTATATCCTATTAATGTAACTGGTCCGCCTACGGGCGCTGTAATAATTCCACATGACTGCTACTAAATGGCTTACTGGTAAATCCTCCCTCATTGGTCTATCTCCCATGGATGGAATTACGGACTGCGCTTTTCGCTCGACTCAGTCAAATTTTGCCAAACCCGATTTCATGTTTACTGAATTTGTATCGGCCGAAGGTCTAGTTAAAGGTGGGGTCAAGTTATACGATTTACTTCTGTTCCGTAGTGCCCAGCGCCCGCTCATTGGTCAAATCTTTGGTAAAGACCCTGAAAGTTTTTACAAGGCCACCGTAGTTCTCTGTCACCTCGGATTTGACGGAATTGATCTTAATTTTGGGTGCCCTGCCAAAACCGTTACTCAGCACGGCGGGGGAGCTGCTTTAATTGGCACTCCCGATCTTGCCTTAAGTTTGGCCAAAGCCAGTCAGAGGGCAATTTCTGATTGGGTTGGGGGTAAAGTAACGCTAGTTGATCTTGGTTTAAATCAACGAACTTTAGATGTTATTTCCCGTAACTTAAAGTTTTCAGGTCCGCCCCCTAGTCCCATTCACCCTACATTTTCTATAAAAACCCGCCTGGGATTAGCTGAAAGTGTCCTCACTACCTGGATTCCTCAACTTCTAGATCTATTGCCCGATTTTATAACCCTTCATGGACGTACTTTAAAGCAAGGTTACAGCGGTCAGGCCGATTGGGATTCAATACACCTTGCCGCTGGTTTGACCCACAATGAAGGTGTTCCTTTAATTGGTAATGGTGATATTTCATCTCTGGGTCAAGCCCGCCAATATCAGTCTAAATACTCAGTTGATGGTGTTCTTATTGGCCGAGCGGCCCTCGGTAACCCCTGGGTCTTTTCAGATACCGTTCCCACCTGGTCTGACCGCTTTCAGGCACTCAAATATCATATGTCTGAGTTCCAAGCCGCCTTTCCTCTTCGCCGGCTTGATCCTCTTCGTCGGGTAATGTTGGAATATACCAAGTCTCACCCGCACGCCAAAGCCCTTAGACTAAAAATCGTGGCCATTTCCAAGCCTGAAGACTTTTTAACGCTTGAGTCAGAATTCGTCCAAGCTTAGCGTTACCCGTCTAACCTCTCCTGTTTTGGGGTCATTTTTCAATACCCTCCAACCCTCGTCCACATAGAAGTTATTTGGTATTTCAATAGCCCCACTTTCGTGGTTAACCCAACTCTTAGGAAACAGTAATCTTCTCATCCGAAGCGGATCAGTTATTGTTTCAACATGAACCCCATTACTATCATCAATTAGCTTTATTCGCATCGTTACAAAGTCTGCCATCTCTCCACTCTCAATAATCCACCTCATCTCACTTCCAACTCCAAACTTAGTTTTTTCTTCTGATTCTTGAGTCATATTACATATATAACATTCCTTTTTAAGTAAAACATAATAATTCATCTCATGTTTTGTCTCTTGAACCGGAGATGGTCGGCTGATAAAGTGTACCCATGCCTACTACTTCAGCTTCCCCAAACACTGCTCAAACCATTATTAGTTTAGAGTCACTCATCAACTCTTTTGATTCCCGACTGGAAAGTTTAACTCGCGAAATGCGCACCCACAAAGACATGCTCGTTTCATATTTAGATGGCCAAAAAGAGTTTGCCGAAGCCCAAACCAAAGCTCAGTCAGCCGCCAAAGAAGCAACCATTGCCAAACAACGTGCTTTAAAGTCTTCCGAAGCCCAACCTTTAATTGAAAAAGTCAAAGACTATCAGATTCAGATTAAAGAAGTAAAAATTGCTCTCTCTGACTATTTATCCCAATACATTACTTTATCGGGTACCAATCAGCTCAATGCCCCGGATGGTACTACCCGCTCCATTTCCATCTCCGCCCGCCTGGTCAAAAAAAAGGAATAATTAGTAATCTGGATTAATTCACAAAACTATTATAAGAGTGCTTTAGCACAAGCGCTAAACATTTGTTTTTCACCTGTGGGCACAGGGTACAGTTCCCCAGCTATTTCCGCTTCATTCTCACTGATCCTTATTCTCCACAACCTTTCATTAACTTGGTGAAAAATTGCTTTTGTGGGAAGGTAAACTCCACCCTCTCCCGCTTTTTTTGTCCACCAAGGTGTAACTAAAGTCGTGTATCTTACTTGGGGGAATATGGCATCTTGTAATGTAATTATTCCGTTACCGACCCCCGCAATATCAAAAAAAGTAACTGTGTATGGAGTTCTAAGACCAATTGTATCCCCCAGTACATACCTGTAAGCCCAAGAAGTTACATGTTCGGTCATAGTTTTGAGATTATACAGGATAAACTAAATATAGTTTCACCTAGCCTAGTTTATATTTATTTATTGTTCTTTAGAAATATTTTGACTAAGTAGACCACTAGTCCGGCAAACAATACGCCAATAAATCCCAGTCCGACAATAGTCATTCCCTCTTGCATAATCTATCTTAGCATTTCCGAAATCAGGTAACCTCTGTTTTTAACTACTTTTATTTCATACCTGTCTTTAACTCTATTTTTCAGCCTCGAAATTGCTTTATACACTGCCCACATTGAAAAATTATCTTCAGTTAAGTTCATTAAAAATCCAATCTTATCAATTGTTGTTAACCTGTCTCTGTTGGTCAGTAAAAATAACAAAATTCTAGCCTCCCTGGGACTTAACTGTGGCAAAAACAATCTTTGATTTTCCAGTTCATATCGCTTCAAATACTCTTTCAATATTGGTGAAAACAATTCTCCGCTCGTGCCTATCATTCCAATATCCTCAAGCACCCACTTGTCCTCAGAAATTAATACCTTAACCAAGCTTTTTAGCTTAATTTCCAAAGAAGTAAACTTTAACATCAAATCCAAATTATTAAGTTCCAAGTCTCCCATTTCGGAAATATATTTCCCCAAATGCTTAATTAATGCCGGGTTGCCACCAGTTAAACTAAATATTTTACTAACCACAGTATCTGGCACCCCATACCCAAAATAATCTCTATTAATCTCCAAGATTCTTTTTGTTCCTTCCATGTTAAACAAGGGCATTCGAATTACATTAGCAAACATTATTTCCCCTAACTCCATGTATTCATCTTTCTGCGTTTTAATTGTTTGGTCGGCACTACTTAACAGCGCAAATTTATCAATACCCAGTTCCCGAATTTTAAGTAAAGTCGAAAATAATTCTTGTTTATTTTCGACCTCCTCAATGTGCCCCAATATCACAATTAACTTTTGTGTTTTTAAAAACCTCTCTAGTCTTAAATAATCTAGCTCACTTTCGTTACTACCAGTAAGATTGTTAATTTCCCGGCTCAACACCTTATTAATGTTTGCGGCATTAGCCAGGCACTCAATAAACACCGTCTTAACCATCTCGTTTTGAATGAGCACCCGTTCCATAAGTCTTAAAAAATGTTTTCTTCCGTACCCCGGCATTCCGTAAATTACTACACTTTCACCGTTGATTAGTAGTTTAGTTACCGCTGGTACTAAATTCCCAAAATGGTTAGCCCCAATATATTCCAGGCTGGAGTTTATTGACATGTCCAAAACCTGTCCAACCAACTGTCAACAACTAGCTTGTAATGTGGCATATTATTGGGCCAATTATTACACATTATTGTCCAAAACAAAAATGAAACTTCCCGAAGTTGTCAGTTACCAACCATTTGACCGTAGTCAGTTACCGCCTCTTATGCCCCAAACAAGCACTAAAGATTTATACACATCAGGTGAAGTTGACCGTCTCACTCTGGGTTCCAACTTAGAATATAGACTTAAAGATTATTTAAAACAAAAAGATATCCATATTGGAGCGGGTCACGAAGAACCACATCCAAACACGTCTTGGCAATATGCTAAAACCATTTGTACCTATTTAGGTAACATTCCTATACGTTCCTGGGACTTACTTCACCAGTCGGCTGTTCTTCATGACTTAGGCCGTCATGATTCGACACTTCACGGTCAAGCTAGCATTGACAGGTCAGTAGAATTAGCCACTGCCTTTATGGCCGAAATTGGCCACAAACAGAATGTAATTGACTCAGTAGTCTCAATAATTAAAGATCACGATCAAATAGATCAGCCCCCTGCAACTTTGGAAGGCTTAATTTTGCGCGAAGCGGATTTCCTGGCCGGCATGGGCTCCGAAGGTATATTTCGTACCATTGCCTGGGGAGCCGAGTCAGGTCGTACTAGACAAGAAATTGCCGCTACTTTAGTCGAAGGCATGCCCCGGCGCATTTCATCACTTCGTTTGCCCATTTCCCGGCAAATTGCTGCCCAACTCTGGCCTCAAACTATTACTTTTTTAAGTCAACTGCTAAATCCTTACTACGATAATTCTAGAACACCTAAAAAGACTGGTCGTCTTATCCATCTTTTTGGAGTAAGTGGTTCAGGAAAAGATACTCAAGCCGACAAAATCTCTGAGTATTTAACTGCTCGTAATGTAGCTCATCTGCGCGTTGCTGAACCAACTCCACTTGGCAAAAAAATGTTACGTGAAGTCAAACTTTCAGCATTCGACCAAGGGGTACAGGTACCTCCAATGGTTACCGCCCAAATCTACGCCGCCGACCGGTTAATGCTCCAATCTACTCAAGTTGTCCCGGCTCTTCAGGAAGGTACTAGTGTCATCTCTGTTAGAAACTATATAGATAGCGTTGCCTATCAATCAGATACACCACGAGATCAATATGATTCTGGTCGTTTAGAACGTATTCCGGTTCGAATAGATATCGCTCAAATTATAAAACTCAACTCCTTTGCCCTCCGACCCGATATTGCCTTTTGGTTTGACGTTGATCCTAAAATTGCTTTAAGAAGAATTAGCCGTCGTCACCTGGAAACGTTTACGCCACTAAGTGGCAACGACAACTATGAGCGGATTTCAGAACTTAACGAAACATATAAAGAGGTATTCAGGTATCTGCCAACCTTGCCTATTGTCAGAATCAATGCCAACGGAACTCCGGAAGATACTTTTGACCAAATTCGCCCTCATCTTAAAACGCTTTTGTAAAAATGGCTTAAATTCGGCGTTTCCGTTATAATACCCCTTATGTTTATTGATGATATTTACGTTACTGTTAAAGCCGGTAACGGGGGAAACGGTCTGGTCCATTTTTACTCAGACGCTTTTCGCCCTAAAGGTGGCCCCGATGGGGGAGATGGCGGCCGAGGTGGTTCAGTCTATTTTAAAGCCATAAACGACATTACCCGTCTTGCCTCATTTCAGCGCAATAAAAAACTTAAAGCCGGTGACGGTACTCCCGGTGGTCTTAATAACTGCAGTGGCGCCGCCGGCGAAGATCTTATCATTGAAATACCTGTGGGTACCGTAGCCCATTACGACAATGGTACCGAAGTCGAGTTTACCCAACTTGGTCAAACCTTTTTAGCGACCCGGGGTGGCAAGGGAGGCCGGGGTAACCATTTCTTTCGGTCCTCTACCAACCAGCAGCCCCAGGAGTCCGAAGAGGGTTTTAAAACTGAGCCCAAACGGATTCGCTTGGAACTTAAATTAATTGCCCAGGTCGGCTTAGTCGGTCTACCCAATGCCGGTAAATCCAGTCTTTTAAATGAGTTAACGTCTGCCCACTCTAAAGTCGCCAGCTACCCTTTTACTACACTTGAGCCTAATTTGGGTGTCTTACCGGGTGGTTACATTATGGCCGATATACCCGGTATTATTGAAGGTGCGTCCACCGGTAAAGGTTTAGGTCACAAATTCTTGCGTCACCTGGAACGTACCTCAATTCTGGTTCACTGTTTAGCTGCTGATTCTACCAATCCCAAAAAGGACATAGAGGTTATCAATCAGGAACTTGCCGCTCATTCCACTGTTTTAGCTCAAAAACCTCAAACTTTAGTTATCACCAAATCTGACCTTCTAACGCCTGATGAGATAAAAAAACTAACCGCCAGTCTTAAAGCCGACCTAGCGGTTAGTATAATTGACGATTCAAGTTTAAAGCTTCTTACTAGTCTTCTTAGTCAAAGGCTTAGACCCGAAACTTCTGCTGACCCTCTCCCAGTCCGACTTTAAATACTCCACAATTTTGGCGCTACTGTCTTTGCTAACGGCCAAGTCTCCTTTAAATTCACCCACAGTCTTTTCCACTAGTTTTACATATTTATCTTTATCAATCTTTTCCCCGGCTGTTTTAATTTTGGCCAATTCCACCGCGATTCGGCTTTTAATTTCTTGATATTTAATATCAGCTTCCTTGGTCACTTTACCAAATATTGCCTTTACTCTCTTGTTTGTTTCTTTTGTTTCAGTAGTAAGTTTTTTACTCATTTCCTCGGCCAACTTAGTTAAGTCAGACCTGGTTTCTTTACCTGATTTTGGCGCCAGCAATAGTCCTCCTACTGCCCCCGCTATTGCTCCAATAATTCCCGCCAACAAAAAACTGCTTTTATTCTTACTCATGTTTTATTACAAATGTTTAATAGTTAAGTCTAGGGTTACTTCAAATATCTGTCAACACTAGAAAATCTTCTCTGCTTATTTCAAAATAGTCTTTTCCGTCTAATTCTTTTGCCCAAAATACTTCTTTCCGGTTTACCGTAGTCCTGCCAATCACAATAACTCTAGTCTCACCTTCAGTCTCAATTGATACCTGTGCCTTAATTTTTGCCCTCTCCTCTAAATCTTTATCTTGCCCCAAGTACCCCAGACTTTTCAAATTGCTGGCGCTGTCTACAAGTTCTTCTTTGTCAAACTTTCCCTCTTTGTCTGCCGTCAACTTAGTTTCTTTCCCCTCACCCATCAAAACCTCCACACTTTTAATCTGATACCTGGGCAAATTAGTAATCCAGCCACTCACCCAGTAATCATCTTTCCACAATTCACGGTTTAGAGTCACTTCTTGCTCATACACTTTGTTGCCTATCAGCACATAAGTCCCTGCTCCCTCATCGGTTATGTTACCTATACCAATCTTTTTCTCTCCCACTTTAATTTCAACAACCTCCTGCCCAATGCCTAAGCGGCCAAAGTTATCTTTGTTTTCTGAAACTATATTATCTTGGTTTAATCCCTCTAAAGTTTTAATAAGCTCGCTAACTTTCTCTTCATCAGCCGGCTGGCTAACTCCACTGTTTAGTACCATCCATCGTCCTTGTATAAAATAGAGTTTTTGTTTAGCAACACTGATTTCGCTTTGGCCAATATCCCCAAAATATTGTATTGGTTCTGGATCAGACTTTCCTTGATTAAATCTAATCCAACCAAACAATAATCCTAAAACTAATAAACCAACGCCCGTTTTTAAAAGCATTCTATTATTTGAATTCATTGAACTTCTTACGAATTATCCAAGCGCTCCCCGCGCCAGCCAATATTAAAAACAATGGTATTCCCAAGTTTGCCGCTCTATAAATGTTTTTAGTCTCTTTGCTCCAATTGGGTAGCGGGTGATAACTAATATTTTTAGTTCTAATTTCAATCATTGATTCATTGGCCGTTACAAAATCCAATAAATTAAATATGGTGGTTAGTCCGGCTCGATTATTTGGTAAAAACGTGTCTTTTAGCCAATCGGTGTCCCCAATAACTACCATTCTGCCGCCCTCAGTTCTAATGGCAGCAAGCGTTTGTTGGCTCATCTCAGAGTCCTGTGGTGGAACTATTGAGTTAGGAGACAAATTGCCGCTGGCGTCTACCGCCCAAGCTTGCTTGCTACTACTAATTAAGTTCTTAAACGTCTTTTCAATTTTAAGCGGGGACGCCCAAAACAAACTCAAATTATCTACCCCGGAAACCGCCGGAATGCTCTGGTTCATTTGATCTCGGCTAATTACTGGCCAGTACCAATATTGAGTTAACAAATTTCCATCTGGGGTCCGAACTGATGCCGCGTTACTTTGCATATCAGCTACTAGTTTTGATTGAACTTCTACACCTTGCTTTTTAAGCCAGTCGTTAAATGGCCCCCATGTGTTTGGGGTAGATCCGGCATTATTGTCAGCCGCCAGCTGGTCTACCAACAAGAGTATTGGTTTACCGCTCTTTTGCCATTTATCAATTAACTCAACCCCGCTCCCACCAATGCTTCCCTGACTCATTACTATCACCCAAGCCAAATCGTTCTCACCTGGTCCTGTGCTTTCTTCAAGGTTTATTTCATTAATCTGAGGAAAAACCCTGCCCATTACGGTTCTCAAAATCATAAATCCGTCCCCTTCCTCACTTTGCGCTCCTACCACCGAAAGAGCAATGTTACCAACTTTAGGTGTAACTAAGTTACTTATTGTTCCCAGCAGCGCATATTCTAAGTTTTCCACGTTGCCCACTACCGGAATCACTTCTTTTTTGTCAGTGTAGTTAACCACCATTCCCAAATACCCCTCAGATATTTCAAACTTATCGTTATTTACTTGATTAAACTGAATTGGGTTGACTCCGGCTTTTTGCGCTTCCTCTTTCACTAATTCGTTCGAGGTAGGGTCAAAAAACTTTATTGTTAATTTGCCCGGGTTAACCCGACCAATCTCGTCCAAAATTAATCTCAAATCATCTGCCGCTGGCTTGTATTGAGACGGTAAATTAGATGACAAATAAACATCAATGTCCACTCTATCAGGTAACTTCTTAATTATGTTTCTTGACGCCTCAGATAGTGTGTAAATCTTATCTTTAGTTAAATCAAATTTAATTGCCGGTATGAAGCCTAATAATATGTTGCTCATTATCAGTATTCCTAGTAAATTCACTCCGGTAAACCAGTTAACGACGTTTTTATGTATTTTCATTTATTTCTCGATTTAATAATCAAAGTAGTCACTATTAAACAGCCTAAAAGAAAGGTCAACAAAAACCACAGGTTACCGAGCTCTATTAGTCCTGACCCTAGTCTTTGGGCTCTCCAACTTAAGCTCAATTGGGTTAATACATTTTGGATATTTGGGTCAAGTCGTGAGGTAATTGACCCGTTCCCAAGCAAACTGTTAACCAACAAAAATATAATACTCCCCGCCAGCGCCACCATTGGTTGGCTGCTTAAACTGCTGGCAACCAGCGTTACTCCCAAAAAGCACCATGAAAGAAGTACTAACATCAAAAAATTGCTAAACAACAATCCAATTTCAGAAAACCCCAACATTACTAGGCTGGCCATTATCGGCACAATCAGTCCCAAGCTCAATATCAAAAACACTCCATACCCCAAAAATTTACCCGCTACTATTTGCCACTCAGATACCGGCCAGGTCATTAAATTTTCCCAAGTTCCATTTTTTTTCTCCTCAGCAATTATTCCCATAGCCACAGCAGGCACAAAAAGGGTTAACAAGTATGACATGGTAGAAACGAGTGGGCTCACATCGGCCTGTCCCAGCAAAAACAAATCGTTACTAAACAGCCATATTGCCAGTCCGGCCATTAGCCCACTGAATATATAACCACCAGGCGAGTATAGTAGTCCCCGTAATTCTTTTTTAGCCAAAGTAATTATTGGTGTCATTTTGAAGTTAAATCAACAAATTTTTTCTCTAAGTTTTTAACGTCCCGAGTTTCAGCGTCCATCACAATTTTCCCCTGGCTAATAATCAGTAACCGACTACATACTTGTTTGGCTTCCGGCAATATATGCGTCGATAAAATTACACCTCTTTTTTTTGCCAACTTTTCAATTAATTTTCGAATTTCCACAATTTGATTAGGGTCCAAACCACTAGTTGGCTCGTCCAAAATCAACAGTTTAGGAGAGCCCATTATTGCCCCGGCCAGTCCTACTCTTTGTTTGTATCCCCGGGACATTGTTTCAATCTTTTGCCCCAACACTTGGTCCAATCCGCACTCACTGGCAACTTTTAAAACTTCAGTTTTAGCATTTTTAAGCCCCTTAATTTCTGCTGCCATCACTAAAAATTCTCCTACCGTTAAATTCGTGTACAAAGGATTATTCTCCGGCAAATATCCAATAATACTTTTATAGCTGGTTACTCTCGTGTCTACTTTTTCATTGTTTAACCGGATTTCGCCCTCACTCGGATTCAAATAGCCAGTAATCATTCGCATTAACGTCGTTTTCCCAGCCCCGTTAGGTCCTAAAAGGCCCACCACCCCCTTAAGTTCAATAACTAGACTCACCTGGTCCACCGCCTTTTTGGCACCAAATACTTTCGTTAGTCCAATTAATTCAAGTTCCATCATAATTTATATATCAAAAATTTCTCTTTCTTGCCAATGTCGGTCTACTGACACGGTCAGTTCTAGAAAAATCTTTCGCCCGGTGGCAATTTCTAACTCTTTTCTGGCTGTGGCTCCAATTTCTTTAATTTTCTTACCCCCCTTGCCAATAATCATTTTCTTATACCTCTCATTATTAGTCAGTAGTTGAGCCTTAATTACCACTATTTTGTTTTTGTCGACTATGCTTTCCACCTCAACTGTAGTTGTATAAGGTAGTTCTTCTCTAAGTCCCAAATATGCTTTTTCCCTAATTATTTCGGACACAAATTCCTTGGCTGTGTCTCCTGGTGTTTGAAGTTTGCTCCAGTCATGGTCTTCAACTTCATCCTTGTCTACTACCGGCAACATGTCCCAAACTTTCTTAATCAATGGTTTTACTCCAAGTCCGGTTAAAGCCGACCCGGACATTACTTCAAACTCATCCGCCAAATAGTCATATTCTTGTTTGTGTTTTAAAGTTTTGTCACCCTTGTCCGCTTTGTTAAAAAACACTATTACTCGATGTTTTTGCTTTCTTAACATTCCGGTTATTTTGTTATCCTCTTCGTTCTTTTCCCTTGATATGTCGTAAAGCCCGACAATTACATCCACACCCTTAAGTGCCGCTCCGGGCATTAAGTTAATCTTTTTGCCTAGTGTATCTTCAATTTTGTTAATTAACCCCGGTGTGTCTACTAGTACCATTACGTTTCCCTCTTCATCTTTAAGCCAGTAGTCGCGATTCTTTCTAGTTGTTTGGGGTAGGGGAGAAGTAATAGCGCCTTTTTGCCCAAGCAGTGTATTAATAAGTGTCGACTTTCCAGTATTTGGCCGCCCCAGCATTGCTACCCGCCCGAATTTAATTTTATTGTTTTCCATAATATGATATTTTAGTCTATAAATTATAAAAGCTTCATATTTGATTTCATACATTTTCTAATTGACACTTAGCAAACAGAATGCTAGACTGCTAACATGCCTTTAGACAAGCCAATTCTAACCCCCTCCAAAGAAGTTAATGACGAGTCCAAAAACATCGAACCCATCAAAAAGGTTTTACCCTTAATTCCCTTAAGAAATGTGGTTCTTTTTCCCTCAGTCGAGACCTCACTTTTCTTTGGCCGCAAGGAGTCTACCAATTCTTTACTTCACGCCTACGATCATACTAATCGCCTGGTAATAATTACGGCTCAAAAGCAGTTTAAAGTCGAAAGACCGCTTTTGGACGACATTTATCCTGTGGGTGTTTTGGCCAAAATCCAACACATTCTTCAAACTGATGGTAATTTACACGCTATTGTTCGCGGTATTGCTCGGGTAAATATTAAATCTTTAGTTCAAACCGAGCCATTTTTATTAGCCGAGTTTGCCGATCTGCCCACCATTACCGAACCCGAGTCCGATATTCAACAAGCCTCCGAAGCCCTACTTAGCCAGCTTAAAAAAGCTTTTGCTTCCGGCCGCCAGTTTGATCTTCCGGCCATGATGCAGCTTTCAACTGGTGTCTCGAGCTCTGAGTTAGCCGACCAGGTAGCTTTCGCCGTTGAAGCCAAACTTTCCGAAAAACAGGAGCTTTTAGAAACTTTGTTGGTAAGCCAACGACTAAAGGGCGCCACTGAAATGTTACTTCGGGAAATGAAGGTTGCTGAACTGGAGCGTTCTATTGAAGAAAAAACCCAGGAGAAGTTTAACAAGCACATGAAGCGCAATGTCTTAGAAGAGCGCAAACACCAAATCGAAAAAGAACTTCGTAAACTAGGGTCTGATCAATCGGATGATGAAAATTCCGATCTTAGTAAGAAAATCAAAAATAAAGCCATTCCTCCGATTATTCGTAAAAAACTAGCCAAAGAGTTAACCCGTTTGGAAGAAATGGGTTCCATGGCTCCTGAAGCCAGCTACATTCGTACCTACCTGGAAAATGTTGCTGACCTGCCTTGGGGTAAATACTCAAAAAACAATATCAGTTTGGATGGGGCCAAATCGACTCTCGAAGCCGATCACTTTGGTCTCAAAGACGTCAAAGACCGGATTTTGGAATATTTATCCGTCTTAAAGCTTTTACAGAAAAGCAAGTCTGCCAATGATTATCGTGGTGCCAACATACTCTGTTTCATTGGGCCTCCAGGAGTTGGAAAAACCTCTCTTGGTAAGTCCATTGCCCGGGCCATGGGCCGTCAGTTTGTTCGGGCTTCCTTAGGTGGAATTCGCGACGAAGCTGAAATTAGGGGGCACCGCCGCACCTACGTTGGAGCCATGCCTGGGCGTATTGCCAAAGGCATCAAAGATGCCGGGTCATTCGATCCTGTTTTTATGCTCGATGAGGTGGATAAAATCGGGGCCGATTTTAGAGGTGACCCAAGTTCAGCACTTTTAGAAGCCCTCGATCCCGAACAAAACCGTGAGTTTGGTGATCATTATCTTGATTTTCCTCTCGACATTTCCCGGGTCTTCTTTATTCTCACCGGCAACGACATTTCTACTATTCCTTATGCTCTACGTGACCGACTAGAAATTATCAATTTTGCCGGCTACACTCTTGAAGAAAAGCAGGATATCGCCCAAAGGTTTTTAGTTCAAAAACAACTCAAAGCCAATGGCCTAGACGCAAAAAATATTGTGCCTCTAAGTGCCTCAACACTGGAATATATAATCGACAAATACACCCGTGAGGCCGGTGTCCGTTCACTTGAACGTACCATTGCCTCTCTATTTAGAAAAGTCGCCCGCAAAATTGTCAGCGGTAAAGTTAAAAAAGTCGATTTAAACGACCAAAAACTAATTCGAAAGTATCTTGGTCCGGAAAAGTACACTTCCCAGTTAAAAAACAAAAAAGATCAAATTGGAGTCTCAACCGGGCTCGCCTACACTTCAGTTGGCGGCGATATTCTTTTTATTGAAGTAAACATCATGCCGGGAAGGGGCAATTTAATCTTAACGGGTAAGTTGGGCTCAGTTATGAAGGAATCATGTCAGGCGGCAGTTTCCTATGTCCGCTCCCAGTCCAAACAGTGGGGGATTAAGCAAGATTTTCACAAAATTGATATTCATATTCACGTTCCTGAAGGGGCAACTCCTAAAGACGGTCCCAGTGCCGGTGGTGCCATCACTACGGCTCTAGTTTCCGCGCTAACCAACAAACCCATTCCTTCAACTGTCGGTATGACCGGTGAAATCACCCTTCGGGGTAATATCTTGGAAATTGGTGGTCTAAAGGAAAAGACTTTGGCCGGTCGTCGGGCTGGTTTAACAACTATTTTTATTCCTAAAGATAATGCCAAGAATTTAATCGATGTTCCCGCCGAAGTAAAACGGGACATCAATTTTATTCCGGTAACCCACTATGACCAAATTTATAAAAAGCTTTTTGGCGCAGTATTAACTGTCACAGATTCTAAAGTCCGTCGAGTCGCCACTCCGCTTAAAGCCCCCACCGCCACTGCCTAGTATCCTATAACTTGATATATATACACATTAGATATATAATATAGGTTAATCTTTTACCTTCCATAAACATTGCGTTTTGCCGAGGGTAAAGGGGGTTCTTTTACATCGACCGTTTGGAAATATAAATTATATAGGGAGGGCTCTATAAAGTTCACTAGTTTATTACCCTGCTATTCTTTGCCATCCTGAGTGTAGCGAAGAATCTGGGTAATATAATTTGTTTTATAGTGTATTTTACTGAGCCCTTCCAATCAGTTGTTGGATGGTACATCGGCCTGCTCGGCCTGGAGGTGCGCTATGTTGCGCAATTCTATAGTTTTGGTCGCCATTCTGGTGGCCATAGCCCTAGGCGGGATCACGCCCGCGGGGTTTGCTAATGCTGCTGCGGCCCAAGTGCCCCAGCCCGAAACTCTTGTAACGATTCAACCGGACTCAACCGAACATATAATCCACCTTGAGGTTACGAACCCGCAAAGCGAACTGTTAGGTATTCAAGTTACGTACCGGGATGGCACGAGTGAGTGGTTCAATCAGTTGATTTCAACCATCAATAACGTGAGCCATGTCTGGTTCTACCCGGGCTACACCGCCGGATTGGAGTACGAAGAGATTACCATCGGCTTTGACTATCCTTCAGTAAACAGCGGATCGCTCTGGAGAAAAGGATATGGCGACGGCTGGACCTGGTCCGGAGCTCGTTTGTTTACGAGCACCGGTTGCGGCCGCGAGCCGTACCTCCGCCTCGAAGGCGCCAACGTCACCACGCCCGCGTGGGTGGTGGCTACGGCCCTCGATGGGACGTTCAGTAACTGGCAGGTCGCCCACTACGGAGCTTCGGCTTCTTTTACCGGAGACTTATTCGAAGGTTGGTTCACCAACCTCACTGGTAATGAGGTCGCCCCAATCAAGGGTGGCCACACGTACCAGTTCGTTGTCTACGGAGGCGAAAACGCACCTGATTTTACCCAGTACCAAGGCCAGGTGTACGCCGCGAAAGCTACAACGTGCCCCGCAACCGTGGTCATCATGCCGTCTTCCTCGCGTTATATCTTGGACTTGAAGCTCGTCAACTTCTACGAAGGCGACTTGCCTCTCGAGGTAAGGACGGCCGACGGCGTCTGGCATCAGGACCAGCTCTACCTCCAAGACTTGCGGGGGATTTTTACCGTCGAGTCCTGGCACGGCCAGCAGGACTTCGCAGTCCGCTTCCCTGAGGGAATGAGGGTGGAGAACCTCTCCTTCTGGAAGTCGGACCCGTCCACCAACACCTGGTACTGGAATGCTCCGAAGCGGGTGTTGTTGCCGTTCGCTCTGCGCTAATTCGCCGACCTAGTTCCCTGCCCTGGATGGGTAGGGGACTGGGTCCCCTAGGGGCCCCCAACAAAATATTTCCAGCGGTCGATGTTTACACTTTCTCTGTTTCCCAAGCCATGGCTACGCCGGCAATCCAGTAAAACCAAATATATTGGTTAATGTTTAGTACGTTTAGGCTGGAAATCACCACAAAAGCTCCCAATACCGCCAAGTATCTATCGTACCCTTCACTTTTCTTTTTGTACAAAACCCATCCAACCCTACCTAAAAGCAAACTCCAAAGCACTACTCCAGGAATTCCGCTAGCTACCAATATCTCTAACCACTCATTGTGGGCTCGATCTACCCTAATTTCCCTTAACTCGAGGTCATTATCATTAAGTTGACTAGTTAAGGCTATTTCAAAATTCTCTCTACCCCAGCCGATTAGCGGACGCTCCACAGCCGCCCCGACCGCTTTTTGCCAAAAAATAAGTCGGTTATCAAACTTAGACCAGCGCCACCCCGAACTAACTATTAAAAACACAATCGTTGCCACTGCGATTGCTCCGCTGACAACCCACTTATTTGTTTTAAGAAAATATACTATTCCTACGCTAGTTAGTGCCCCCAAAATGGCCGATCTTGATTGGCTAAAGCCAATTAGTATTGTTGCTACTAGTCCCCATAAACCATTTAGCCACACCAAATTTAGTGCCAGCCACCCTCCGGCAAAGTTAGGGTTACCCATCCACCCCGCCCATCTCCCTCCCCAGTCGCCCCCTCCATTAACAAGCATTACTGCCATCGTTGCCATACTGCCTACTATTACCCATTTGGAAACAATTTTGGGTTTTGGCTTTAAAACTGCTACTAAATAACTCAATTCACTCAAGGCTAATAGAGTTAGCCATCCCTCATACCTGTAACCAAGTCCGGCTAGGCTGATTATTGGTCTATCTCCTAAAACAGATGTAACAGCATTCCACACTAATGTCGCTAAAATCAACCAAAAAACAACTGACCTCTTGACAAACATCCTTTTATACAATATTATAAGCCACATTCCTAAAGATACATTAATTACACATACAAATAACAATACTTTAGGTAATTCATTTGGGTCGTAACCCCAGCTCCAATGAGCCAAAGGTAACAGTACCCACAAAAAAATTAAAATAAAATTATGAAAAAACTTAATCTTCAATCACGTATTGCCTCCATCTTTTTATTATTGGCTATTCTTGCTCCTCTGGCAATCAGCTGGACCACTTTAAGTGCTTTTGCTCTTCCTTCAACTGCTCCTACCACTAGCCCTAATCCCACAGTTACCCCCATTCCTACCGTCAAACCTCCAGTTACCGCTCCGGTTACTCCGACTCCTAAATGTACCAGTTCAAGCATCATGGGTTACGTTTTCTGGGACACCAACCAAAATGGTATCCGGGAAGCTTCTGAAACTACTCACCCTTTAGAAGTCAGCGGTTGGAGAGTCAATACCCCACAGGGTAAACTCATCACTTCCTACAAAGGTTGGTATACCACCACTGCTAAAATCCCCTTAGCTAAATACACTGTTAGTGTTGATTTAAAGAAAGGCTACCGTTTCACTACCGTAAGCTCCAAAACTTTCAATCTAACCTGTAGTAATGCCCGGGCTGACTTTGGTGTACAGTTTGCCAAATAAACTTTTGTAATTTTCTAAAATGGCCACCCTCAAAAAGTGGCCATTTTTTTTACATTCTCGCAACCGTTTCAATACCCAATAGTCCCAGGCCTTTTTTAATCACCTCAGCCGTCTTCAGGCTCAAATATAATCTCCAACATTCCTCCGGTTGACCCACAATTCTATATTTATTGTAAAATTCGTTGAATTTTTGGGCGGTTTCCACCAGGTATTCTGCCAATACGGCAGGGGATAGCCGGCTACTGGCTTCCACCACCTTCTCGGGCCACTGGTTTAAGTGCCGAACTAAACTCATTTCCTCCTGAGCCGGTGTTTCTACAAAAGAACTTGGTTTTTGACTGCTTTTAGCCTCAAGGCTATTAATCCGGGCTACTGTATACATCAAATACGGCCCAGAGTTCCCCTCCAAGCTCATTATCTTTTTCCAGTCAAATATAATATCCCGCTTCGGGTCCTGGGCTAAGTCGGCAAATTTAATCGCACCTATGGCTACTTTTTGGGCCACGACAGTATCTTTATCCTCGGCCATAGTCAGTGCTTCCTCTGTAGCCCTCTCAATCACTTCCATTAGGTGAATCGTTTTACCTTCACGAGTCGAGAACTTCCCGTCTGCCCATCGAATTAACCCGTGGGCCACGTGGTTAAGCTGCGTTTTATCAAACCAGCCCATCATTTGCCCGGTTTCAAAGACTTGTTCAAAATGAAGTTGCTGGTCAGCCCCAACTTCATAAATTATCAAGTCCGGATTCCAAGTCTCTTTTCTAAATTTAAGTGTTGCCAGGTCCCGGGTAAAATATGTTGTTGCTCCGTTGCTTTTAACCAGAAGCGCTGGGGGCATCTTTGAAAACTCCACAATTGTCGCTCCCTGGCTCTCAGTAGTAATTCCTTTCTTCTTAACTTCCTCAATTACCTCACCTAGCATTGATTGGTAAAAGGCCTCGCCGTAGGCGTAATCAATTTTTACTCCTAAAATTTTATAAACCCGCTCAAACTCTACGATTGATATATCCACACATTTTTGCCACATCTTTTTAACTTCCTCATCTCCATTTTCCAAAGCCGCAAACTTTTCCCGGGCCCTCTCAATTAAAGTCTCATCATTTTGGGACTCTGCGTGAAACTTAACATAGAGTTTTTCTAATTTTTCAATTGTCAGCTCATCATCACCCTCGCCCCATTTTTCAATAGCTACTATCAATTTTCCAAACTGTGTTCCCCAATCGCCCAAATGATTGTCGCCAATACACTTCCAGCCAATAGCCGAGTACAGGTTATATAGCGCCTGGCCAATGTTGGTTGACCTCAAGTGTCCAATTCCAAACGGTTTGGCAATATTTGGAGCCGAGTAGTCAATCACCACAGTTTTTCCCTTACCCGTTTGCGGTATATCCATTTTTTCCAGCGCTCCAATCAACATCTCGTTTTTTAAAGTTATGTTTAAATAAGGCCCGGCCGTTTCAATTTTATCTACAATATTTTCTACCACTTCCACTTTCTCCAAATCCGTTTTCAAATTTAGCGCCAACTCAGTCGGACTTTTACCCAGTGGTTTGGCGGCCAGTAGTGCCGCATTAGTTGTCCAGTCGCCAAATTTTTGAAGTTTTGGATGTACTACTTCCCAGCCCTCTGCCTCCACGCCCCAGCTCACCAATACTTTTCCAATCGCCTCATCAAGAATTTTTTGACTGTCAATATACCCGTGCCCCATTTTTCATCTCCTTTTCCATTAATAACAGGCTCATAGTCCCCTCATCGTCATCAGCTCCAACAATCATCGCCTCCGACTCCTGCCCCATTACCTTTTTAGGCGTTACGTTAACCACAAATACAGTCTTTTTTCCCTTCAGTTGTTCGGGTTGGTAATATTTCTTAATTCCGGAAAATACTGTTTTTATTCCCAATTCTCCAAAATCCACGCTCATTTTGATTAACTTTTCCGACCCTTCTACCTCGCTTGCCTCCACAATTTCTCCCACCCTCATATCAATTTTTTCAAAATCTTCCCAAGATATATGTAGCATAGTCAAATTATAAATTACTTCCGAATAAATATACAATTCTTTTATAAACATCTTTAAAATTTTCTACCTCGTTGATGTCAACCCATTCGTTCTCTTGGTGTACCACAGTCTTCTCTCCCGGTCCAAAAATTACTGCCGGAATTCCTGCTAGTGTAAAAAAACACTGATCCGTTGCACCCATCGAACAAGTTAGTTTAGTTTTAGGCGCGGCTTCCAAAACTACTTTGACAATATCTTCATTACTGTCACACCAGCCAAAAGATGCGGGTTCAGCCACAAATTCATAGTGAGATAGCCAATTATTCAGTTCTTTTATTAATTTTTGATGTAAAGCGGGTGTTGTTCTGATGTCTAATTGCACAACACACTCTCCTGGAATTTTATTTGGGCTACTCATTTCTCCAGAGCTTATTCCGGTCATGGCTATGCTCGGAACACCTAAGTACTTGTCTTCATATTTCTCTTGCCATATCTTGACTTGATTCCCTATACTACTAACAAATATATTTGCCTCAACTATAGCCTGAACATGTATTTTATCTGGCCTCGACCCATGTCCAGATTGACCGTTAAATTTCACCTTAATAAAAGCATTACCCTTATGTCCAATTTCCAATTTATTATTTCCAGTCGTGTCGCCAATAATTGCACCCACCTTTTTATATTTGGTATTCTTTACAAACCAATCCACAAATTTTTTTGATCCCGAACCATCCAGTTCTTCCTTGGTCACAAATGCAAACCATACATCAATTGGTGGCGGATTTAGCAACAATTCTTTAGCTACCACCATCATCGCAGCCAAGCCGCTTTTCATGTCGCTTGTTCCTAAGCCAAAAAGCTTGTTCCCAATTAGTGTAGATTTAAATGGATCTGTCTTCCATCTATTTAAATTACCCGGCGACACTGTATCCATATGGCCATTAAAGATTAATGCAAAGTCTGGATTATTACCTTTAATCTTAACTATCAAATTTCCCTCCTGTTTGAATGGGTTTATGCCATTTTCGGTAAAATAATTCACCATAAAATTAACCATCATTGTTTCATTTCCAGACAAAGATCTAATAGCAACTAATTTGTTAAGGATTTGAATTGAATTACTTATCATTGTAGGCTAAATGTGTTAAATCAAATAATGTACAGGGGCAGTCAGGGAACTCTCCCAAATGGGAACATTCTTGTCCCGGTTTAGCGCACAGCTCCCAAACAACCGGATCTATGGCACTCTTTTCCTTAACGACGCCACCCATTTTTGTTATCATCGCCTCGCTGTCTGGATTTTCAGTCAATCCAATTATTCTGGCTGAAAGTAGTTTGGTGTGAGCCATGGTTATTGTTTCAAGTGTCACCCTAGTCCCAGCTCCCTTTCTTCGTTTCCCTTCGCCTGGATTTGGGTCAACTACCGTACTTCCAACCTCGATCAATTCTGGACTCCAAACCAAATACCGGCAGTAAGCAATCGGGGCTCCCTCACTGTCTGGAAGTACGTAACCCCTGCCTTCACTCAATTCAGTCAAAATTTCTTTAGTGGTTTTAGGTAACATTTTGCCTCTATCCGCTTCGGATTGTGTCCAGTCAGCAATTGTTACCGCAATATTCTCTTTAAGCATGGTTTCTGCCAGCGGGAATATCTTCAGCTGGTGTATGTTTAATTAACTTTGACTGACTACCGTCCAGAGGTGTGGCAATTGCCGGTACTAAACCTTGTTCGTCTAGTGTGCCTCCCAAAATAGTAGCTCTGGCAGGTTTACCTTGGTGCCAGCCCAGATAGTCATCTGGCATGACTCTCCATTTATTTGTTTCCATATTTTTAGGTTTAATAAATAACCTAGTACACTCGGTGGGAATCGAACCCACAATCTCTCGCTTAGAAGGCGAGTGCTCAATCCTTTGAGCTACGAGTGCAAAAAAAGCCCCTCTAACCCCGAAAAAATATTCGGAATTAAAGGGGCCTTTTAGGCGGTACCACCCTTAAATAATTACAACAAAAATCCCGCAAATGCGGGACAACAGTTTTGTTGAAATTCTCATTTCAGCGCTCCGTTGCCGACACGCTTTGTTTTATTTCTACGGTTAACTTCCGTATCCCATTTTTGGGATCAGCTCCCGAATCGCGACTTCGGTCAAACGCTTTTACAAATTTAGGTCTATTCTAACACGACATTTCAAGATGTCAACAACTAGTCCTATAATAATACTCCTTGCTTGTATAAATATAAATAAATTTCACACTTAAACGGTGTCTATAGTATCAAACAATCCGTCACTATTCTCGAGCTATCGGTAAAATCGTTGCCAATTCCAAATATAAAACATCTGTGTCTACTGCAATTAAATTTGCTCTTAAATTATCAACTCCGTCTTTGTCAGTATCAAGAACAACTTGAACAGTCTCTGGACTTTTTGCTTTAATTCTAGAATCGATTAATACTTCCTGTTTTGTCATTATGCGATAATATCACATGCCCAAACTTGCTGAAACTGATTTAATCGATAAAACCTACGACGCTCTCAAAACCGTTCTCGACCCCGAAATCGGAGTCAACATAGTTGATTTAGGTTTAGTCTACGATATTAAGCAAAAAGCCGGTAAAGTCACTGTCACCTATACTCTAACTAGTATGGGTTGCCCCCTCGCATTTGAAATTGAACAAATGGTCAAAGATGCAGTAGGTCAGCTCGAGGGGGTTAAATCCGTCAAATTAAAGTTGGTCTGGGACCCGCCCTGGGATCAGTCTAAAATGTCTCCTGAAGCTAAAGCCGCCCTCGATATGGATTTTTAACTTCTTCTCTAGGTACGAACTCGCCTAGTGTCACTGCCCCGCTCCGTATTCCGACGCAAGTTTTCTATCAAAATTTTCAAGTAGAGTATGTTCATTTGTACCAAACAATCCTTCACTTTCAAAACCAACTCTCCTAAACTTTGCACACCTTTGTAACACATTTCAAATTTCTGCCACAGGGATACAGATAACTCACTACTATTTCGTTCAATAATCTTTAAAACGAAAAGTCTGAAGAATTTTTTCAGTCAGCTTTTCCGTTTCCCTATATATTTCTGGCTCAATATTCTCAGGCTTTCTGGTATCAGCCGATACTTCTAGGGCAACAAATTGTCCGTCTTCAAGGGGTATCAGACAATCGTTGACAAATATACCCTCCGCAGACATTACGGTGTCCAAATAGGCTGTATACTCCAAAACATTAATTCTTTTAACGGTTGGGTCTTCCGGATTTTCCTCAACGGCAGTTTTAATTGACTCTATTTTACCCGCCCGATATTCGTCCATTTCGCCGCTAGTTATTCGTATACTAAACCGCTCATTTTCAGCCTCAAATAAATTATCTTCCAGTTTGGCAATTACAAAGTCACTCGGATAATCAAAGCTAACCCTGGCAATAAAGTTTGACTGCCATTCGTTTTCTGAAGTTAAGTTTATTGGTGGCAAATCAAATTTTGGCTGCTTTTGGCTCTCCTCATATATTCTTTTAAACGGGCTTAAGATTGAAATAAATAACATAACTATTATCCCAATGTATATCATTGAAAAAATCTTTCTGGCCTTTGTTCCTTCATTTAACACCTCTTCGGGTATTTCTGATTTATCAACCCAATTTGTGTATGGGAGAGCATTAAACTCCACAGGCCATTTCTTTCGGCAGAAACTACAATACCACCAGTTTTCAACTAAATTTATTTCCTTTTTCTCGGTGTCAGGAAAAATATACCCCGATTCGCACTTCTTACAAGTTACATAAAAGTGTTTGACCCGGCATTTGGGGCAAATTGTGTAACGCTCCTCCATCAACTTAACTGAAATATACCCACTATTGCCGCATTTACAGTCAACCCCCAAGTAATCTTTTTCTTTATTAATTTCTGTCATGTATTTAAATGAACTTTTTTCTACTCTGATTCTACCCCAAATTTATATAATCAATAAACTGGTGGTCGTATCACAACACAAGCCAAGTATCTTTACTATTAATTTTGTGACCCCACGGGGAATCGAACCCCGGTTATTTGGATGAGAACCAAATGTCCTAACCGCTAGACGATGGGGCCTAACTTTGCGCTACAATTAACCTATGAATTTTAGCAAATTTAACCCGGAGTTAAAGCTAGCGGTTTTTTCCTTGTTTTCCACCCTCTTTTTCTGGTTAATCTTTTCCTTAAATTTGCCCGCCCGCCTTGGCTTTCCTGCCTCCAGCATGGAAACTTTATTTGCCAATTATGACGGTCCCTACTATTTGGTAGTTGCCAAGTGTGGTTATGTCCCCAGCTGTATTGCCTCCCAGTTTGCTCTGCCTACACCTCTTGAGTATTATCCGGCCCATCTTCCGGGATACCCTCTGATAATTAGAGCGCTTGACTTAATTTTTAGCGGTCCTTGGGCTATGTTGGTCGCAACTCTTTTGGGTAGTATCTTTTTATCAATCGTTTTCTATCACTTTTTGCGTCATTTTCTTAGCCCCAAGGTTTCTTTTTGGCTCTCAATTCTTTTGATGTTTTTCCCGCCTCGATTATTAGTTCTTCGATTAATTGGCTCGCCTGAAACCTGGTATTTGGCCGCTATCGTCGCTTCTGTTCTTTTCTTTCTTAAGCAAAAATATTTACCTTCAGCACTAATGGCCGTGTTAGCCCAAAGTTTAAAAAGCCCCGGAATTTTACTTCCTGCCGCGTTCTTCATTTCTCTACTATTTCAAAAAAAGCTTACCGCCAAACGTTTTTGGCCATACTTATTGGTTCCTCTTTCAGTTCTTCTAATCTTTTCACTCTACGGCCGTGATACAGGGGATTTTATGGCCTACTTTAACTCCGGGGACAATATTCACTTAGTGGCCTTTCCCTACGCTGTCTTTCTTAGTTTCCGTTCCTGGTTAGGTACCATTTGGCTAGAGGACATAATTTACTTGTTTTTCCTCATATTTATTGGCTTGTTTTTATTGCGTCGCTACTGGCCGCAACCCACTTTTATCTTCCCTCTGCTTTATACCCTTGCTTCCATTTTTGTGGCCCACCGAGACCTATCCCGCTATTTGGCACCGGTTTACCCGTTTATGATACTGGCCTTTGCCCCGTATCTTCGTCAAAAACCGGTTTACTATTCATTGCTCCTAATTATGCCTGCTGTCATTCTCTATGCTCTAAATTTCATAATCGGAAACACCGCTCCAATTGTTAACTGGACACCTTATTTATGATCATCCGCAATACCAATACTGCCATCCGCTCGCATCTAATCCGCTCCTACGATCTTTTCAGTAACGGCAAGGAATTTGCCCTAACTGATTTGTTTGATACCTATTTACAAATGCAGCCCTCGCTACACTCATTGCTTACCAACCCTAAACAAATCGATACTCCCGCCCTCAACTACTCATTAGCCCGCCTACCCAAAGAAATATTTTTAACCCAAAAAATTATTTTTGGCCAAACTGACGCTGATTTTATAAACTCAGGAATAGTTAGTTTTAGCCGTTGGCAGGAAGTAAATTCTCCATCTCGCCGCCGCTATTATCGCTTTGATCCATCTCGGGGTATGCTGTTAGTCTACATTTCCTCTGACTCCGATCTGGATGACTTTGTCTCAACTCTTTTATCTTTGGCCTTAGAAGTTAATAAAATAATCGAGAACCGGTTGCCTTGTCCCGATTCAGTCAATTTAACACTAGCCCCAAATCTAAAAAAAATTACTCTCTTGGTTACACCCCACAATCAGGATGGTTACCAGCAAATAGTCAAGGGTTGGTTGGAAACCATTTCCGCCAAATCCTTAATGCTAGATCTGGCCAATACCCCCGTCTACTTAGTCTCATCCAACACTCACAGTTTAGTTAACATTATTGGTGGCTATGTCCGTTTGAGTCAAGACCAGATTTTTAATTATGTTACGTCCCACCACCCAGATCTTGCCGCAGTTTGGGAAAATATCAAGTCCGGCGGTAACCAAATCCGCACCAACGATTTTCTCTACTACGCCTCAGGTGTTTATTTTAAGGAAAACCCTCTTGAACAACGCTTTCGTCAGGAGTATGAAACCGGTTTAGGCATTCATTCAGTTAGCTCCCAAACGGCTCTTGCCTCAGAAGTTCAATTTATACCCCTCAACGCCCTTTCATCTTCCCGTTACGCCGATTCCAATTTAATTATTCCCAACCCCCAAGCCCTAACCGCCAGCAAAGCTCTTATTATTAATTTCGATTATCCACTCGGTTGGGCAGCCTATTTTTTACTGCGTCAACTTTTGTCATTTTTCAAGCAAGTTAAGGGAGTCTATATAATCGGCAAAGCCGCCATTCTCACTGGAAATGTGGGGGATATTCAAATTCCCACAACCGTCTACGACGAAAAAACCGGTAACACTTTTAAATTATCCAATGTTTTTAATAGTCAGTTTAACTACCAAGGTCTGCAAACAGAAATATTAAACAATCAAAAAGCCGTCTGTGTTTATGGCACATATTTAGAAAATAGTTCCCAGTTAAATGGCTACATTGATACCGGTTTTAATATAATTGAAATGGAGTCCGGGCCCTATTTAACCGCCTTTTCAGAACACTTTAACATCACTCCCTCGGGTACGTCCGGCCAAAACATAAATCTAACTACGCCTCCGCTTGATTTGGGAATTATTAACTACGCCTCAGACAATCCTTTAACTCAAAATCTAGGCGCTGGAGCCATGGCCCTAAGAGGCATTGAACCTACTTATCTGGCCTCTATTGCTGCTGTTCAGCGTATAGTTAATCTCGAATCCGGTTCAGTCTAAACCCAACTTCCGTTTCCACCAGTTTTCCCTCCAAAACCAGCATTGACGCCTTTCCTAAAATCTCACCCAACGGACACTTAAGTTTCAGCGCCAGCTCATCGGCGCTTAATGCTTCATTTTCAAGCATTCGTAAAATTGGGTTATCTTGCTTGATCAAACTCAACTCAAGTTGATCTGTTCCCCCTGGGTCAATTTCTTCTGGGTTAGTTAACATTTGAGCCTCTCCGGTTTTTATCAACCAATTGGTGCCTCTCGATATTCGGCTGGTAATCGGCCCGGGTATCGCCCAAACTTTCCGTCCAAATCTCTTTCCAATTTTGGCAGTTCCCAAACTCCCTGATGCTAAATCTGCTTCTACTACAATAATTCCCAAAGTAGATAGTCCAGCTACAACTAAATTGCGCTGAGGGAAACTCCACCGGGTTGATTTAAAATCATTGTCAAACGGAGATATTATTAGCCCCTTATTCCCCAAAATATTTTGGGCCAGCGTCTTAAAACTATTAAGTTGAGAATACCCCAAACCGTATCCTAAAACGGCCATTGTTACCCCGCCCATTTTGGCACACATTTTATGGGCTTCCTGGTCAACTCCGTACATAAACCCAGAAATCACACTAATATTTTTACTCACCAAGTAAGGCACAATCTTTTCAATCACCTCCTGCCCGTAACGGCTCATTCTTCTACTGCCCACAATTGCCACAGTTTTACTAAACTTTGTCTTTTCCCACTCACCCCAGTAATTAAGAGTTCCAAATCTTAATTTCCTAATCCCCACTGGGTACTTTTCATCATCCTTGCTTATACTTTTTGGTGCCCACAGCAGGTTACCCATCTAAATTTTGGTAATGTTTAATCTCCTCTCCAATACACACTGCGTCAATTCGAAAACTTTCATATTTCTTTCTTAATTCCGGGTGCCTGTCTAAAAACAATCCGGCAGTTAGTTTGATCTGCCTAAGTTTATGTGGTCCAATCATTTCCTGTGGAGTACCCCAGTTTGCTGTGCTTTTATATTTCACCTCTATAAACACCAATTTTTCGCCATCATCCATTATCAAATCAACTTCTCCCCACCTGGTATAAAAGTTTTGATCAATTATTTTCCACCCTAAATTTTCTAAATAAACTTTTGCCATATTCTCTCCAACTCTCCCCTTAGTAAAATTGTCTCTTTTCACTCACTTTTAACTCTAAACTGTAACGCCTGGGCCATATGTAGCTGGGTCACCGTTACTGACTCTTCTAAGTCCGCTATTGTTCGGGCGACTTTAATTAACCTAAAATAAGTTCTGGCTGATAATCCAAATTTCAACACTGCCTGTTTTAAAACTAAAGTAGCCTCGGGTGTTACTTGCGCCAGTGCCTCCACTTCTTTGTTTTTCATGTCCGCGTTACATTCAATCTTTTTAAGTTTTGAAAAGCGCCTTCTTTGAATATTTCTCGCTTTCTCCACCCTTCTTCTGACAGTTTCTGAGGTGTCTCCCTTATTTTCGTGATTTACAATTTTAGTAATATCAACTGCTGGTACCGCCACGTGCATGTCAATCCTATCAAGTATTGGCCCCGAAATTTTCTTTTGATACTTTTCAATTTGCCAGCTGGTACAACGGCACTCTCTTTTTGGGTCCCCCCTATACCCGCATGGGCAAGGATTGGCTGCCGCAACCAACATAAACTGAGCCGGAAATTTCAGTGTCCCGGCGGCTCTTGATATTGTCACCACTCCGTCTTCAAGCGGTTGTCGCAAAGCCTCAAGGCAACTTCGGTTAAACTCCGGAAACTCGTCCAGAAACAATACCCCTCGGTGCGCCAGTGATACTTCACCCGGGTGGGGGACAGATCCGCCTCCAATCAGCCCGACCGTTGAAGTTGTGTGATGTGGGTTTCTAAAGGGACGTTGGTGGACAAGTGACGCTCCCGGAGGGATATTTCCCGACACTGAATAAATTTTGGTCACCTCCATACTTTCATTGTCCGAAAGTTGGGGTAAAATTCCCGAAAGTGCCCTAGCCATCATAGTCTTACCGCTTCCCGGAGGTCCACTAAGTATCAAGTTGTGTCCGCCCGCCGCCGCAATTTCCAGCGCCCTTTTAGCAAGCTCCTGTCCACTAATTTCTGAGAAATTAAATTCTGGCTCATCAAACCACCCCTCCGCCTCATCCTCTTTTTTGGCTTGTTCTATTTCGATTTTCCCCTTCAAAAAGCCAATTAATTGTCTTAAGTTGATTACCGGGTAAATATCCACACCTCCCACTACCGTTGCTTCAGCCGAGCACTCACTTGGAATAAATATTTGCTTGATACCTCTTTCTTTAGCAGCTAGTGCCAGTAAAAATACTCCTTTCCCCGGTCTTAGCCGGCCGTCCAGGCCTAATTCACCCAAATAATAACTTGACTCATCTATTACAAATTCACCCGCCGCCGCCATTATTCCAATGGCAATTGGCAAGTCAAATCCGGCTCCGTCTTTGGGCGTATCGGCTGGGGCCAGATTTACAGTGATTTTTGCCTCAGGAAATTCAATTCCGCTGTTTTGTAAGGCAGTTTTAACACGCTCTTTAGTTTCTTCAGCAGTTTTTCCGGGCAAGCCAACCACAGTAAACCCAGGAAAACCCTTTTTAGATATATTTACCTCAATTTCAATCTCCACTGGGGTAATTCCCCAGGGACTAATGCACTTTGTTTTAGCCAGCATAATTTATTTGTAATTTGCTTTGTATTGGCCCGCTCCACACTCTACCTCCCATCAACAACGGTTGGGCCCCTGTGGGTGACAGTATTAAGCGTTTTAATGATTCTTGTTCCAATTCCACAACTTCCTTTATATTTTGAGGACAATTAACTTCTACATATGCAAATTTCCCAAGTGGCCACTTAATAATCCTGGCAATTTCTTCAAATCTTTCTTTTTTAAACCCCCAACCTCCTACTGTCACCATTTTAGGTAATGTACCGTACAGATCTTTAAAACCTAAAATACTTTGTAATAAATTTTGAATCGAATCCGTCGATCTGGTTTCAAGATTTATTCTTGGTTTCAATTCCTCAAAGTCCCATCCAAATTCATTACAAATAATTTGGGCACAAACTTTGTAACTATCCGCCTCCGACCAATGAGATTCTGTTCTGCTCACGCCCCCGGCAAATGTTAACACGGCATTATTTCTGATTCTTAATTCTTCTAAACCCCACTCAATATGTTCTAAATAACAGGGCACCTCACCTCTTTGGTAAGGCAACAATACCCAATTATTCTCGTCATTTATATCAACTTGCCCTATGGCCTTAACTTTATCGGAAAATGTCGCGTGTCCGGGAACTAAAAGCAGTTGCTCTATTGCCATTAACTAACTTCATACTAAACTCCTCAAAATTATTTCTCAACTATCAATTACCCAAATAATACCCAAAACGAGTTAAAATATCTGGTGCCTTTCGATCTTTCTTCTACCATGTCTCCGTCAGGTGACCAGCCGGAAGCTATTGCTGCTCTCGAGTCAAATTTAAACTCCGGAGTCAATCGCCAGGTACTCTTGGGCGTTACCGGTTCCGGTAAAACCTTTACTGTTGCCAATCTCATCCAAAAAACCCAGCTTCCAACTTTAGTGATATCTCATAATAAAACCTTAGCCGGCCAGCTCTATCAGGAATTTAAAGAGTTGTTTCCGCGCAATTTGGTGTCTTATTTTGTTTCCTACTACGACTATTACCAACCCGAAGCCTACATTCCCGCCTCCGATACCTATATTGCCAAAGAGGTGGAAATAAATGATTTAATTGACAAGCTTCGTCTGGAAGCCACTTCCAACCTCTTTTCCGGTAAAGATAACATTGTCATTGCCTCAGTTTCTTGTATCTATAACATTGGTGACCCACGTGAGTTTGGCTCCCGCGTTATCAATTTTCAAATTGGGCATGTTTACCCCCGCCGGGCATTATTAGAGCAACTAATTACCCTCTTTTACCAACGCTCAGATATGGAGTTTAAGCGGGGTACCTTTCGCCTCAGGGGAGAAAACCTGGAAATCTGGCCCTCATACGCCGACTGGATTCTTGACATTACTTTTTCACCAACCGAGGAGCTTGTTTCCATAACTCAGCGCCATCCATTTACTGCCCAGGAGTTTACTTTAACTAGCTACCAGCTTTTTCCGGCAAAACAATACGTTGGCGCTCAGGGTGAAGTTCTCAAGTCCATTATTCCCCAAATTAAGTCCGATGCCCGCAAACAATCGGAAGTATTTAAGTCTCAGGGTCGACTATTGGAAGCCCAGCGGATTGTTCAGCGAGTCGACTACGACATGGAAATGCTTCAAGAGTTGGGCTATGTCAATGGCATTGAAAATTATTCCATTTATTTTGAAGACCGCCGTCACCCGGGTGACCCTCCTTTTACCCTTCTTGATTATTTTAACGAGCTCTATCCTGATGGTTTTTTAACCATCATCGACGAGTCCCATGTTACCGTACCCCAAGTTAGGGGGATGTTTAATGGGGATCTTGCCCGGAAAACCAATTTAATCGATTTTGGTTTCCGGCTCCCGGCCGCTCTTGATAACCGCCCCCTTACCTGGGATGAGTTTAATCAAAGATTGTCCAAAGTTATTTATGTTTCAGCAACTCCTGCCGAATTTGAATTAGGTGACAGTCAGGGGCACATTATTGAGCAAATCATCCGCCCCACCGGCTTAATTGACCCCCCAGCGACTGTAAGGGCTACCAAAAATCAAATTCCCGATCTTATTTCTGAAATAAAAATCAGAGCCGAAAGGGGAGAGCGGACCCTAGTCGTTACTTTAACCAAAAAAATGGCCGAAGAGTTAGCCCAATACTTATCCGAACCCGCCAAGGTTGGTTTTCCTCTTCGGGTTACTTATCTTCATGCTGACATTAATACCTTAGAGCGCACTGAAATTTTGGAAAAACTTAGGGGAGGGGAGTATGAGGTTCTAATCGGCGTCAACCTCCTACGGGAAGGCCTTGATTTGCCTGAAGTGTCTTTGGTGGCCATCATGGACGCCGACCAACAAGGTTTCCTGCGCTCCCGCTCGTCACTTATTCAAATTATGGGTCGGGCTGCCCGTCACGTTAATGGTCAAATAATACTTTATGCCGACAGAGTGTCTGACGCTATGAGTCAAGCCATGGCTGAAATTGACCGCCGCCGTCAAAAACAAGTTGCCTACAATTTAGAGCACAACATTACTCCTCAATCGATTATCAAGGCCATCCGTCCCAAGATTATTGAGCTTGAAGTCAAAAAAGATCCCACCCTCTCACCTCTGGTTAATGTTGAACCTGACTCGCTCACTCCTCCCCAACGGAAACACTATTTAACTCAAATGAGAAAAGCTATGAAGCAAGCCGCCATTGATCTTAATTTTGAAGAAGCTATCCGCCTCCGCGACAAAATCCGCGAATTAGAACAAACTTAAATATTTTTACTTTAGTTGGAGCCGGGTTTCTGTCGACTGGCAATCATTTCAATCGCAAGTCCTTGGTTACTTTCTGTAATAAGAAAAGTATTATCGTCTCCACCGTTAAGTGGATCTTTACCTCTGCAATAAACACATCCCTGCGCTAATGCGTGGTCTAAGTCCACAGAAAACCTAACATTCCCCGACAACATAGACTCTACGTGTGGTTTGGTTGACACACCACTATCAACTTCCTTATGTGCTGTTATAAATTCTGTTCCAACTTGCCTACAAGCCACTAGTAATCCACATTCTGGGGGACAAGTGCGATTTTCTAATCCATCAACTACCACCCTAACTGAACTATTTATTACTTCCATATTATTTCAGTAACGGATAAAGCAAATTATAGCACTCAAAAAACCGAATAAAAGTTATAAATATTTTTCTACTTCTTAATAGAAGCTATCCGTTTACACGACTTAAGACCGGAGCTCGAAATATCTTACTGACGAATATATTAATATAAAAAGGTTACTCCAAATCTATTGGGAATATTAGTTTCAGTAATTTTTGCAACTCTTTCCGTTTTTGGATTATTACCTTTACACCACCCGCACCTGCTTTGTATTAGTCCGTTTAATTCGTATGTTGTCAGTTGACCTATCAGTTCGCTTCCAATTTGTTCTTGAGCATAAAGCATATTGTCCGCACCATCTGGAATTGTTAGTCTGACTCTTATAACCCCAGGCAATCTTCGTTCTAAACTATAAAAGTGATTTTTTATCCCTGTTATTAATCTACATTTAATACAATCAGGGGTAAAGGGTGGGCTCCCAAAAATTAAAGCAACAGGTGAATTCTCATTTCGTAACATATAACTCACATTATATCACTCAGTTTTCTTAAAATAACCCAAACAAAAGGCGAAGGTTGAGTGTTACAATAATACTCGTGACTGACAAAATAACCGTTGCCGGTGCCCGCGAAAACAATCTCAAAAACGTTTCTTTTTCTATTCCTAAAGAAAAGTTTGTGGTTTTTACTGGTGTCTCCGGATCTGGTAAGTCTTCCATGGCTTTCGATACTCTTTTTGCTGAGGGTCAACGCCGCTATGTTGAGTCTCTCTCTTCCTACGCTCGCCAGTTTTTAGGTAACCTCAAACGACCCGATGTAGATTTAATTGAAGGTTTGTCTCCGGCTATTGCTATCAATCAAAAAGCTATCTCCCACAATCCCCGTTCAACTGTCGGTACCGTTACTGAAATCTATGACTATCTCCGCCTTCTTTACGCCCGTATTGGCCACCCCCATTGTCCTACTTGTGGCCGTGAAGTTGCTCCTCAAACCAGTAAACAAATTGTGACTCAAATCCTATCTCTTGCTTCTCAAAACCTTGGTGCCAATCATTCATACCGCTTTCTACTTTTGTCCCCCATGGTCCGCTCCAAAGCCGGTGATTTTCGTGGTCTGACTGAAAACCTAAGAAAACAAGGCTACAAACATATCCGCATCGATAACCGGGTCATAAGTTTATACAACGATGTAGGAATTGTAAAAACCAACAAACATAATATAGACGCCGTCGTTGACCGTATTTCCTTAACTCGGGAGCATTTAAATAACCCAGATTCAATTCGCGAGCGGTTAGTCGACTCAATTGAGTCCGCCCTCAAATTAAGTAACGGCTTAGTTATCATGTCCACGGTCGGCGATACCGGTTTTGATTTCCCTGAAACCCCCCAAGACTTAACCGATACTCTTTTTTCCGAAAACTACGCCTGTCCCGTTTGTAATCTGTCTCTACCAGCTCTCGAACCCCGGCTTTTTTCATTTAACTCACCCCAAGGTGCCTGTAGCGAGTGTCACGGACTAGGCTTTAAATATGAGTTTGATAAAACCAGTCTGCCACCCTGGAAGGTCAAGTACTTTGAGCGCAAAATGATGGAAGGAGTATCTGATGCTTTCAAGGAAGAACTCGATCAATACTTAACTAAGCAAGAATGTTCCGGTTGTCTTGGCGCCCGCCTAAATCCCGAAGCTCTCTCAGTTACCATAAACGGTCAAAGCATTTTTGATATTTCCCAGTTGCCTATTAACGAGCTCTATGACTGGTCTCAAACCTTAACAACCAAACTCACCAGTGATATGGAGTCTGAAATTCTAATTCCCATCAAAAAGGAAATTGGCACCCGCCTGGAGTTTTTACTGGCGGTTGGTCTTGATTACTTGTCCATATACCGTGAAGCGGGAACTCTATCCTCAGGTGAATCCCAGCGCATTCGTCTGGCTTCCCAAATCGGTACCGGCCTAACCGGAGTTCTCTACATACTTGACGAACCTACCATAGGCCTCCACTCCCGAGACAATACTCGACTTATCAAAACACTTTTCAAACTAAAAGATTACGGCAATACAGTTGTAGTCGTTGAACACGATGAAGAAGTCATTCGTTCAGCCGACTATTTAGTTGATTTTGGCCCGTTGGCTGGTAAGCAGGGTGGAGAAGTTGTCGCTCAAGGACTTTTATCTGAAGTTGAGTCAAATAAAAAAAGTCTAACCGCCCAATACCTTACCGGTAAACTCAAAACCTACATTACCCGTAAGTCAAACTATTCGTCCAAATCGCCCGCTATTAAATTAACCGGCTGTCGTCAGTGGAACTTAAAAAATATCAATGTCTCCTTTCCTCTTAACTGTTTAATTTCAGTTACCGGAGTCTCGGGTTCCGGTAAGTCAACTCTCATCCATGACACCCTCTATGGTGGTGTTAGAAAGAAAATCTATGGTAGTTATTACGGCACCATGGGCACATTCGACGACATTACCGGTACTGAAAACATTACCGATGTCCTCTTAGTTGATCAGTCTCCAATTGGCCGTACACCCCGCAGTAACCCGGCAACTTATACCAAGGTTTTTGATGATATCCGCTCTCTTCTGGCCCAAACTCCTGAGGCCAAACTTCGTGGTTACGGACCGGGCCGATTTTCCTTCAACGTTAAAGGTGGGCGTTGTGAGGCCTGTGAAGGTCAGGGTCAAATAAAAATTGAAATGCAGTTTTTGCCTGATATTTATGTAACTTGCGACGAGTGTCATGGTACCCGTTTTAAAGACGAAACACTTGAAGTTGAGTACAAAGATAAAAATATTAGCTCAATTTTAGCCCTAACTTTTGATGAAGCCGCTGAATTTTTTGCCAATGTCCCCTCCATTCGCCGTAAAGTCGCTACTATTCAGGAAGTGGGTTTGGGTTATCTTCAATTGGGTCAGGCCAGTAATACGCTATCCGGTGGTGAGTCCCAGCGTTTAAAAATCAGCCGAGAATTGGTAAAAAGGTTTAACGGTAAAATGCTCTATGTTTTGGATGAACCCACTACCGGTCTTCATTTCCACGATGTGAATAGGCTGATAAAAGTCTTAAATAAGTTAGTCGAAATGGGTAATACAGTTGTGGTTATTGAACACAACTTAGATGTCATCGCTAGTTCTGATTGGGTAATTGATCTTGGGCCTGAAGGCGGACAGCGTGGTGGAGAGTTAGTTGCCTCCGGTTCACCACTAGATGTAACCAAGGTTGAAGCCTCCTACACCGGCCAGTACCTCAAAAAACACCTTAAGTTGTAGGTAGTTACCTCGTCTCAATCTTAAGTTCTCTTATCTATTGCTCCACGTAACTCGGGCTCTCATATCACTGGTAGTCGGAAATTCAGATAGTTCAACTAAATCACCAGGCACACCATTAAAAGCAAGAACTAAAAGAGGTAAACCGTCTACGGCTTGCGTTAATGTTAGTCTTTGACTCGGAGAACCTTCCGTATTTATAGATAA